>ERZ1740058.376-NODE-376-length-35912-cov-7.013470_pt1 | contig 35912 bp, 30 predicted proteins | sample MGYA00581745_ERZ1740058 | MGnify/ENA primary metagenome ERZ1740058 (study PRJEB43018, sample SAMN04849742) | marine metagenome | isolation source: floating plastic debris | place: Pacific Ocean | collected 2008-08-30 | study: EMG produced TPA metagenomics assembly... | reverse complement strand
GTGACCTCTAAGATAGATTCTAGAACCATTTTAGACACTGGCGGAGCAGAACAATTAATCGGGATGGGCGACATGCTTTACTCTACTGGCTCAGACCTGACTCGTTTACAGTGTGCTTTTGTAGATACCCCCGAAGTAGAAAGAATTTGTGATTTCATTGGCGAGCAGCGCGGGTATCCAGAAGCATACCAGCTCCCTGAATACGTAGGAGAAGAAGCCAGCAAGCCAGGAGAGGTAGACCTAGCTGATAGAGATACACTTTTTGAAGAGGCGGCGCGCATCATTGTGATGCACCAGCAGGGAAGTACTTCTTTGCTACAAAGAAGACTTAAGCTTGGCTATAATCGAGCAGGCCGCTTGATTGACCAGTTAGAACAAGCAGGTATTGTAGGTCCTTTTGAAGGAAGTAAAGCGCGCGAGGTGCTTATTCCAGATGAGTATATGCTGGAAGAACTGCTAAAATCGCTCGATTAACCGTCAAAATAGCCTAAAAATACCTTTGGAATAGTTATTGACTTATCTTTAAACGAACTACAGAATATAATGAACATCCTTATGAAAAAAATGTATTTGCTTGCCCTTATTTTGGTAAGCGTTTCCAGCCAAGCGATATATGCACAGAGCGCCTCAGAAAAAAAAGCCCAAGAAATACTGACGCGCCTGGAGCAAAAGTATAAAGAAGCCAAGACGATTCGGGCTTACTTTGCCTACGAAATGACCAACACCGTGAATAACGTAAAAGAGGAAGTAAAAGGAGAGTTTGTGATGAAAGACGATATGTACCGCCTCAAACTATTAGACCAAGAGATCATCAACAATGGGAAGACAATGTGGACCTACCTCAAGGAAACCAATGAAGTAAACGTAACGGATTACAACCCAGAGGCAGATGACATTACGCCCGATAAAGTCTTCTCTTTATATAAACAAGATTATCGTGCTAACTTTATAGAAGAGGTAGTAGAGCGTGGCAAAGTGTACCAAGTAGTAGACTTACAACCTAACGATAAGAGTAAGAAATTCTACAAGATACGCCTCAAAATAAACAAGAACCTCAACGCCATTAAGAGCTGGGAAATTTTTGAGAAAAACCAAAATCGCTTCAAGTATACGATCTCTGAAATTGATTACGATGTGGCAGTAGGCGACGGGTATTTTAGCTTCGATCCTGATAAGTATCCTGATGACATCGATATTGTAGACTTGCGATAAGGGGTAATAAGAGCATTTACAAAAAGGTAGTGATCACATCGCTACCTTTTCGCTTTATCTAGTAAACTAGAAACCTTACTTATGAATTTTTCTCCTCCTGCGTTACGGGATAAGGCCCTTCTTCAAATATTTCTTCGTGATACCCTTTCTTTCCTATTACTATAGATAAAGGGCTTCTAAAGTCTTTATCTTCTTTAAGACACGCCAGAATGTACTGAAAATCATACTTAGGTTGCCAACCTAAGTCTTTTCTAGCCTTCGTATTTACGTAAACCCTGTCGATCTTTGGTAGCATTTTCCAGCCTTTTTGGGCGTAAATGGCTTCAAAGGTTGGATAAATCTGGCGAACTACGCTGGGAGCCGATTGGTGTAAATCCTTCAAATGCGCTTCGGTAAAGAGTGAAGTAGCACTAATGATGTACTTCTGAAAGCCAATCGTTTCTACCTTATCCATCGCTAGTAAATGTGCAGTTACTACATCCTCTACGTCAACCCTTCTGTATAGGTACTCATTGGCTTTAATATTCAAATCCTCATACGTGTCCCTTATCTCTTTTTTATCGTCTTCTTCTGGAAAGAAGCGAGATGTCTTCAAAATGATACAGGGGAGTTGATGGTTTCGATAGAAGAGTTGGCATAAGTCCTCCGCGGCATTTTTTGTTACGCCATAAATATTTTTAGGCTTTGAGGGCGTATCTTCCGTCACCCAGATAGCGGGCTCTTCTTTATCAGGCGTTAGCATATCGCCAAACGTACTGGTTGTACTGGTATAAATGACTCCCTTGACACCACAGGCCTTTGCTTCTTCCAGTAAATTTAGGGTACCTGTGACGTTAGTGTCGATAAAATCTTGCTTTGAATGGGTAGCGACGTGGGGTTTGTGTAAGGTGGCAGTATGCAGTATATAATCTACTCCTGCTACAACTTCCCTGACAAATGCTCTTTTGGCAATAGTACCAATGGCTGTTGTAAAGTCACCCACTTTGAGGTCTATACCAACAAAAGCTACTTGGTTTTTCTTCAAGGTTCGGCAAAGCGCCTCTCCCAAATGCCCACTGCTACCTGTTACTAATACTTTCATCGTTTAATTGGTTTTGAAATAGAGCGCTGCTAGGCTGATGGTAATCCCTAGTGATTGAAGCTCAATTTCTAGGCTTCAACAGTTAAATTGCTTGTGTTATACGCTGCCATCACTATCTTTTTAACGAAAATAACAATAGTAGAAAGCTTTTGAAAGTACAATCAAAAAAGTATTACCAAAAGCACATATACTAAAAGCGCTACGCCAAGGCCTCATTGAGAAATTTTCCAAAAGGTACAAGCTGTTTGTAAACCTCTACCACACGTTTCTGGAAATCATCGGAGGCGATTTCTTTTTGGGTAGTAGAAACGCCTGCAGTAAACGATTTCAGCCGTAAGAATTCGATGTGTTTATGAGAAGTATCGTATTCTTTGGGGGAAGTCTTCAATTTTTTCTCTTGAGAGAGTCCTCCGAACATTGCTTGGAATTTTTTTTCTTCCACAATGGCTTTCAAGGCTTTGCCGTTATGATCAATCGCCGCTCTGATTTTCTTGAGGGTATCACTGCTAGGGTTGTGAATACCTCCTCCAATAAAGCTATCTTTTAGCCCAATATGTACATAAAAGCCGCTTGGGCCGCTTGAGAGCAATAATTCTACACCAAAATGATCTTTGTAAGTAGGTTTATTAGGATGGTACAGGAGGTTGTTGTTGATCCGCGAAATAGCGTTTCTAAGATCAGGTTTCTCAAAGGCATCATCCACTTCGGTAAGGGTATCTGTTAGCGCATCTGCCCATTTGATAATAAATGCCTTAGCATTTTCGTAGCGATCCCGATGCTCATTCATCCACTCTTTACGGTTATTGTCTTGGAGGTCTCTGAGAAAATCAAATACTTGGTAGAAGCTCATAGCGGTTTATAGATTGGAATATAAGATAATAACCTATCAAGAACGTGGTTGTTAGAGAGATAATTATTTACGCGTCAGGGATTTCTTCAACCTCCATTTTCTAAGTCCTCCTAGTAGGTACAAAAGCCCAATGGCTACCGCGATTAATGAGTACATCGCCTCTCTGTAGGGATGCGCCTCTTGAAAGGCTAAACCAAATACTAGCTCTCCTATCCCACGTAAGAGATAGATGCCTGCGATGGTGAAAATACCTAGTTTTAGTAAAGGGAGTTGTTTAAACTTTCCAGCAGCAGATAATCCATAAAGACCAAAAATGAAAAATACTACGGCTACAAAAACAGTGAGTAGATAGGGAAGCGAAGCGTCGATTTGCGAAAGCCGCTGCATTTCTTTACCAATTCCTGTTACTTCAAACATTTGTGCTGCCCATAGAAGTCCTACCAGGTGCCCTACGCTTATCAGTAAATTAATGTATCCGCCGATTTGTAACATACATTATTTCATTTGTAGAATGCCCAACACATTTTGGAAAGGGTCTACGATCCAAGCAGCCCAGGCAAAGCCTACATCTGCAATGCCATTTTTCGTCTGAATAAATTCATCATTGTACTCTTCTGGGTGTATACCGCGCTGACGTAAAACTTGTAATTCTTCTGCGATGTCTTTCACTCGCCAAGAAGCCTGTGTTTGGGTATCGCTCGTGCCAGTAGTACTGAGCGATAAAGTGATTCTTCCTGGACCAGAGGCAACCACAATACGATGTTCATCTTCTTCGACGATGTCTAAGCCTACCTTTTGCTGGTAAAACTCCGTTGCGAGATTTTTGTCTGTAATGAGTAAGACTGTATCGATAGGGTGTTCTTTGAGCATACACTTTGGTTTTAGTGAGGCACTAATTTTGGGTCACCACAAGGTAGGGTGAGTAGCCAAAATTAGCAAGAAGAAATACCCATTATTTTACTCGATTTGCAAGGAATAATATGCAAAGATGACTTCACCATTGCAACTACTAAACAATTATTACGGTTACTTCAACTGCTTTAATCCTGCCGTGATGAATGTTTTTTTAGGAACACTATTCATGATGACAAGTTCATCGAGAAAAGAGCTGTCGTTATCTAAGAAAGCAAAAATCTTTTCAGGAGATAGTTTCTTAAACATAATGGCAAATACCTCTTTTCCACTCATTTTATCAGAGAGAATCACTTCTAGTAAGGTACGATCGTACCACTCAAACATTTTATCACGAAAAGTGATTTTTTGCGCAGGCGACTTGCCTTGCTTAAGCTGATCGACTATGAACTGTGCATTACGCTGAATAAACTGAAAAGTATACCCACTACTTGCCTTGGTAAACCCACCTGCCGTACCCATGTTGATAATGCGCTGATGTACCTCAGGATAACGTGGAAACTTCGCTAGTGACATAGGTACAATGCCAAACTCTCTGTGGACAATCTCATAGTCATCGATCTTTAAAAAATCTTTGATGTAGTTCTCCAGCCCACTTTTATATTCCGCTTTACTCAAGACCTTCGGGCTGAACAACGTATATTCTACCAAAGCCTCCTGGGCGTTCATGGGGAATACATACATAAAAGTGTCGCCGTGCGCTTGGCTAAGCCTGAAGTCCATAAAGGTACCTACGTTACTATCGAAGGTTGGGGTAGGTGTTTTGATAATCCACCCCTCAAAGTGTTGTAAGAGCGAGTTTTCTTCGTTAATGGCTGGATTAAAGAAGCCTGTAGAGTTGAACACATAAGGCGCTGTGTAGGTATTCTCTCGCGTTTCAACAAGTGCGTGGTCCTCTTTAGCTGCTATCTTTTGAATTTTTTCGTATTGGAAATCCACGTTCTCAAACTTAGTCGCTTCTGATAAGACATAATGGTAAAAATCGATTCCCTTGATCATTTTATAGCGGTAGTCGCCTAGTGTAAACTGCTTCGTCAAGTTTTCAGTCAAGAATTGTAGGGTACGCCATTGGTGGTGTACAATAGGTTCAAAGAGTCCAGCTCCCTTTTCCCAAAAGCACCAAGTTCTGTCATTTTGATCTTTTCTCACTTTATCAATCACTAAGATGCGCTTATCTTGCAGAAGTGGCTCTTTTAGCATACGATACAAAAGGCTGAGTCCTGCACAGCCTGCACCAGCTATGATGTAATCATATTGTTTCATAAGGTAATGAGTTGATGTGAGATATTAAGGGCGGCAAAAAATACTACTAGAATGACCAAATAGTAAACCGCCAGACGATTATGATGCCCCTCGACTACTTTAATAAAAAAACCTACAAACAATGTCCCAAGTAAGTACCAGACGATGTAATTCTCCAGAGGAACAATGTTGTCTTTCCAGTACCAGAAATCAAGAATATGGCAAAGCGGCTCCATCAGCGAGTCTAGCCCTACTGGAATAAGGCCACCTACTACTGCCTGAAATGCCCAAGGAATGCGTAAGCGTCTTACTAAAAAGGCAGCAGCAAAAGCGAGGGCAGCCCAATTAAGAGCAATCGTCAAGGGAACACCAAAAAATTTCAGGCCGAGCGTCTCTCCGTAATAGTAACTTCCAAAAATGGCACCTGTCGCTACGCCTAGCGCTTCCATGAGAAAGCCAATCGCTGCTACCAGTAAAAAGGCAGCTAAGACTTTAGCGTTGAGATCGGTGGTGTTGATAAGCAGTAAGAGAACGGTGAGTGAGAGATTGAGCCAAGTAAAGTCGAGAAACCACGCTTGGTAAGCACTGCTAATGCCTATTAACCCAGAAAAGTGAACTACTATTAGCGTAGTAAGGGAGGCATTGAGTAGTGTTTGATGGTTACTCAGCAGGCTATTACGTAATTTTAAGAGTATTTGTGTCATATCGAACCTTGGTACCTGCCTAAGAAACAAATAAAATTTAAAAACGTTATGTTTTTCGGTTTATAATCCATCTGTTCTTTTAGAAAGCCAAGCGTGATACTTCTTTTTAAGCGTATCTCTTTGTGTAGCAGGGGTAACAATCACATCAACACCTCCATCGTAAGGTGCTATAATACATTGTTTTGAAGGGCAGATAAATAGCATACGTAGGGTATCATCGGCAATGGCACGTAAAATAACATCCTTGCTTCCCTTATGCCAACGTTCTATTTTTATATAAATGTCAAGGTAAGTACCTTCTTCGTGTATGGTTGGGCGGGTTTGGTGTAGATCAAGTGAGGCTACCTTATCAAATGAACTGAAATCAGAAAGCGCTTTATAAGCATCATCTGTTATCTCATCTCCATATAGGCCAAATAGCGTTACGAGTTCAGTACCTTCACCTATCAAATCTTCCATAAGCTGGTTTTGCCTGTAAAGAATCGTTTGGTACTCTTCTTCTGTCTCCGCATATCTTTTAGAAGCAGGCAGGCTATGTATCCTTAACCATCTGTTGGTATAAACCTCTCTTAGGTCGTAGCCTAGCGGGAGGGCATCAGGGTAGTTTTTTTGCCAGTAGTCAATAAAGGAGAAGGTAGCCATAAGAAACATAAAGTTAAACAGATATAGGAAAAGATGACTTTATCACCAAAAATATAGGGAATGTCTTACAAACGTTTCGCCGTCCAGTAAGCCAACGCTTTCTTCAGTCGACTATAATACCTATTAGAGTTTACTGTTGCTGGGGAGGCGTCAAAGTTTTTCGTGTGATAAGTACTGGAGTAGGTTGCTATTTCTGTAAGACGATACTGCAAAAAATCAATGACACAGGTAACCTGTGGCTTATTAAGCAAAGAAAAACGCTCTTCGTGGTATGCATACATCATTTTCTCTTCGTGGCTAGTCGCCTTCGTATAATCAACCACATTTGTAAGATGAAACTCTACCTCAGGCGCAGCATAGGCTTCTACAAGCCCTTCTTCGAAGAGCCTATCTTCTTCTTCCTCAAAAACATCTAAGGCAAACAGTAAAAAGATTGGTAAGTGAAAACGAAAGCCCTTAGCATCGAAAAAAGATAGCGAAGAGCTACATTTATATAAATTAATGACAGGAATTTTCCGCCAATCTTCTCTTTCATCCACCTCACGCAGTTTTTTACATTGTGCAGCAGGGAGGTAATCGTCTAAACCCTGTGCTTCCCATAGCCCTATGCCTTCTTCAAGCTTTACGCCATGGAAAGCTTTTCTAATACTTTCAATCAATAATTCTCTTTGCATGCTGACAATAGTTAATGGAGGGAAAAAATTACAATAACTTATTTAAACTTTTTATCAGTACACTTGGTCATTTATATTTACTAATCTACTATAAAATGCCTTGTATACATAGAAGAAATACAGGCTTCTACCAGTAATTTTTTAGACTCTGCTACGTTGATGTAGTTATTAAATTTTTTTAGATACCATTAATTTTTTTGATATGAGACTAACCACATTTTTTTTCGTTATTATTTTATTTTCCCTGCTTGTAAATGCTTGTAATACACCTAATAGCAACGAGCAGACTAATAAAGAGCAGGATACAATTAAGGTAGCTGCGGAAACACAAGAACCACTAGTAGAAGAAGTTCTAACCGCCGAAGAGCAAGCTGCTCTTACACCTGATGAGGTCGTTACTCTTTTTAAAGAAGGGAACAAACGCTTTATGAGCAATGACCTTACCGCGCGCGATCACTCCGCCCAAGTACGCAAAAGTACCAACGCGCAGTTTCCAAAGGCGATTGTCCTTTCTTGTGTAGATAGCCGTGTACCCGTAGAAGATGTATTTGATAGAGGCATCGGCGACATTTTTGTGGCACGTGTAGCAGGTAACTTTGTCAATGAAGACATTCTAGGCAGTATGGAGTTTGCCTGTAAAGTGTCTGGCTCAAAGCTAATTCTAGTGATGGGACACGAGCACTGTGGTGCTGTGAAAGCAGCGATCGACGATGTGAAGCTCGGTAACATTACTACTATGCTCACGAAGATTCAGCCTGCAGTTGAGATGACCACCCAGATAGAAGGAGAGAAAAGCAGTAAGAATGAAGCACTAGTTCACGAAGTGTGTGTTAATAACGTAAAGTACAACCTCGAAGAGATAAGAAAGAAAAGTCCTATCCTGAAGGAAATGGAAGAGAAAGGCGAGATACAGATTGTAGGAGCTGTATATGACATGGATGCAGGGGAAGTAACGTTTATGTAGATATTCTCTTAAAAAATCACCCGAGCATAAGTGCCTTAAAGCGCCTACGCTCGGGTAAGCCTTACTATCAAACTCTCCTAACGCTTCTTCAGCTCAAAAACATCTACTCTTCTATCCTTCAGGTTTCTTACACTACCAAACTGGTTCAGTTCTTTGAGTAGGTCGATATCCACATCGGCAATTAAGATCATCTCTGCGTTGGGTGTAGCCTCTGCTTTGATACCATTGGTAGGAAAGGAGAAGTCGCAAGGTGTAAATACCATCGACTGCGCAAACTGGATGTCCATGTTATGTACTTTTGGTAAGTTGCCCACGCTCCCCGCAATGGCTACGTAGCACTCATTTTCTATGGCACGGGCACGCGCACAATTCCGCACACGGGAATAACCATTTTGGGTGTCTGTCAGAAAGGGAACAAAGAGAATATCCATACCGTCATCTGCCAGCAACCTGCTCAACTCAGGAAATTCTGAGTCGTAGCAAATCAGAATACCAATTTTTCCACAATCTGTATCGAATGTTTTCAGTTCGGTACCGCCTTGCATGCCCCATACTTTGGCTTCGTCAGGGGTAACGTGCAGCTTTTCGTACCTTTCTATGCTACCATCTCTTTTACATAAGTATCCTACATTATAAAGCAAGCCATCTTTTACCTCAGGCATACTACCCGAGATGATATTGATGTTGTAAGAGATAGAAAAAGCAGAAAACTGCTGTACGATCTGTGCCGTATGCTTGGCCAACTCTCGAATCGCCTCTGATTCAGACAGGTGGTTATTTTCGGCCATCAGTGGTGCGTTGAAAAACTCAGGAAAGAGTGCAAAGTCTGCGCGATAGCCAGAAACAGCATCTATAAAATACTCTGCTTGTTGCATCAGCTCATCCAAACTGCCATAGGGACGCATTTGCCACTGGATCAGCCCTAAGCGTACTACTTTCTTTTTTGTAGCCGCTTTTTTGGAGGGTTTTTCGTAGTAAATATTGTCCCATTCTAGCAACACTGCGAACTCGTTAGAGTCGCCGTCACCCTTTAGATAGCCTTTTAGGATACGGGTAGGGCGAAAATCGTTGGAAATTTGAAAACTCAAGACAGGATCATGAATTTCCCTTTTACGTACCTGCTCAATGTACTCTTTGGGGCTGAGTGCATCGGCATATTTATGATAATTAGGAATACGCCCGCCGAAGGCGATCCCCTTCAAGTTCATTTTCTCGCATAGCTCTTTACGATAGTCGTAAAGCCTTCTGCCCAAGCGTAAGCCACGAAAGGCGGGCTTGATGAAAACATCAATCCCATAAAGAATACCACCGTCAGCATTATGCGAATTAAAAGTATAGTCACCAGTAATGCTACGGTAGGTGTGTGGCTCTTCGATGCGTTCTTGTTCTACAATGATCGATAAGGCGCAGCCCACTACCGTATCATTAACTTTAATGACTACCTGTCCTTCTGGAAATTTATTGATAAGTGTATGGATATGATGCTCCTTCCAGTACGATTCAGGCATCGTATGATAAGCGGCTACCATCAATTCCCTTAGCTCCTCATAGTCGTCTATCCTAAGGTATTGAAGGGCTACATTTTCAATTTCGTTGATCTTCATTTTGTCTGTCTATAGAATGGGTGAAAGGTTTTGTATAGTACAACCCATAGATATACATTTTTTGTTTTATTTCATAATAGATGATAAGGTGTATACTTTCCACTGGTCATTTTGTACAATAAAGGTCTCTATAATTGCCGTATGACTAGCTCCTAGTAGTACCATAATGCGCTGGTCTTGTTGGGTCGTTTGCTTCTGTATCAGCGACCAAATGTAAAGGTTGCGTTTGTACCATTCGGCAGTTAAGTAAGCGCCCATAAAGTTATTAGTATCACCTGCAAGTAAAGGTAGTTGGTTGTGAAGACGATTACTCAGTTTTTTTGCCTGAGGGCCGTCTACATAGTACAGTAAATCTAGCAGCGAAGCACCTTCTGCAATTTGGTTGTCAAAATCGCTTACATAGTGGTTGATCGTCTCCATCATTTCATTTTCTAAAGCCACTTGCTTATGCTCTCTAATTACCTGCATCATACTATCAAATGGAAAGGAGGTGTCGTTGTAGTCAACGCCGTAGACGTGCATCAGATTACCAAGTTTGGCGACTCTAAAGGCCAATTGAAAAATTTCGTTTTTCAAATAAAAATCTGAAAGTTGTTTATTGTCATAGTAGCGCCCTGCTCTGTAAAGTTGATAGAGAGAATCGAGGGCTTGTTGCTCATCGTAAGGCCATTCAACGAAAATTTTGGTAGGGTTAAAATCGTTAATTTTTTGAGCGATTTCCATGAGTTCTTTTTGGGCACGCTCATTCAAAATATCGAAAGTCTTTGTTTTGGCTACATCCTTCCCGGGATTATTGAAGTGAAAAGTACCTATGAGCAAGACTTCCTTCTTCTCTGTGGATGTACTTTGTGCTCGGCTCACCCAACTAGCGAGCAATAGGAGGGATAGTAGCGTGGTTCTAAGCATGTTTCTATTTTTTGTGAGCGTATTATTCTTGTAAGATGCTTTTTATTAAGAACGAATTACTTTATTGGTTATTCTACAAAAACTGCTCGAACACAATGTAATAATGCCCGAGCAGAAATAAGCAACTAAAGAAAGCAGAAAAATCTAGAAAGTAGCTCCTAAACTAAAGCCCAGTCCTGTAGTACCTGCCCTGATGCGCCACATGAAATGCTTTTTCTCTTTACGAATGCCAATTTCAGCGATAGGAAAAGCGCCAAATCCAGTTTCATCTTCAGCATTACCATTGTCATCGTCGCCATTAACCTCCGTAGCACTTCCCAAGGCAGCGCCTACATTCAGCTCAAATTTTAGCGATCTTTTTCCTGCCAGTACAACTGCTGTGAGCGGTGCGCCCACTACCTCATAGCTTCCGCCACCCCAATAATAAAAACCATAAACACCTATGCCTGTACGCAAGCCAAATTTCAGATTCTTTTTTTTGTTTTGTGCAAGCATTCTCTCGTAGTTGAGACTGGCTGAGGCTACGGCTTCAAGAATAGCGAAGGCACCAGCATCAAAGTAGATAGCATTTTTGTTCAGTGTGGTGTCCAGCGCTGTTGACGAAGGTTGGCTAGGGAGCTCGAAAGTTTCTAAATTGTAGGTTTTGTTAGCAGAAGTAGTAGTAGACAAACGGTTGCTATGGGTAATAGATGGTTCTAAAACAGAAGCATATTTTTGCGCATAGCTAGTGTGTAGTACCAAGCAGGCACATAGAAATAATAAAGAATGTTTCATTTGTGTTGAGATTTGAGATTAACTAAACATTAAACATAGGTACGAACGTCACACAATTATAAAGCCAGTGCTACGTGCTTTAAGCGGCTCAAATCCCTACTGCGAGTTTGGAAAATAGGTTCTGATAGGTTAGCGTGTAAGTTTTGGCTACTCCATCAAGGTCAAAAAATTTATGTAGCCAAAACCTTGAAGCTTTATCACTTCACCATTGTTTTCGACATAAAAAATACCTGACGCTTTCTATCTACTTTCTTATTCTTCTTGCCTTTATTTTTGATTTCCTGTCTGCCGTGAGCCACAAAATAATCTCCATACCAATGGCGTAAATCAGAAACTGACCACTTCGTTTTATCCCCTTCGTATAAAGTTTCTATAGGTTCAGTTTCCTTTTCTTGGACTACTTCTCCCTGATCATCAATAATTTTATACACAACCTTACCACGACTGGCATAGGTCATTTTGATAAGGTTGTCGTTAGTGGTGGTAACTGTCATAAAGCGAATCGGCGAGAAGGGTTTGTAAGAAGGACGAAGCGAGAAGCTCTCATCCCACAGAGGCGTACCATTAAAATCGAATTTGACGACAAAAGCGTGTGTATACTGATAACCATCAAAAACATAGTAGTCGATTTCTCTGCTTCGTCCATCAATTATCTCGGTACGAAAACGTATATCATAGGTGGGATAACAAGCTTCTCCGATTAGTATGTAGCCGTCGTCTCTTGTGATAATCTCGTGAGGAGCAATGTAGTAATTAAACTCTAGCGACTTCCCTCTTGAGGCTTTTCGGGTTTTTTTTCTTTCGATTTTTTCTTGCGTCTCTTCAGGAAGAAAGGATAAGAAGTTATCAAGTTGAGCAAACTCATAAAATTTAAGATAATTCATTTGATCATTTTCCATTTCGCCAAAATAAATACCCTCTGAGGGATATTTATTCCTTATAGTGTAAGTGCCCGCCAATAGAAAGCGCCCTCTTTTGGTAGGAAGTGCTGATACATCTGCCAAAATTTTCGCTTCTTTTTCGGTGAGGCTCAGGGTAGCGGTTTTATTACCAAGTATGTTCAGTTTTACAATAAAGGTATCTGTGGTTCTCTTATTGATTACGCCTTTTACATAAAGCCAGACTTCATTGGTTCCTTCAATGAGCTGTAGGTCATACAAGTTAGTATTCTTGGATTTAATTTTACCAATAGAGACAGGAATGATTTGTACTCTACCAGTTGCTAACTGAATGGTAAACAACAAAGGGCGTTTCTTTACAGTAGCCCTACAGTAAGCATAATCGCCTAATATTACCATTTGCCCCACTAAACATTTTTTAGGCAACTGACCACTCGTTTGTTGTATGCTTCGCCCATCTACTGTAAAAGTGACGAGGGTGAATTTACCCTTTTTGGTATTGGCATGTAAGGTATAAGTGGCCTCAGCGTTGGTAAAAGAAGCTCGTGGAGAAAGCTCATTAGAGAGTTGAAGAAACTTCTCTTCAACTAGGTTCAAGTCGGTATCATACCACGCGTAGCGACGCTTATTATTTTCATCCCTCGACTTTAGTAGCAAGCCTGCTTGTCCGAAGGTAGCGAGGCGAGCGCTGTAGAAATCATCGGTTAGTTCAATTTCGATTCGTTTACCATAAGTAATTTGAGCAAACAAGGAGGTAGTAGCTACGGACAATAGCCAAGTAAATAATACCTTTTTCATGACAGTACTAATAGTAGGATATAAGTTAATGTTCAATCGTTTTTCAAAGAAATGAATGCTTGGTATTTTAATATCTGCCAAGCATTCATATAGTATTTACAGATGGATTACCTCATCGTAAGCGTCAGCAGCCGCTTCCATAATTGCCTCTGACATGGTGGGGTGAGGGTGTACCGATTTGATGATTTCATGACCTGTCGTCTCTAAGTTACGTGCCACGACTACTTCTGCGATCATTTCAGTTACATTGGCCCCAATCATATGGCAGCCTAGCCACTCACCATACTTGGCATCGAAGATCACCTTGATAAAGCCTTCTTTGGCGCCCGCCGCACTCGCCTTGCCCGAGGCAGTAAAGGGAAATTTCCCTACTTTTATGTCGTAACCTGCTTCTTTTGCTTGTTCTTCGGTCATTCCTACAGAGGCAACTTCTGGCTGGCAATAAGTACAGCCAGGGAGGTTATCATAGTTGAGAGGATGAGGGTTGAGCCCCGCGATTTTTTCTACACAGATAATTCCTTCAGCAGAAGCCACGTGTGCGAGGGCAGGGCCAGCGGTAATATCGCCAATAGCATAAATATTAGGTACATTAGTTCTGTAGAACTCATCTACCACTACTTTTCCTTTTTCTGTTTTTATGCCTGCTTCCTCTAGTCCGATGCCTTCTAGGTTAGTGGCCACACCAACGGCTGAAAGCACCACGTCACATTCCAATATTTCTGTGCCTTTCTCCGTTTTTACAGTCACTTTACAACCTGCACCGCTAGTATCTACTTTCTCCACCGCTGCATTGGTCATAATTTGCATCCCCATCTTTTTGTAGATTTTGGTGAGTTGCTTGGAAATATCTGCATCTTCGTTGGGTAAAATACGAGGCAGGTACTCTACGATTGTCACCTCTGTGCCCATCGAAGCGTAAATGTTGGCGATCTCTACACCAATGGCTCCAGAACCCATTACTACCATTTTTTTCGGCATTTTCTCGAGCGTCATCGCTTTACGATAGCCCACTATTTTTTTATTGTCTATTTTGATATTAGGAAGTTCCCTCGCTCGTCCGCCTGTAGCTAAAATTATTTGCTTGGCTTGGTAAGTAGTCACCTTTCCTGCAGCGTCTTTTACTTCTACTTGTTTAGAGGCATTTAGCTTTCCAAAACCTTCCAGCACGTCAATTTTATTTTTACGGAACAAGAAGTTAATTCCCTTGCTCATACCAGCCGCTACGTCACGACTTCTTTTGATGATATTATCAAAGTCAATCTTGGCGTCGCTTACTTCAATGCCATAGTCGTTGGCATGTTTGATATATTCAAATACTTGTGCTGATTTCAAAAGTGCTTTTGTAGGAATACAGCCCCAGTTAAGGCAGATACCGCCTAGCTCAGCCATCTCTACTACAGCTACTTGCTTGCCTAGCTGTGCTGCACGAATGGCTGCTACGTAGCCACCTGGCCCACTGCCTACAACAATGATATCATATTGTTTACTCATGTGATTGTGTGATTTTTAAGATGCTAATATTTGTATATGGTCTTACCAATTGCTTATCTTGTTTTGCCTATTGGCCCCACTTGCTTTTGTGTAATTGCATACAAAAATATAGGTAAAAAAAACAATTCTAAATTTTCAAACTAAAAACATCTTACAATGCAAGAAGATTTCCTCCACTTCATTTGGCAGTTCCAATATTATGAACAAAGGAACCTTACGACACAAAAAGAGGAACCACTTACTATCTTAGAAAAAGGTACACAAAACACACAAGCAGGTGCCGATTTCAGTGAAGCACGTATACGCATAGGGGAAGTACTTTGGGCAGGTGATGTGGAAATTCACCTGTGTGCTTCTGACTGGGAGAAGCACCAACATCACCTCGATCCGCATTATAACAAGGTGATTTTACATGTAGTCTGGATCGACGACCAGCCCGTTTACAGGCAAGATGGCTCTACGTTGCCCACCTTAGCGCTTCGTACCCGTGTAGATGTATCTTTACTGCATCGCTACCAACATCTACAACAAAACAAAGGACTGATCGCCTGCGAGCGCCATTGGCCTACTGTAGCACTGCTGCAAAAACTGCTTATGCTCGATAAGGCTGCTAGTCATCGCTTAGAAAGAAAAGCTACTGCGGTAAAAGCACTTTTTAAACAATGTGAGGAAGACTGGGAAAGGCTTACGTTTCGTTTGTTGGTACAGAGCTTTGGCTTCAAAGTCAACCAAGATGGCTTTGAACTACTAGCGCAGAGCATTCCCGTAAGAAGCCTATACAAACAGAAAGACCAACTTCTACAACTAGAAGCCATCTTCTTTGGGCAAGCGGGTTTTTTAGAAGAGGCAGTAGACGACTCGTATCATACCCAACTGAGGCAAGAATATCAGTTTCTTCGTAAAAAATATCAATTAGAGCAAGTAGTAAGCCCTCCTTGGAAATTTATGCGTTTACGCCCTGCCAATTTCCCTACGATTCGCTTGGCACAACTGGCCAATCTGTTTTACCAACAAGAAAGTATCTTCTCTCGCTTCATCCATTTTGACTCTTACCAAACGCTCAGCGCTTTTTTATCCATTACGGCCTCTTCGTATTGGCAAACCCATTACCATTTTCAAAAGCCTTTTGCGAAAAAGCAATCTGGAAGGCTTGGTAAAGGAAGTATGGATAGTTTAGTGGTCAATACCATCGTACCTTTATTGGTGTTTTATGCCAAGCAAAAAGACAAACCTCAGTATCTCGATAAAGCAGTGGCCACGCTAGAAGAGATTAAAGCAGAAAACAATAAGATAACCCGTATGTGGGAGACACTAGGACTATCTGTAAAAAATGCCTTCGATTCGCAAGCTTTAATAGAGCAATACAATATGTTTTGCCAGCCGCAGCGTTGTCTGCACTGTACCATAGGGGCGCAAATCCTATCAAAGGAGGCAGAGTGAGCATCACGCTGGTCATTCTGCATATTGCGCTTTTTTCGGTCATTACCTACCGCTATACACAAGTGATTCGGGAAGAACCGCTGGGAAAAGTATTCGTTTGGGCGGTACGCTACAAAATACTTGCAGGGGTAGCCTTGGGGATACTCTACAAAATATACTACAACGGCGGCGGTGATACCTACGTGATGTTTCATGAGGCTTCCCAACTCGCACAGCTTGTATTAGCACAACCTGACGCTTACTGGCGTGTGCTGTTACTGAACGAGCTCACCCTTCTCTCAAAGGATGCCTTCGTTTTGTTGGAGCAGCCAAGGGCCTTTTTTATGGTGAAACTCCTGAGTGTGCTCTGCTTCCTGACGGGAAATAACTATTGGCTTACAAGTTTTTATCTCTCAGGATTCAGCGCTTGGGGTATGTGGCTTATAGCCAATACCTTGGTGAAGGACTACCAATCACATCGGCTAGCAGTTAGCATCGCTTTTTTATTTTTTCCTTCTTTCGTGTTTTGGAGTGCTGGGGTAAGCAAAGAAAGTGTGCTAATAGGCTGTTTGGGGCTTAGTGTACATCACTTTTTGAAGGCTTACAAGAGAAAACGAGTGCGTTGGGTGAGTGTAATGATTTGGTTGGTAGCTTTCTATATCATTTGGCGACTCAAATATTACTACGCCGCTACCTTATTTCCTGTACTGCTCTCACTTGGGTTAACGACCTTTTTGGTTGAGAGAAGCCGCTTGTCCAACAAGTGGCTTCAAGGATTACTTTTTCTGGGGATATGGAGTGGGCTACTTTTGGTAGCTACTTGGCTCCATCCCAATCTTCGTTTAAACGGTATAGTAGAGGCACTGTATCAGAATCATCAAACGATGCTACAAGCTTCCCATCCCAAAAGCATCCTCTTGTATGATTTTATCCCTACTTGGCAAAGTGTCTTTTATAATATGCCTAAGGCATTATTTAACGGCTTGTATCGACCGTTCTTTTGGGAGGGATATCACTTTTTTTATGTATGGTTAGGTATAGAGAACGCCTTCCTTTTCTTGATTACAGTGGGGGCTTTGTACTTTACCTTACGTCGCTTCTCGTTTGCTGAACCACTACTCGTTGTGGCTACACTAGGCTATGTAGTGCTATTGGCTATTTTCATAGGACTCTCTTCTCCTAACTTTGGCTCTCTGGCACGTTACAAGGTAGGTTATGGGATGTTTTTCCTCTACATATGCTTAGCTAGCTATCCAAATAAATACTTATCTTTGTGGAAACGCTTTAGAGATAACTCCTCTACGCCATGAAACACACTTTACAGCTCATCCTAGCACCAGAAGTTGCTTTTGAGGAAGAAGCACTGCGTACATATATACAGCAGAAGCTAAACATCTCTGAGAAAGATACTTATCATATACGAATTCTTCGACGTTCTATTGATGCACGATCAAAACGGGTAAAAGTCAATCTAAAAGTTGAAGTATTCGTTAATGAGCTGCCATCAATAGAGCAGTTTCAGCCTATTTATCCATCGGTCACACAGAAACCACAAGCGATTATTATAGGGGCAGGCCCCGCAGGTTTGTTTGCAGCGCTTCGGCTGATTGAGCTGGGCATTAAACCCATTGTGGTAGAGAGAGGTAAAGATGTACGGGCAAGACGCAGAGACCTTGCGGCCATCAATAAGCAACATCTTGTCAATACAGCTTCTAATTACTGCTTTGGGGAAGGAGGTGCTGGTACGTACTCAGATGGGAAGCTGTATACCCGCTCTAAAAAGCGAGGAGACATCCGTCGTATTCTAGAAATACTAGTAGCACACGGCGCGAAGGAAGAAATTCTGGTTGATGCCCATCCGCATATTGGTACAAACAAACTTCCCAAAATTGTAGCAGCGTTACGTGAAAGTATTCTAAAAGCAGGTGGAGAGGTACACTTTAATACTACAGTTATTGATTTTATTTTGCAAGCTCAGACTATTCGGGGCGTAGTAGCGGTTGATGCAGCACAAAATACCATAGAACTGAGCGGTATAGGGGTTATTTTGGCTACTGGACACTCTGCAAGAGACATCTTTGCGTTACTCCACAAGAAAGGGATTCTTATTGAAGCGAAGCCTTTTGCGCTGGGGGTACGTGTAGAACATGAGCAATCGTTGATCGATCGTATCCAATACCATTGTAAAACTAACAGAGGCCCTTACTTACCCGCTGCTTCATACAGCTTAGTGACACAGACTTCCTATCAAGGTACTGAAAAAGGTGTGTTTTCTTTCTGTATGTGTCCGGGTGGTTTTATTGTGCCTGCTGCTACCGCACAAGAAGAGATTGTGGTAAATGGTATGTCGCCCTCGCGTAGAGATGCGAAGTATGCCAATTCGGGTATTGTCGTATCGGTGGATGAAAGTGACTGGCAAGCCTATAAAACGTCGGGAGCATTGGCTGCACTGGCTTTTCAAAAGGCAGTTGAAAGAAAAGCGTGGCTGCTAGGAGGTAAAACCCAAACCGCGCCCGCCCAACGTTTACTCGACTTTGTGCAACATAAATATTCCAAAACACTGCTTCCTACCTCTTACCAGCCTGGGCTTACCTCGGTAGAGATGACAGAAGTACTACCTGAAACGATTACACGGCGTCTGCAGATGGCTTTTAAACTATTTGGAAAAAAAATGAAGGGCTACCTCACTAACGACGCACAAATCATTGGGGTAGAAAGCCGTACCTCTTCTCCTGTAAAAATTCCAAGAGATAAAATAACCCTTGAGCACGTAACTATTCGGCGGCTGTTTCCTTGTGGAGAAGGCGCGGGCTATGCCGGTGGTATTATGTCGGCAGCCATGGATGGAGAACGATGTGCTGAGCAGTTGTATAAACTGTATGGTTCAGGAAAGTAAACGTAATATTAAGTTGATAGACAGATAATAACCTTGTGGTAAACGATGCGTATATTAATACAATTTTCAACATAAACCCACAAAACAGATGAAACCAATTATCTATCTTTCCCTATTTTTTTTATGTTTTATTGGTTGTATGCCTCCTAATGTGATCGAACCCATTGATGGAGAGCTACCCCCTACTACGATTGAAAATGAAGTATTCGCTTCTGAACTAAACAGCCCTGTTGGGATTGCCTCGTTGGGCGGTTTGGGCGTATTTGTAGCAGAAGCAGGTACAGGTAACAACGACGGTCAAGTAACCTTTATCAACAAAAAGGGTGAAAAGTTTCCTATCATTACCAACTTCCCTTCTGTACGTCGGCCAGATGGTAATATAGAAGGAACTACACACCTTGGTATCAACAGAGGTAACCTGTGGATTGTAAATGGTGTGTCTGGCTTATTGTATCGTTTCAGCTTACGTGATTTTGATATTGATCAACTCCCTGTAACAGCCGATCAAGTGCCTTCAGAAGACATTAGAACTTTCATACTCGATTTTGATTTTGAGAATGATACAGACGATAGTAACATCTATAATCTTACTTTCGATTTTCGAGGAAATATCTACATTGCCGACAGTGGCGCAAACGCTATTATCAAAAGAGATAGAGATGGAAAACTCAGTGTCTTCATAGAGTTACCCCTTATCCCTAATCCAACCTCTGTAGGCGGGCCTACCGTTGAGCCTGTTCCTACAGGTATTGTTTTCAACAAAGATCGTTTCTTTGTGTGTACTTTCTTAGGGTTCCCTTTTCCACCAGACGCTGCTCGTATTTATGAGATTGACCTTAACGGAAACATTATTGAATTCCAAGATGGCTATAATGGTTTGATTGACATAGGGCAGCCTTTCTTCCACCGAAACTTATTTGCGTTACAATTGGGTTCATTTGGGGAGATGGGTATTGTGCCTAATTCTGGGAGCCTAGTATTGGCCACAGCAGATGGTCCAGTAACGGTAGCAGACGGACTTAATTTTCCAAATGGAATTGGCTTCTTAGGATCTAATGAAGTGTTGGTATCAAGCCTACTAGATGGCAATATTGTAAAAATCTCAATTGAGGAGAAGTAAAGACGCTCAAGATGCGATGATCCTTCACTGTATCATTGAAAAAAATAAGGAGGCTCCTACTTGTTGAAGAGCCTCCTTATTTACTTTAGCAAATGGCGTGACTTAAACCCGCTGTGCATCTTTGGGAGAACCTAGAGGGGCAACCCATCCTTTGGCTGCTTCTAAGGTAGTAAAATATTGCACTTCAAATTGTTGGTTATTAATTCTATTGACAATATTCTTTACTGAAATATCTCTAAAAATATCTTCTGCTACAACTACAGCAGACATTCTAAACCCTACTGCAAAGGCACGTGGAAACCAATCTTCCTGCATCCAGTTTTGATCTTTTGTACCTACTACCTTTGCTTTGGTATTATCAGCAATCATTTTACTTACGTGATACTCTTTAAGCGCTTGCAGAGAGGCATCGCAAGCTTCTCTGAACTGCTCACTAAACGCGTATCCTTCCCAGTCGAGATGAATACACTGTAAGTCAGCGTGGTAATAAATTCTACAAAAGGGTCGATTGTAGAGTAACTTAGTCATAGTCAATTTGAGTTTTGGGTGGATAAATGAAGGTAGTTTTGCATGTCGCGGTACCCTCGTCTAAAACGGAAGTCGATGGCTTCTGGCGTAAAATCGTCAGTACCTTCAACCCCTTCTGCTTCATATTGTAGTACGCCGTGGCGATCTATTATCTTATGATTCAATAATTCTTGGTAAGCCTTCATTTTACGGACAGGGCTGTTCTTAGGAAGCTCTTTGTCAACGGCTTGCATCATTTCTATGTAGCCTTTCATTTGTTCAAAGAACTTTCTGTCTAGTTTAAGCTTACTCTCAAACATAATCTCTTTGATCCTGTCTGATATTTCCATAATGTTTGTAGGGAGTGGGCTGTTCTTCCTGAAAAGATTCATGATGATCAACTCCCGTACAACTTTTTCGCCTTTCTTGGTTTCTACATCTTCCAAATAGTTGATAGCAGGCGCCAGAGGCATATTAGCATACAGCCCACCATCCCAATAGTAGTTGTTATCTACTGCCACCATAGGAAAGTTAGGCGGGATACTCATGCTAGAAACCACCTTGTCGAGGTCGATTCCTTCCTCATCGTGGTTATTAAACTGCTTCAACTCGCCCGTTTCCACATTTACGGCTTCAATGACAAGCCTTATCTTCGATTGATTAATCTTATCAAAGTCGATGAGGTCGTTGAGTAGCTGTTTAAAGGGGGCTAGATCGTAAACACTTTCTGCTACAAGAGGGGTCATGAGATAAGAAGTACTCATATAATACATGGCTGGGTTGGCTACTTTAGAAGCTTTGGCCTGCCATTGCTGTGGTAAAAAGGGGATAGTGGGCATTTTTACGGTATCCCACAGTCGCTTGAGCGATTTCACGCCTCCCTCTCTACCGCCTACGTAAACGGCTGCGTTGATGGCGCCAATAGAAACCCCCGTAACGATACAAGGTTCAAAGTCTGGTTGTGCTTCTTCTATGGCACTGATAGCACCATATTGATAGGCGCCAAGCGCTCCGCCTCCCTGTAAAACAAGTGCTGTTTTGGTTGTTTTCGTCATGAGTTAAAATAAGAAGTTATATTTTTGTAAAGGTAAGTGAACTACCGAAAAGAAACAATAGTCTACTTTTCTTTTGTTGAACAAATAAGTAGTATTGTAGTTAACAAGATAATTCTGGGTAAAATATATAAAGCAACCACTTTTGATGAAGAAGACACTCATTTTAGGCGCTACGCCTAATTCTAGCCGTTATGCTTATCGTGCTGCACAGTTACTTACAGAAAATGGGCACCCTATCGTACCAGTAGGTATTAAGAAAGGAGATGTGTTTGGAGAGAAAATTCTCAACCATAAGCAAACCCAAGAAGATATCCATACGGTAACCCTTTATGTGAGTGATAAGCACCAGTCTGAATGGTACGACTACATATTTGAGACTGCACCAGAACGACTTATTTTTAATCCAGGTACTGAAAATAAAGAACTAGCTGAGCTGGCTCGTAGTAAGGGCATAGAAGTAGTAGAAGGTTGTACATTGGTAATGCTTAATGTAGGTACATTCTAATTTTTAGACACCGAAAAAACAACAATAGAAAAGTATATCTGCCTAAAACCTTCTTTTAAGACAGCCAGTTTTAGGTATGTATGAAAGCAAAAAAAACATTAGTTTGGTTAAGAAATAATCTTCGTCTCCACGACAACGAAGTACTTTACAAAGCTTGTCAGCAATCAACACAAGTATATCCTGTCTTTTGTATTGATCCTCGCTGGTTTGAAGAAACGACTATAGGCTTACCTAAAACGAGCCCAGTAAGAACACAATTTTTATTAGAAGCTTTACAAGACTTAAGAAATCAGCTAGAAGAGATAGGTGCTACCTTGATTGTTCGTCAAGGAAAACCAGAAGAGGTACTCCCTACCCTTACTACATTGCTAGGGGCGTCTAGTGTCTACACGAGTCAGGAAGTAACGGCTGAAGAAGTAGCAGTAGAAGAGGAGTTAGAACGTAAGCTACTTGCCAAAGGTATTTCTCTAGAAACTATCTGGGACAGTACCTTATACCATTTGAACGACTTACCCTTTCCCGTTAATCGCTTACCAGACATCTTTACCGAATTTAGAAAAGCAGTAGAAAAAAATAGTCAAGTAAGAAGTACAGTTCCTACTATCGAGCAGCTTTCTAGTGTTACGGATGTCAGTGCAGGCAATATCCCTACACTGCAAGATTTACATCCACATACGCTTCCTGTACAAGCGCACGAGCCTGTACTAGATTTTAAGGGAGGAGAAAAAGCTGGCTTACAGCGACTCCACAATTATATCTGGAAGCAAGACATGCTTAAGAAATACAAGGAGACACGCAACGGTTTGCTGGGCGCTAACTATTCTTCTAAGTTTTCCCCTTGGCTCTCGCTAGGATGTCTCTCCCCTAGGAAGATTTACGAAGAGGTAAAACAGTACGAAAAAGAGCGGGTAAAAAATAGCTCTACCTACTGGCTCATTTTTGAATTGATATGGCGTGATTACTTTCGTTTCGTAGCAAAAAAATATGGAGCGAAAATTTTCCAGTTTACTGGAATCAAAGAAACTGAACTCGACCTGCAAGATCACGAAGGGTTGTTTGAAAAGTGGACACAAGGAAATACTGGCATTCCTTTTATAGATGCTAATATGCGTGAGCTCAACGAGACGGGCTTTATGTCCAACCGTGGTAGACAGAACGTAGCTAGCTTTTTAGTAAAAGATTTAAAAGTCAATTGGGTGTGGGGTGCAATGTATTTTGAAGCAAAACTCATCGACTATGATCCTTGTAGCAATTGGGGTAATTGGAATTATGTAGCAGGCGTAGGCAACGATCCTAGAGAAAATCGCTATTTTAATATATTGAGTCAAGCCAAACGCTACGACTACCAAGGAGAGTACGTAAAACATTGGATTGAAGCACTTGAAGAAGTACCTGCCAACAAAGTACATACCGTTGGAGAGCTTACCCAAGAAGAGCAACGGCAATACAACGTTCAGTTGGGGGTAGATTATCCAAACCCCTTGGTAGATTTTGAACGCTGGTTATCGAAATAATACTTAAGATTTTTATTTACACCCTAATCATTATTTTACGCGCCTTTTTAGAATTTCATTCATAATAATGGCCTCTTTTACGCTATTCTTGTTGCGTAAGAGTTTTAGAAACTTATTCTTCTTTTGCCCGCGCTTTTTGCTGTAAGGATTGAGATGCTCATCCTTAAGATCTTTTTTGGTAAGTCCTTGGAAGTTGCGTGTAGGATCTTCATAATTGACCGTTTCATAGTTTTGCATCCCCATTTCCTCGTAGTTGATAGCGTTTTCTAAGCTACGGTCGTCTTCTATGGCATCAGGACGTTTTTTCTTTTTAGTGGTCTGCTCAAGGGATTTTTCAGAGGGCTCTGTAAATTGCCTAAACAGATCCTCCAGTGTCATTTCTTTAGAGTTGGGTGCTTTTTCAGAAGTAGTATCTTGTTGTAGTGGCGGAAGGTTTTTCTGCTTCGTCTTAGATAACTGACTAACAATATTGATGACTACAATGATAAGCCCTATGATAAAAAATAATACGTCCATATACCTATTTGATAATAATTGAATTCTAAAATGAACTGATAAGCGAAAAGCCTACACCTAGCTATCTTCTAAAAAACTTCCCTTAATTTAGGAAATAATCTTAAATTTGCCTTCTATTCAAAGTAAATATACCATCCTAAATTGTTGAGGGAAAGCTATGTTATTAACCAAGCTAGAAGTAAAAGGATTCAAAAGTTTTGGCGATCGGATTGTCATTAACTTTGACGAGGGCGTAACCGGTATTGTAGGGCAGAATGGCTGTGGAAAGTCGAATGTGGTAGATGCCATTCGTTGGGTATTGGGAGAGCAAAGTACAAAAGCGCTTCGCTCAGATAAGATGGAAAACATTATCTTCAACGGAACCAAGAAGCGAAAACCGCTCAATATGGCGGAAGTATCGCTTACATTTAAGAATACCAAAAACCTTCTTGCCACCGAGTACTCAGAAGTAACTATTACACGCAGGCTGTATCGTTCTGGTGATAGCGAATACCTCCTCAACAACGTTACCTGTCGTCTAAAAGATATTACCAATCTCTTCTTAGACACGGGGATTGGTTCGGATAGCTACGCCATTATAGAGTTAAAAATGGTTGACGATATCTTGAATGACAAGGAGAATTCACGCCGAAACCTTTTTGAAGAAGCAGCGGGCATCTCTAAGTTTAAAGTCCGTAAGAAGGAAACGATGCGCAAGCTAAAAGACACCGACCAAGATTTAGCACGGGTAGAAGACCTTCTTTTTGAGATTGATAAAAACTTGAAAAGCCTAGAGAAGCAAGCCAAAAAAACGGAGCGTTACTACCAAGCACGAGAAGCCTATAAAACAACGAGTATTCTCTTGGCTCGCAAAAGTGTAGGAGAGCGCCAAGAGGCTTTTACCGCAATGGCCAAAAAAATAGAAGAAGAACAAGACAAGAAACTCAACCTCAATAAACTGATCACTGAAAAAGAGGCTTTTGTAGAGAAAGAAAAAGTAGATTTAATTCAGAAAGAAAAGACCTTGGCTTCTCGCCAAAAAGCCCTTAACGAATACATCAACGATATTCGCCACTATGAAAGTGAGAAAAAACTGAAAAGCGAACGCCGTAAGTTTCTAGAAGACAAACAAGTTACCTTACAAGAGCAAATTGTACAAGACCAGCAACGCCAGACAGAATCACAGACAGAAATAGAAAAGCTGACAGAAGAGCGCGCCATTGCTGGAAAAATACTCAACGAGGCACAACTAGAGCTAAAGCACTTACAAACGGCCTACGACGAGCAACAAGAAAAGACCCAACAAGTACAGTCTAAGGCACAGCTTATCAATGAAAAACTCACCTCCCAACAACAAGCCTACTTCCAGTCGAACAAAGACCTAGAAATAAAACAAACCCAAATTACAGGTCTAAAGCAAGAACTAGAGAAGTTTACCACCCAAAACTTTGAGCGAGCCGACAGCCTAGCCGCTTATCAAGATAACTTGGGCGAACTACAAGAAGAGCGCGATCAAGTACAAGCCCAATTGACCCAACTAGAGACGGAGGCCAGCGAGCAAGAAAGCCAAATAGAAGACATACAACACGAAATAGAGCAGCTTCGTACCCAAATGGCTACCCTCAATCGCCAATTGGATGCCAAGCAAAATGAATATAATCTTACCAAATCATTAGTAGATAACTTAGAGGGCTTTCCAGAAGCCATTAAGTTTCTCAAAACCCAAGCCCAATGGCAGCAAGGCGCGCCACTCTTTCCTGATATTCTCACCTGTGAAGAGTCTTACAAAACGGCCATCGAAAACTTTCTTGCTCCTTACATCAACTACTATGTGGTAGAAAGCGAAGCAGAGGCCTTACAGGCAGTTCATCTACTCCATGAAGCCAAAAAAGGGAAAGCTCAATTCTTTATTTTGGAGCATTTTAAGCAGCTTTCCTTGCCAGAGCGCTCCACGGATATTTCAGGTACTTATGCATTAGAGGTAGTACACACAGAAGATAAGTACCAGCCCTTACTCAGCCATTTATTAGGACGTGTCTATATCGTCCAAGAGGCACAGTGGCAACAATTTGCCTACGATACCCGCGCTACCTACATTACCCAAAATGGTAAAATCATTAAAAGCCCACAAGCGATTATAGGAGGATCAGTGGGCGCTTTTGAAGGAAAACGCCTTGGAAGAGCCAAAAACCTAGAAAAGTTGACCAAAGAAATAGAGACGCTCACAGACAAGATTCAGCAAACCAATGCACAGTTATCTCTGAAGCAACAAGACCTTGCTGAACTACGTCAACAATCGCCTAAAGAGCAGATACAAGTCACACAACGGCAGTACAATCAGCTCAATGAAAATATCGTAGCAGTACGCACCAAGCTGGAGCAATTACAAAACCTTATCGAGAACAGTCAATCGCAGAAAGAGCACATAGAAGCACGCATTGGCGATTTAGAACAAGAAATTACACAATTAACGCCTGCTACCAGCGACCTACAAGGCGATTTACAAGCCTTGAAAGAAGAAGCCGAAGCACTTAATGAGGCACTCATTCACGAAAGTGAGCTCCTCAACCAACAATCAGGTGCTTTTAATCAGCAGAATATCCGTTTTCATCAGCAAGAGAATCGCTTACAAAGTATAGAGCAGGAACTGGACTTTAAAAGTGCCTCACTCGATAACCTGAAAGCACGTGTCGTAAAAAATCAGGAAGAGCTAGAGAGAGTAAAAGTAGACATGGAAGCCTTGACGAATAAAACAGAGCTAAACGACGAAGAACTCCGCCAAATGTACGAAGAAAAAGAACGCATTGAGGGAGGGGTAAACGAGGCAGAAAAAGAGTATTATGCCGCTCGAGGCGAGATTGATACCGTCGAGAAGGAAGCCAAAGAAATTCGCCGCCAAAGAGAAATGACCGAGGCGCTGGTACAAGAGATGCAACAAAAGGTAAACGAAACCAAACTAAGTCTTACTTCCATCAAAGAACGCCTTTCTGTAGAGTTTAATGTAAACTTAGAAGAATTGATGCAAAACCCGCCTGCCGAAGAAGCACAACCGCTCTCTTTATTAGAACTAGAAGAAAAAGCGCAAAAGCTCAAAAAAACCATTGATAACATCGGGCCCATCAACCCCATGGCGATGGAAGCGTACCAAGAAATGAAAGAACGCTACGACTTTATCAACGGCCAAAAAGCTGACCTCACCGAGGCGAAGAATTCCTTACTCACCACCATCGACGAGATTGACCAAGTAGCCACTGAAAACTTCCTGACTACTTTTGAGCAAATTCGGATGCACTTTAAACACGTATTTCGCTCCCTCTTTACCGAAGAAGACACCTGCGATCTGACACTCTCTAATCCTGAAAGTCCGCTAGAGTCTTCGATCATTATTACGGCTAAGCCCAAAGGCAAGCGTCCGCTAACCATTAACCAACTCTCTGGTGGAGAGAAAACACTGACCGCCACTTCGCTACTCTTTGCCATTTACCTTATCAAACCAGCCCCTTTCTGTATTTTTGATGAAGTAGATGCCCCACTAGACGACGCTAATGTAGATAAATTTACCAATATCATCCGGCGCTTTTCGGAAGAGTCTCAATTCATCATTGTCACCCATAACAAACGCACCATGACCGCTACCGATGTAATGTACGGCGTGACCATGTATCCTGAAGACCCAGGTGTGTCTAAACTAGTACCTGTAGATTTACGAGGCTTGGTGGAGGCTAACTAAAAAGTATCAAATCATTTTGGAATCCACGGAAATCCCTTATTTTTACGCATCTTACACTTTAAATTATACTTTACAATGAAAAGATTTGGTTTACTATTTTTCATTTTTGTAGTAATGGTTGGCTTTCAAGCCCAGGCACAAGATGTTCGTCTAGGCGTACGCGGTGGTTTGAACTTCGCTGATGAAAATGGAGAGGCTGGTGGAAATGACTATGGTGATGAAACAGACTTGAGAACTGCTTTCCAAGTGGGACTTCTAGCACAGTTCGGTGTTAGCGACCCATTTTACCTACAAACAGGGCTACTGCTAAGTAGCAAGGGAAGAACAAGAGATTTTGGCAGCGTAGAAACTACTAATTCGCCTTTATACCTAGACATTCCAGTAAGTTTAGTTTTCAAAGGCGACCTAGGTGGTATAACTGCTTTTGGTCTCGTAGGCCCTTATTTTGGTTTTGGTATTGGTGGTCAGTTTGAGAGTGAAGATGGCGGTACTAGGGTTTCACGAGATATAGAATGGGGGAATGAAGAAGGTGAGGATAACTACCGATCTGTGGATGTAGGAATTGATGTAGGGATAGGGGTAGAAATAGATCCACTTCAAATAGGGCTCAACTACGGTTTTGCACTTACGAACTCTAGACCAGGTGGAGACGATAACAACAGTCGCTTCAGCCGTGTGCTTTCTCTTTATGTGACCTATTTCTTCAATTAAGTAATCATTTAATTGTATAAGCGCCGATGAACATTCGTACGTCGGCGTTTTTGCATATATTCGTGTATATTTACAACTACTATGAACTACATATCTGCAGAACGGATAGGAAAATCTTTTGGGGATCGTTGGTTATTTCGAGAGTTGTCCCTAGGCATTAGTCAAGGAGAAAAAGTAGCGCTAGTGGGTACAAACGGCACAGGAAAAACCACCCTGATGCGTATACTTGCTCAGCAGATACCTCCCGACGAGGGAGAAGTAGCCATCAACAAGGACATTACCATTGGTTTTTTGTCACAATCACCCCAGTTTGAGGCACACCTCAGTGTACAAGAAGCCCTCTTTGTAGCCGACAATCCTACGATTGCTGCCATCCAAAAATACGAAGCCTGTTTACAAAATCCAGCGGCAGCGGAGGCGCTTCAGGCAGCTATTGAGCAGATGGATGCGCTCCAAGCCTGGGACTATGAGGCACAAGTAAAGCAAATACTAGGGCAACTAGGCATACGTGATACTACCCAACGGATCGAGCAGCTTTCAGGAGGACAGAAAAAGCGCGTAGCATTAGCCCGCTTACTCATTCTAGCCCCAGATCTACTCATTCTCGACGAACCTACTAACCATCTAGACATTGAAACAATTGAATGGCTTGAAAAGCAGTTAGAAACCGCTAAACAAACCCTACTGTTGGTTACCCACGATCGCTACTTTCTGGATAATGTATGCAATACCATCATCGAGCTTGACCAAGGTGCCTTGTATCACTATAAAGGAAACTATGGCTATTTCTTGGAGAAAAAAGCAGAAAGACAGCAACAACAACAAACAGAAATAGACAAGGCTAAAAACCTTTACAGTAAAGAACTGGAGTGGATACGCCGTCAACCCAAAGCGCGTGGTACGAAAGCTAAATACCGTGTGGAAGCCTTCCAAGACATTAAAAAAGAGGCCTTTAAAGACAATACAAAGGAGCAAGTACAGCTTGACACAAAAACAACGCGACAAGGCAAAAAAATCGTAGAACTCCATCAACTTTATAAGCGTTATGGAGAAAAAGTGCTGATCGAAGATTTTAGCTATGTGTTCAAAAGAGGTGATAAGGTAGGTGTGGTAGGTAAAAATGGCGTCGGAAAATCTACTTTTTTACATATACTCTCTGGAGAGCTAGCGCCCGATCGCGGAGAAGTGATCAAAGGAAGTACAACACTGATGGGTTATTACAAGCAAGAAGACTTTGCCTACAAAGAAGGGCAGCGCGTCATTGACATCGTGAAAGAGGTGGCGGAGTTTATAACGTTGAGTAATGGTGATCAAATTTCTGCTTCTCAGTTTCTCAATCGTTTTCTGTTCCCACCCGAGGTGCAATATAAACCAGTAGAAAAGCTAAGTGGGGGAGAGAAAAAGCGCTTACAGTTGATGCGTGTCCTCATCAAAAATCCTAATTTCCTTATCTTAGACGAACCTACCAACGACCTAGACCTCGATACCCTTCGTATACTTGAGACGTTCTTACAGCACTTTAATGGTTGCCTGTTGCTCGTTTCTCACGATCGTTACTTTATGGATCAACTTGTAGAGCATCTCTTTGTATTAGAAGGCAACGGACGCATCAAGGATTTCAACGGCAACTACACGGATTATCGCCAGTGGCTCGATCAGCAACAAAGCCAGCAAAAGAAGGAAACAAAGAAAACGGTTAAGTCTACAACCAAACCTTCTCCAGAAAAGACAAAGAAAAAGCTTTCCTATAAAGAAAAGAAAGAGATGGAACAGCTAGAGGGAGAATTAGCTGCTTTAGAGGATGAAAAAGCCCGCATTATAACGCAAATGAATGGCGAAACTACTGACCACGAACAATTAGCCGCCTGGGCAGAGCAAGTAGAGGCGATCACACAAACCATAGAAGCAAAAGAAATGCGCTGGCTACTCCTCTCAGAAATGGCTGAGTAGTCTTTGTCTACGTGTTATCTGCGCCTTTTTAAAAATTCATGTAGCTTTACGAATAAATATTGATTGGTATGAACATACTCCTCAAATCTGTTGAAGTAATAGCACCCGAAACGCCCTGGCATCACCAAAAAAAAGACATATGGTTAAAAGATGGAAAGATTAAAGACATAGCAGATACTTTAACGATAGAAGAGGCTTTGGTGGTTACGCGTCCACATCTTAAGGTCTCTATTGGCTGGCTAGACATGAGGGTTTCTTGGCCAGACCCTGGCTTTGAGTACAAAGAAACCCTGCAATCTGGCAGAGAGGCAGCACGAAGAGGAGGGTTTACAGAAGTAGTGACCTTACCCAATACCGCCCCTGTTATTGATTCTAAAGATACCCTCGCTTATTTACAACGCGCCAATGCTACCAGCCTAGTACAGTGCCACCCTATGGCAGCCGTAACCCTCGGTACAAAAGGCAAGGAACTTACCGAAATGATTGACCTGCACCAAGCAGGAGCGGTGGCTTTTTCGGATGGTTATCATCCCATTTGGCACTCAGACATTATGGTGAAGTCATTACAATACCTACAGATGTTTGATGGGTTACTGATCAACCGTCCTGAAGATCAATTGCTCACGCAGTTTGGGGTCATGAACGAGGGAACTACCGCCACCCAACTAGGACTCAAGGGAATTCCTAGCCTAGCAGAAGAAATGATGATACGTAGAGATATAAGCTTCTTGCGTTATACAGGCGGTAAGTTGCACCTGAGTTGCCTATCGAGTGCAGCTTCTGTAGCGCTGGTACGCGCTGCACAACAAGAAGGTTTACAAGTAACCTGCGATGTAGCCGCCCACCAATTGGCTTTTGATGATCGTATGTTGCTAGACTTTGATACCCACTATAAGGTAAATCCGCCTTTTAGAACACCCGAAGACATTGAAGCACTTTGGAAAGGGCTACAAGACAATACAATTGGCGCAGTAGTATCTGATCATACCCCACAAGATCAAGAGAGTAAACAAGTAGCCTTTGACCAAGCGGCCTTTGGGATAATAGGATTAGAAACTACTTTTTCTACCCTCGTTACCTACAATCAAGGTTTGTCTATAGCACAAATGATAGAAAAACTCGCCACCCAGCCTCGACAATATCTACAGCTACCAATTCCTCAAATCGCTAAAGGAGAAACAGCTAACTTAACACTCTTTGATGATCATACTGACTACACCTATACAAGGGAAGCCATTATTTCCAAGTCCAAAAATTCCCCTTTTATTGGGAAGGTACTAAAAGGAAAAGTATGGGGGGTATTTAACAATGAACAATATTGGCTAGATGAAGCTTTGTATGCATAATCCCTAATTTATTAATCTTCCACCATGAAACATCCTTATTTTAAAACTTTGATAGCAGGCTGCTTGGCAGGCGGTGCGCTTATAAGTGTATTCTTGATCATCCTTTCTTTTGTATACAAGGATCCGCTCAATGCCACGCCTAAAGCGCTCGATTTTCTTCTATACATAGGCATCTCTGTAGGGACTGTCGCTTACTATAAAGTACGCATTAGCGGCGGATACCTAAAGTTTATAGAAGGCCTAGTTATGGTGAGTCTTGTCAATGCAGCTATGGTACTTTTGGCGAGTATTACGCTCTGGCTGCTTATTGAGGCAAAGCCTACTATTTTACAAAATAACACCCAAGCTTTATTAGATAATTATGTAACCAACAAAGAAGAAATTATGAAGAAAGTACAAAGCGAAGAAGACTACCAACGTTTATTGGCACGTACCGAGCAACGTACTGTAGGGATTGTCTTGTTTGAAGAAGCAGGCTTGAAGCTCATGGTAGGTTTTTTTACCTCCATTGTCGCGGCTACAGCGCTCAGAAAATAAAATTACGATGAAGAAAGAAACAAAACGTAAAATAGCCCAAAAGCGCCAAGCTAAAAAAGAATACCAATGGAAAGCACTTTTAGAAGGAGACCCTAGCAGTCCTGCTGACGGCTTTTATGTGAAAAAAAAAGAAAGGAGTCACTCTGTTACGCAAAGAGCGAAGTATTATCATGGAAACACACCACTTTCCCTCGGAAGAAGCCTTAAAACGTTATTTTTTTATTGAAATTCTTAGGGAAGATTTACCTTAGCGACCGAAAAGCTATTTACCAAACAACATACACGCAAGCTATTCGTAATTTACCATTGTGAACCCTTATTGTAGGCTTTGCAAACTATCTTTTTTACCAGTTACGGCTCCTACCATTTTTTATTCAGATTTACAAAGTCTAAATGGTTGAAAGCGAGAGAACGAATTTTTGTGTAAAGGATTGAATAGTAAAAGAGAAATTTCACTCTTGTAACAAGTTGTTTTATTAGTACATTAATTTAACATAACCGTAACAAAAGAAGCAGCATTTTTAGCGAAAAAATGCTTATTTGCACATCAAATATTTATAAAACCTTTTGTTCAATACAAACACCTAGAGCGCTTTTATAGCGATCCGAGGTAGTATACTAATATAATTACAATACTTATTTTATTATGATAACAAAAAAACTTTTGCTGCTATTAGTAGCCATGCTAGTAGTAAGCTTTTTACGAGCACAGTACCAATTTTCTAATAGTGAGAATGTAAACTATACGCAGCCTTCCCCTGAGGCAGCCACACTGATTAAAGGTGTTAATAAAGATGTAGACCTCTATACGGGTACATTACAGGTAGATATACCATTGTATACCCTTAATACGAAAAGTTTTACCATTCCCGTTGGTTTGTCTTATACGGCTACAGGGCTAAAGGTACAAGAAATAGGCGGCTTGGCTGGAGAGGGATTTTCTGTAAAAGGGGGCGGTGCCATTACCCGGATCGTAAGAGGGCTACCCGATGAGGCTGAAACGGGCTACTGTCATCCTAGTGGTATAGGTTATAAAATGAGTAGTACACTTACTGTAGAAGAAGCAGATCAAGTACTACGAGGAGAAATGGACGGCGAGCCAGACTTATTTTATTTTAACGTACCAGGCGCTTCAGGGAAGTTTGTACTTGATCATACTGGTAAGCCAGTATTGATGCCTTACCAAGACATTACCATACAGCCAGGGATAGGGCCCAAAAGTGGTAATAATAACCAGTGGGTTATTAAAATGCCTAACGGTAATAGCTATACGTTTGGTGTATATGAAGGTGCTACTGATGTAGATAGAACAAGTACTAAATATCCTTTCAAAAGTGAGCCAGTAGAGTTTGTTTCTACTTGGCACCTAAAACGGATACATTCCGCTATTACTGATGATGAGGTGATCTTTTACTACACTGAGGCGCAGCCTACTACATTTACGCAATATCACCAAGATATTTCAGATGTAGTAGAAAACATAGAGCAAAATTGCTTCCATAATAATATCCCTACCACTACAGGTATTCGTGACCTTAACACAGTAATCACTACTGAATCAGAACTACTCAGTCAGATTGTTACTAACCACATACGTATCAATTTTGAATACTTCTCTGGGCGTCTCGACTATGAAAATAAAGTAGGTTATGCACTAGATAGGATTATAGTAGAGTATATCCCTACACACTTTATACATATTTATAATTTTTCATATGAATATACTGCCGCACCACGGTTACTACTCAAATACATTTACCAAGAAGACGGGACAGGTAAAAATGGACTAAACCTCTATGAGTTTACTTATAACCCCATACATCTACCAGCGAGGTCTTCTAAGCAAATCGATTACTGGGGTTATCATAATACGAATCCAGAAGGGGTACTGGTTCCTAGTGTCACTAGGTGGACTGACTCGTTGATAGAAGGTGGTGGTTATCTTTATTTTTCAGGTGGTACACGTACCTCTGATGCAGTAAAAATGCAAGCTGATCTACTCACCCGCGTAACTTACACTACAGGAGGAAGTAAGACTTTTACCTACGAACCGCACACCTACTGGGACGGGAGTACCAACAAAATGGTAGGTGGCGTACGTATTAAAACCATTGCCGAGAGAGACGACCAGAGCGAAGCCAATACCCTTATTACCCGTTATACTTACAATACCCCTAGTACTACCCGCTCTAGCGGGCAGCTTGACTATGAACCAGAAGGTACATTGAAAGAGTTCTTCAGAACACTGCACGTGCTGCCTTCGCAACAAGCTAATGTATGTGCTAGATTATATATGAGGCGTCTCTCTGATATAAAAAGAAACATTCTACAAGACACACACATAGGTTACAGCTATGTAACTGTAGAAAAGCAAGGTCTAGGTAAGATACAACATCAATTCACCAACTTGAAGGATCACGGTGATCAACCTGCCGAAAATTATAAAGTGTATTCAGTTAGTGAGCCATCAGCAGATACAGATAAGGATAATAGTTATTTTACCACCTCTCATTTTTGGGAGCGTGGCTTACTATTAGAGAAAAAAGTTTTAGATCAGCAAGGGCGACTCCGTGAGGAATATACCTATGACTACGACTTCAATCGACCAGAAAAAGCACGTGTAGCCTGTGTGGAAACCACATCGCTTCAGTATTATACTTCCATTCCTAATAGTCTACAAATCGATGTGGCAAAAGTGTTCCACATCAGTAAGCCGTTGCTCAAAACCAGCGAGCAGACCAAGCTATACGAAGCCGATGGTAGTTATATAAGTGTTTCTAAAACCTTTACCTACGGGCATTCCAATTACTTAGTACCTACCCGCATTACAGAAGTGAATAGTAAGGGAGAGGAATTTCAAACAGAGCACAGGTACAGCTTCCATTACAGCGAAAAAAGTAGTGTAGTAGGCGCGATGGAGCTTTTTGGTATCACGCACATACCCATAGAGACCGTCACCCAAAAGAAAATCAATGGTGCTTGGTATACCCTAGATGCCTCGCTTACTGAATACAAAGAAGCTTTTATGAACCAAACTGGTATCTTCTTACCGCAAGGACAGTACCGCCTACGCACTAGCCGTCCGCTCGATATCTTTCAAGCGTCAGTGCAAGACGGGCGGTGGAAAGTACGCGACAGCCATTATAAAAAGGAATACAGCATTACCTACGATGCTGACTTTAACCCCAAAGAGATGATCTACGAAGATGGCAGAGCAGAAGCAATACTCTGGGGCTATGATACCCAGCCCGTAGCGGTAGTAAAAGGCAGCCGCTATGTAGATATGGCCTATACCAGCTTTGAGGAGGGCGACTGCGATAATTGGATAGGTGATCCAGCATACATTAAGCCTACCACTAATAATAAAACGGGTA
>ERZ1740058.375-NODE-375-length-35998-cov-7.287010_pt1 | contig 35998 bp, 36 predicted proteins | sample MGYA00581745_ERZ1740058 | MGnify/ENA primary metagenome ERZ1740058 (study PRJEB43018, sample SAMN04849742) | marine metagenome | isolation source: floating plastic debris | place: Pacific Ocean | collected 2008-08-30 | study: EMG produced TPA metagenomics assembly... | reverse complement strand
GATGCAGCAGCTACGGTAAATAACATCCTGGCAAACGAATCGCTCTATAGATTCGGACTCGGCGTTCATATCATCGTAGTGCTTTGTAATATCCCTCTAGCGGTCATCTTTTATGACCTGTTCAAATTTGCAAGCAAGAGTCTCGCCCGACTGGTGATGCTTTTTATATTGGTAGCAGCGACGATTGAGAGTGTCAGTTTACTCCATAATTTTGTCCCTCTAATTCTCTTGAAGAGTGTCGAACAGAGTGCTGCCACAATGACCTCAGAACAGCTTCAGGCTACAGCTTATATGCACTTCCTGCTACAGGATATTGGGTTTAATCTCAGTCTTGCATTTTTTGGCTGCTATTGCCTTCTGGCTGGTTACTTAATTTTCAGGTTCAGGATCCTTTCTCAAATAACAGGTCTGCTTTTAGCGATAGGGGGAGCCTGTTACCTAACCAATAGTTTCGTGACCTTTCTAGCGCCCGAGCTCTCTGTTGGTTTGCTCCCTTATATCTTTATCCCATGTTTTTTTGGGGAAACAACACTCTGTTTATCGTTGTTGCTCAAAGGTGTAAATATTGAACAGAAGGCTATCTAAATGAAAAAAATTGTATACACCCAATATGGCTCCCCAGATGTCATTGAACTCATAGAAACCGAGAAACCGTTACCCAAGGACAATCAAGTGTTGGTCAAGGTTCATGCAGCATCTGTCAATATCTTGGACTGGTACCATTTAACAGGTCCCCCGGTAATCCGTTTAACCAACGGTACACTTTCCAAACCCAAAGAGACTTCACTTGGACTAGACGTGGCCGGTCGGGTTGAAGCTGTAGGTAACAGCGTAACCCAGTTTCAGCCAGGGGATGAAGTCTTTGGAATAGCCAAAGGTTCATTTGCAGACTATGCGTGCGCTGATGAACATGAGTTGGTACAAAAACCGACCAACGTGTCGTTTGAGGCGGCGGCAGCTACCCCTGTAGCAGCCTTGACAGCGCTACAAGGACTTCACAATAAAGGCCAGATCCAGCCAGGTCAGAAGGTTCTCATCAATGGAGCCTCTGGTGGCGTAGGGACGTTCGCCGTGCAGATAGCCAAATCCTTCAAGACTATAGTAACGGCTGTCTGTAGCACCCAAAATCTGGATATCGCTCGCTCAACTGGTGCAGACTACGTTATCGATTATACGCAAGAAGATTTCACAACAAATGGGCGGCAGTATGACTTGGTTTTTGCTGTCAATGGTTACCACTCGATTTTTGATTATCGTAGGGTATTGAATCCCACGGGCATTTATGTCTCAGCGGGAGGAAAGCTGGCTCAAATTATTCAGGCAGCGTTTATAGGACCCATACTCTCAAAAATCGGACGTCAGCAACTCTCATTTATGGGGATAGCGCAAGTGAAGCAAAAGGACCTGTCTGTTATTGGAGAGCTGCTTGAATCTGGGAAAGTCGTACCCGTGATTGATAGATGTTATCCATTAAAGGCAACAGCAGCAGCCCTTCAATCTCTTGGATCAGGGCACGCCAAAGGCAAAGTCATTATCACTATGAGAGCTGACAACGACAAGTCAGATTCCGATCGATAACGGTGAGGCGACCGCTCGACTTCTACCTGACGCTAAAATAGTGCGACTAGAACGTGCCGACGTCGCGCCGGTGCCGCCAGGTAAGGGAGTATGTCATCTATGCACATTTTGATTCTCACCCTCGGTTCGCGGGGCGATGTCCAGCCCTATGTAGCTCTAGGAAAAGGCTTACAAGCCGTAGGCCATACCGTTACCCTCTGCACCAGTAGCCGCTTCGAGTCACTCATCACAGCACATGGGTTGAATTACGGCTATATGAACGACAAGATGATGCAGCTGATGGATTCGATGCAGGGGCGGGAGCTGATGGAAGATACCACCAACCTTTGGGAAGTCATCAAAGCAACGCGCCGATTGTCTAAACAAGTCGCACCCCTACAACAGCAGATGCTGCAAGATTGCTGGGATGTAGCCCAAGCCACTCAGCCTGATTCAATTCTCTTCCACCCCAGAACTTATAGCGGGCCTCATATTGCTGAAAAGTTAGGCATTCCGGCAATCCTGGCAATGCCCTTGCCGATGCTGGTGCCGACCGCAGAACAGGCCAATATAGGGTTTCCTAAACTGTTATTTGGGGGACCGTTGAGAAGAGGGTACAACCGGCTAACTTATCGAATTGCGAACCTGTTGTTTGCCTTCTCAGTCGGAAAGCTCGTCAAAGAATGGCGCGCCGAACACGATTTGCCTCGTCAGTCTAAGTTCGATCTTTTGCATACCCACAAGGGAGAACAAATACCGGTACTGCATTGCTACAGTCGCCACGTTGCGCCAGAACCGTCTGACTGGCCAGAGAATGTTGTTGCTAGCGGCTACTGGTTTTTAGACCAGCAAACAACGTGGGAGCCGCCCGAAGACTTGCAAGCTTTCCTAAATTCAGGAGATGCCCCAGTCTATGTCGGATTTGGCAGTATGGCCGGACGCGATCCGGAGCGGTTAACCCGCATCGTCATCGGGGCTTTGCAACAGGCTAAGGTTCGCGGCATCCTAGCCACGGGGTGGGGAGGATTGTCGGCAGACGATTTGCCCGAGACAATTTTCAAACTCGAACAGGCTCCTCACGATTGGTTGTTTCCTCAAATGGCAGCGGTTGTTCACCATGGCGGGGCAGGGACTACGGCTGCGGGGCTACGGGCCGGTTGCCCTACAGTTATCTGCCCGTTCTTTGGTGACCAGCCCTTCTGGGGGCAACGAGTTCGCGAGTTAGGAGTCGGCAGCGAACCGATTCCCCAAAAGAAACTGACGATTGAGAAGTTAGCTGCGGCGATTCAAACCGTGACAACAGTCCCCACCATTCAACAGAAAGCTGAAAGAATAGGTAAAAAGCTTCGTCAGGAAGAGGGCGTTGCCAGAGCGGTCGCCCTGATAAATGCCTGGATTGAAGACGATTCATTTCGATGAGCCGTATCTGATTTGAGGACATTTGTAACGAACGTGATCGCTGCTTCAGAAGAAACACACGAAGTTTTGCTGAAGTGGTACATAAGCCTTTGAATGTACCTCGAAATGATTGAGGCTCGATCCTTAATAAAAAAAAGATCCAGGCATTACGTGCTAGCCACAACTTTGCAACTGAAACCGCTATCAGTGATGTTGCAAACGCGCTGAGACGGCATGTGGACGAGGATGCATTCAATCTAGGTTCTCGCAAAGCTTCCTGAGGGCGCTGTGGAGTTCTGGCAATAGCGAGCTCAAGGGTTCTTTATGGGGCGCATCCCAAGTTAACAAACAATAACCTTTTGCCGTTCGCAAGCAGCGGTCCGATGTCGGAATGCGGCGCGATAATCGGGGTCGGTATATAACTCTATGAAAGAGTCAAGGTTGGGATACGTTCCGATCGCGATCAAATCCCAGTCTTCAGCCTCACCTAAGAACATGCCCTCAAATGGTCCAACAAGCAGGAACTTACCACCAACCCGCTCCATAGTAGGCATGCTCACTGACGCATAAAGTTGAAAAGCTTCCTGACCAGCGATGCTTTCCCGGCTCTGCGGACCGTCTGAAGGATACTCCGCGATTTGTCGATATTTGAAGAAATTAATCAGCGTAATCGATTCATTCTCAGGTCGTTCAAGAATCTGCCGCCACTGGTCTGCCGAGGGCGCTGAGCCATCTTGTCCGTCGCCATACCAGATGCACAGTTGCTGTACGCTGGCACTGATTTGATGTTTGATGCTCACGATAATACCTCTCTATGCTTGATACGTGTAAATTAAACTGACAATCTGAGCAGGCTGAGGTCGCTGTCAGGAGAGCGATCGCTAAAATACTCCTGAAGTGGGTGCGGCAAGGCTCGCTTCAGACGTGCTCATGTTTTTAAGACTTTCATCGACATCACGCCTCTGGTAAGCACCAATTAGCATGCAACTGACAGAGTCGACCGAGCAGGTCAGCATATTTGGTGCGGATTTCGTTGACTTGGTCTTTGGGAACCATGAAATACAGGTATCCATGTGGCCCTGCGTTGAGTCCACCGTGGTCTAGGCTACCTACACGACCTTCCGGGTCCATCGGTCCTAAACGTTCGGTGATGACATAGGGTGCGTAGGGCATATAGTGCGGAAAGCTCACTGTAATCTTCTCGTCAGATTGTGCCGGCGCCCCATAGGCGCGATGAATTGGCGCAAACATGTAGGAAAGCCCTCCCTCTTCTGGTGCGGTGTAGGTACCGTCTTGAAATCGAGTCCGCAGAATTGTTTTTGCTCTCTCCGGCGGCACGCCCTCGACGCGTAGGCGCTCTACATCAAAATAGGGCTGCATGTGATGCTGCGCGCCGACCCGATCAAACGCGACTGGAATCAGCTGGTCGCTGGGATAGGTATAGGGCCAATCAGCGTCATAAAAGCGCACGCTCGTTCGCGCAACGAAGGTTGTGAACCCGTTAGTGCCCTCGCGATACATTACAAAGCCTTTTTCAGGGTCTCGAACGTAAATTGTTGCGTCATCCTGCAGCTCTTCTGGTAATGCGCTTAAGGCTAGCTCAATCTCAAGATCTTGAGGCAGTTCAACAAGGTCATCGGCGATCGCAGACTGTCCAAAACTGAGCAATAAAACGATAGCAACAATAGCGGCGATGATGAACGTTTTTGTAGGTTTTACAAGCATAATTACTAAAACTCCTAAATTGTTGTGCTCTGGTCAGCTTGGAGAGGTTTACGCACACCTAGTCAGAGATAGACTGCCAAACTGTTTGCAAAGAACAAAGGGTGGATAACCTCGGCATGAGTTGGGAGTTTTTATCTACCTTGTTTTTTAAGTTCACCAATCTTGCAGATATCATAGGCAAAGGCTGGTATCAATTGACAAGTAGGCAGTATTTTCTGACGTAGTCTTGTTTTTGATACTAAGCATTAAAACAAGACTGACTACAGTCGTTGAAACAAGGTAGGAAAAAACAATGTCAGAGCCACGCGTACCTGTGGTCGAAGGCGTTTGTCCGATGCCGAATATCGCTCAATTAATTGGCGGTAAGTGGAAACTCATCATCCTGCAAATTCTGATTTTTCAGGGAACCAAACGATTTGGTGAACTGCGAAGATCGATCGATGGCATCACCCAAACAATGCTGACCCATCAGCTTCGTGCCCTTGAAAAAGATGGGTTGGTCAAGCGTAAGGCCTATCCCGAAGTGCCGCCCCGCGTGGAGTATTCTGCCACGCAGCGCGCGCTCGATCTGGAGGATATGTTTCACGCTATGCATGCATGGTGGGAGAAAACTAAGCTTCAGAGCTGATGATTCTGGAGCGCCATAATAGGTCAGAATTCGGCCGCGTCTAGCCTGTAGACGAAACGTACGCAAGGCATCTGTGGTTTATGAGCAGCGTCTGGAAAACGAGTGACTTTATCGAGAGCTACGACTTTATAAATCTAGTGCTTAGTCAATAAAATAATGACAGGTGAGTTTCACCCTGACTTGCTTCTGAATCGATAATTTCAGGGAATTTTTTCCCGTTAATAAATAATTGACTGACCACTCATACCCCGCCACCATCGCTTGACACGAGCCGGGCTAAAATAATATAAAACAAATGTCCGTTTTTATTCAGGCCATGCCCAAACTTTCCAAACAAGCCTTACAGGCCCGTCGCGATCAAATATTGGAAGCAGCTATTCGCTGTTTTTGTCGTTTGGGCTATCAAGGCACCACCATGCGAGACATTTTTGCTGAGTCTGAGCTGAGTGCAGGGGCCGTTTACAACTATTTCCAGAGTAAGGAGGAGATCATTCAAGCGGTAGCCGAGCGCAACCGCATAGCTGACCGCGCAACCATAGCACCGGAAGACATATCGCCTGAATCAGCGGTTGCAGCTCTGCCTCAATTAATTGATTTATACTTCGGCAGCTTGGAAGCCGAGCGTCAAACGGGGTTTGCGCGTATGGAAGTTTCGCTGCTCAACGAAGCAGCCTTTCAGGGCAACATCACAGCTACGCTAAAAACTAATCGGACTGAAGCTCGTAACGCCTTGACGCAATTTGTTCGCCACTATCTAGCTGGGATAATGCCTGATGCTGATGTCAATCCAGACCATTTTGCCGAATTGATGTTTGCAGTTCACCAAGGGCTGATGCTCGCGGCAGCCCTGAATGAAGACGTGGATATCCTTGCAGTGGCTGCGTTACTTCCGCGAATACGTTTTGCCTAGCACGTTCGTCTGTCTAAGCTTTTTTGCAACAAAAATAAAACGGAGGTTCGACTTATGATTGTTAGCGATCAAATTTTGGCTTCATCGTCCGCGCTTTCTGCTTATGTACCGCGCTTCAACCGTGCTAAGCCAGTAATCGCGGTTGTAGGAGAAAATCGCGCTACCGAGCTAACGGACTATGTTGTTCCCTATGGTGTGCTTTCTGAGTCGGGTGTTGCTCAGGTATGGGCGATCGCAACTCAAAAAGGTCCGATCCAAATGTTCCCTTCCTCCCTGAAAATAGAGCCTCAAGCGACCGTGGCAGAATTCGACAGACAATTTCCAGAAGGGGCCGATTATGTTGTTATGCCGGCTGTTGCTCGTTCGAAAGAGCCGAACTTACTAGCCTGGATTAATCGACAGGCGCAGAAGGGTGCCACTATTATTGGTATCTGCGATGGCGTTTGGGTGCTTGCGCATGCTGGCCTACTTGATGACCGAAAAGGGGTTGGGCATTGGTTTTCGATGAAACGCCTTGAAAAGAAGTTTCCCAAAACCCAATGGTTGCGCAATACGCGCTATGTTGCAGACAAAAATGTAATCACAACAACAGGAGTCTCCGCATCAATTCCAGTCTCAGTTGCCCTTGTCGAAGCGATCGCCGGGCGAGATCGAGCTGTCGGACTAGCCCAGTATATTGGCATTCAAAGTTGGGGAGCAGAGCATCAAAGTGAACAATTCAAGCTGAGAGCAAATCATATCTTTACGGCTATTACTAATTGGCTATCATTCTGGTCGCACGAAAATATTGGTATTTCTATCAACGATGAATTTGACGAGATCTTGTTGGCACTGATTGTAGACGCATATTCGCGGACGTTTCGCTCCAAAGTAGTTTTGCTAACGCCTGCTAATGGTCGAGTAACGAGCAAGCGTGGCCTAGTAATAAGACCTAATGAATCTCGTCGACATACAGAAAATAGAATTGATCGTATGATTGAGCTACAAAAAGATCTGCCCTCCATTTTGTCATTTAATGCTGCTTTGCAGGAGATTGAGCAGTTGTATGGTTCTGCTACCTCTTCATTTATCACCTTGCAACTTGAATATCCTTCTCATCTAGTCTCATAGTATTTGCGTGCATCGGACTGTTGGCAAAAGAATCAGCTTGGTAAAATCGGCTAGCTGTAGCCGGTGGCGATCGCCGTTAACGACGTGTCTTACAACCTCTTAAGCGTTTTGAGAACGCTATTCTAGGACATCATTGGAGACACGGTTTTCGTACGTTCAGAAAGTATGCCTTTCGGAACGCCCTAGTATACTGCTTTGCATATTTTTTGCTTTGACTGGAGATCTCATTCAAAAAAACCTTTCCAACCTACTTTCTAAGTTCCACTTACTCATTCCGCCAAACTCAACACACGCGTAGGTTGAATGCTCAACCACGCAGCCAACAACAGGCTTCGCCTAGGGCCGATGAATAATCGTCTCGGTCATGCGCTGCTTAGAGGACGGGTCAATGCCTATTAGCCGAATGTAGTGATCAGAAAATTCGGCTAAGCAAGCATTAAGGCTGTGCATTGCCTCCGACTTTTCAGTCGGGTCAAGCACTGTGTAGCTTTGCCAGGAGTTTACTCGAAAGCGCCGCGAATCAACATGTTCAATGCCAACGCGATGTCCCCTTTCTAAGATGTTGTGTAGCTGTTGTATAGCGCCAAGCGATTTGTCGGCGTTTGCATTCTGAGTATTGGCTTTCTTACTTTGCTGAGCGTAATCGATCCCAAAACTAGAGTCGGTTAAGCTGCGATCGCTCATTACCTGACTATCCGCTCTACTCAACCTGGCCGCTTTAGCCCGTTTCCAAGGCGAAGAACGAGAGTCTGTACTGCCCTGCTCAGCCTTATCTTTTACGTAAGGAGAAAGACCGTTAGGCGCAGGAACCGTCAACAAAGCAGATCGGCGAGCTGGGCGAGCATAGCCGCTGGGGGTCAGTGCCTGGTTGTACTCGCTCACTAGGCCCATTGTACGGACGTGCGCTTGCTCTTTCACTAGGCGATCGCCCACGGCTATCAGCCGATCGAGCTGAAAGTTTGGCCGAGCAAAGGTAGGCGGTGCGACGGCGTTAACGACTTTAGCCGCAACATTTTCGATGCCGACAGCCTCAATGAATTGGGTGATTTGTTCGTCATAGATTTGCGATCGCACCGCCCCGAAGAAATCAATCGCCTGATCTTTAAACCGATTCACCAGCTGCGCTACGTCACTTGCCGGCAGCCCGTCTTCTGCATACATGCCGCCCACAATGCCCAATCGATCTTCATAGCTGGGCTCCCAGTAAAACTTCTGCATTCGCCCATCGCGAATCAGCGGCGCGTACAGCGTTGCAAAATCATTCCCCGTCGCAATAATCGGAATACGCGGCAGCGCTTTTTCGTCGTAGCTGCCCGGCAGCTGTACATTCGTCGGGTTATCCGCGATATTCATCAGCGTGTTATTCACCAGCTGCGTGTTCACAGTGTATTGCGTCATCCGATCAAACCGGCCAGCACCTGCATCCAAATCGTTAATCATCAGCACCGCCATCCGGCCTCTGACTCTCACTAACTCAGCCGCTTCCCGGTAGCGCATCCGTACCAGCCGAGCCGGATCGCCCGCATCTGGACTCTCTAGCTCACCGCCCGAGATATAAACCACCTCCACGCCCATCCGCTGAAACACCAGCTCGCATTGAAAGGTTTTACCTTCCCCCTTACGGCCATGAATGCCTAAAATCAGCGGCAGCTTTACCTGAGGCAGGTCGAGGTAGTTTTTGGTGATATGGACGGCAAGCTTATTGAGAAAGCGAGGAGAAATGTAGTAGCTCATGCGGCTTCCTCTTGTTCAAACCAGTTTTGCCAGGCAGGCCAATCAGTTACCAGTTGAGCAAGGGCTAAGTACCCTGAAGCCGCTGGGTGAGACCCATCAACTGCGGCTACTTCCTGCATCCAAAGCGCGTTTTCAAGCAGCGGCTGATAGGTCTCTAAGTAAGGCACTTTTAGCTCAGCGCAAAGCTGGGCATAGGCTTTAGAAAGCAGCTGGGCGCGGCGGTTCATAAGGTCGTCAGCGATAGGGGGTGGACCCACTAGCAGCACTGGAAACATCGCTTTGGCTTGGGTCAAAATACGACGAGCGCACAGTACAGACTCGGCTTGTTCTACGAAGCGCAGGCCCTCTTCTACCCGGTTGTCATTGGTGCCGAAAGAGAAAACGATGCGATTATCGCTGTGCTCAGGAAGGCGTAGGGAAGCTTCAGCCAGCCAGCGGACCTCGATTTGTTCGCTGGTGTTGCCTCGAATGCCCAGGTTGTAGTAGCTGAGACTGTAGTGGGGAGAGGTCATGGCAGCGCAGGCGCGGCCCGTCCAGCCAAGGTAGGTAGGGTCTCCGGTTCCGGCGACAAACGAGTCTCCAAAAAAGCAGATGCGAATGTCTCTTCGGCTATCTTCCATAGGGTTGTCTTTTATGGCGCTAGGCAGCATCTTCTTTCGGCGCTTTGGCTGCCTGGGTGCGCTCTTCTATTTGAGTCAGCGCTTGGATGACGAGATCTTTCGCCTGAAGCTTCCAGCCGCGCTTTTGAATAATGATCGCTAAAGCGCCGCCAATCCCGGTCGCCAGAAAATCCACAGGCTGCGTAAACGAAATGCCAAACAGCAGGCCCAGGCCCGCAATGCCCCAAAACGGCAAGGCTACGGCCTGCCGCTGTGATAGTAAAATCTCATTAAAAAAGTTACCGCTGACCTCGGCCTCTAGCTCTTCTTTGATTGCCTTCAGCTGCTTTGGCGGCACAGAAAGCGCTATCTTCTGACGCAGCTTTTCTACCTTGCGCGCGTCGGTACTGTATTCAACTAGCTGGTCTTCAGCCAGCATTACCAAGCGCTCTGTCTGAGACATTCTACTGGCCTGCTTAAGGATTTCTGTTATGTATTTTACAGCACGACCGAAGCTGGCTAGAGAGTCGTCTTCTGAGCAGCTTCTAGGCAACAAAAGCTTCCGCTTCCACTTCTATTAGCATGTCTGAGTTGATCAATCCTTTGACTTCTATCATGGATGTGACCGGTGGATGCTCGCCAAAATATTCTTGATGAGCCCGGCCAAAAGCTTCCCACTGGCTGATGTCGGTGACGTACATCCGCGTGCGGACCACCTGATGAAGACCTGAGTCCATCGCAATCAGCGTCTTTTTGATAATGTCAAAACAGCGGCAGGCCTGAGCGTAGGCATCGTTAGGTGCGAAGGTCTGACCATCATCGCCGATGGGTGCTGTGCCCGATAGATAGATGATCTGGCCCGCACGGAGGGCCCGGCAATAGCCGACTTTGGGCTCCCATTCGGTTTGGGTGAAGTGGCGGTGTAGAGGCACTGTATTTATTAACGGCTTGTAACGAGTTTATTGCGGCGAATGAGTGAGCTGTTTAGTGGACTGTTCGGTGGACTGTCTAGACGCGATCTCTTCCCAGGCTTCTAAAACGGGACGTAGTGCCTCGGGCATTTCAATACTGTTATTGTAATAGGCTTCTACGCGAGCGCCTGCGCCAGTCATCACATAGGTTCCTTCAGGAATAGGAATGCCAACAGAGATGTAGCCTATCTGGTCAAAGTGAGAGAAGTTTTGTTGTGTTAGAAGCGACTCAAAAGCGGCAACATCTTCTGGTGAAATCTGCCAGATAAAAACTGACTCCTCGGCATCGCTATAAGATCTGACAGTACCATCCGCGCTCAGCATTGTTGTTGAAGCAGTATTGGAGACAAAGTCATAGCTTTGGCCTTGAAAAATAATTTGTGGGCCTGATTCTGGTGAGACCGGATAGCCGTTGGGTAGAAAGATGCCAGTGATGTCGTAAGTGCTACTAGCGATCGCATTTTGCATAATCTGTGAGCCATCTGCACTGATGTGATAGACCCACTGCCTTTGTCCATCTTTCACGATGACCCGAAACCCGAGAACGATTGCCTGAGTGCAGAGATCGTCTGGCTCGGCTAAACCGAGACACCCATCATTCCAGGTCACTGCTTGAATATCACCCACACTCAAGCTGCTTATAGGTTGCTGTAGTTGGGCTGACGCTTTTTGTAGTAGCTGTTGACTCAGCGCGGGCGAAAAGTCGCTTTGCGCTGATGAAGCCTTCAGATCTAAACGGATTCGGTTGCCTGTGCGATCGCTTCGATACGACCAGGAATTGTCAGAGTACTGTCGGATAACTTCTACGTTCCATCCTTGTACTTCTTTTTGCTGACAGCTCTCGTCTACATAAGCAAGGTCTAGGCAGTCATTGCGCCAGTTAACAGCAGTAGATTGAACAATACGCAAATCATCTACAGGGACGTTGATGCGGCGAGATAAGTCTCGCTTAATGCGCCGAGAAACCAGACCCGGAAGCTCGGTTGGCATTGGAGGGGGCGTTTCGAGCGGTGCTAGATTGTGCGATCGCGCTTCTGTGTCAGGTGTTTCTGTAGCAGATATTTCTGTATCCGGTATTTCTGTGCTAGACGCGTTGTTAGAAAGTGGAACTGCACTGACAGAGAAATTTGGAAGCAGTAGCATTAGGCCAGCGCAGACACTAGCAACCTTGATGGGCTTCATGAGTTGTGTTCTTTATTTTCAGGATGTAGCTACAACATTGACCCAGAAAATGCATTTCTCGGATAGCAAAGTGATGCTTCTCGAATTGGCTCTGTAGAAAACGGGAGGAAGCAATTCTACAGATGCGATCGCTAAATTTTTCAACAAAAGACAAATCATAGAAGAACATCCAGTATCCTGACCAAAGTCCTTTATCTTCTAAACTCCTATGTCTCAGCTTGTTCCCCTAAACTTGGACGACGGCACCACTATCTATGTTCAGTCGCAAGGCAATGTTGACGAGCCAGTAGTGGTGGACGTCCCCGCTGAGGGCGGACGCACGCCAAAAGGCCCGACCAGAGGCGGTGTTACCAGAGGCGGTGCCACTAGAGGCGTTGTGCCCGAGCAATCCATTGCTTCGCTGCAATCTACCATCAAAGGCTACACTCGCCATATTATGAGCGCCTTTGAAGGTGGCCCCGTGACACCTATGGGCAGTGGCCAGGTAGAGAAGGTAACGCTAGAGTTTGGGGTCACCGTGACCGGAAAGGCCGGGATTCCTTACATCACTGAAGCGGCGGCAGCAGGCAGCTTGAAGGTAACCGTAGAGTGCAAATGGCCAGAGAAAGGATCGGGGGAAGGACCACAGGAAAGATAGGCGTCTTCAAAGACAGGCGTCTTCAAAGATAGGAGTCTTCAAAGATAGGAGTCTTCAAAGATAGAAATTATCTAGGCCAGTGCTTTCAGGTATGCCTTTACGGCATTGGCATAGCCCATTTCTAGGGCATCGGCGGTCAAAGCATGGCCAATCGAGACCTCTAGCAGGTTGGGAATTTCTTTGAACTTGGGTAAATTGTCTAGGTTCAAATCATGGCCGCCGTTTACCCCTAACCCAACAGACTGAGCACATTCTGCAGCGGCCTTGTAGAGTTCGAAGCTTTCGTCGCCCTTGCCTTCGCGGTAGGCTGTGGCGTAGGGCTCGGTATATAGCTCGATGCGATTCACCAGAGGTGAGGCTGCGCCATCGCACTTCAAATCAGGCACTCGCTTAATCTGCTCTATATCTGGGTCCATAAACAAACTCACCCGACAGCCCAGCGAATTTAGCTCATCAATAATCGGCGTTAGCTTCTGCGCATCGGCAACAACATTCCACCCGTGGTCAGACGTATTCTGCGTTGGGTCATCGGGTACCAGCGTGCACTGATCGGGCTTCACCTCACGAATAATATCCATAAAAGGAGACTCTAGCGGGTTGCCTTCAATGTTGTACTCGATTGTCGGATGATTTTTTAGCATCTCAGCGAGGTCGTACACATCTGTGCGGCGAATGTGTCGCTCGTCGGGGCGGGGGTGAACGGTTAGCCCGTGGGCACCGGCTGCGATGCTGATTTCGCCCATTTTGACGACGCTCGGAATCGTCAAAGGGCGAGCGTTACGCAACATAGCGACCTTATTGAGGTTCACGCTGAGATTGGTCATAGTTTTTTGTGGGCAAGTTCTGTAGTGATTTTCTCACTGTCTTGCTTATTTGCGCCAGTCTTCTTTTTGCTAGTCTCCTGTCTGCCAGTCTTCTTTTTGCTAGTCTTCTGTCTGCTAGTCTTCTGAAGAAAATAGAACCCTATTCGCTTTACTCACCTCTGAGCTTTGGCACGACTAAATAGGTCGCAACAAAGTAAAGCTGAATGATGAACAGCACGACATACTCTCTACCGAGATAAGGCAAGTTTGTATTGGAAACCTGAGAAAACAACAGAACGCTTAGCAGCAACAGGACGAGATGTTTGCCAGACGCTTTAATCTTTTTAATGTTCTTTTTCATCTGACGTTCAGTTCTCTAAACTAGCGTTTGATAAGAGCGAAAGGCGATGCCCGTGCGTCTTTTAACTTCCACTGCTGAGCGATAGTCGCCACGTAGGGTTCTTTCTTCAACGATTTTCTCAGCAGCGATCGCATCCACACCACGCGAGACCATTTCACTAGCTGTCAAAAAGTTAATTTGTCGCCAGGTATGATCGTCGTCTTTTGCCGCATCGTAAGAAAAAATGAGCTGAGGTGTAATGCGAGCCACCAGCTCTTCAGGCACACCCGCAATTTCAGTCAGTTCTTCGGCGTGGGTAAACAGGTGGCCTTCACTGCGAATTAAATCAATATCGTTAGCATAGACGATGGGGAGATTGAGTACTCTAACCAGCTCATGCTTAGAGCAGCTGTTGAAATCGACCTGAGCCAGCGCTGACGGAGCGGGCCTGGTAGGCTGCTGAAACCTTAGCCAAATCGCCAGACCAATCTGTAACATCCAGGCAAAACCAAAGCTGCCGCCCATGGCTGTAACGACCGATAGCGCAAAAACGCACCAGCCGAGCTGTACCCCTTTTGTATTGCTCAGCCGACTTCTTTCTCGTATGATTGACAGTCCGCCAAAAACGGGGACAAACGACAGCCAAAAGCCGTTATCAGAGATCCGATTGCTTTGCGAGACAGAAAGTTTTGCGTTTGACATGGCCAAAATAGAACGGCTAGATAGAGTCAAAAATCTTACGGCGCTTTTCTTCGTATTCTTCTGCGGTGATAATGTCAGCTTCGTAGAGCTTTTTCAGTTCACCCAGAGCATTCGCTTTGTCTTTGGTCGATTCAGCCGGGCGGCTAGCCGCACCAAAAGAAACCTGCACAGGCGCGGCGGGAAGGCCACCGTTGTACTTAGCATCGAACACCTTGTCTGACATGGTGAGGTAAATGATGCATTCAAAAAAGGCAATAACAGCTGGAATACCCGTCCAAAAGAAAAATAGATAGATCAGCCCGGCCCCCGATTCTCCCAGGTAAAACCGGTGAATGCCTATGGAACCTGCAAACAGAGCAAGTATGGCAGCGACAACCTTATTTTTCATTGCTTTCTAGCGCTTGAGGTAAGGACAGGGATGAATGCAGGGGCAGATACTGCCATGTTACTAAAAATTATTGATTTTCAGAGGCATACACAGTATAGAAAATTTGAAGATATGTGAGGCTGCTGGCCTTATGATTCATGATTTGATCTTCAAGGTGAGCGGTCATCGTTCCAGACATATCGGGGGTGAATATACTCGCCTTAGACTGCAAGCATCCGCCTTTGGATAGACATAGTATGCCCAGTCAAGTCTTGGCAGGGATTCTTTGATAGGCTCAAGTCAGTTTTGAGCGTGTGGGCGCAGCGGATGACATATTGCTTAGGGATTGCGGTAGAAAAAGGACTGGTGCTTGCGGCGGACTCTCGAACTAACGCTGGGGTGGACTACATTTCGTCTTATCAAAAGCTTTTCGACTTTTCGGTGCCGGGCGAGCGGGTGATCATACTGTGTACAGCAGGAAGTCTTTCCACCTCACAGTCGGTGCTGTATCAGCTAGAGCAAGATATTTCGACCGATGCAGATGTCAGTTTGCATAAGCTGACGTCTCTGCATCAGGTCGCTAGCTATGTGGGCAACGTCATGCGCACGATTCAGGATAAAGAGCGTCCCTGGCTAGAAAAAGACGGGATTGACTATCAGAGTACGTTTTTGATCGGTGGGCAAATCTCAGGTGAGTCGCCTGGGGTGTATCTGGTGTATAGTCAGGGCAATTTTATTTCGGCGACGCCCGAAACCCCGTTTTTACAAATTGGAGAAACTAAGTACGGTAAGCCCATTTTAGATAGAACGGTCAGCTACGATTCCCCGCTGGACAAGGTGGCTAAAACGGCGCTGCTGTCAATTGATTCAACCATGCGCTCCAACATATCTGTGGCACCGCCTATCGATATGGTGCTGTACGAAACAGATGCGCTAGAAATTCGCAATCGGGTGCAGCTAGCAGAGGACGATCCTTATTTGCACAAGATTCGCGAATATTGGGAGCAGGCACTCTCAGAGGCATCGAGCCGGTTGCCTGACGTGTCGTGGAATCGGATTGAGGTGCAAGACGAGCACGAATACACCCCATAGCGCTCGCCATGAGCGATGGCCTCTAAGCCAGTTACCAATTTTGTAACCACGCCTAATACAGCTACCTGCTGCCGCCATACTGGCTCCAATGTTGTAGCAGCGTTGTAGTGGAGAAGAATTGGTGTTAAAAGAATTGGTGCTAAAAGAACTGATATTAAAAGATGCCAGAGATTATCAGATTGTCTTTTTGACCTTATTTTTAGGTCTGGGCGTGGCGATGCGTGACTGGACGCTGCGACCTGAAATGGTGGGTGTGGCCGTGGTGTCAGCTCTCAGCGTGCAGTTTTTGCTGTCGGTGGCGAGCGGATATGCAGGCGCCATCTTGGGTCGTTGGACGGGGTATTGCACGCAGTTTGAATGGCCCGCAGTGAACTGGCGCAGTCCTTTGATTACCGCATTGGGCCTAAGTCTGCTGCTGCGCACCGATCATCTATGGACGATGGGGCTAGCTGCGGGAGCTGCGATCGCGAGCAAATTCCTCTTCAAAACCCAAGAAAAGCACTTCTTTAATCCAGCTAACTTTGGCATTGTCGCGGCGATCGCACTCACTCAGGACGCCTGGATTTCGCCGGGGCAGTGGGGCGAAGATATGTGGTACGGGTTTATCTTTTTGGGGGCAGGCGGCCTGGTGCTCAAGCGCGTAGGGCGCTGGGATACCACAGGCATGTTTTTAGGCAGCTACGCGCTGATGGAAGCGCTGCGTAATTTTTACCTGGGCTGGACCTGGGACGTATGGGCCCATCGAATGATGAGCGGTTCGCTGCTGCTGTTTGCGCTGTTTATGGTAACCGACCCCAGATCGATACCCAATGCGCGGCCAGCTAGACTGGTGTGGGCAGGGGCGATCACACTTCTCACCTTCACGCTACGCAACACGTTCTACCTGACCACCGCCCCCTTCTGGGCGTTGTTTTTACTCGCGCCCCTCACTATCGTGCTCGACAGGGCTTGGGCCGCACCAAGATTTGAATGGCGTCAGGTGTGGCAACGTCAGGATTGGCGACCGAAAGCAGGCATGGTCGTCAGTAGCCTGCTGGTTCTCTTCTTCTTTTCGTTTACGCAGCCAGCACAGGCCTTTTGCGGTTTCTATGTTGCTAAGGCAGATACCGATTTGTACAACCGGGCGTCTGAAGTTGCGATCGCCCGCGACGGCAACCGTACTGTTCTCACCATGGCCAATGACTTTCAAGGCAGCGTCTCTGACTTTGCCATGGTCGTGCCTGTGCCTACCGTCATTCAGCAAGCGCAGGTCTCTGTGGCCGAACCAGCGGTACTAAAGCGGTTAGACGACTTTAGTGCACCTCGTATGGTGGAGTATTTTGACAGCGATCCTTGCCAGGTAATGCAAGCTTACCGAATGGAACGACAGCTGTCTTCGAGGGCTCGCGAGGAGATGTTAACACCGTCTCCAGCTGCGACGAGTGACCTGGGCGTTACGGTTGAAGAACAGTTTTCTGTCGGCGAATACGACATTCTAATCTTGAGTGCGCAGGAGTCAGATGGCCTTGAAACCTGGCTACGGCAAAACGACTATCGCTTGCCCGAGGGCGCTAGCGCTGTTTTAGCCCCCTACATTCGGCAAGACATGAAGTTCTTTGTCGCGAAAGTAAACTTAGAAGAATTCGACGAAAGCGAGTTTCAGCAGCTGCGTCCCTTGCAGATAGCGTACGATTCACCGCGCTATATGCTGCCTATTCGGCTAGGGATGCTGAATGCCGACGCAGCGCAAGACCTGGTCGTGTACTTGCTCTCACCAAACGGACGCGCTGAGCTAACCAACTACCGTACAGTCAATATTACAAACGATGAAGAGCTACCGCTGTTTGTCCAAAAAGAGTTTGGATCGTTTTATCCACAAATGTTTCAGCGCCGTTATGAAACAGAAGGCAAAGAGGTTGCTTTCTTGGAATATGCGTGGGACAGTCGCAACTGCGATCCGTGTTCGGCAACGCCTCTAACGGCTGAGGAGCTACGGGCTGCAGGCGCATTTTGGGTAAACGCTGATACGCCCAATCGTGCGACAACGACGCAGAAAAGAAACGGCGCTTTTATTACCCGACTGCACGTACGCTACAGCCGCGACAAGTTTCCAGAAGACCTGATATTTCAGGCAACAGGTAATCAACAGCTGTTTCAAGGCCGCTACGTCACCCGGCATCCCTTCGATGGCAACATTAACTGCACAGCCAGGCTTCAGGAAGATCGCCCTACCAGAGAACCGATTCTGCGGCTAGAAGCGCCCAGTGGCGAAGCGATCAGCGAACGGCAAGCAAGCGCGGCGGAACGAGGAGAAGCCTACAACCGGGCGCTGACAGAGCGCTTTGAAAGAGAAGCACAGACCTTATCTCGATTGACCGGACAGCCAGTGCAACCCATTCGACAGCGAATTAGCGACGAGGTGCCTCAGCCAACGCCTTCTCGCTGGCTGGTATTGCATCCCAAAAGCGATGCCAGCACGTCACCTCGTAGACTTGGCTGGGGCAATGAATCTTAGCGAGCCTATTGCCAGCCATACGATTAAGCCATGCGATTAAGCCATGCAATTAAGCCATGCGATTAACTATCCGGCAAAAACCGATTGAGCAGCGGCTGCCAGTCAGAATCGTTTTGTTCTTGAATGACCTGCGCGTTGATCGGCTCTAGCTGGTCAGACTCTTCGGGTAAGGCAAACGCATAGCGTCTGGCCTGCTGCCCGGTCGCTTCGATGGTCAATCGACGTTGAAAGCTGTTTTTATTGATGTAGCGCAGCAGAGACGCATCATCGACAAAGGCATCTAGCGTACCGTCTGAAATCGCCTGAAGTCCGGCTTCAGGCGTCTGTACTGACTGAAAGGAAATTGACTGCTCTTCTAGCACCCGCGCGGCATTGGAGCCTTCCACGCTGCCCACTTTGAGGTCTCTAAGGGCGACTACCTGTGTTAGCTGCCCGTCTTCTTCGGCGGCGAACACAGAGGTAATAGAGGCCGTCAAGGTAGCCGCCACGCCCATGGCTACAATCATCCAAAATAGCGCGACTAGGCGCCCCCAGAAGGTAGTGGGAACTTTGTCGCCGTAGCCCAGGCTGGTCATCGTCACCGCAGACCACCAAAAGCTATCCCAAAGCCCACCGACAAATCCCTTTGAAAAGCTCTCTTGATCAGCAGTTCGCTCTAATAGCCAAACGATCACGCCGACGAGCATCAACAGCAGTGACAGCCATCCTATGGTCCATAGAAATCGAGGTGAGAGTAACGCTTTTACATTGTCGAGAATACTGCGATGGCCAATTTGAGCAATGCCCGCCGAAGAGACGTAGTAGCTCTGCGTAAAGTCTACGGCCTGCTCATCCGGAGCGGTGGCAGCCGCAGTAATCGCGATATCTATGGTGCCAGCTTCTACCTGCTGAACGGCCTCTGCGGGATCTATTTCTTGCCATTCGTATTGAATATCGAGTTCTTCAGCGACTTCGCGCCACAGATGAACGCCAATACCGTCCCAGTCCTTGCCGCTTTCCGTTTGAGTGGCGATCGCAAAAGGCGGCAGGTGGCTCACGCCCACCGTCATCCGGTCGGGGGCGGACGCTTCAGCCGGCTGCTCTGGCGATTGCTCTGGTGATTGCTCTGGTGAGGATGCGTCAGTGGTCTGTTCAATCGGCGGTTCAGTAGGCTGCTCGTTAGATGGCGTCGCCGGTTCAGTCGATTGGGCAAATGCTGAAGACTCCAAAAGTGGAATTGGAAGTGGAAGCGCCAGCGGAGATACGAGTGAAATACAGAACAACGGCAGCGCGATCGCGTATTTTCTTCTTAAGAATCGATGGCGAGGTTTTATGCGATCGCTATTTTTTTTAAGGTTATTTTTTTTAAGGCTGTGGTACATAAAAAATGAAAGCTAAAAAATGAAAGAATGACAGGCGTTGTCCAGCACCTGAACCAGCACCTGAACCAGCATTCGAACCTTGATGGCTCTATGATGGCTGAGCCATATGTCCCTTTCATCACCACACAGACAGATAGACATCGGTCCAAGCGCTGCCGCTATTAGGCTACGCCAAACTAAACTCCATACCCGACAGGCTGTTGTTGGTTTTGATAACGCGCTTTAGCTGAAAGCCACTTTGCTCAAACAAGGCTTGAAACTGACCTTTCGTGCGCCAGCCACCGCCGGGGGTTGCCACATTAATCTGTACCGCAAAGATACCGGGCATAATGCCATCTGCCTCGGTCTTGGGTTCATCGATATCAGGCACAAAAGACTGCAACAGAATTAACCGGCCTTCTTCAGGCAGCGCCGCCTTACAATTAGCCAATATCTTCATAGCATCGTCATCGCTCCACGCAGAGATAAAGTGCTTCATAACGATGGCGTCAGCGCCTTTAGGCACAGCTTCAAAAACATCGCCTGTTTTTATCTCTATCCGCGCTGGTTCGACGCCTTGACTTTTAATGTATTGCTTTGCTGTACTGGCGACATCAGGTAGATCGAACAGAATTCCTTTGCAGCCATATCGCTGCACAATGCTCGCAATTAGCCCCCCCTGACCACCGCCCACATCCATAACCGTATCGTACTGACCAAAGTCGTAAGCCTCTAGCAAGCCCTCTACCTGAGAGCCCGTCAGAAAGCTCATGGCTTTAATAAAAGTCTCTTTACTCCATTCATTTTCATAGCAATAGGGATAAACGCCCTGATTATTAGCCAGCTCAAAAGGAACAACACCTTTTTCTAAAGCTTCGGGCAGTACTTTCCAAGCGTCCCACTGCGCGGGTTCAATCAGATGCATAGCCAGATGACCAGCAGAAGGGGATTTGTTAGTAACCAGTAGCTGCGAAGTCTCGGTTGGTGCAAATACTCTGTTGGGCTTTTCTTCTAAAACATCGACATGTGCGAGTGCTCTGAGAATAAAATACAGTCGTTCAGGATCTGTTTTAGTTTGCTGTGCCAGTGCTGCTACAGACTGTTGCCCCTGATCGTCTAACAAATTAAAGATGCCGAGACGAGTAGATACATAGAGGCACTGACTTTTGACGAAGGTCAGCATCAGGTCAAAAACTCTTTGCTTCGCTTCAGTGTTTGGATTTTGGGTTGCAGTAGTCATTACGTTTTAATTGGTGGATGGAGCAATGAGACTGTGCTTAACGCCGCGTGTAAGCTTGGGGTTAGTCGCCACCGAGTTCGACAAGTTTGCCGATATTAAAGTCGATTTTCACCCATCCTTTTAGGCGGCGCAGGTTGTCTAACAGCAGCAGCGGAATCTGCCAGTTGTGTAGCATTAAAAAGGGCAGCGGATCTGCAGGTGAAAGCACCGCGTCTGTGCCTTCGGTGACCTTTTTCCACCAGGCTTTGAGTTCTGAAAATGAACGAATGCTGAGCAGTCTCCAGAGTTCGTGATAGGTCCAGTAGGTAGGCGGACTGCCAGATAAAGGAGTGATCGGTGGTTGGTCTGCATCAGCATCGTCAAGGTAGGCGCTGGCAACGCCTGGGTGATCGTGAAACATAGTGATGGCAGAATGCAGCCGAGGATTGCACTCAATGGGATAGACGGTGCCGTCTTCTGTTTGAATCATGTCGAAGCAGACTTGACCAGTGAGGTTCATTGATTCAACAAAGGTTTTCACCCACTGATAAATAGCAAGATTGTCTACCTGCTGGTAGTTAATTTGAAATGGAGAAGATTCGGAGCAGCAGTGGAGCCTGATTTTACCTTTGCGCACCGTGGCGTGAAAGCAGTACTCTTTGCCGCGAATAAATTCTTGCATGACCCAGGGCTTAGACTCACTAATAGGCAGCGAGCGAACGTATTCTTCCATACCTGCAAAAGGTAAGCGCGTTAGGTCTAGGCGCAATACAGAGTCGTAAGGAATACTTTTAACAATGTATTGACTGCCGTCTGTTTGAAAATCGAAGTCTAAGATTTGCTGAGGATCGGTGATGCGAAATACTTTGGGCGCAGAAAGACCCAGCGCGGCAGCCTTGCTACAAAAAGCGTACTTGTCGTCGAGAATTTCAGTGTCTTCTGGCTCTAGATGAATGGATTCGCAGTAGGGGGCTAGCGTTTTTTTGGCAAGAGAATCGTAGTAGCTAGCGATCGGGCTAGAAACAGGAATGAAGACATCAATGCTGTTATCTTGCACGATTTTCAGCAGACTTTGGCAGTAGCCATCGCTATCTTTTTCAGGGACAGGTACAGTAAAAAATCCTTTGACGGCCTGAGAATAACGATGCCCCGCCAGCCAGTATTTATGCGTTTCAACCAAGTACACTTCGTGCCCATCCCGATGAAAAGACCGGGCCAGCTGAAGGGCTTTGGTCATCTTTGCCACGGTAATCAAGATTCTATTTGGAGGAGCGTTGAGGTAGGCGATGGACAGGCTAGCGGTCGAGGCTTATGAGTCTCGGGTCCGGGGGGGGACGATGGACGAGGCAATAATCATGCCAAGGTTAAAAGGCAGTAGTAACAACAGCAGCAGCAGCGTGCCGATGTTTTTGACGACTGCCGAAAACCACCCGAGCGTTGGATCTACGCTCGGTGGGTCGGACGATGCGAACGACATATTGTAAGTAACCTGTTATTTGCGTTTGATGATGGTGAAACCGTCGCGAATAGGAAGCATGACCTGCTCAACCCGAGGATCTTCAACAATGAACTGGTTGAAATGAGCGATCGCCCGACCATTGTCAGTCCACTGCGCTTCGTCTAAATAGGGCTGACCTTGCATCAGCGTATTGTCCACGCAGATAAATCCGTTTGGCGAAAGCAGCTGAGACTCTAACAAAATGTTGACGTAGTTAATGTAGCCACCTTTATCGGCGTCAATAAAGACTAAATCAAAGGGATCTGCTGTCTTCACCAGCTGTTGCAGTGTCTCTGCCGCCGGGGCGACTTTCACCTGTATTTTGTCCTTGTGCTCTGAGGCTTCAAAGCAGCGGGTAGCGAACTGAGCGGCGTAGCTATCGACCTCGCAGGCGACAAGGAGACCGTCGGTGGGCAGTGCTTCTGCGATCGCTAGCGCAGAATAACCAGTAAACATACCAATTTCTAGCACTCGCTTCGCCCCGCTAATAGAAACCAGCATCTTGAGCAGCTGCCCTTCGATATGGCCTGAGAGCATTTCCTGCTCCAGCTCTTTTACCGTTTCGCCGCTGTCAAACTGATGGCTCCAGTCTTCTTTTTGAGTCTCTTTTGCCAAGAAAGCGAGCGCGGCTGACTCACCGGTTGTACAGGCTTCTAAATAGGGATCAAGGCCAGCTGCTAGCCGCGTTGCTTGGGCCAACGAGGCCTCAAACTGAGGCGAAACCGATTCATCTTTAACAGCCGCTTGAAGCTGTTCTAGCTGCTGCACAAGAATGCCTAACGGCGTCACGGGCCTAGCCGCTATGTGCGATGTAGTTTTAGAGGCGATCGATTGCTGGCTCCCTGGCTGACTCTTTGGCTGGCTCTCTGTCTGGCCCTCTGGCTGACTCTTGGGCTGATGAACGTCAATATTCTCTTCTGCACTGACCATTTCTGCACTGGTCATATTGTGGGTGGTCTCCTACGGTGTTGTCTGTCTTTACTTTTTTCTAGACGTTAGAGATTAACTTGTTTTTTTCCAAGCAGTCCTTTCTAGGTCTCGTTCTAATGTTTTGCTGTGGCGCTGAACAAGACGCTTTCTGGGACATCTTGTTCAGCGCTTGAAATAGATTACACAGCAGATACCGCGTCAAGAGACTTTTTCACCTTAAAGCTGGCTGGATCAGCTAACGCTTGACCCACCGTCGAAGGATCTTCTAACCCAACATCACTACAGTGCGGCTCTATGCCTCGTCCGGCTCTAGGATAGTCGGCGCAGACTGCTTCGTAGTCATCAATCGCCTGAAACAGCTCTGCGCGGCTGAGTGAATTGAGGTAACCGCACTGACCAATTTTTCCCTTTGGTAAAGGCGCTACCAGGTTTTGCCCGCGCTTTTGAAAGATCTTTTGCTGCGAGGCGTACAGCGTCTCCTTATTGTCTAGTACGTCGTGCCATAGGCTAAGCCCAAAATCACTAATTAGCCGCATAATGCGATGACACGCTTCGTGGGTAATCCAATCCATTCGGTAGCTAAGATACGCACCAAAGCCCATGCCGATCGCTACCGCATGACCATGGAGCAAACCTGCTTCAATCTCAAAGCCTGGTGACCAGGTGTGCCCGTAGGCGTGAGGGCGACATTGATGCGTTTCGTAAAGATTGTTGTACTCTGCTGCGACATAGCTGCGAATAGCCCCGCCCAAGATCTTTTGCGAGAGTGGCTCAATCGCATTATCGCCTTGAGTTTGCGTGGTGCCAAACCGTGTAGAAATCAGCCTTGGGCCAGCAGCCTCCAAATCTTCAAACAGCTCTATATCTTTTACAACCGCCATCTTGATAATTTCAATGATGCCGTGACGTAGCCAACCCTCGCGTAGCGTCTTAAAGAAAAAGCGATCGGTAATAGAGAGAATAGGCGGATGGTAAGCCCCGAAGAGATTCTTGTAGCCAAAGCCGTCACAGCAGGTACGGGGGGAAGGGCCCGCATCTACGCCCGCGACGATAGAGGTAGACAGCATGACGTAGGGCGTATTTCGATGATATAGCGCGCAGGCTAAGCCGCCCGTATCGGCCAAAACGCCGCCGCCTACCAGCAAAATTGGCTCATTGCGCGAGACCCCGAGCCGCTTAAAATCTCCTAGCATCTTTTCAACGGTGTAGATGCCTTTATCGACCTCCATCGCTCTGTACACGCGCTTCTCTAGCTGAATATGATGATAGGCAAAATAGTGCTCTAGCCTCTCACCGTAGAACTGTTCGACGTTTTCATCAATCAAACAGACGCACCGATCGTGAGAGATGTAGGTATCGCGAAGAAGCGGGTTCTCTGGGTCTAACGTGTTATCGACAATCCTAATAGAGGCAAAAGTGCTAGAACGAACAACCGCTTCTATGACCTGATCGTCTACGGTACTTTCGACAAAACCAGCGCTCTCGCGGTAGCAAGAGGTGGGATAAATGGCGTGAGGATTTCCGAGAACGAGCTGCTTAGAAAGATCTGCATAGAAGTCTTTGCGATCTCCCTGCATGAGGTATCTCAACAACTTTTGCTTGCTTAATTTAGAAGATTGGTGTACCTGATTTGAGAAGGCGTACCATTGAGCACCTTTGTCTGGATCAAAAGCAGAAATAAGTTCGGACAGGGTACCAAAAAATCGTCCTAGCGAGAAGTTCAAACAGCTTCTAAGGCTTCGGCAGGCGGCGATTCCAGCGATCGCATTTACTTTTGAGAATTCTTCTCCTAGCGTTTCACTAAACGCAGGGCTCTCGACGAGAGCAAGAATAAGCTGATCGAATACGGGGGTAGCGGCAACTGCTTTTACCGCATCTTCTATGCTCTTTTCTTCTGCGGAGCTGTTTTCTGAAGAGTTACTTTCTACAGCGCTATTTTCTATACTGCTATTTTCTACAAAATTCTGGACAAGTGACTGAGCATCCTGCCGCGAAATGAACGACTGAATGGCTACGGTCGTAGGTGTTGATGGCATCGGGGAGATAATGAGGGAAACAGTAGTGCAAAGAGTTTGATGGGCGTACTGGCTCTTTCTTTAATCTCTTTTTGAAGAGCTTATCTTAAATGAGACTTTTTAAATCTCTCTTTTCACACTAACACGGTCATCAAATAAGTTCGATTTATCTTCAGGAATATCTTCTAGTACAAAAAAGAAATAGTGCAGCTTTCACAATAACGTCTTTAAGTCAATACGGCCTTTGGCGGACTGTCGACTTACAGATTATAGAGTTTCTTAAAGAATTGCCAGAAAAACGCCACAGTCTAGGTCAAAAACTCTCTGATATATTGATTTACGAGCACTGGCTGCTCTTGTTGAACCCAGTGGCTACAGTTGGGAATGTAGCGAAGGGTTAAATCGGCGACATAGTCTTCAGTGCCTTCCGACAGCTCTTTGCCGAGTGCGGCATCTTCTTCACCCCAAATCATCAGCGTTGGAACAGTCAGTTTGCCTTCTGTCTTTTGCTTAAGGGTTTTAATCGAGAGATTCCGGTAGTAGTTCAGCATCCCTGTAAGAGCGCCTGGCTTAGCCGCAGCTTCTACTAGGGCATCTAAATCTTTTTCTGTGAAGGCGTTAGGATTAATGGCACTGTCACGAAAGACCGCACGAATGGCTTTATAGTTGTTCTTTTTGAGCATACGTTCTGGAATAGCGGGTAGCTGAAAAAAGGCGATGTACCAGCTGCGCTTTAGCTGCCGAAAGGTTCGCAAGCCAGCGGCAAATTTAGCTGGGTGAGGAATGTTGAGAACAATCAGCCTGGTTATTAAATTTGGATAGGCATAGGCAAACTGCCAGGCGATCGCACCGCCCCAATCATGAGCAACCAGTACGCAGTCCTCGTATCCCAGCGCTTTAATCACACCTTCTACATCTTTCACCAGCTCAGACATCGCATAGGCGGCTTTCGCTGTCGGCTTGTCGCTCTCGTTATAGCCTCTCAGGTCAACGGCAACGACTTTATAGTTTTTTGAAAACTCACCTATCTGATGTCGCCAGGAATACCAAAACTCAGGAAAGCCATGAAGGAACAACATCAATGGCCCTTCGCCTTCAGTAACGTAGTGAAGCCGAATGCCGTTAGCGCTCAGGTACTGATGTTGCATGTTGTTCCTTATTCTTTTCTTACGCTATGTCAACTTCAACAGCATTTTAGGATGAAATAGTTTAATCGGAGAGTCCACCATGTGAGAGATCTTGGCTATGGCTAGGCTGAGTTCGCTGTCGGTATGCGATTTGGTGATTAGCCGTTGCATATAGCCACCCATTAGTCGCTCGAATCTACCTTTGCTCAGTCGGCCCTTTACATTCACAAAACCGGAGTCAGATTTGGCTGCCATATCAAAGGAGGGCTTAATTTTTTTGAACAGCTTTTTCTGGAAGGCCCGCGTATCGGTAAGTTCGTTTTTACTCAGCCAGTCTTGTAAGACAAGCGCAGACAGACCACTGGTAGTCAGGCCCTGTCCATAGGCAGGGCAGAGGGCGCAAACCGCGTCGCCAATGGCAATAAAACCGATAGGCATCTGCTTTAGCGTGTCGTAGCGGCGGAGTTTGTTCGCGGTAGAGCGATAGGCTTTGAGCGGAGAAACCGGGGTGAGAGGCTCGATCGCATTGTAAAAGCTAGCCTCTGGCAGCTGCTGAGCAAACGCTAAAAAGGCCTTTTGCTCTAACGGTGGGCACCGGTTCTCATAGCCGCCCAGCGTTGCAATTAACTCATTATTCTCAACTTTAGCCAGATACCCCAGCCGATGGTTGTGTGGTGGTGCGTGACCAATTAACAGCACCTTCCAGTCAGCCTGCCAACCGTCAGGCAGCTGATAGCGCCCGGTCGCATAGCCCAGCCCTGCATTCACCACGTCTACACTAGGGGCGCTGTGTCCGATTTGCTGTAGCCAATCAGCGGCATTGGTCGAGCGGCCACTGGCATCGACTACTAGGTCAGCAGAAATTGTTTTTTGCTCACGTTTGTTTTGGCTATGAGTGCACTGAACGCCTGTCACCGCAGCAGCGCCACCGACCAAGGCTTTAACACGATAGGGCGCAATCTATTGAATGTTGTCAATACGCTCTACCTGATTTCTAACCACACTTTCCAAAAGCGGTCGGGTGCAGGAGAAAGATTTTAGATCTGTTTCTTCGGTGGTGTTTGCATTCCAGCCACCGAAGGCAAAGTAGTGAAAATCTTGCCCCCAGTCGATCGGGACAGCGCCAGCAGCCAGCAGGTCTGCATCAATATCTGGAAAGAAGCCTTTAAGAATCCGATAGCCTTTGGTTAATAAAATATGCGGCTGTGGAGACTGGGGTACGCCCTTTCTTTCAGCCGCGCGGCTGTCGGTCGCATCTCTTTCGACAATCGTCACGGTCTGGAAAGTCTCTGAGAGCACTCTAGCGGTGAGCAAGCCTGCGATGCTACCACCGATTACGACAGCGTGGCTTCGAATAGGTTCGTAGGTCATAGGCGAGTAGAGGCTTTTGTGTTTGGAGGCTTTTGTGTTTAGAGACGCTTCTATGTTTGGAGGCTTTTAAGCTAGGTTTGGCCGGTGCGCTTCTCTGGTGAGTTTCTCTATTTTAATATCACTCTCTAAACGTGTCTCGACCGCTAGGCCGCCTTGAAGGTGACCCACTACAGGCGCGGCTTGCGCATGCTGGGCCGCCGCAGCGATCGCAACATGCCGATCACCCACCGCCAGCCCCAGCGTTGGATCAAACCCTCGCCAGCCGCCGCCAGGAATATACACCTCGGCCCAAGCGTGCAAATCGTGAGTGGTTGTCTCTAAATCGCCTTCCTGGTAACCACTGACGAACCGAGCGGCTAAGCCTGCGGCTCGGCATACGGCGACAAACAAAACAGCGTAGTCTCGGCAGGTACCCGACCGCTTTTGCAGCGTTACGCCCGGCGGATAAGGCTGCCCTTTTAGGCGCTGCTGATAGTCGCACATTTCAGGAATGCGCTGGGTGAGCTGCATCAGGAAATAGCCAACGTGGCCAGAGACGTCTTGCTCTAGAGATTGGGCTAGGTCGATAACGGCAGGTGCGATCGCCCGCTGCTCACACCCTACGTTTATATAAGGCAGCAAAAAGGCAGCTACTGACGCCGGATAATCTATCGGTAAATGAACGGCCCAGGGCTCACTGATGTAGTCAAACGGATTCGGGCGCGTCGACTTCACCTCACTCACCGCGCTGATTTTGAAGGCGGCTAACGGCTGATCAAACGTAGCGGTAGCACAGGTATTTCCCTGGGCGTCTTGCCAGTAGCTGAGCTGTTCGGGCTCAGGCGATAGGGTCAACTCGTAAGACTGTAGCCATTGCGCACCGTCGCTGCGCGGACACAGTCGCAGAATGTGTGGGCTGAGCTTTACCGGCTGGCTGTAGTGGTAGTGGGTAGTATGGGCAATTCGATAGTGGGTCATGATTGCCGCTGAGCGCCCAGGGCAATCGGCGACCCAGCGACCTCTTTGGTGGTCTTGTTGGTGGTCTTGCTAGCGGCCTTGTTAGTGGCGGCCTTGCTAGCGACCCTGTTACTGGCCTTGCCAGCGGTCTTTTCAGTGGCCTCTGTGGGCAGCGCAATAAAGTCAGCATAAATGCAGTCACCCACCGTATTCAGCCGCAGCTGGAAGTCGTCTAAAAACTGATGCAGCCCGCCCTGAAAAATTTCATCGAGCGTGATGTATTCTAGCTCGGCGCGCAGTCGGCCCAAAGCTCGCTGGCTGCTCAGCGGACTGCTGCTTGCAGACACGCCCGCAATCTGACGGAGCGCATCTTCTGCCCACTTCAAGCAGAACTTAATAGAGCGAGGAAACTGCGCGTCGAGAATTAAGAACTTGGCAACCCCTGCGGGTGAAATAATCTGCTCTGTTTTACGATACATTTCGTAAGCGCTGGCGGACTTTAGCAGAGCAATCCATTGCAGGTTGTCAATTGGCGTGCCAACTTCTTGGGCTGACGGCAACAGCAAAAAGTATTTAACATCCAAAATGCGCGCTGTTTTATCGGCCCGCTCTAACATGCGACCAAGTTGACCAAACTGCCAGCTTTCATTCCACGACAGGGTCGCATCCATTACCCCGGCAAACCGGTGGCTTGCCATCTTAACTTCTGAATAAAAGGCGTAAGAATCTCTGCTGTCTTTTGCTTGGGCGGCCTCTTCCACCTGTAGATAAAAAGCGTTGACCTGCTCCCACATTTCAGAAGAGATAGTCTCTCTGACCGAACGTGCATTTTCCCGAGCGGCTCGCACACAAGAGAGAATAGAATTAGGAGACTTTTGATCGAACGTGAGAAAATCAAGCACTCTCTCGGCGGTAGCCCGGTCGTAGCGCTGAAAGAAGACATCGCGATCACCTGTTACCGCAATCAACGGCTCCCACTGCTGAGCAACCCCGACCGGATTATCCATCAGCAGGTTGAGGTTTACCTCTACAAAGCGAGCCACATTTTCGGCCCGTTCAATGTAGCGATTGAGCCAATAAATTGAATCTGCAACCCGGCTTAACATTGATCTATCCTCTCATCCTTTTTCTCAAGCAGTTATCTCCTACGCGTTCATCTCTCCTTTACGCGTTTATCACCCAAGTGTCCTTACTGCCGCCACCCTGAGAAGAGTTAACGACCAGCGACCCTTCTCGCAAGGCGACCCGAGTTAGCCCACCCGGATTCACATAGGGTGAGTGAGACTGTCCGTTCACGATAAATGGCCTTAAATCGACATGGCGTCCTTGAAAAGACTCATCAATTAGCGTAGGCATTCGAGACAGACACAGCGTAGGCTGAGCGATATAGCCTCTGGGATTGGACTTTATTTTTTCAGCAAACTGGTTCTGTTCTTGTTTAGAAGACTGGGTACCAATCAGCATGCCATACCCGCCTGAGGCATCCGTTGCTTTGACTACCAAAGAGCCTAAATTCGACAGCACATGAGACTGTTGCTGTTCATCCTCACAGAAGTAGGTTGGAACATTCGGAATAATCTGTTCTTCATTCAGGTAGTAGCGAATCATCTGAGGCACGTAGGCGTAGATCAGCTTATCGTCAGCAACACCTGTACCCGGTGCGTTAGCGATCGCAACCTTACCCTGCCTAAACACCTCCATTAGCCCAGGTACACCTAGCATCGAATCAGCGCGAAATTCTGTAGGATCTAAAAAGTCGTCATCAATCCGCCGATAGATCACGTCTACCGTCTGAAGCCCTTTGGTGGTACGCATCTTAACGTAGCCGTCATCCACCACTAAATCGCGCCCTTCTACCAGCGTAATGCCCATTTGCTGCGCTAAGAACGAATGCTCGAAATAGGCAGAATTAAACGCGCCAGGACTGAGCAGAACCACCATCGGCTCGTTGGCGGAGGCTGGCGCCAGCTCTATCAGCGCATCGAGCAGCTGGCCTGGATAATCGTCTACCGCTTTGATATCTAGCTCATTGAACAAGGTGGGGAAAGAGCTTTTCATGACCGTGCGATTTTCGAGCACGTAAGACACGCCCGAAGGGCAGCGGAGATTATCTTCTAAAACGTACCAGGTGCCTTCGCGATCGCGCACCAAATCGGTCCCTGTAATGTGGCACCAGATTCCTTTCGGCGGCTTTAATCCCTTACAGGGCGGCAAAAACCCAGAGGCTGACTCTATGGTAGCCAGTGGAATAATGCCATCTTTGACAATCTTTTGTTCGTTGTAAATATCGTCTAAAAAACAGTTGAGCGCTGTAATTCTTTGCTTTAGTCCTGTCTCTAGCGTTTGCCAATCAGAGCTAGAGATGATTCGAGGCACAACATCAAACGGAAAAACCCGCTCAGTCCCCCGATTGTCGCCATACACGTTAAAGGTGACACCCAGCTTGAACAGCGTGTTTTGAGCGGCCTGCTGCTGCCGCAGCAAATGGTCGATCGAGAGCGATTCGATTTTTTCAATCAGAAGCGCTGCGGTCGATCTAGGAACACCCCTGGCAGTGAACAATTCATCGTAAAAATCTCCAGGATCGTAGTCTTGGAAAGACATAGTAACGCTGTTAATAACGTCATGATATCTTTCCATCAATAGCGCTTTGAGGGGACTGAAAATGTATGCCCAAAGACTGTTTTATGGCCCAAAATGTGATTCAACTCACTTAAGCCAGTGATCGAAACCACATTTACAGATGGTCTTAATATTTTAGCAGCGTCCCTTTCATCACCGTGACGGCTTGACCGCAAATGCTAATCCGCTCGTTAGCTTCGCACGTTACCCGCAGCACACCGCCTCTTGCAGAAACCTGTCTGGCGACCATCGTATCTTTGCTCAACCGCGCTTGCCAGTAGGGCGCTAGCGAAGAATGGGCAGAGCCTGTTACCGGATCTTCATTGATGCCTACTGCTGGCGCAAAGTAGCGACTGACAAAGTCAATCTCTTCGCTATCTGCTTCGGCGGTTGCAATAATGCCGTGAACCGGCAGCTTGGCCACTTCTGCAAAATCTGGCTGCAATCCTTTAAGCGCTTGTTCTGATTGAATTTCGACCAGGTAATTTTTCTCATTCTTCGAGACAGCGCGAATATTACCACCGCAGCAAAGTGATTTAATCAGCTGAGGCATCACGTAGGAACTAGGTTCTACTGGCTGAACCGGAAAGTCCATTTCAATCCAGCCATCTGCGGTTTGCTTCGCCCCTAGCCAGCCGCTGCGGGTTTTGAACTTAGCCGGTTCGCCCGCCGCTAAATGGCCCTCGCTCCAAAGGACGTGCGCACTTGCGAGGGTCGCATGACCGCAGAGATCGACTTCTACGGCAGGCGTAAACCAGCGCAGGCTGTAGCCGCCTTCTACGGCGTCGTCTTTTATAGGGTGGAGAAAAGCGGTTTCAGAGAGATTCATTTCGGCGGCGATCGCCTGCATCAGGCCATCTTCTAGCGGCTGCTCTGTCACACAAACAGCGGCTGGATTCCCCGAGAAAGGTTTATTCGTAAACGCATCTACCTGAGTAACCGTGAGTTCCACTGTAAGTCTCCTTAACTAAATTCTCTGACAGGAATTCTCTGATGGGCCGTTGCTCGGCTAACTCGTCGGCTTACTTTAAAAGTAAAACGACGCTAGCCGCAAGCAAAACGCCCATGCCAATATTGAACCATTTCAGCCGAACAGGCTGAAATAAAAAGCCTCGCAGCGTTCTACCCGATACGGCCCACACCGAACAGCTTGGCCAGTTTAGCAGGCTAAAGATGAGCGCAACCGCAAGCATGGAGCCATAGGGCCGAGCTGGGTTGGTATAAAGCGACATGCCTGAAATCGCCATGACCCATGCCTTTGGGTTGACCCACTGAAACAGCGCGGCTTCAAGGAATGTCATAGGTCGCGATCGCGTTGACTCAGCGTGATCGGGGCCAGATTGCGCATCCGCTTTCTTGATAGATTGTTTGATAGAGCGGCTGGTGGCAATTCTAAGCGCTAGGTAAAGCATGTACAGCGAGCCGACAATCTTCAGCGCCACCTGTAGGGAGGGAAAGGCTGTGAACAAGAAGCCGAGCCCGAGCCCGACGGCCAGCAGTAAAACGCACAAACCGATAGAGATCCCTAGTGTATGCGGCAGCGTCCGCCTGAGGCCAAAGTTGACGCCGGAGGCCAGCAGCATAATATTGTTCGGGCCAGGGGTGATAGAAGTTGCGATCGCAAATAAACACAGTGCAGCCAGTGTCTCGCTACTCATTAATTTCTCTCATTTAAGTCCTCTCATTAGATCCCTTGTTGAGGCCGCTCTTCTAACCAAATACGAACGTCTTGTTCGCTGTCAAAAACGCGCCGTGTATTCGACGTGGGCTCATACACAATCCACTGAGAAGCGCCGTTTTTACCGGTGGTTTGACGAATAGAGAGTGACTGAGCACCTAGCAGAAAGTCAAACAAAGAGTCAAATAAAGAATCAGATAAAGAGTCAAGAAGCACTTGTATCCATCTTTGAAATCGGGTTTGGGAGCGGGTTTGGGACCGGGCTTGAGATGGATGCAATGACGTTGGGGCAACCGCTTCAAATGAAGAGGATGAAGAGTGCCTGAGTAATGTTTGGTGAAATTCGGCTTCTAACGAATAGTCACTGTTCGAGCGAGAGTTCATCGTTGTATTAAGCCCTTTGCTGGTAACAACACCTTCACTATGACCATCCGGTTGTCTCTATCGGAAGGTACGATTCGCCGCAAGTTTGCTAGTACAGTTCGTTTTTTTATAGATTTTGAGCACTGTACTACCTAAAGCAGGGCAAAACTGTACCAGATAGGTATTAGCGAAATCCTTTAGTCTAAGAAAAGCAGGACTGCGAGATCTCTGAACTCAGCGAGCTAGGCAGTCGGAAAAACACCGTGGCAAACACCGTGGGAGAGCGCCGTGAAAATTCCGTTAGATCGTCAGGCAAAGCAGCCCATCTATTTGCAAATACGCGATCGCATTCACCATCTCATCCATACCGGCCACTTACCGCCCAACAGTCAGCTCCCCTCGATTCGCGCGCTGGCCCAAACAACACAGGTCAACAAGTTAACTGTGATAGAAGCCTACAGCGTGCTCGAAGCCGATGGGCTAGTCCATGCCAAACAGGGCGCTGGCTACTTTATCAATGCGCCCAGCTCAACCGCTGACTTAACCGCTGACTCAGCCGCTGACTCAACCGCCAACGCAAAGTCTTCTCATAACGCGCATCCGCTGCCCTCAGCACAGTCTCTTCCCCCAGTCCGCTCAACCTTCAATCCCACCCAGCAGGTCATTCTCCCCACTGGCGGCATTCAGTCTTTTCCCGACATCTACCGCGCTACCATTGCGGCTCATAATCGGCCCGACGTTGTTGATTTTGGCATCGGATTTCCCCAACCTCTAGACGTTGACGATTTTCAACGGGTCGCTCGCCGAGCCATGAAAGACTCAGGAATATTCTTTCGCCCGGGCGATCCGAAAGGCGATATCGAACTGCGTAGACAGATTTCTCAGCTGTTGATGCAACAGGGCCTAGATCTCTCTCCTGATAATTTAATTGTTACCAGTGGCTCAATGCAGGCATTAGCACTGCTAGCCGATCACTTCATTACAGCAGATGGCTACACCATTGTAGAAGCACCCACCTATCACGGATTTCTCTCTATATTGCAACAGAGAGATGCCCCGATGATTGGCATCCCCATGACGCCAAAGGGCATGAATCTCACCCTTTTAGAACAGTATTTAGAGAGTCATCGCCCAAAGCTCATTTATACTATCAGCACCCTTCATAACCCTACTGGCATCACAACCGGCGTAGGGCATCGCCGCAAGCTGTTGTCGCTAGCCCAACAGTACGACTGTCTGATAGTAGAAGACAATGCCTATGAACCGCTAAGCTTCGAGACGACACCACCACCTATCAAGGCCTTTGACACAACCGATCAGGTCATTTATGTTGGCACCTTCTCAAAAACGCTTATGCCCGGACTGCGCGTCGGCTATATAGCCATCACTGGAGAACAAAATACCGCACTCACCGAGCGTAAGCTCCTGCACGATTTTCATATTTCGAATGCTTCTCAGGCGATTGTTAAAGAGTATCTGGCCTCAGGGCACTATCGCCGTCGCCTAAAACGCCTGCACAAAACACATCGAGAACGCCGCGACCACATGCTGATGTTAATCGCTCGTTATTTTCCCCCTGCTGTCACCTGGACGGTGCCCGAGGGCGGTACGTTTTTGTGGATTCAACTACCCGACACTCTAAGCGTCGCTGAGGTAGGGGCTGCCGCTGCGGCGCAAAAAGTCTTACTGGGCTCAGGCGCTGCCTTTTTTCCTAGTCAACAGGGCTATCCTGCCTTTCGGCTGAACTTTTCACTGCCGCCCCAAGAAACAGAAAGAGGGATCAAAATACTCGGCAGCATTCTTCACCGCATGAGTAAGTGAACAAGCGCCCGGTAAAATAAGAGCCGGACAACAACCGGGCTGTAACAAGGTAACTGAGATGATACTGCTGCTAGTGTTTGCGATTGGGCTAGCGGCTGGCTTTGTAGATGCGATCGCCGGTGGCGGTGGGTTGATTATGCTGCCAGGACTGCTGTTTTCAGGATTGCCGGTGGGAGGTGCGATCGCAACCAACAAACTCTGTGGAACCTGTGGTGCGATCACCAGCACGCTTACCTTTGCCAAATCCAAACAGATAGACTGGCGGGCTTGCGCGGCCATGGGCATTCCAGCTGTATTGGGTGCTTATGCCGGTAGCCGCAGCATCGGGCGACTGCCAACCGCATGGGCCGAACCCGCTGTGATTGTACTGATATTAATGATCACTGCTTTTGTTGTTCTCAAGCCCGAGCTAGGCATGAAAAAGCAGGCAGCACGCGCTACTGTCAACAAACCGCTATCGCTCAAAACGCGGCTACTCGGCATGTTACTAGGCGCAGCCATCGGCTTTCACGACGGTTTCTTTGGCCCAGGAACCGGCATCTTTTTAGTCTTTGTGCTGCTCTCTCTGTGGTCTCTCGATTTCTTGAAAGGGACCGGTACGACTAAGGTCATCAACCTGTTGACGAACATAACCGCGCTAGCGACTTTCGCAGCTAGCGGAAACATCGACTACACAAAGGGAATTGTTGGCGCTGTAGGCGTTGGACTGGGCTCTTTTATCGGTGCAACATTTGCTACGAAAAAGGGCGCTAAGCTGATTAAACCGCTCTTTGTTGCAGTTGCGATCGCGTTAGTCGCCAAACTGTTGTTTGATACAGCAACAAACTAA
>ERZ1740058.373-NODE-373-length-36039-cov-9.166352_pt1 | contig 36039 bp, 35 predicted proteins | sample MGYA00581745_ERZ1740058 | MGnify/ENA primary metagenome ERZ1740058 (study PRJEB43018, sample SAMN04849742) | marine metagenome | isolation source: floating plastic debris | place: Pacific Ocean | collected 2008-08-30 | study: EMG produced TPA metagenomics assembly... | reverse complement strand
CGATGGCAGGCACCGGCCCGCCCGCCACAAATCGCACTGCGCAGTCTCCGTGCCACTGGTCCCGGCGCACCGCGCGCCGAATGCCAGTATGATCACATTAACCTGTGCTGCGGCTTTCGGTGACGCCCCCGCGCTAAGATGCAGCGGCGAAGTTGGAGGGGAAGAGCGCCCGGGCCGTTTCTTCGTCAAATGTGGTCTTCAGCCTAAGGTCGGTGCCGATGGCGCGGGCGCGCTCCACAGCGGGGCGGGCGTTCACGCCACTGTACCACCGCTTCACCTCTGGAAAGGCGTCGATGCCGTCGGGGCCCAGGACCCTGGCGTGCCGGTCGACCCAGCCCCACGCTGCCATGTCGGCGATGGTGTAGCTGTTTCCGACGACGAAATCGCGGCCCACAAGGTGACGATCAAGCACGCCATAGTGCCGCTCGGCCTCGTACTTGTAGCGCCGCTTGGCGTAGTCGCCGCCCTCGTTGGCGCCGGCGGTTTGGAAGTGCACCCACTGGCCGGAGAAGGGGCCGAGGCCAGAGGCAATCCAGAACAGCCAGGAGAGCATCTCGGCTCGCTCGTCCGGCGCACCCAGGAAGGCGGAGTGTTTTTCCGCTAGGTACAAAAGGATCGCGTTGGAATCGAACACCCGTGTGCCGTGGTCCTCCAGCGCCGGTGCTTTCCCATTCGGGTTCACGGCCAGGTAGTCCTGGGAGTGCTGCTCTCCCTTGAAGGTGTCGAGCGGGACCACCTCGTAGGAGAGGCCAAGCTCCTCTAGAAGCAGAGCGACCTTCATAGGGTTCGGGGTGTGGTGGAAATAGAATTTTATCATTGAGACGCCTCCTGCGACGCACCTTGTGATGCGTAGCTAAAGGTTCAGTCCCAAAACACCACCCAAGATTGGCCTAAAACGTTGGGTGCGCAGATCACCCTTGCGCCCGCGCAGGTCTTCCTTCCACGGGATAGGCCGGGTCGACGTAGTGGTGGACCGCGGTGGAGCCTGCTGGGACGAGGCTATTCACGAACGCTTCGTCCTCCTCTGTCCACTCCACGTCTAGCGCGCCGAAGTAGGCCTCCATCTGCGCCAAGGTCCGCGGCCCTGCGATGGCGCCGGTGATGATCGGATTGGCCAGCACGAAGGCGATGGCGTAGGCGGCTGGGTCGACGCCGCGTGCCTTGGCGCGCGCCACGAACTGGTCGGCGAGCGCGATGGTTTCGGGCTTGAACTCGGTCTGCAGGATGCGGGCGTCGGCGTTGCCGACACGGCTGTCATCGGGGGTGACGTTGCCGCTATATTTCCCCGTCAGCACGCCGCGGGCGACCGGGCTGTAGCTGACCACCCCCATTCCAAGCCCTGCGCAGGCGGGGAGCACTTCGGTTTCCATGGCGCGGTAGAGCGCGTGATAGTAGGGCTGGCACACCACCGGGCGCGTAATGTTGGCTTCGTCGCAAAACCGGGCGAGCTGGGCCATGCGCCAGGCGCGGTGGTTGGAGACGCCGATGTGATGCACGTCGCCGGCGCGCACGAGGTCTTCCAGGGCGCGGACGGTTTCTTCCAGCGGCGTGAAGTGGTCCTCCTTGTGGAGGTAGAGGACGTCGAGATGGCTTGTGCCGAGGCGCTTCAGGCAGCCATGGGCCCCCTCCCGAACCCAGCGGCGCGATAGGCCGCGATGGTTGGGGTCGCTGTCGACCGCGTTGGCGACTTTGGTGGCAAGGATGATCTGGTCGCGTTCGTGCGCGATCAGGCGCCCCGTGATCCGCTCTGATTCGCCGCCGGTATAGACGTCGGCGGTGTCGAGGAAGTTGATGCCAGCGTCTCGGCACGCCTTGTAGATCTGGCCGGCTTCATGCTCATCGGTGCGACCGCCGAAGGTCATTGTGCCAAGGCAAATGCGCGACACAGTGAGGCCACTGCGGCCAAGACGTTCAAAATTCATGGTTAACCGTGCCTGTGTTAGCGTCGCTGGAGACGAAAGACTCGCACGATGCCAGAGCTGACACCAGAACTAGAGACGCTTCGCTTCCACGGCTCGGGGCTGAACCGGCCCGAATGCGTAATCGCCCATGGCAGCGGCCTGTTGTTTGCGGCCGATTGGACGGATGCCGGCGGGGTGTCGATCATCGATCCGGCAACGGGGAGTGTGACGCGGCATTTGGCGAAAGGACATCCGTTTGCGCTGAAGCCCAACGGCATTTTGCTCGACGATGATGCGTCGTTCTTGCTGACGCATCTTGGCACGACCATCGAGGATGGGGGCGTCTTTCGGCTGCATCCGGACGGCACAGTGTCACCGGTGCTCACGGAACTGAACGGTGCGCCGCTGCCGCCGACCAATTTTGCGGCGAAGGATGGCAAAGGCCGGCTTTATGTGACCGTGAGCACGCGGCACATCCCGCGTCATACGGCAGCGCGGCCGGGGATGCGTGATGGTTTTGTGGCGCTGCTTAGCCCTGACGGCAGTGCGAGCATTGTGGCCGACAAGCTGGGTTACACCAACGAGTGCATTGTGTCGGCGGACGGCGAAACGCTGTTTGTGAACGAGACGTTTGGGCGTTCGACAGCCGCGTTTGCCATCGCCGAGGATGGGACGCTGGGTCACTACCAGCCCTTCGCCGCCTATGGGGACGGGATTTTCCCCGATGGTATGGCGCTGGATGACGAAGGCGGATTGTGGATCGTCTCGATCGTTTCCAACACCGTGCTGCGCGTGGCGCCGGGTGGGAAACGCACGTTGGTTCTGCAGAACCGGGACAGTGCCCGTGTGATGGAGGTGGAGCGGGCGTTTTTGAGCGGGCGCCTTGATCGCTCCCACCTTGATGCGCCGCACCGCGGGCCGTTGCACAACGTGTCGAGCCTTGCCTTTGGCGGTGAGGACCTACGCACGGTTTACTTGGGCTGCCTGCTGGGCGAGAGCATAGCTTCGTTTGAAAGTCCGATCGCGGGTCTGAGGCCGGCCCATTATGATGTGGACCTCACACCTCTTTCGGCAGCTGGATTGCTGCCGGCTTAAACCAAGAGCGGCCGCCGTGCGGTGCTGCCGCGCTCGCCTAAACGGAAAATTCTCGATGGCACATTCGTTCGAAGTTGCGGTGATCCCAGGCGATGGGATCGGGCTGGAGATCACACCCGCGGCGCTCGACGTGGCCGACGCGGCGCTGGCCCGCACGGGGGCGGCGCCGCTCGCCCGCGTTCCGCTGCACGTGGGGGCACAGGCGTACCTCGACACCGGCACCGACTTGTCGGAAGAGGCGACGGAGGCGTGCGCCAAGGCCGACGCCATTTTCCTCGGCGCGTGCGGCCTGCCCTCGATCCGCAAGGACGATGGCACCGAAATCCGCCCTCAGGTGGACCTGCGCTTCTTGTTCGACCTTTACGCCGGCGTCCGGCCGACGCGGCTGCTTCCAGGCGTGCCGACCCCGCTGGCCAGCCCGCGGGCGTCGGAGATCGATTTTGTCCTGATCCGCGAGAGCACCGAGGGGCTGTTTAGCCCCGACGGCCCTGGCACCATCGATGATGAGCGGGCCACCGACATGCAGGTGATTACGCGCGAGACGACGGAGAAGGTGTCGAAATTTGCCTTTGCCGAGGCGGCGCGCCGGATGTCGGATAAGCGCAAGCCCAAGGTGACGTTGATCGACAAGGCCAACGTGTTCGTGTCGTTCGTGTTTATGCGCAAAGTGTTTGACGAGATTGCCGAAACGCATGCGGGCAACGCGGAGGTGGAGCGGATCTATGTGGACGCATCGACGCTGAGTTTTCTGAACAAGCCTTGGGATTTCGATGTGATCCTGACGGAGAACATGTTTGGAGACATCCTGTCGGATTTGGCGGCGGGATTGGTCGGCGGCATGGGCTATGCGCCGTCCGCTGACATTGGCGACGAGCGCGCGGTGTTTCAGCCTGCCCACGGCAGCGCGCCGGACATCATGGGGACGGGGAAGGCCAACCCGACGGCGGCGATCTTGTCAGCGGGGATGATGCTGGATTGGCTTGGCCGCACGCGCGACCGGCAGGATTTCATTGACGCGCACGATCTCATCCAGAAGGCCACCGACGATGCGTTCCGCGATGGGCTACGCACGGCTGAGTATGGCGGCAGCGATGGTGTGAAGAGCGTGACCGAGGCGGTTCTCGCCAAACTTTCCTGATGGCCGCGCTGAAGGTTGCCACCATCGGGGCTGGCTATTTCGCGCAGTTCCACCACGCGGCGTGGGCTGAGGAGCCGCGGGCGGCGCTGGTGGCGGTGTGTGACCGCGATCCCGTCAAGGCGGGCGCGATGGCGGCACCGACTGGGGCGAAAGTCTATGACGATCCGGCGGCTATGCTGGATGCGGAGCGGCCGGACCTTGTGGACATCATCACCCCGCCGGCGACCCACCTTGAGCTGATCCAGCTGGCGGCGGCGCGCGGGATTGCGGTGATTTGCCAGAAGGCGTTTTGCGAGGACCTTGATCAGGCAAAGCGCGCTGTGGAGATCGCAGAGCGGGCCGGCATCACGCTGATCGTGCACGAGAATTTTCGGTTCTCGCCGTGGTTTGTGGAGATGGCCCGGCTGATTGAGGCGGGGCAGTTTGGCGAGCTTTACCAGATCACGTTTCGGCTGAGGCCGGGGGATGGGCAAGGTGCCCGCGCGTATCTCGACCGGCAGCCCTACTTTCAGACGATGAGCCGGTTTCTGATCCACGAGACCGCGATCCACTTCATCGACACGTTCCGCTTTTTGTTGGGTGAGCCAGCGTCGGTTTACGCCGATTTGCGCAGGCTGAACCCCGCGATCCGGGGTGAGGATGCTGGCGTGATGGTGTTTGATTTTGGTTCGGGTGTGCGGGCGCTTTTTGATGGCAACCGGCTGTCGGATCATGTGGCGGAGAACCGTCGGCTGACGATGGGCGAGATGTGGCTGGAGGGGGAGCGGGGCACGCTGCATCTGAGCGGTGATGGCGATCTTTCCTGGCGTGATTTTGGGTCCAACGCCTGGGCTCCGCATCCCTACGAGTGGTCTCGGGCGGGCTTTGCCGGGAACGCTGTGGCGGCGCTGCAGAGCCATGTGGTGGCGCAGCTTCTGGACGGCGCGCCGGCGCACAATACCGGCGAGGACTATCTTGCGAACCTGCGGATCGAGGATGCCGTGTATCGTTCGGCGGCGAGCGGCTCTCGGATCGATCTAACGATGCGCTAGGGATTTTTGACTGTCCACGGCCGCGCGGACCCACGCGCAGCAGGCTTTGCCTGTGAGCATGGGGAGCACGGAGCGCAGCGGTCCGTTGACGGTCTCAAATCCCGGAACACGCTAGACTGCGGGGTAAGATCTGTTGATCTTACCCCTGCCACGTGGCGAACGGGGGGAGCGCGAGGGGGAACACCCTCGCTTGTTGCCGCAAGGGAAAACGTCAGCGTCTAGCGGGGCGCCATACGGATTGCGCCATCGAGGCGGATCACCTCGCCGTTGAGGAGCGGGTTTTCGGCGATTGCGCAGGCGAGCATGGCGTACTCGTGCGGTCGGCCGAGGCGTTGGGGGAATGGGACTTGTTGGCCGAGCGAGGTCATGACCTTTTCGCCGAGGCCGATCAGCATTGGGGTTTCGAAGATGCCAGGGGCGATGGTGCAGACGCGGACACCGTGTTGAGCGAGATCGCGGGCGAGCGGGAGGGTGAGGCCGGCGACACCGCCTTTGGATGCGGCGTAGGCGACTTGGCCGATTTGGCCATCGTAGGCGGCGACGGATGCGGTGTTGATGATGACACCCTTTTCGCCGTCTTCGGTCACCGGCGCTTCGACCGACATGCCAAGCGCTGCCGCTGCCGCGCAGCGGAAGGTGCCGACCAAGTTGACGTCGATGACTTTGGCAAACAGCGCGAACGGGTGGTGGTCGCCGCGCGAGACGGTTTTGGCGGCCGGGGCGATACCGGCGCAGTTGACCAAAATGCGCTCCTGGCCGTGACGCTGTCGCGCGGCGGCAAAGCCTGCTTCAACGGACGCGTCGTCGGTGACGTCAACGGTGACGAAATGGCCGCCGATGTCGGCCGCGATGGCGTTGCCGGCTTCAGCATTCATGTCGAACAGGGTGACCTTCACGCCCCGTTCGGCGAGAAGCTTTGCGGTCCCCGCACCGAGCCCGGAGGCACCACCGGTGACGACTGCAGCGATGCTGCCATCAAGTTTCATGGGTTAGCCTCGTCTCGCTGACACTACGTTGTGTCTTTAGCGCGGAGCGACGACCAAAGTCTCGCCTTGGCGTGCGGCGCGCACTTTGAGGCCTCGCTTGGCAAGCGCCTCGTCAGCGGCGGCGATGGTCGCGTCATCGCGGCGTGGATCGTGATGGAACAAGAGCACTTCGCCGACGCCAGCCGCCTCACCGAGGGCGACCGCTTTGTCGGGCGTGGAGTGACCCCACCCCACGTGGTTGGGGTATTCTTCCTCGGTGTACATGGCGTCGTAGACCATGAGCGATGCGCCGGACACGAAGGCGGCGACGCCGGCATCGATTTCGGGGTTGCCGTGCTCATGGTCGGTGATGATGGCGACGGTGGCGCCGGCCCACTCGAACTTGTAGCCGGTGGCGCGGCCCGGATGGTGCAGCGGGGTAGTGCCGACGGTGAGGCCGCAGCCGAGCGTGAGGTCGGTGCCGGCGGTGAACGGGCCGAAATGGGTATTTTTCAGGGACGATGCGGGGATCGGGAAAATCGGCGGTGACATGAGCCGCTCGATGATCTCTTCCAGCTCGGGCTGACCGTCGGTGTGGCTGCCCCAGAAGCGCAGCGCAACGGCTGGATTGTAGGCAAGGTTGAAGAACGGAAGGCCGCAGATGTGGTCCATGTGCGTGTGGGTGAAGACGACGTCGAGGTCGGTGATGCCTCGTGCAGCGAGGGAGGGTCCGGCGAGGCGCGCGCCTGATCCGCAATCGACCAGGACGGTGTGCGGGCCAGCGTTCACCTCGATACAGGTGGTTTCGCCGCCATAGTGCACGGTGCCTGGCCCAGGTGCGGGGATTGAGCCCCGCACGCCCCAAAAGGTAACTGACAGCGCCTGGTCGTCCATCGCTTGCGTGCCCTAACCGTTTTGCGGCAGCTGCGCGCGCAGCCGCCCAACCTCACGCGTGGTGCGTTCCAGACGCTGCGCCAGCGCGCGCATGACTTCCACACCCATGTCAGGAAAATTGCTCACAAGCTTAAAAAAATGCTCTTTAGAGATGCCGAGAGCGACTAAATCCGCTGACGCTGTGACTGTTGCGGTGCGCGGCACGTTGATGAGGATCGCAATTTCGCCCACGAAATCGTTTTCTTTGACGGACGCGACCTTCTGGCGGCCGGTTGGCGTGTTGATGAGCACATCGGCTTGGCCGGACAATATGATGTAGGCGACGTCGCCGAAGTCGCCTTCCACCATCAGGTCCTCGCCCGCATCAAATAAGGTGCGCTCGGACATGAAGGCGAGCAGGCGTAGCTTCTGATCATCCACGCCGCGGAACAGCGGGATTTTGCGCAGTGCCGCTAAATCTGCGTCGAGGCTCATGAAGTCTCCCCTTTCACCGTCTACGCCGCATCTTCGTTGCCGAGCGCCACGTCGCTCACTGTGTCCCAAGACCCGGTTGCCACTAGTTCTGCGTCACGCATGACCGCCACATTCTCAAAGCGCTTGGCGACCGCGGGATCCGCTGTCCCGATGATGAGGGTGGCATCGCCGACTGCACTCTTGATGCTGTCCAAGAGCGCCACATCGCCATCGGCCACTTGATCGATGATCACGATATGCGGCCGCTTGATGATCGCGCGCACCAATCCGACGCGGCGGCGTTGGCCGCCGGACAGGCGCCCGCCGGCAACGCCGACGCTGAAGTTCAGCCCCGCGCGGGCGATGGGATCGCGCAGCTCCAGCGAGGCAATTGTGTCGCGCAGGAGCTCGTCGATGCGTTCGCGCGCGCCGCGCCGGTCCGCCCGCGGCTTACCGAACAAAATATTCTCTTCCACCGAGAGCGGTTCCGAGAAGGCTTTGACGTCGAACAGGCTGTGGTCTTTGTCGTCTTTCAGCTCTGCGGCAAGGATCGGGCGCGCGGTGAGGATCGCCTTTTCCAGCTCTTCGTCGACGGTGATAATCCGATGCCGCGCCGGGATGAGGCGGAACGCCAGGCTGATGAAGGCGCAGGCGACGTCCTCGCGCAGGCCATTGATGCCCTTCGCGCGCAAGGCGCGCAGCCGCTCTTCGAACAACGGCAGCTCGTCTGCGCTCACGAACGAATAGTCGCCGATGAGGCTGGCGTCGGCACCGGTTTCGCCAAAGAGCTCGATCATGGTTTCGGCGATGGTGGCGCCCATTTTGACGAGGCGGTCGAAGATGCCCGCTTTGCGCAGCGCGGCTTGGATCGCTTTGTTGTGCGCGCAGTCCCAAACATGAATGCCCGGATCGGTGGGCACGCCAAAGATGATGTTTTCGCCGAGCGTCGCGGAGAAGTTGATCTTTTTCGGATCCCAGAGTTCGACGAGGTCGGCGAGTTTGCGGTCCTCGCCCACACGGCGGACCACTTCGCTCCGCGCGGTAAGAATCTTGTCGGCGAGACGCTTCGCTTCCGCCTCATCCAGCCGAGCGCTGAGGCCCAGACGGTAAAGGTCGCCGGCAAGGCCGACCACTTCGAACAGCTCCAACAGGCGATCGTCGAGGGCGTCGGCATCGCTCACACCGGCTCGGCCAAAGTCCTCCCACGGGACGTGAACGGCGTGAAGCGAGTTGCCGGTCAGGATGGCTTCGGCCCGGCGCAGCATCGCCAGTTCGTCCTTGTCCTCATCCTGCGGTGCGCCGCGCAGGCTGTAGACGACGTTGGCGCGCAATGTGTCGTTGAAGACAAACGGGTCCGACCCGACGTAGGCGACCGCTTTAGCGATGGTGCAGTGGGAGAGCTCTTGGAAGCGCTTGCCGCCGAGGGTCGCGCGCCCGCTGACCGGATCGTAGAGGCCGGCCATGGTCATGAGGAGTTCGGTCCGCCCGCTGCCATCGCGGCCGTAGACGGCAAGCTTTTCGCCCTCGCTCACCGTGAGCGACACGTCGGAGACTTCCGTGCTGCTTCCCCCGGCGGACACAGTGGCGGACTGCACGGCGAGTTCGTTGCCGACGTCGACCGTGCTGTCGCTTTCATCGCCACCGAGGCGTTCGGATGGCATTTTGTCATCCACGTCGAAGGCTTCGACGACCGTCTCGTACTTCGTGGAGACGTTGGCAAGGTTTTGATACCATTTGAGCAGCTCCTTCCAGGGAGATGCCAGGTCTTTGTAGGCTGCGAGGACAGCAACGAGCGCGCCGAACGAAAGCTCGCCTTGGATTACCAAATAACCGCCGACAGAATAAAAGAAGAACGGCGGAAGTTGGTTGAGGAAATTATTGAGGAACTTGATCATGAACTTGCGTTTAAAAATCGCAAGCCTGATCCGATAGTTGATGAATAGCCGATCTGAGAGGTCGGCCATGTGGTAGCGCGCGGTATCGTTGGCGTGGATATCGGGCGCGGCGCTCACCGTCTCGCCGATGCGGTCGGCGATGGTGCGGATGTTTTTGATCCGCTCGCGGGTGAGCATGATCACCCGGCGCTGCAGTTTCGGGATGATGTAGGCTTGGAACGGATAGAGGGAGACCGCCGCCGCGCCCAAGAACGGATCCTGGGCAAAGATAAATGTGATGTAGACCAGCAGCGTACCACCCTGAAACGCAGGTGTTGCGATGGCTTCACCGATGAAAACGCCGACGTCTTCGACCTCTGCGGTGATCATGGGGATGATTTCACCGCCCGATACGCGGCGGAAACGTTGCAGCCTGAAGCGTAAGACGCTGTTGTAGAGCATAAAGCGCAGGCGCCTTAGCATGCGCTCACCCGATACGCCCTTGGTCATGTTGAGGACGTATTTGATGGCGTTGTTGGCCACCACGAGGCCCAGGAACATAAAGCACAGCACCAGCAAATACGGGATTTGCTCGAGCTCGATGCCGAACAGGTCCTTTGGAAAATCAGTCCCGGAAATGGCGTCGTTGACGATCCACTTGGGCAGTTCGAGGGTCATGTAGAGGATCGGGAAAGACGTGACGGTCAGCGCCAGAATGATCAGCTGCTGACGCTTGGAGTACCGCCAAATAAACCCGAACAGGGAGCGATCCATCGCCAATCCCGCGTGCGTTTCGAACTGCCGGCGCTAGGCCAACCCATACGCAAGCGCACGGGAATGGGCGGCCGCACAACCATATTCGTTGTGCGGGTTCGGCGGATTGGGGCTGCGATCGCCAACGGTTGCGCACAAACCACAACACCGCATCAAGCGGTCGGTTGAGCTTTGGCTTCATTGAAGCGGGGCTTTGGCTACGCTATTGCGCGCAGTGATGCATAACGCGCAGCCCCGCATATTGATCTATTCCCACGACACGTTCGGTCTTGGGCATCTGCGCCGTTGTCGGGCCATCGCGCACGCTATGGTCGGTGCGATGAGCCGCTTGTCGATCATCATTTTGTCCGGCTCGCCGATCATCGGCAGCTTCGACTTTCGCGCGCGCGTGGACTTTGTGAGGGTGCCTGGCGTGATCAAGCTGCACAATGGCGCATACACCTCACGCTCACTGTCGCTTGATATCGACCACCTGCTGGAGCTGCGTGGCTCGATCATCAAGCACACGGCGGACGTGTTCGATCCTGACATTTTCTTAGTCGATAAGGAGCCACTGGGGCTGCGCGGCGAGGTGGAGCCCACGCTCAAGATGCTGCGTGATCGGGGCACGCGGCTCGTGATGGGTCTTCGCGATGTGATGGACGATCCGGCGAGCCTTGCTGAGGAATGGGATCGCAAAAACGCGGTCCAGGCGCTCGAAGAACTCTACGATGACATTTGGGTTTACGGCAAAGAAGCGATCCACGATCCGCTGGAGGGGATCACGGTCTCGCCGGCGGTGCGCGAGAAGCTTCTCTATACAGGGTATCTGGAGCGCCAGGTCCCGACCCGCGAAGCGAGCCCTGGCGAGAACCCATTTGGCAGCGATCCTTTCATCCTGGTGACACCCGGCGGTGGCGGGGATGGACGAGAGTTGGTGGACTGGGTGTTGCGCGCTTACGAGGCGCAGGAGCGGCCGCTGTTCCCGGCCATCATCGTTCTTGGCCCGTTTATGCCGGTGGACGAACAGCGCCGCTTCATGGCGCGCGCCGAGGCACTGCGCCTGGTCCACGTGCTGGAGTTCACGCCGACCATTGAGCACCTCATGGCGCAGGCGATGGCGGTGGTCGGGATGGGTGGCTACAACACGTTCTGTGAGATCTTGTCGTTCGATAAGCCAACGCTTTTAGTACCCCGGGTGAAACCGCGGCGCGAGCAGGCGATCCGGGCAGGCAAGGCCGCGGAGGCGGGCCTCCTTACATGCCTTCCCATCGACGCTTATCCGGACGTGGATGTGATGGTGGACGCTCTTGCCGAGCTGCCTGACAACCCGCCGCCTTCAGAAGCTGGGGTCGGCGACCTTCTGTCGGGGCTCGACCAAATCAATGCGCGCGCCGAGGCGATCCTCGCGCAACGGGAACTTGCCCGCGCACCGATCCCTCTGACCGCCGCGTCGGGATGAGCGTCTCGATCATCGTGAAAGGCTATCCGCGCCTTTCGGAGACGTTCATCGCGCAAGAGATATTGGCCTTTCAAAACGCCGGGCTGGCGCTACAGATCGTGTCGCTGCGCCATCCGACAGAGCGCTCAGTCCACGAAATGCATCGGCATATCACGGCGCCGGTCCTGTATTTGCCGGAGTATTTGCAGGATGATCCGGCGCGGGTCGCGGCGGCGCGGCGGATCGCGAAAACGTTGCCGGGTTACGCCGCCGCAAAGGCCGCTTACGATGCGGACTGGGCCCGCGACCGCTCGGTGAGCCGGGCACGCCGGTGGGGTCAGGCTGCTGTGCTGGCCGCAGAGTTGCCGGCGGACACGCGGCTTTTGTACGTGCACTATCTGCACACGCCAGCGTCGGTCGCGCGGTACGCGAGCCTGATGACGGGGATCCCGTACGCGTTTTCGGCGCACGCGAAGGATATTTATACGACGCCGTCGTGGGACCTGACCCAGAAGATGGCAGGCGCAGCGTGGGGCACGACCTGCACCCGCGCGAACTGGGAGTTTCTTGCCGCGCTTCACCCAGCACGGGAGCAGCTTGAGCTGGTGTATCACGGGCTTGATCTCACCCGCTTTCCGCCCGCGCCTCGGCGCTCTGCCACTCCCCCGCTCACCATTGTATCGGTGTGCCGGGCGGTGGAGAAAAAGGGGCTTGGTGATCTCCTGAGCGCTCTTGCCAAGCTCCCGCGCGACCTTGATTGGCGCTTCGAGCACATCGGCGGCGGAGCGCTGACCAAGCGACTGAAACGCAGGGCGGAAACGCTTGGGATTGCAGAGCGCATTACGTTTCACGGCTCCCAGCCGCAGGATGCGGTGATCGAGGCTTACCGGCGCGCCGATGTTTTCGTTCTGGCCAGTCGTATCGCCAAGAATGGCGACCGCGATGGGCTGCCCAACGTCATCATGGAGGCGATGGCCATGGGGCTGCCTGTTGTGGCGACGGATGTGTCGGCAATCCCGGAGATCGTGACCGAAGAGACCGGTGTGCTGGTGGCACCCCAGTCTCCGCCGGCGCTGGCGGACGCGATCATGACGCTGGCGCGCGATCCGGCGAGGCGGGCACGGATGGGCGAGGCGGCGGCGGTGCGGGTGCGCGAACACTTTTCGCCGGCGCCAGGCATCGCAACGCTGTTGCGGCGGATTGAAAGCACCGTGGGCGGGCGCATTGCGGCGTGAGCCGGGTCGCGTTCATCACCACCATGAAGCCGCCGAACCACCCGACCCCGTCCGGCGACCGCACCTTTGCCCGCCTGCTGCTGGCGGCGCTCTCCCACAGCGGCCACGACGTCGACGCGCTGACGGCGCTCAAGACATGGCGCAAGACGCCTGAGGGCCTTGAGGACATCGAAGCGGAGGCGGAAACCTACCTGGCGCAGATTTCGGATCGGTGGCGGGCTGAGGAGGCGCCTGACGCGATCCTCACCTATCACAACTACCATAAGGGGCCTGACCTTGTGGGTCCGCGGCTCGCTGAGGCGTTTGGCCTGCCCTACGCGATCGTTGAGCCGAGCCGCTCCCCACGGCGCGCCACGGGGCCTTGGGCGGTGCACTTTGCCCATGCCGACCACGCGCTGAGGCGCGCCAACGCGCTGGCGGCTGTGACGCGGAGCGATCTGCCGGCGCTCACCGACTTTGCCGCGGACACGGTGGCGCCGTTTCCGCCGTTTGTCGACACGGCGCCGTTTCAGGATGCGGCTGTGCGCACGGCCGACGACGACTGCCATTTCGCCACCGCCGCGATGCTGCGCCCCGGCCGCAAGGCAGACAGCATCAAAGTGCTCGCCGAGGCGTGGCCGGCCGTGGCGGCGGCGTGCCCGACGGCCCGGCTCACGGTGGCGGGCGATGGCGATGCAAGCGGCGAGCTGGAGCCGCTTTTTCCGGAGGGGACTTTTGTGGGGCTTCTCAACCAGCCTGAGCTGGCGCGGCTTTATAGGAGCGCGAACGTTTTTGTGTGGCCCGCCATCGAGGAGCCGTTCGGTTTTGCGTTCTTGGAAGCGCAAGCCGCCGGGCTTCCGGTGATCGGGGGCGACACGCGCGGCGTGCCCGATGTTGTCAGCGATGCAAGCGCGATCTTGACCCCGCCGACAGACACCGCGCAATGGTCGGAAGCGATGATCGACCTTGCCAAGAACCCGGAGCGCCGCCGCGCAATGTCCGCCGCAGCGCTGAGTTTTGCCGCAAAGCGGGACCTGGCGGCTGGCGCGACTAGCGTTGACGCACTTCTGGCGCGGGCCGCTCAACACTATAGGGACAATGCACCATGAAGGCCGCGATTTGGGTGCAGCATCTTTTGGGGACGGGGCACACGGTGCGCGCCTCGGCCCTCGCGCGTGCCATGAACGATGAGGGGATCGACACCACCCTGATTCTGGGCGCCACGCCGCCCGATACGCTCGACCTCAGCGGGATCCGAACGGTCACGTTGGCGCCGGTCTTCACGATCGAGCAGGACTTTAAGAACCTGGGCGGGCCTGACGGGGGCTATTCGAGCCTTGCCGACGAGCGGCGCCAAGCGATCCTGGAAGCGGTGGACGGCGCGGACGCGTTCATCACCGAGGGCTTTCCGTTTGGCCGCAAGCCGTTTGCGGCGGAGCTTCGCGAACCGCTTGCCAAGGTGCGGGCGGGCGGCGGCATCACTATCAGCTCGGTGCGCGATATCTTGGTGCGCAAAGACGTTCCGCGCCGCGCCTTTATGGCGAAGGTGGCGCGCGAGACGATGGACCACATCATCGTCCATGGGGACGAGACGCTGACCGGGCCGCGCGACACGTTCCATATGGACCCTGCCGAAATCCCGCCGGTTCACTACACCGGCTATATTCACAACGTGGTGGTCAGCGGGAGTGCTGAGCCGCACGGGAAAATCGTGGTGACCGCAGGGGGTGGTGGGTTTGGCTCTGGGCTGTTTGAAGCCGCCTTAGGTGCTGCCGCGCTTTGGCCAGAGGGTCCGCCCTGGCACCTGCTCATTCCCAAGCCGCTGGCCGACAGCATTGCCGGTTGGCAGCGCATGGCCCCCGCCAACGTCACCGTTGAGCCCAATCGGCGTGATTTTCAGAGCTTTCTTGGGGGTGCATCGCTCTGCATTAGCCAAGCCGGCTACAACACCTTTCTGGATGCCATTGCTGCCGGTCCGCCGATGGTGCTCATTCCGTTTGCCGACGGTGACGAAACCGAACAGAGCGACCGTGCGGCGCTGTATTCCCAGTTTCAGGGGATTTCGGTCATCGATCCGGAGATACTCACGCCCGAAAAGCTGCTGGCCGCGTCCAAGGCAGCGCTGGCTGGGCCGCGCCCCAACATCAAGATCCGTGCTGATGGGGCAGCGCGGGCTGCACGGCACATCAAGACACTCGCAGGCGGATGAGCGCGATCTCTACGCTTCGGCGCCTGCTGGACGCCGCGGCGGCTCGGGGAGAGCGGCGGCTTTTTTGGTGGCGCGACGATGATGCGACCGCTCTATCGGCCGCGCTTGACCGCCTGTTTAATGACGCCGCCGGGGCGCCGCTCGCGCTGGCGGTTATTCCAGACGGAGCGACCAGCGAGCTCTTGGAGTTATGCAAGGACCGGGATGTTGCGGTGCTTCAACACGGCGTCAGCCACACGAACCACCAGGGCGCCGGCAAGTCAGCCGAGCTTGGTGATGCTCGGCCACCTGAAGAGGTCATTACGGGATGTGTCGCCGCCAGGGCGAGGCTGGCGGTGTCGCCAGCATTTTTGCCTGTGATGGTGCCGCCCTGGAACCGTGCCGCGCGTGGCGTGCTCGACGCGCTGCCGGCGGCGGGTTATCACGGCGTGTCGTTGTTTGGCGGTCCGACCGTTGCCGGGCCGATGCGCCGCGTTGATGTGCATATCGATCCGATTGCTTGGCATGCTGGGCGCGAGTTCCAACCGCAGGCGACGCTGAGCGCCATGATCGAACGCGCCTTTGACCAACATGGGCCCATCGGCCTCATGACCCATCATCTGGTTCACACCGGCCCGATTAGGGCTTTTGTTGCCGCGTTTGCAGAGACGGTGCGTACCCATCCGGCCGCAGGTTGGACGGATGCGGGAACCTTGTTTGCGCCTCCGCCCCCGTCATGAGCGATCCGTTCACCCCCGTCGAGGCGCTCGTGGCAACGCCGGGCCCGCTGTTTGGCCTCGATCTGGGCACCAAGACCATTGGGATCGCCGTGTGCGACAGCGCGTGGCAGGTGGCCTCGCCGCTTCGTGTGATCCGGCGGACGAAGTTTACGGCGGACGCGAATGAACTCATCGCACTCGCCGACCAGTATGGCGTTGTCGGCCACGTGATTGGGTTGCCGTTCAACATGGATGGCTCGTCCGGTCCGCGGGTGCAGTCCACGCGCGATTTCGCGCGTAACCTTGCCACACGCGATCCGCGCCCAATCGTGGGCTGGGACGAGCGGTGGTCCACAGTTGCAGCGGAGCGCTCGATGATTGCGGCCGATGCGTCGCGCGCGCGGCGTCGGGAGGCCATCGACAAGGTGGCCGCCGCATTTATCCTGCAGGGTGCCATCGATCGGCTGCGGCGCGTTCGTGATGAGGGCGCGACCTAACGCGGGTCACGTATCGGCTTTGCCCATTTGAAAGACCCTACGCCCCCGAATCTTCGATCATCGGCGCGGGAATCGCCTTCGGGTCAAACTTTGCGTGCAGGTCTATGATTGCATTCTTCGAAAACTTCACTGGTTGTTGGTAGACTTTTCTCGACACGAAGGAACCATCTTGAGCCTCTGCAGTCATGTAGATCAGATAGGCTTTGTTTGCTTGGAGTGTGTACCCACCGAAGTTAGGAAAGCGGTTCCAATTACGACGAAACATTGCCGAGAACGGCGGTGGGTCCTGCATCACAATACCCGACACGAGCCGAGTATCATCTGGAGGTGAGTTGACGACTTCGAAGCTAATCATGATCGGGCCGACACCGGCAGCGGCATTCACAGTGATCGAAACATACGCAATGTTACCCCCGGCCGCCGCCTGAGCGTCTTCGAGTTCTTTCCGGCGCTGTGCCACTGCGCTAAGTTGTTGGGGGCGAAAGTTTAGGATCGTCAGAAGGTTGTGCACGCCGCCACTTCCGCCGGCGAGTACAAGCGCAGTTATTATCTTACCAATATCTCTGTCCCGCGGATCATCCTCAGGCGCTATATCGGAAGGAGAACCGTCGAAAGCGAAAACCAGGTCGCCGAGCACATCAATCTTAAAGACATAGACAACAATGACTGACACGACGATCGCAATCACCGTACGGAGACCGCGACCACCAAAGTATATCTTAAAGACGCGCCAATTGAACAAAACCGCCAAAGCACTTTCAATGACGAGCGCGTAAATAAAGAGTTCGAGAAGTGCCTCGCCCGTGACGGTCAAAGCATCCATGTGTAGATCGCCCCGCAGCTCACAGTTGCCATCCGTCCGCAGTGTGAGGCCGATGGGGTCGGCTTGCAAGCCGCACACAAAGGGGCTGACACCCTTAGAAGAGATGCGCATCGGCGCCGTGGTGCTCAGCCTACTTCTTGGCGCATTGGGTCACGCCCTCAGTTCCGTCAATCACCGACAAAAAGGCAAAGCTGGTTTAGAAGTCCGGCAGCAGAAGCTCGATGACTTCCCGGGGGTCTTCGAACTGTACGGCACCGGCGCTGTGTCCGTAGATGCCTTCCAGACGGTTGGCGAGGAAGGCGTCGCCGACAACCCGCGGCAGATGACGGCGCATGGTGGTGACGGCGATCAGCATCGCGAGTTGTTCGGCGAATCGATGGGCGAAGTAGACGTCGCCAGCGGTGTCTTCGCCGAGGGCCTCAATCTGCTGGACGACGCTGTCGCCCGCTGAGCCGAGCTCCGCAGCGACTTCGTCCAGGCAATCACGAAGCAATTGAGGATCGCGCGCGACGAGCCCGGCAAGCTCTGTTGCGGCACCGCTGGCGCTGCCGTCCCAATGGGCGAGCGTGGCAAGGTCCGCGGCAGCGAGTGCGGCCGGGTGGGACGCGCGCAGCGTGACAGGGCCGATCAGCTCGGCGGCTTCGAGCGCGATCCTCTGGGCGATGCCGAGGGCGTAGACCCGCGCGGCCGGTGTACCGATACGGGCGATGGCGTGATCGCTATCGCGCTCAAAGGCTTGGTCGAACGCGCCGGCAAGGCGGAGCGCGAGTGCCGTCAGCGCCGAGACGTCCATCGCCATGCCGGCGAGGGATTGCATAACTTCTGGTTCAGCGAGAGGCGCGCGGTCATCGCTTCTGCGCTCGCGCAGCGTTTCATAGAGCCCCACGACGGCGCCGCGAGCGGTTCCGGCGGCGATGATCGTGGTGTCAAGTTCGCTGAGTGTGCGCACATCGCGAAGCACCGACAGGCCTCGCCCCGGATCGCCGACCCGCCGCGCCATCGCGCCCTCGAACCGAATGGATGCAAAGGCCTGCGAGCGCATGCCGACCGGTTCGGTGACGCCATCGACGAAGATCGTGCCATCGTTGTCACCGCCATAGCGCGGCACGAGGGCGGCCGTGGGGCCATCCAGCGACTGGGCGATGACGAAGAAGAAGTCGGCCGTGGGCGAAGGCACAAAGGGCGCGATGCCCGATACGCGCAGGCGGTCTCCGCCAGCCGGATCGGCGCGCAGGCCTGACGCTGGGCCGTTTGTGGGCGAGTGCCCCGCCGTCGCGAGGGTGATGAGGATGCCCTCTTTGTCGGCGGAGGCGAGCTCAAACGGATCGTAGACCCGGCCTTCGATGAGGGGGAAAAGCTCGCCCTCAAGGTTTGGCGCGTAAACCAGCGCGGCAACGGCGGCGTGGGTACCGCACAGGGGCAGGAGATGGCCCCGCTCGCACTGGGCGGTCATGTAGAGACGGGCCGCGCGCAGCCTGTGAAGCCGCCTGTCGTCGCTGTCGGACCAGGCGGCCGATGGCAGGCCCTCAGCGACGCCGCGCTTGAGGAGCGCGCGGAATGCGGGGTGGATGTCGAAACTGTCGATGCGGTTGCCGTAAGGGTCTTCGCGCACGAGCGGTTGGCCTGCGGCGACGGCGAGCCGTGCGATTTCCTTCGCGTCCGATGAGCCCCAGAAGGTGCCGAGCGCGCGCAGTTCGTCCTCGGCCTGATCGTCGAGCACGGGATCGAGGCAGGCCATGAGGGCCGGATCATCAGCGTAGGCGTTGTAGGCGTCGGAGCGCTCCGGCGGCTTTGCCGGCTGCGGCGCCGCGGCAGGCTCTGGCCTGCGCCACGTAAAGCGGCGGCCCACAGTGTCATCCATCAGCGTCTCATCTCCGGCAGTTCATCGCGCGTATTATCATGACAGGCTTGTCAAGTCCCTCAATCCGCTAAGGTTGCAAGAAATTTTCCCCCGCGCCTCCACAATCAAGGGGCGTCAAAGGCGACGCATTCGCGTAGACATTGGCCAATTCATCGACGGAGCAGCCATGCCTGATCCCATCAGCTGGGCCGCAGATTGGCCGTTTTACGCCATGACCTTCGCCCTCTCCTACCTTTTGGGCTCGATCCCATTCGGCCTTGTTCTCACCAAGGCGGCAGGGCTCGGGGACGTTCGCAAGATCGGCTCGGGCAACATCGGCGCCACCAATGTGCTACGCACGGGACGCAAGGACATCGCGTTTGCGACTGTCATGCTGGACGGGCTGAAAGGGACCCTCCCTGTGCTCGCAGCATTTCATTTTGGCGGCCCCGACCAGGCCGTCACCGCTGCACTTGCTGCGCTTCTGGGGCACCTTTTTCCGGTTTGGCTTGGCTTTAAGGGCGGCAAGGGCGTGGCGACCTACATCGGGTGTCTCGCCGGATGCTCGCTTTATGCTGGGCTTGGCTTCGGAGCGGTATGGCTCGCGATGGCGTTCGCACTGCGCTTTTCTTCGGCCGCTTCGCTGACCGCGACGTTCGCGACCCCATTCATCCTCGTGGCGCTCAATCAGATACAGTACGCTGAGGTGTTTGGCCTGATGACAGCGCTCATTTGGTACAAGCACACGCCGAACATCCAGCGGCTTTTGTCGGGCACTGAGAGCAAAATCGGCAAGAAGTCGTGAGCGTTTCAGGTCCCGCGAGCGCTGAGGAGGAGGTCGCGTGGCTGCGGCTGATCCGAACGCCGCAGGTGGGGCCGGCAACCTTTCGCGATGCGCTGCGCCGGTATGGCTCGGCAGCGGATGCACTGGCCGACATGCCCCGTTGGCACACGGCGGGCGTTGCGCCGCCAGCGGGTGCGGTGGAGCGCGAACAGGCGGCTGCGGCGCGGCGCGGGGTGCGTATGGTGTTTTTGGGCACGCCCGATTACCCGCCGCAGCTTGCCGCAATCCATGCGCCGCCGCCGGTGATCATGGTGCGGGGGACTACCGCTCTGCTCCACCGCCCACAGCTCGCAATTGTGGGTGCGCGCAAGGCCTCTGCGGCGGGTGGTACGTTGGCGCGGCGCTTTGCGGAGCGGTTTGTGGCCGCTGGCACGGTCGTGACGTCGGGTCTTGCGCTTGGCATTGATGCGGCGGCGCACAGGGGCGCTGGGCCGGCGGCGACGGTTGCTGTTCTGGCCGGTGGCGTTGATCGGCCGACGCCGGCTGACAACGAGGACCTTGCTGAGGCGATCGCAGCAGAGGGCGCACTCGTGACAGAGATGCCGCTTGGGCATAACCCGCTGCCGCGCGACTATCCGCGACGCAACCGGCTGATTGCCGGCCTATCGCTGGCGACGGTGGTAGTGGAGGCGAGCGCGCGGTCCGGGGCGCTCCACACCGCGCGTTATGCCAACGACCAGAACCGTGAGGTGTTTGCGGTTCCGGGTTCTCCGCTTGATCCGCGTGTTGAGGGGTGTCTCAGCTTGCTGCGGCAGGGCGCGGGACTTGCGATTTCGGCGGACGATGTGTTGAGCGCTGTGTTTGAGGGCGGGCAACGGACCTTGGCGCTGTTTGAGGCCGAGGCACCGCCGCTGGTGGGCGAGGATGACGCGCCCGAACACACGGTTGCGGACGCGGTGGCGTCGCTGTTGTCGCTGACCCCAGTCGATCGGGATGTGATTGTGCGCGATGTGGGCCATCCGGCGTACCGGGTGATCGCGGCGCTGACTGAGCTGGAGCTGTTGGGCCGCGCGGTCACCGAGCCCGACGGGCGGGTACGCGCGGCGCTGCCGGAGGGTTAACCGGGCAGTGCGGCGAGTGCCTCCACCTCAAGGACGGACTCATCGCGGGCAAGGCCGGTGACGCTCATGAGCGTTGAGGCAGGGGCGGGATTTGACACAAAGCGGTCGCGGGCCACCATGTAGCCGGCGAGGTGCTGGCGGCCGCTGACGTAGGCGTTGAGCCGGACAACGGCCTCAGGGCCTGCGCCCGCGGCGGCGAGGACAGCGGCGATGTTGGCAAAGCAAAGGTCGGCCTGGCCCTCGGCGTCCTTCGGGACGGACGCGTCGGCAGCGATCCCGAGCTGCCCCGACAACACCAGAAGACGCATCCCCGCCGGCACCACAATGCCGTGGGCATAGTTGGCGAAGGGGGGGTGGATCTGCGGCGGCGTGATCGGGGTCATGGGTCACCTTTTCTGGATCGCTGACGAGGCGCCGTTCGGGCGCCCGGGTGGGCACGCAAACTTTATGCCTTGCGGCGCTTTACGTCTCCTCAACCACGCTTTACCGCACTGTTGCCGGGTGCTTTTGCAACCACATCGCGGCATGGTGCTTGCAAGAAAAGGCGCCAGAAATAGTGGCTGTTGCGACGGCAAAGAGGCCCTGCAACCGTTATTCGATGACCTCACCCGACCGAACCATGAGAGACATTTCCATGACGCGCATCTTTGTTGCTCTTTTGGGCTCTACCGCGCTCCTGGGCGCGGCCCAAGCTCAGGACACCACCGCCGTCACCTTCGGCACGAACTGGCTCCCGCAGGCCGAGCACGGCGGCTACTATCAGGCGGTTGTGGACGGCACCTACGAAGCGTGCGGCCTTGATGTGACCATCGCGCCGGGCGGCCCGCAGGTGAACAACCGTGCGCTGCTTTTGGCGGGGCGCATTCAATTCCACATGGGCGGCAACCTGTTGCAGGTGTTCAACGCGGCGGCGGAAGAGATTCCGGTCGTGGTCGTTGCCTCGCACATGCAAAAAGAGCCGCAGGTCATCATGACCCACCCCGACCAGGGGCTCGATACGTTCGAGTCGCTGAAAGAGGCCGACACGCTGTTCATCGGCGACAACGGCTTTCAGTCGTACTACCAATGGATGATCGACGAATACGGATTTAGCGCCGACAACCGCGCGCCCTACACGTTTAACCCCGCGCCATTCCTTGCCAACAAGAAGTCCGGTCAGCAAGGGTATGTGACGTCGGAGCCGTTTGCCATTGAGACCGAAGGCGGCTTCTCGCCCAACATCTTCCTGTTGGCGGACTATGGGTTCGACAGCTACGCGACGACTGTGGAGGTCATGCGGCCCTACATGGAAGAAAACCCTGAGGCGGTGAAATGCTTTGTGGAGGGCTCGTCCATCGGTTGGGCCAATTATTTGTATGGTGACCCGTCGGCGGCGAACGCGATGATCCAGGAGCAGAACCCCAACATGAGCGATGCGCAGCTGGCGTTCTCCATCGAGAAGATGAAGGAATACGGCATCGTCGATTCGGGCGATTCGCTCACCATGGGGATCGGCGCGATGACCGACGAGCGGTTCACGTCGTTCTACGAGAAGATGCTTGCCGCTGGTGTTGCGCCTGAGGGCATTGACCTTGCGTCCACCTACTCGCTGGATTTTGCCAACACTGGTGCCGCGCTGGAGACGAAGAAGGAACTCGGCGTCGAGTGAGCGAGACCCTCGCCAACGCGCCGCTTGAGGGCGGCGAGACACCAGCGGCGGTGCCCCCGCCGCTGGTCACCCTGCGCTCAGTAGGCAAGACGTTTGATAACGGGACGCGCGCGTTGCACGGGGTCGACCTGACCGTGGGCAAGGGGGAGTTTTTGTCCCTGCTCGGGCCGTCTGGGTGCGGCAAGTCCACGATTTTGCGGCTGATTTCGCAATTGGATAGCCCGACGGATGGCGACATTCGCTGGGAAGGCACGGCGGCCGATCCGAAACGGCGCGAGGTGAGCTTTGTCTTCCAAGAGCCGACGCTGATGCCGTGGGCCAAGGTTTTTGACAACGTCTACCTGCCGATGCGTCTGAAGGGTGTGGGCCGCAAAACAGCCGAGCCGCAGATTATGCATGCGCTGGAAAGCGTTGGGCTGGCTGACTTCCGCGCGGCCTATCCGCGGGAGCTGTCGGGCGGCATGAAGATGCGGGTCTCGATTGCAAGGGCGCTCGCCACCGATCCTGATGTGCTTCTGATGGATGAGCCGTTTGCAGCGCTGGACGAAATCACGCGCTTTAAGCTGAACGATGATCTGTTGAGGCTGTGGGACGAGCGCGGCTGGACGGTGATGTTCGTGACCCACTCGGTGTTTGAGAGCGTTTATCTGTCGACGCGGATTGCTGTGATGACGGGGCGGCCAGGGCGCATCGCTCAGTCCATCGAGGTGGATGGGCCGCGGCAGCGCACCCAGGAGTTTCGCCTATCGGAGGGCTTTTCGGCCATCGCGCGGCGCACCTCGGACGCCCTTTCCAAGGCCATGAGCGCATGACGATCACCGCGAACGATGCACCGCCGCCTGGGGTCCCGGCGACGAGGGAAGCGGCGGCGAAGCTGAAGCGTTGGCAACGTCTCGATGCGTTTTTGCGCATCGCCTTGCCCACCGCGGTGATCGCGGGGCTCATTTGTTTGTGGCAAGACTATGTGACGACGAACAACGTGCCACACTATATCTTGCCTAGCCCTGCACGGGTTCTCGACGCTCTGGTTGAGGATCGTGCGATGCTCTTCAGCGGGCTCGTCAACACGCTGATCATTACGTTTGGTGCGCTGTTTTTGGCTGTCACGTTGGGCGTTACGATTGCGATTGCGCTCACTCAGTCGCGGCTTGTGGAGTATGCCATCTTCCCCATTGCCGTGGTGTTACAGGTGACGCCGATTGTTGCGGTGTTTCCGCTGATCAACATCTACGTTGAGAATATTTACGCTAAGCTTTTGTTGTGCGCGTGGATTGTAGCGTTCTTTCCGATCTTATCAAACACGACGCTAGGGTTGAATTCGGCTGACCGGAACCTTCGCGACCTCTACAAGCTTTATGGCGCGTCGCGGTGGCAAACTTTGCGCTACCTGCAACTGCCGGGTGCTATGCCTTACTTTCTGGGTGGGCTGCGGATTGCTGGCGGTCTTGCGCTGATCGGTGCTGTGGTTGCGGAGTTTGTGGCGGGGTCTGCCGGCGCGGGGACGGGGCTCGCGTCTCGGCTGATCGAGGCGGGCTATCGGCTTCAGATCCCGCGCCTGTTTGCGGCGCTGTTTCTGATCTCGCTGACGGGGATCGTCATCTACGTCACGCTCGCCTTCATCTCGTCGAAGCTGCTGTCGAGCTGGCATGAAAGCGCGATGTCCAAGGGCAACCGGTGATTTTGTTGAATGCCCGAGTGCCGGCCTGCCTTGCCGGCGGGGACGGGGATGCGCTGACGCCGGTCAGCCTGCGACTGCGGGGGGATCGCATTGAGGCCGTGTCCCAGGATCCGACGGGGGCCTCGATGGCGGCGACTGGTGAGGTTGGTCGCGCAGGCGAGGAGTGCATCGACTGCGCCGGCGGCATCGTTGTCCCAGCGTTTAGCGACATGCACACGCATTTGGACAAGGGGCATATTTGGCCGCGGACACCTAACCCAGACGGAACGTTTGATGGCGCGCTCCACGCCACCATGGCCGACCAGCGGGCCCACTGGTCAGCAGCTGACGTGCGCGCTCGGATGGAGTTTTCCCTAACAACTGCGTACGCGCACGGGACTGCCGAGATCCGCACCCACATCGACACGCTGGAGGATCAGGGCGAGATTTCGTGGCCGGTTTTTGCTGAGGTGCGCGAGGCTTGGGCGGACCGGATAGCGCTGCAGGGTGTGAGCCTCACTGGCATCGACGTTTTGCCGGACGATGTGGGTCCGCTGTTTGATCTGGTAACCCAGCACGGGGGGATTGTGGGGGCGGTACTTTACCCGGTGCCCTCGCTTGTTCCCCAACTGCGGGCACTGATGGAAGAGGCGGAGCGGCGGGGGCTCGACATCGACTTTCACTCTGACGAATCGTTGGATCCATCGTCGAACTGCCTCGCTGCGGTGGCAGCCGAGGCGGAGCGCATCGGTTTTTCGGGCCAGATCACCTGCGGTCATTGTTGCTCGCTGATGACCATGAGCGATAGCGACGCTGACCGAACCCTTGATGCCGTCGCGGCGCAGAACATCGCGGTCGTCTCACTGCCATTGTGCAACATGTATCTGCAGGATCGCCAGGCGGGGCGCACACCGCGCATCCGCGGCGGTACGCTGGTGCATGAGATGGCCGCGCGGGGGATTGCGGTGGCTATTGCCTCGGACAACACGCGTGATCCGTTTTTTGCCTACGGCGATCTGGATATGGCTGAGGTTTGGCGCGAGGCGACCCGGATTTTGCATCTCGACCACCCGGTGGGCGATTGGCCGAGGGCCTTTAGCGCAACACCGTCGGCAATCATGGGCCAGCCGGTGCGGACCGTTGAGGAGGGAATGCCGGCCGACCTCGTCATTTTTGGCGCGCGGGAGTGGACCGAGCTCTTCGCCAGCCATGAGAGTGCTCGCAACGTCATCCGTCGCGGCGTGCCCATTGAGGCTGCCCCGCCGCTCTACAGCGAACTGGACACGCTATGGACATCGCATCCCTGAAAGCCGCACTTCCGGACATCAAGCTGGAAGACAATCCGCGCATCGTCCAGCGCAAGAGCCGCGACTTTTACTGGTACTCGCCGGTGCTGAAGCGGCAGTTGGAGCACATCACCGGCGACATTCTGGCGGTGCCGAAGAGCGAGGCGGAGGTGGTTCAGATCCTAGGCGCCTGCTTTGACAATGATGTGCCGGTGACTGTGCGCGGGGCCGGCACCGGCAATTATGGGCAGGCAATGCCGCTGGCTGGTGGGCTTGTTCTTGATGTGTCGGCGATGACGGCGGTGAAGCACATCGGTCAGGGGACGGTGACGGCTGAGCCCGGCGCGATCCTGGCGGAGATCGACAAGCAAACCCGGCCGGGTGGTCAGGAGCTGCGCCTGTCGCCGAGCACCTACACGACGGCGAGCATTGGCGGGTTTATTGCTGGGGGGTCTGGCGGGGTTGGATCCATCCATTGGGGCGGTCTTCGCGATCCGGGCAATATCATCAGCCTGCGGCTCGCGACGATGGACGGCAGCGAGCCGACGGTGATCACGCTGGAAGGGGCCGATATTGCCAAGGCGAACCACGCCTATGGGACGACGGGCGTCATCACTGAAGTGACGATGCCGCTGGCGCCGGCCTATGACTGGAGCGACATTTTGATCGCGTTCGATACGCTCGAGGGTGCGGTGCGCTTTGGCGAGCACCTTGCCGGGATGGACGGGCTTCTTCTCAAGAACCTTTGCGTGCTCGACGAGTACTGCACGCCGCATCTGAAGCGTCACCAGCCTTATCTGCCGAAGGGTGCGGCTATGGTGGTCGTGGTGGCAGCGCCCTTTGCTGCAAGCGACGTTGTGTTCCTTGCGGAAGCTGCGGGGGGAACTGTGACGCTGCGGACCGACACAGCGGATGCGGAGGCGGTGGCGGCGCTGCCGCCTGCGTTTGAGCTTGGTTGGAACCACACGACACTGCGCGCCATGAAGACGGATCCGTCGATCACCTATCTGCAGGTGCTCTATCCGCCGCCCGGGATCAGCGAAAAAGTTTTGCAGATGGCCAAGACGTTTGGGCCTGAGGTGCCGACCCATCTGGAGTTTGTGCGCTTCGACGGCGCTGTTGGGTGTTTTGGGCTGCCGCTGGTGCAGTTCACCACCGAAGAGCGGCTCGACGAGGTCATCGCGATCCATGAGGCTGCGGGTGCGCCGATCTTCAATCCGCACCGCTACACGCTGGAGGAAGGCGGCATGAAGCAGACCGATGCGGTGCAGCTGGCCTTCAAGCATCAGGCCGATCCGAAGGGGCTCCTCAACCCCGGCAAGATGATTGCGTGGGACGATCCCGATTTTGACTACGGAAAACCGTACCTTTTCCCCACCCTGACGACCGCTTAAAGCACTTTGGGCCCAGCGCATCCGGCGCGTTTCATGCTAGGGTGAAGTAGGCGCGGGGTATCTCCCTCGCGCCGAACGAGCGGCACTCTCAACCATGAAAGCTCTGATTGTCTTCAGCCACCCGAATCCGGGGAGCTTTAACGCGCACATATTGGCCAAGGTTCGGCAAACTCTCGCTGACCGCGGCGCTGAAACCCGCCTGATCGACCTCTACGACGAAGACTTTAATCCGGTGATGAGCCGGGAGGAGCGCGAGGGCTATCATACCCACTCTGAGAACGAGTTGCCGGTGGCCGAGCACCTTGCGGATCTGAGGTGGTGCGACACGCTGATCTTCATCTATCCGACCTGGTGGTTTGGTTTGCCGGCGATGCTGAAAGGCTGGCTTGACCGGGTTTTCGTGCCACACGCCACCTTCACCATGCCCACCGCCGATACGCCGATGGGGGGCCAGCTTCACCACATCAAGACCATCGCGGTGATCACCACCTGTGGCGCGCGTTGGTGGCAATCGAAAGTGATTGGGGAACCCGGGCGAAAAACGCTGTTGCGGGGCATCCGCTTTTTGGTGCATCCGCGCTGCAAGACCCGCTACAGCGCGCTCTACAAAATCGATTCGTCCACTCCGCGGGACCGCGAGCGTTACGTGGTCAAGGTCACCAAAATGGTTGGCCGACTGTGACGGGCACCGACCATGCACTGATGAGTGTTTCCCGCGCTGCCGAGGCCGGCCATAGGGGATGTGGGAGCGCACCGTCACACGGCTGTGCCAGCCTGCAATAAAGGTTTGCGATGGCGTTCCAATACACCAAGACCGCGACGCACCGGCTAAACGAGGCGCATAAGGCTGAGCGGGCGCGCGCGGCTGCCGAGCTTGCCGGGCTGGGGCTTCAGCCTGGTCAGGAGTTAGTGCTGAAGGCGCTCGTGACAGACGGCGGCCGGACCATGAGCGAGCTTGCGCAGGAGCTGGGCCTGGAGCCGCCGACGGTGACGGCCATGGTGACGCGGCTTGCCACCCACGGGTTCGTGGTGCGGCAGACCTCGCCCATGGATGGGCGGCTCGCACAGGTGTTTCTCACCGAGCCCGGGCGTGCACTGATTGCCGACATCGACCGCCAGAGACGGCGTGTGGAGAAGGAAGCGCTGGCCGGGTTTCGCGACAAGGACAAGCGCAAGCTACGTAAGCTGTTGCGCAAGATGGAGAAGAACCTGTCCAAAGCGAACGGTGCCGCTGCGAACTTGACCGAGCCGGTCGCCGACGACGATCTCACTGCAGCTGAGGCCTGATGCCGATACCGCCAGCGTCCACCGAGGCGGGTGCCGCCATTCGCGGCATTGCGCTGATGACGGCGGCGTTTGGTCTGTTCGCCTGCCTCGATACCACCGCGAAGTGGCTGGGCCGGACGATGGAGTCCGGCGATATCGCGTTTTTGCGCTATGCGACGCACGTTATTCTGCTGGCGCTGGTGTGGCGCATTTGGTCGAACACTGAGTGCTTGCGCACCTCCAGGCCCATCGCGCAGATTGTGCGTGGGCTGTTCTTGTTGGGCTCGACCTTCTTCAACTTTTGGGCGCTTCAGCATCTTCAGCTGGCCGAGGCGGCCGCGATCATGTTCGCCGGTCCGCTCGTGGTGACAGCGCTCGCAGGACCTGTGCTTGGTGAGAAGGTAGGCATTCGGCGCTGGGCTGCGGTGCTGGTCGGCTTTGTGGGCGTTCTCATCGTGATGCGGCCTGGCACTGGCGCGATGCATTGGGCGGCCGGGCTCTCGGTGTGCGCGATGTGCTCCTATGTCGGCTACGCGCTGATGACGCGCAAACTTCATCAGACCGAAAGCTCTGAAGCGCTGTTGATGATCTCGGCGATGGTGGGTGCGCTCGGGTTGTCGCCGTTTGCCGTCAGCGCGGTGGAGAGCCTTCAGGGCTGGCAATGGGCGCTGGCGTTCATGATGGGGTTTTTTGGTGCGGTCGGGCACTACGCGTTGGTTTTGGCCCACCGCATGTCGAGCGCATCCGTGCTGGCGCCGTTCGTTTACACTCAGATCGTGTGGATGATCCTGTTCGGGTTCATCATTTTTGGCGACATTCCGGACGTTTGGACCGTTGTTGGCACGTCGATCATCGTGAGCGCTGGGATTTACATTTTGCATCGCGAGCGGGTCCGCGGCCGGCCGGTGGCGAGCAACATCCCGACCAAGCTGTAGCCTCTCGCGCATGTGTCCGCTAAGGCACGGGGATAGGAGGTGCCGACCCATGTTGACGACGATTTCTGGCTTTGACCGCATTGGCGAAGAAAATGCTTTCGCCGTTCTGGCGCGCGCCAACGCGCTTGCTGCGCAGGGCCGTGACATCATCAATTTGGGGATCGGCCAGCCGGACTTTCCGACGCCGCAGCACATCGTTGAGGCGGGCATCAAGGCGCTGCGCGATGGTCACCACGGCTATACGCCCGCGACGGGGATCCCCGCGCTGCGCGAAGCTGTCGCCGACGATCTGACGGCGCGGTCGGGCGTCGCGGCCTCGCCGGATCACATTCTGATCGTGCCGGGCGGCAAGGTGACGATGTACATGGCGATCCAGATGTTTGGCGAGCCGGGGACTGAGATCCTCTACCCTGACCCCGGCTTTCCGATTTATCGCTCCATGATCGAGTTTACAGGCGCGACGCCTGTGCCCATCCCGATCCGGGAGGAGAACGGGTTTGCGTTCAACCCGGAGGATGTCGCCGAGCGCATCACCGACAAAACGCGGCTTGTGATTGTGAATTCGCCGGCCAATCCGACGGGCGGCGTTAGCGATCCGGCGGACGTGGATGCGCTGGCGAAAATCCTTGCCTCCCATCCGGGCGTGGCGGTGATGTCGGACGAGATTTACAGCCGCATGACCTATGACGGGCTGCCGCACCGCTCGCTTGCCAGCTATCCGGAGCTGCGGGAACAGCTGATCCTGCTGGACGGCTGGTCCAAGACCTATGCGATGACGGGTTGGCGGCTCGGGTGGTCGCTGTGGCCGCCGGCGCTGTTCGACAAAGCGCGGAAGCTTGCTGTGAACGCATGGTCTTGTGTGAACGCCCCAACGCAGTATGCGGGGCTTGCGGCACTCAAGGGGCCGCAGGATGAGGCGGAAGCGATGATGAAAGCCTTCGACCAGCGGCGCGTTGCGACGGTGAAGGCATTGAACGCGCTGCCGGGCGTCACCTGTGCGACGCCAAAGGGCGCGTTTTACGCCTTTCCCAACATCACCGCGACGGGATGGCAGGCGAAGCCGCTCGCCAACGCGTTGCTGGATGAAACGGGGGTCGCGCTGATCGGTGGGCCAGACTTTGGCACGCTGGGCGAGGGGTACATTCGCGTGTCCTACGCCGCGGCGCTGGACCGGATCGAAGAAGCGATCGCGCGGATGAACGGCTTTTTGGAGACGAAGGCGGCCGCGTAGCCGCTGGGTTTCCCGGAGGTTTTAGGCAGCTCTCCGGAGGGGCGGTTTGGTCCGCTTTAGGCTGCTGCCTCGGCCTTTTCCTGTGGCTGTTCAGCCGTTTGGGGAGAAGCGAGCCACATGTCCAGGAAGTTGCCGAGCCATGTCTTGACCGGGCCGTCATAGATGGCGCGGCCAGCGAAGTGATCGCCGCGCTTGCGGGCGCCGGGCAGCGCCATCCTGGCGTGGGCGCGGGTGGTCCAGCGGTAGAGCATGGCAAGCGTCAGCTCTGAGTGGAACTGCACGCCGTAGGCGCGGGGGCCGACGCGGAAGGCCTGCTCGTCAAAATGGTCGCCGCGGGCGAGGAGTTCTGTGCCCCTCGGTACCGTGAAGCCTTCGCGGTGCCACTGATAGACCTTGCCCGGCCAATCCATCAGCGCTTTGCCCTCAGCCGTCGGGGTAATGTCGTAGTAGCCGATCTCGACCTGGCCCTGGGGATGGGGTGCGACGGAACCGCCGATGGCTTTTGTGAGCATTTGTGCGCCGAGGCAGATGCCGAAGAAGGGCGTGCCATCGCGCAGGGGAACGTTACAAAAGTCGATCTCGCGCTTGATGTAAGCGTCGGTGTCGTTGGCGCTTTGAGGGCCGCCGAAAATCACGACGCCAGCATAGTCGGTGGTTGAACGAGGTAAGCTGTCGCCAAGAGCTGGCCGGCGGGCGTCGAGCTTATAGCCGCGCGCGGTGAGCATCTGGCCCACGCGGCCTGGCGTTGAGCTCGCCTGATGCATCACGATCAAGACCTTGCCGCGCGAGGCTCCCCCGTCAACCCGTTGGTCCATGCGTATCAGTCCCCGAACGCGCGCGCTTCAACCCGCTGACGGATTGTGACGCGATCGCGCGCTGAAACGCCGATGAGTTCGGCCACGCGCCACACCACATTGTCCTCAAACTCCGACAGTTCGCCATCGGCATAAACCATCTCCCACATGAGTGCGACGACTTCGAGGCGCTGGTCGTGGTCAAGTTCGCGCTTCAGGACGGACGTAAAACCGTACAGATCGACGGCGTCGTCTTCCTTTTGGGTTGCCTCGGTGATCAGCTTCTCAGTGCAGAAATCGTCAAGGTCGTAGCGCTGTTTGAGGACCTGGCGCAGCCGAGTTTTTTCATCCTCGGTCACCACACCATCCACGGCGATGATGTGCACCAAGATCGCCGCGACTGAGAGACGGGGATCGCTCCCGGAAAAGTCGTCCTCAACCTCACCCGCTTTGGAGATTTTATGGATCCAGTCGTTAATTGCCTGTAGCACCCGCTTCTCCATGCCTGCAGTGGGTAGAATTTGGCCAAAATGCAGCATTTTCCAAGGGGAAGCCGTGATCGAGGCCGTATTAGTTCGGCGGTGCGCTCCCCGGGCACGGGGTTCGGCGAGGGTACTGCCGATGGCGAGTCGACGCGCCAACGTCGCGGCCCAGCGTTGATACAAGGTGCCGTTGCCGACCTGGTTGGCACCCACCGCGTGCAGGAACGCGTCACATTGGCTCGTCGCGCCATGGGGACCTCACGCCTTCGCGATCATGTGTTTTTCGGTTGTGATGGGCAGGAGGGCGTGCCGGCCCCTATGTCGCTGAAGTCGATGAACCGATTAGCTCAAGGACAGTTGCACCATGCGCATCCTCGCTGCCGCCGCCTTCGCGGCGCTCCTCTCCACCTCCGCCATGGCAGGCCCGCAATATGTGAACGCGACAGGGTTCGCGAACTCCGGCTTCGATGTGGTCGCCTATTTCGACATGGACCAAGCCCCTGTCGGTCAGGCACAGCCCGCTGCGATCCCTGGCAGCGCTGAGTTCACCGCTGAGTATAATGGCGCGACCTTTGCATTCGCGAACGCGGAAAATCTTGCCCGCTTCGAAGCCGATCCCGCTGCCTTCGCGCCGCAATATGACGGCCACTGCGCCTACGGTGTGACCAAGGGCGGCAAGGTACCCGGCAACCCGAACCTGTGGCGCATTGTGGACGGCAAGCTTTACCTCAACATCACGCCGCGCGTTGTGGAGTTCTGGGAAGAGGACATCCCGGCCATGATCGTGACGTCCGAGGCAAACTGGGGCGACATTGAAAACAAGTCTGCCTCTGACATGGCGATCCCGAAGTTCGACATTTCGTCTGCGCCGCTCGGCAGCAGCTAAGGGGCGCGCCTGGCCTTAACGGTCAGGCCCATGCAGAACGAAGCGCGGCGCCAGCATGGCGCTGCGCAATAGGTCGTGAAACGTTTCCAGCGTGCTGACACTGCGCGACAGGAAGTTGAGCCGATCGGGCGCCCCGGTGATGGGGTCCGCCACCGTGACGGCGAGGACGCTCCAGTTGGGCACTGCCGCCGCAAACCGCTCCACGATATCTGGTCCGTAGACGCGATAGTGGCCGTGCTTGTCGTCCCGACGGCGGCCATATTCGCGCGTGCGAGCGATGCGCAAGAGGTCGGGCACCGAGAGCGCGACGACGCCGGTGCTGCTGCACACCCTGTCCAATTCCTTAAGAGCGGCTAAGTCATCGGCGACGTGCTCAAGAACATGGTTAACAATAACCATATCGTAGGCTTTGTTTTCGCGGTCGATTGACTGCAGATCGAGTGAATTAGGCCCGCCATATTGAGAAACCTCAAACGTGGTAAATGGATGGCGGGGCATGGCCGGATCGTCGCTGAACTGCAGGGCACGCCGCCCATCACACCATGGCAAAATTGCAGCAAAACCAAGGCGATATGCGCGATGGCGCTCTAAGCTTTGACAGCCGACACAGCGCGGCATTTGTCCGTTGGGGGCGCGCCGACCCTTCGGCCCAAAGGTGAACTCAGTCCCGCCACAGATTGGACACGCTAATTCGCTCTTTGAATACATGATGACGACAGCTAGGTTAGCGCAGTATTAACGAGAGGTATCGTCGTGGAAGCCACAGGCGAAAAGGCTATCGATGCCCCGCGCGAGCGCGTTTACAATGCGCTTCACGATGTTGTTGTGCTTAAGCGTATTCTGCCGGGCGTGCAAACGGCCAGCCGGGACGGAGCGGATTCCATTCGATTGGACACCCAAAGCGATCTGGGTAACGGCCTAACCCATTTCGTCGGGCAGCTGGAATTTTACAATGAAGACCCGCCAGCGGGCTATTCGGTGCGCGGCCGCATCAATGGCGGCGATGCCGGCATGCTGCGGGGCAATGCGCACATCGCGCTCGCCTCCATCAGCGAGACGACCACCAACCTTGCCTATCATGTGAGCGCTGAGGCGACGGGGCCACTGGCAGAGTTGAGCGCGAACGCGATGGAGCGCAAGACGCGCGCGCTCGTGGACGCCTTCATCACGAACCTCGCCGCCTATGTGGAAGGCGATGGTCCGGTCAGCGATCTTGCCGTGATGGCCGATGAGGTGGCCGCCAGTGCACCGCCACCGCCGGTCAAGCCGTCCGGCCCCACTCCATTGGTCACAGCGCAGCGTGAGCTTGAGACTGCCGGTGCCGCGCCTGTCGGCGGGAACGTGGCGTATGCGCCGGCGCGCCCCCCGATCAAGGGTGGCTACGACACTGCCGATGGCAACGGTTACTTCAGCGACCGCGATCCGACGCCCGATGGCTATGCCGCGGGTCCCGGCTATGAACCGACGCCGGTTCGTGCCCGCGATCCGGACCAGCCACGGGTGGACATGGTGCCGCCGGCGGATGCAGCCCGGCAGGCGTACCGGGCACGGGGTCGTGCACGCCCGTCCCTGCGCAACACCGACCCCGATCCCGGCATCGGTCGCTGGGTGCTGACAGCGCTTGGCGTCGGCATCATCGTGGTTTTGCTGAGCGACATGTTCTAGGCCACGCCCTCCCAACAGGCGTGCCCTGCGCGAGGGGTCTATTTCCGGCGGAAATCCACGCTCGAGGTCACAACGGTGGCGCCATTTTCCATGCGATCCCGGGTCTCGATGGAAAACCCTTCGTTGCCGTCGGTGAGGATGATCATTTCGGCTTTGTCGTCACCGTTAACGGCGCGCTCGAAGGTCATCTCCAGCACGATGCGGTTGGGGGACACCCGCGTGCCGTTGAGCTGGGCCACACCGCCTTCCAGCGATCCGACGTAAGTTCCTGTGTAGTCTGTACCGTTGCGCACGATGTCGGCGCCGATGCTACGCCGCACAACCAGCATTGCACGGCAGATGCCCGAAAACCCGACTTCATCGCCCGATTGATTGCCGACGACTTCGCATCGCACGCCAATTTTGTTGGACGCGTCGTCTTTCTGGACGAATCCGGACCCTTTCCACTCACCGGTGAGGTTCGTGGGCTCTTTTGCCGACGCAACACCAGCGATGACTAACACAGGTAACACCGCAGCGACGGCCAAACGGGCAAACGCCATTCTCAAACTCCGTAGATTGTCGAAACAGATCCGTGCCCGCCAAGTAGGGCAGCACGATGGGGCTTGTTATCACAAAGTGTACATGAACAGAGCATGGCTGCACTTTTGCCCGTGCCGCCGAACTGCATTGAGAGCACTTTGGGCTGACACGGGATCGCGTCACGCCTTGTCGGCGCGCCATGACCATCGTGCGGTTCCGTGTCAGCCGAAAGTGCTCTAGAGGTTTTGGGCGCAGCGTTCCTTAAGGGACTGAAAGCGATCGCGGTGAGGCTGACCCAACCCGGGGGCCAAGACGCGGCTGCAGACAGAGCGTTCGCCACCGGGCGGGCGAAGGACGAGCGCTGATGGGCGGAATGGATCCGCCTGCGAACCTGACAGAGCGCCGGCCATGAACCAGCACGTGCTGATTGAACACCGCGAGCCGAGCAGCGCGGGCGATAAGATTGGCGTGATGCTGTGCGGGCACGGCAGTCGTGCCAAAAGTGCTGTTGCGGAGTTTGCTCAGCTTGCCGAAGCGCTGAAGCCTAAGCTGGCGCCGTGGCCTGTGGCCCACGGCTATCTGGAGTTTGCCAACCCGGTCATCCGCGATGGGCTCGATACGTTGCGCGCTGCCGGTGCCACCAGGATCCTTGCGGTTCCGGGGATGCTGTTTGCGGCGGGGCATGCCAAGAACGACATCCCGACCGTCCTCAACACCTATGGCGTGAAGAACGGGCTCAGCATCGATTATGGGCGCGAGCTGGGCGTGGATGCGCGCATGCTGCGTGCGGCGGGGGACCGGGTGGCTGCAGCGATGGCGGCGATGGACGCCGAACACGGCCCGGTGCCTGCGGCTGAGACTGCCCTTGTGGTGGTGGGTCGCGGTGCGTCGGACCCTGACGCGAACGGTAACGTTGCCAAGATCGGCAGGATGCTTTGGGAGGGATTTGGCTTTGGGTGGTCGCAGGTCGCTTATTCCGGCGTCACCTTCCCGTTGGTGGAGCCTTGCCTAGAGCGGGTTGCAACGCTGGGTTTTCGGCGGATCGTAGTGTTTCCCTACTTTCTGTTCTCTGGGATTTTGATCGACCGCATTTATGGGTTCACCGACGCGACGGCCGCGCGCTTTCCCGCCATTCAGTTCGGCAAGGCTGGCTATCTCGGCCTGCACGCGGAGGTTTTGAACACGTTCGTTGAGCGAACGACGGAGATTTTAGAAGGCAAGGCCGTGATGAATTGCGGGCTTTGCAAATACCGCACGCAGGTGCTCGGCTTCGAGGCTGAGGTTGGGGCCGCTCAGGAAAGCCATCACCATCACGTGGAGGGGATGGGCGCCTCTGCGCCGGGCAGTGCGGTTGAGACATGCGACCTCTGCGCTGCGTTTTGTTCAGGCGCGTGCAGGGTGCTGACAGCGGCCGGTGACCACCACCATCACAGCGAGGGGCACGGGCACAGCGGGCACCACCATCACCAAGAGCACAGTCACCACTCGCATGGGCATGGGCATGGGCATGACGATGGTGGGCACCATCACGCGCCCTACCCG
>ERZ1740058.372-NODE-372-length-36086-cov-7.028531_pt1 | contig 36086 bp, 27 predicted proteins | sample MGYA00581745_ERZ1740058 | MGnify/ENA primary metagenome ERZ1740058 (study PRJEB43018, sample SAMN04849742) | marine metagenome | isolation source: floating plastic debris | place: Pacific Ocean | collected 2008-08-30 | study: EMG produced TPA metagenomics assembly... | reverse complement strand
TCATCCTGCCATTTTACGCCGCAGAGCGGCGGGGAATGTACCCGTAGAGATTCAAGTAACTCTATGGCCTTTATCGCCTTCTCTCAATCAAAATGAAGCGCTGAAACCCCTACGAATCAAGGGATAGAGCATGCACTCAATAAAATCACTTAGAAGTTAGCTATAAGTTAGCCTTTCGCAACCCTGATCGTAGCCACCCGAATTCTTCAATAGGGACATAGAGCAAGTGCCCTGATGCATTAGGAACTTGCTAGCCGAGTGACTTTGTCTGATACAGACCGCAGATTTCAAACGCGGCATAAGCCACTTGGCAAATAAAAAAGAGCAAAACACAGGCTCGTAGACAGCACGACTACAAAACTTTTAGGAGAATTTCTCATGGCGAATAATACTAACAGAGGCACTGGTTCCAACGATTTTTTGGTGGGCTCTGACGACAAAGACATTATCGCGGGTTTGAACGGCGATGACACTATCTTGGGCGAAGGCGGCGACGACAAGCTCTTTGGCGGTAGCGGCAACGACCGCATCGAAGGTGGCGAAGGCGTGGACCTGATGCGCGGCAACAATGGCGATGACACCCTGATTGGCGATACAGGCGACGACAAAATGTTTGCAGGTAGCGGCAACGACCGCATGATCTGGAACTACGGCGATGGCAGCGACCTGATGCGCGGCGGCGCTGGTATGGATGTCACTGAAGTCAACGGCGCAGTGGGCGCAGGCGACGAATTTGAACTACGCGCTATTGGCGGTCGCGTAGACTTTGAGCGCGTAAATTTGGGCAACTTTAGCCTCAACATTAAGCAGGTTGAAGCCATGGAAATCAACGGCGGCGGTGGCAACGATAGCCTCACGGTTGAAGACCTGGCACGCACTGATATTGAAACGGTGACCTTCGACGGCGGCAGCGGTAGAGATACGCTAGACGCGACCGCTTCTACACAAACCATTGTGGCCGATGGTGGCACCGGTCGTGACCTGCTGATGTCCGGTTCAGGAGACGATACGCTCAATGGTGGCACCGGCAACGATGTACTATCTGGCGGGAACGGCGACGACGTGCTGCTAGGTGGCGCAGGCAATGACCTGTTGCGCGGCGGCAATGGCAACGATATTACCGACGGCGGCGAGGGAAATGACACCGCTGACTTTAGCGACATTCCTTTCGAAGTTAACGCCGACCTCGCGACAGGCTCGGCAGAATACGTAGTCAACGGCAATCGGGTGCAAGACACGCTGATCAGCATTGAAAACCTCAATGGCACCAAGCTAGATGACACCCTTGCGGGTGACGATCAGGTCAACATCCTTCGGGGCGACGATGGCGACGATACGCTCATTGGTCGCAAAGGTGACGATGTCATGATCGGCGGCGCTGGTAATGACCGCATGATTTGGAACAACGGCGATGGTAGCGACATCATGCGCGGCAACGGCGGACAAGACGTCACAGAGGTGAATGGCGCAGTCGATGCAGGCGATGAGTTTGAACTGGGCTCAAACGGCAAGCGCGTCGATTTCCGTCGGGTCAATCTCGGTCTTTTCGAGCTGGATATTGACAGCGTTGAAAGCATGGAAATTAACGGCGGCGGCGGTGACGATAGCCTAACCGTGCAAAGCCTATCTGGCACCAGGCTAAAGCAGGTTAACTTTGACGGTGGCGACGGCAACGACTTCCTCAACGGGAGTGGCACAGATGTCAATATCTTTGCAGATGGTGGCGCTGGCGATGACATCCTCATTGGGGGATCTGGCGATGACATCCTCGTTGGCGGCGATGGCACTAATCTACTCATTGGTGGTGGAGGTGCCGACACCCTGATCGGTGGCCGGGGTACAGACCTGTTTAGAATTGGCGACGGTGGCACTAGCCTGATTCAAAGCTTCAATGCGGCTGACGGTGACATGCTTCAAATTCAGCAGGATTTGCTGCCTCAGTCTCGTCTGGGCAGCGTAGATGCTATTCGCGAGTCACTAACTTACAACAGCAACAACGGTGTGCTCGCACTAGATGGCGTTCAGATAGCGACCATTGAAGCACCCGTCGGTGGCTTTGATATCAACAGCAACGTTGAAATTCTATAAAACGAATTCTCTGTTTTAGGCGGGCTATTTCAGCTGGGCTAAAGCAGCGTTCTACAGCCAGCGTGCACACAATCGTACGCTGGCTGTTTGAGTCTTGTACAGCAACTCTTTCATCCAATCACTTCAACACTCGGCTGACCTATGCACACGATTCCTCTTCTCCACAAGAACAGTGTTTCTACGCTCTCTGTCGGCATCACCACAGGTATATTAGGCGTTCTGTTCGATCTTTCTTTTGCTGCACTTATTTTCTCTAACAGTCTGTCAGACTATCTCTCTGCGGGGATTGGCTTTGTTCTTTTTAGCGCGGCAGCGGCCCGAATCATGGTAGCGCTAATGAGTTCATTTCCTGGCATGGTGTCAGATTTAGCGGCCATTCCAACCGCGATTCTCTCTTGGAGTACAGGGATGGTTGTCAGAGAGCTGCCACCCACCGCATCATCAGAAGAGCTGCTAATTACCGTTATTGTAACCATCGCCCTTACCTCTCTGCTCACGGGTCTATTTCTTTGGACATTAGGAGAACTCAAGCTAGGTAATATTGTTCGCTTATTGCCTGACTCGGTGGTAGGTGGATTTGTTGCAAGTAGTGGCCTGCTATTGATAAAAGGGGCTTTTGACATTTTGATAAAGCAGCCGCTAGGGAGCTTGTCACTACAGAGCTTCAGCCAGCCTGAAGTGCTCATACACTGCGCACTAGGGCTATTACTTGCACTTTATTTGGTCGTGATGACTCGTCGCTATCACCAGTCTGTTGTGATTGTCACCAGTCTTTTTGGTGCGATCGCTCTTTTCTATGGCAGCCTATCACTCTCCGGCATCTCCCTGGCCCAAGTCAACACACAAGGGCTCACCCTGGGTATTCCTACCTTGCAAACGACCTGGCAGGTACTGAACTGGTCTGACCTATTGCAGATCAACTGGCGAGCGATTGGCAGTCAGTGGATGTGTTCTGGAACCGTCAGCGTACTCACAGCCGTGCTTTTGCTGATGAACGTGAAGGGAATGGAAGTAGCGATGTCAAAAGACATCGACATCAATTACGAACTCAAAGTAGCGGGCAGTGCCAACGTTTTACTCGGCATGGGTGGTGGCATTCTTGCCTTTCACTCAATGGGTGGATCTATGCTGATGCACCGTCTAGGCGGCCGCAGCCGCTGGGTAACCGTCATTGGAGCAGCGACTTTTGTTCTTCTGCCCCTGGCACTTTCTCCCTGGTTGACCTATTTCCCAACCTCCATTCTGGGCGGGCTGCTGCTCTACCTGGGCCTTTCTTGCTTGTATGAGTGGGTCTGTCGTGCTCGTAAAAAAATGAGCTCTGTAGACTACTGCATCGTGCAGCTGATTTGGGTAGTCAGTGGCATCGTGGGTTTCTTGCAGGCGCTCGCTTTGGGGTGGGCGATCGCAGTCATGCTCCTACTACACCAGTGGCTAACGAGAAAGTAACAGCGCTCTCATCTGGCATTCAGACAAGAGCCATAAGTTAGCCATGAGTCAGCCTTTCGTAGCGCTTAACGTAGCCTCTCGTGCTGTCTAATCGAGATATAGACCATTACTCATAGCAAATGTCATGATGACTGTTGGTTCTAGCAACTTCTCAAAGCCTTTCTCGGCCAATATACTGCCTAGCATCTGCTTTACAGAGATTGATCGGGCTTTTCTTGTGTGGGGCGCTTTAACGCTAATCATGTTTTCGATGGGACAGTTTTCTGCGATGAGCTGGACCACCCAGGCCATCCTGGACGCCGCATTGACAGGTGCAGGCATTGTGGCTACATCGGGGTTGACATGGGCAATCGCCAGCAGTGCGAAACTTCGCTGGGTTGTTTTTCTTTGGGCCGCGCTGATGACAGCAGGCACGATTGCCACCGCCTACGGTATTTTTTACAGCAGCACGTTGATTCTGTTGCATCTATGCTTGCTTTGGCTGGGCCTGTGCTCAATCGGCTATGGAGCCATGGCTATTGGAATGCGCTCTCGCTGTTTTACGGCGACTTGTCTGGTGCATTTGGGTGCAATTGCGGGTCTTGGCTACACATCCAGCTGGCAGTTTTTCAGCAGTGGCCTGATTATGGCATTGACGCTTTTCTTTTTCTCAGTCGTCCCTTGGGACAGGCAAGCTGAGTAATCTCTGATACTCGGTAAAACAATAGGGTTTTCGACGTCCTAAGTAACGTTTACTCAACGATTGCGCCAAACGCTTTACAACTCGCCAGGTAAGCTTGAACATCGCGATAGATTCTATCTACAGTAATTTAATATCTGTTCAGTGGCATACACCAACATCTCACAGGGAAAATACCTGCTCTCTGTTGAAAAAATTCCGCTACCGCCTTTATCAGCACCGCCGCTAACCTTTCCTTTTCCCGCTTATTTTGTCGGCAGTACAGCGCCTAATAATGTAGAAGACGGTATCAACGATGTTGCAAATCCGCAGGGTTGCATTGACCAGATTGCACAGTTTTTGAGCGAGAAAGACTATCCCGAGATTTTGATTGTTGTACATGGCTACAATACAGCGCTGGGATGCTTTCAAACAGATGACTCACCGGGCAGTGGCACTAAGCGATGGTATCAAGATATTAGAGACCATATTGCCCAAAATTGCGATCGCAAAGCTGATGGATTAGTGCTAATCGGCTATCGCTGGCCTTCTGAACAGATTAATGGCGGCGGTAGCGATCGCATCGCAAACAAGTTTCTATATGCGCTCCGGTCACTGCCGACAGCGCTTAAAACAACTGTAGTAACCGCCCTTGCCATACTCGTGACGGCAAGCATCGCGGTTTTAACCGACGGCGTATCTCCTCCTATTGGTGTAGAAATCGCCAGTATCGGCGTCTTGGTTGCGGCAGTACTGGTTGCAGCTTTGGTGATCACACTCTTTCTGATGAGGATAGTCGGCTATCTGCGAGATTCTTACAGGGCGAGTAACTTTGGCGTTCCCGATTTAGTCGAGCTGATTCGGCAAATCGATAAAACGGTAGTGGCGAATCCTAGCTGTTCGAAGAATCGTCGCATTAAGCTGTCGTTTATTGGCCATAGTATGGGCGGCTTTGTGGTGTCTAATACCGTTCGCATTCTCTCAGATGTATTTGATACCAGTGCAATTGGCAATCTGGATACGGGCGATAGTGCAAAAGCGCCGTCGCCAGATATTGGTAATGTTTTTTCGCTCGGGCGGCTTGTGCTGGTTTCTCCTGACATTCCGGCTGAGGCAATTATTTCAAGTCGGGCCAATTTTTTGAGTTCGTCACTGCGACGGTTTGAAGAGACTTATTTGTTTAGTAATGAGGGCGATATGGCGCTGAAGCTGGCCTCTACAGCGGCCAACTATGCCAGCTTTCCAGCGAGAACACGAGAGGGGGGCTATCGGTTAGGAAATGTAGTGGTGCGATCGCCCCTAAAAACAGACCAGAAAGCAGACCACAATCAGCCTCGGTACGGCATTGTGAACCTAGACGCTAGCGCGGCCGAGGGTGAGCAAATGATCGATATGCAACCGCGAGCGGGTCAAAGAGGCGTTGAGCCGACGACAGTAGACTATCGAACGGTAGACTATCGAACCGAGCAGAAAGAAAAAATCGGCGTGTCTTCATTTTTGGAGTATTTGCACATGCTGAAAGACCAGTCCTTGAGCCATCGTCAGCGGAATATCTTGGCACCCGGACAAAAGCCAATTGCTGAGCTGTTTACCGTTTTTGACTGTACGGACTATTACGAGTTTCTGACGGCTAAGGATGGACAGGCCAATAAAAAGGTGGCCTTGCTGAGCTACGGCTTGGGTAAGCGATCGCTCAACTTTTTCGACTACGGTTGGCTGATATGGGCAATGGTCACTGGCCAGATTGACAATCACGGCGGCTATTTTTATTCTGGCGAACCGGATAAAGCACAGCAAAAAAAGCCTGAAGCCTACGTGACTAAGCAGCTAATTTATGGTCTGGCCTGTTTGGGCTTTAGACCTTTTTTAGCGTCTTTATCAAATGAGGCACCAGCGGGCACACAGTCGCTGGCGGTGACTCAGCAAGAGCTGCAAGCGCTCTCCCAACTGTGTGAGTCTCGAAATATTCAGATGCTGTTAGCGGCTGAGCGGTACAACCGAGACGTGTTGGGAATTTGGGATGAGGGCGATCGCGCGGGCTATTAGTTCGAGACACACTATCCTGAGTCATCGGAGAAAGCCTAGATACGGACTCACCCCATCAAAAATTAATCACGAACTCTAGCCTTTGGTCCGGTATTGAGAAAGTTTGGCTATTGGACACATGACGTATGACTAAGAGAGCTTTAGTCATTTGGCACATGGCAACTTTCTGAGCTTTTTTTATGCTCAGCTGTAGCATCTGTCGAGTTGCTGTTGCTATAGTGCGGTGCTCTAGCGAGCTGACCGCCCTCTAGCTAATTTGAAGTTACCAACAGGACGACTGGCTACTTATTGTCTACTTAACGTATGCCTGGATGAATGTCCTGTTTCAACAAGTACTATTTCAACAAGTACTATGACACAACTTTCCAGTTCTACTGAGGTTCCTCAACTCACCAAACTCAAGGTGGAACCTCACCCCCATCATCATGGCGATAGTACCCACACCCACGGCGTCATCGATCCGGAAATAGCGAGTTCTGCCTCAGGAATCTGGGCTGTGAAATTGTCTTTGGTAGGTTTGCTATCCACGGCCATCGTACAGGCGGCGGTATTTTGGCTTTCTGGGAGTGTTGCTCTCCTAGCCGATATGATTCATAACGTAGGAGATGCAATGACCGCCGTACCGTTAGGGGTGGCATTCCTAATCTCTCGACGCAAACCAACACCAAGATTTTCCTATGGCTTTGCCCGGTTAGAAGACTTGGCAGGCGTCATAATTGTGGCGATTGTATTGTTGAGTGCCATCATTACCACCTATGAATCTGTAGAGCGGTTTTACCATCCTCAGCCTCTGCATCATTTGGGCGCCTTAGCCATCGCCGGCTTCGTTGGCTTCATCGGCAACGAAACTGTAGCTGTTTTCCGCGTTCGGGTAGGGCGGAAAATCAATAGTGCTGCCCTGATAGCCGATGGCTACCACGCTATGGCAGATGGGTTGGTCAGTCTGGCGGTATTGCTCAGCGCGGTGGGTGCTAGTTTGGGCTACTCCTGGGTTGATCCGGTGATTGGGTTAGCGATCGCAGCCGTATTGCTCAAAATTGTTTGGGAGTCAGGGCAGACAATTCTTAACCGCTTGCTCGATGGCGTAGAACCAGAGGTCCTAGACTCGCTCCACCATGCCATTAGTCATGTGTCTGAAATTAAAGCGATCGCGGCGCGTGGCGACAGCCGTATCGCAAATCTGCGAGCTCGCTGGCTAGGACATCGGCTCCATGTGGAGATGGACATCATGCTAGCGCCTAACCTTTCCCTCCAGGAAACGCAAGAGATTACTAATACCGTAGACAAGCAGCTAAAATCCCATGTGCCCTACATAGGTTCAACAGTGGTTAGAGCCGTACCTGACACTGGAGACAGAAGAGACAAGCAAGAAAAATAAGAGAGACAAAAGAGACAAAAGCAGTGAGCCTCGATGTGGCCCAGCGCGTTTAGATAAAGAAGATGTAGCCCGGGTTGTTTAGGAAAGAAATTGACTATGCCAACACAACAGAATAAACAGACACGTCAAATTGTGCGTGTAGCCAAGCTTGCGATAGCCATGGTGCTTCTAATCTGGGGCTGCTCTAGTGTGAAGCAAAGTTTACCAACCGATTTGGGACAGAGTTTGCCAACTACAGCAGACTGCACAACCTATGAAGCAGCTTTTGAATTACACCTCGATCCTGTGACCACTAACTGTACTGCTGATTTCCTGGAGGTCACCGCGACAGGTCTTCCTGATTTGACATCTGGTAGTAGCGAAGATCTCCCGATGGTCGGCATCACATCCTGGATCCGAAGAGTTGCGGTTCCCTACGATTATCACTGGCGGATTCCGCTTTCCCCCGATTGGCTAGCTGATCCGGTTGAAGCGAGTGCGCGTGGACCCATCGCAGTTGCAGTTGATGGGGTACCCATTTTTCATTACGAGCGCCGACCTGATGTTTCAACTTCACTCGATAACTACGAGGAGCGCAATGACACCGTTGTGCAGGGCGAATTAGACCAATGCGGAGGCCATTCCGGGCAAGGCGAAGACTATCACTACCATTACGCGCCGGTTTGTTTGATGGATGAGCACAATCCAGAACTCCCGATTGCCTTTGGCCTAGATGGCACCCCCGTCTATTTCGGTGAAGGGGGAGACGACTATTATGGACGGGGTAGATACAGCGACCTGAGTTACCTACCGGATGACGCCCTAGATACTTGCAACGCGCTCCAGCTACCCGAAGGTGAATTTGTCCATTTCACAACCAAAACCCCGCCCTATGTTGTGGGTTGCCATCACGGATCTTTTGACCCTGCACTGCAGATAGAACCTGGCTCTTTCGATGCGCTGGCACAGGGCACACCTAGTCCGCTTGGGGGTAGCTATGGTGAGCCTGTCTCAACACTTGTCACGGATTTTAGAGAAAGTGAAAACGGCGAGTATCGGTTGGCTTTTGATTCTTCAACAACGCCTGGAGCAACCAGCGCAATCTTGTATCGCCAAACTTCAGAAGATTGTTGGGAGTTTGAGTACCAAACGGTTGCAGGTGAACCAGGGCAGACGATAGAAGCCTGCCGACATTAGCGATAGGAGACTGAAAAATAAAAAAGTCTCCTAACCTACTGAAGCACCTCTTTAAGCTTGTGCTGATTCCAAAGATCTTGATACAGGCCAGGCTGAGCAACCAGCTCATCGTGAGTGCCCGATTGGGCAATGTGGCCTTGATCCATCACAAGAATGCGATCGCATGAAGCTGCCGCAGACATCTGATGCGACACAAAAATCACCGTTTTCTTTTGGACCTCATTCGAGAGATTAGCCAAAATCTGAGTTGCGGTCTGATTATCTACACTAGAGAGCGCATCATCGAGAACTAAAATCGGCGCATCGACCAGCAGCGCTCGCGATAGTGCTGAGCGCTGACGCTGGCCGCCAGAAAGGGTGATGCCGCGCTCGCCAACCAAGGTTTTGTACTGCTGGGGAAAATTGAGAATTTCGCCGTGCAGCTGAGCTTCTTTGGCAGCATACTGAACGGCAGGTCGCTCGGCGAGAGGGTCGCCGTAGCGAATGTTGTTTTGAATTGTGGTGCTAAAAAGAAAGCTATCTTGAGGGACGAAGGCGATCGCACCCCTTAAATCCGCCAGCGCTATGTCAGTCACATCGTGACCATCTAGAAACAGCTGCTGCCGATCGATCTCTAACAGGCGAGGCAGGGCCATAGCCAAGGTCGATTTACCTGAGCCGATTGGACCCACCACCGCCACCGTTTGCCCGGGCTCGATTGAAAAACTAACGCGGTTTAAAGCAGTCATTTTCGAGCCCGGGTAGGTGAAGGTTAGGTCCTTTGCCTGCAAGCGACCGATCGGACGAGGAAGCGCGATCGCCCGTGAATTGTCTTGAATTTTAGGCCGAGCCTCGAAAATAGCTTCGATCCGGTCTAAACTTACTTCGCCGCGTTGATAAGCCGTAATTGTGAAACCCAAAAGCGCCGTCGGAAAAACGAGCTGTTGAATATACAAAATAATCGCCACAAAATCACCCGGCGACAGCCGACCGGCAATAATCGATTGAGACCCAATCCCCAAAGCAATTACGAGGCTCAAGCTAGCGAATCCACCTAACAGCGGAAAAAGCGTATTGCGCGTTTTGGCAAGCGCCAGATTAGCGGTCAAAAGCCCTTGATTTCGCCTGGCAAACGCCCGCCGCTCGTTCTCTTCTTGAGCATAGATTTTAACCAGCGAAATGCCGCCCATATCCTCTTGAATCAGATCGCTCAGATTAGAAATTTCTTCTTGGACGTCTAGCTGCTGTTTGCGCAACCGACTGCCAAAGATAGCAACCACACCAAACATCAGCGGATAAACCGCTAGCGAAAAGAAGGCCACGCTCGCGTTTAAGCCCACCATCGTAGGCACGATCATCACATAGGCAAACAGCGTATTTGCCATACTCAGCACGGCAAACCCCAACAGCCGACGAATATTATCGACATCGCTGGTCGCCCGGTTAATCAGATCGCCGATCGTATTACGACCAAAGTAGGCAGGTTCTAATGTCAGTAAATGCTGAAAAATTCTTTGCTTGAGATCAAACTCAACCTGTCGCCCCGCACCAAACAAAAAGATTCGCGAGGCCATACGAATCACCCACATAACACTTGCCAGCAGTAAAACTGCAATGACATAAAGCAGCAGGCGATCGAAGGTAAAAGCAACCGTTAGCTCATCGACAATGTAGCCAATGATCAGGGGAATGGTTACCCCCAGCGCATTGACCACCAGCAACGCTACCAGGCCTAGTGAAACCTGCTTCCAGTGAGGCTTAAGATAGCCAGCGAGTCGGTTAAATTTTGATTGAGCCATGGGAAAGGAAGCAACAGCAAAGGGGCCTCTGCGATGTACACACATAGCCCCTCATTATGTTACACAGGTTACTGATACTTTGACGGAGTGCCTTCAGCAATTCCAGCAGCGAAGTTCGTAAGCAGGTAGCCGTTTTCTTACTAACGCCTAATGCTGTTCAATCTCGATTTAAATCTCGATGCTAGAGTCCCAACCAAAGTTGAAGTCTGGTAGCCAGCCTCGCAGGAAGTAGTACAAAGAAGTCAGCAGCTCATTCCAATAGCGGGTCGTAATTTGCAGTGCGTCAACGCTGGGCAGCAAATCGGGGAGCCTTCTGAGCAAGCTGCCCTCATCTTCAAAGCGAGCCGTATAGAAATCAGTAGGTTTTGCAATCACCTGAAGATTCATTTCTTCGAATGTAAGCGCGGCTCTCGACATCACAATCGCTGGCGCAACAATCACCACCCTGCGGTCGTTTCTGGTCGCGCCATCTTCTCTACGCCGATCGTCGTCGGCAATAATCCCCTGATCAACCAACAGATCCTCAACTTCATCTCCAGCTTCGCGAACGTCAAATCCTGAGTTGTCGATGCGGATATCTGCCGAATTAACGCCGTAGTTAGCGAGAATACCGCGTATTAGATTTCGCTGCGGCGATCCTTCATCACCCGCTCCAGCCGTTACAAAAATAAAGGGCCGCGCGCCTGACTGCTGATAGAGATTTGCCGCGTAAATTAGTCTGGGCGCCAGCGCCGTATTAATAGAAACTTCATTAGGATTTTCAGTATTGGATACTGCCAGCGCTTTGTCGATATCTTGACTGTCGCCCAAGACAACAATAGCAGCGGCTTCGCCCAGGTTTCCTTGAGTCGGAATGTTATCTGTACGACAGACCTCTTCACACACTTCAGCGCGGCTTTCATAGGCGCGGCGAACCGCCTGTTCAGCATCGCTGACCAGCCACTGCGCAGAGAGCGGAATGCTAAAGAAGATAAGAATACCTAGAGCGATCGCAGCAAACCGGCCATTGGGCTTTTTCCAGCCTTCGCTAAGCGCAGCCCCTAAGAACACAATGGCTGCCCCCAGCGGAGTTAGCGGGAATGACAAAATGCGCCAGATAATTTGAATCGTGCCATCGTCGGGGGCTGCAAAAGAGGCGACCAGCAACAGTACCAAAATGACGCCCCCTAGCCACGTGAGGTATTTGGGGTCAATTATTTTCGTCAGAATATACCAGATCAAAAGCCCCACTGAGGCCCAGAGCAGTATACGGGTGAGCAGTACCAGCATTTCCGTCTCTCTATAGGTTGTGGCTTATAGGCTGCGGCTCTTTACTGAACCGACCGGACTTAATTTAACCACTTTTCTCTTGAGTCACACCGTTTTTTTAGAACTGTTTTTTAGAATCGTTCTTCAAAGCGGGTGACGCTGCAACTGCATACCAGCGATGCAGTCCACAGATCATCGTCCATCCGACGACCTGCTTTTGTTGAAGAGTTAAGCACATTCAGCCCATTTCAGCTACAAAATAACCGGAAGCTTTGTGAAAAGCCCCCGGTTATTCCTACATTTTTTGATTTTAGCTAAGCGGTACCGCCTAGCAAAAAGACAGAAATCGCTACACCAGCTTCAGATTAGGATACTCAGCAATCAGCTCATCAGCCGTGAGCGTTTCACCAGAAACCTGAGGCGTCCATAACACCTCTACAGCCATCAGCTTGTCACTAGAAACCGCTCCAATCTGGTTAATCGCTTTTTTGACGTCTTCTGGAGACGTTGTGGATGACGGCAGGTTGAGCTTGCCTTGAGTCGCAACTAAAACAGTCGCAACAATGTATTCCCCAGGCGCTCCGCCCAGCGACTCCATGCCTGCTAGCTCACCAGTGCTACCCAGCGCTGCTTTTGCTTTTGCCTTTGACTGAGACAGCTGAGCATTTACATTGGAGAGCGTCTCACCCGTGAATTTGCTACGCTCAGCGATCGCCAGCTGATTGAAGGCCTGCTCGGCGGCCAACAGTCTGGTTTGGTCAGACTCAACGTCAGCGTAGGCCCAGTATTCAGGGTGGCGCAGCAGAGAAAGCGTCGTCTCTTGCAGCACTTTAGTCAGGCCAGCGGTTGTACCTGTATCAGCGGTTTGGGCGAGGGTATTGAGTTCAGCCTGTAGCTCGCGGGCCTGGGCTAGCAAGCCAACCTGCAAACGAGCAACTGATACCACAGGATTACTGCTAGCCGTTTCTAGGCTGTCACCACCGACACCGGCTTCACGGAAGCTACGGATGAGGAAGTTGGCAACGGCGATCGCAATAAAAATGCCAAACAGACCACCCATACCACCGCCAAATCCGAAGAACGGCATGATGAATGGAAAGCCAAAGCCACCGCCAGGATAGTAGCCACCGCCATAGCCACGGCCACTATAGCTAGAGGGAGCCCTTCGACTGGGTGAAGAGTAGGAACGGCTAGGCGCACGAAAGCTACCGCCGCCCATACGACCACCGGATCTAGCAGCGAGGGCACCGTCGGCCTGAGAAAATATCAGGAGGGCAGCCAAAGAGAAGACAAAACAGCTTTTCCAAAAAGTCTTGAATCTTTTCTGGAACTGCTGCTGGAATGACTTACTCAGGGATGTAAAGATCTGAGCTTTTTTAGGAGCAAACATGTCTCTGGAGTTTTATCAGCTTATTTTCATTTACTGTAGCGCTTTTTCATAGCGCAAGGTGGCACGAAAAACCCACCAAAAGGAAGGGATTGCCGTACTCATAGCAGTCGCTACATAACCCCATTGAGACCATCGCCAAACAGCCGCTACAAAAGAGGGGCGATCGCTAACCACCGCCCACAATAGTGACAATTTCTAAGCGGTCGTTTGCTTGCAAAGCCGTTGACTCCCAGAGAGGGCGGGCTAAAATTTCGCCGTTGTACTCAATGGCAATCAGCTGAGGGTTGAGGCCGACTTGAATCAAAAACTCAGGCAGCTTCGTGCCCAAGGGACAAGTTTTAGATTCACCGTTGACTTGGAGCGCGATCGCGTCTATAGAACTATCCATAAACCTTAAAACTCGAAAGGAAACATAGAAACATCGAGGCTCTCAAGGATACCGCACAAGATAATTGCATAGTTTACGATCGATTAAGTGACCGCTAACAGATGACCAATCAAATCACTGCTAACAGATGACCGCTCATTAGATGACTGGAGATGACTGGCCAGTTTGCTGTACCAGAGACTGTGCGATCGCTGTTGGATTATCGGCCTCCATCAGCGCCCTAACCACAGCTACTCGCGTCGCCCCAGCAGCCAGCGTAGGGCCTAAATTCTCAGCGTTCAAACCCCCAATCGTAAACCACGGCATTGTGGCATGCTCAGCCGCGTAGCCCACATACTCATTACCCGCAGCGGCCTTGCCTGGCTTAGTGGGCGTAGCATGAACCGGACCAACGCCAATATAGTCAGCGTCCTCATCGATCGCCCGTTTTAGCTCTTGAGGATTGGTGGTAGATCGGCCTACGATTTTATCTGGCCCCAAAATCTGCCGGGCCGCTAGCATCGGCATATCTTGCTGACCCAAATGCACCCCATCCGCGTCCGCTGCCGCCGCAATATCCACCCGGTCGTTCACAATAAAAAGCGCATCGTAGCGGTGACACAACGCTCTCATCTGTTGCGCAATACGTAGCCTTTCCTCGTCGTCCGCTGATTTTTCACGGTATTGCACGATGGCAATCCCCCCCTTTAGAGCAGCTTCCACCACACCCAAAATATCGGGCACAGGAGAGGTGACTAAATAAGTACGAGCTGCCATCAGCTGACGAAACCGCTGCGATTTCACCGACGGTGTATCTCGTGCATTGAGTGCGACTAATGGCTGCATCAGCTGAGTGTCTAGTGCGTACAGCTGATAGCGCATTTGCTTGCACTCAGCAGCCATTTTTTGGCTGTGCAGCTTGCCATATTCTTCCAGCACGCGCAGCGCTTCTTGGGTACGTGCCAAATTGACCTGTAAAACATCCGCCAGGCTGTCGCGCTGGGTTTCTTGTGGATGCGTAATCGCAGTCCCCAAGTCGCCCGGTGCATCTCTAGCGGCTCTGATATCGGGAGTATGCCACTGACCGACAGATTGTCGTAAGTGCTTTATCTGAGCTGTCTTAGCCTGATCGTTTAGAGCAAAACGACACCACTCTTCAATAATTCGCAGACCTTCACGGGCCCGGTCTAAATTAGCATCTAAAATTCGGAACAGAGCCGTGCCGTTCGATATCGATTCAGCCAGAGAATCAACAGCAGCAGCGGTGGAAGTTTGGTTAGCGAGAAGGGAAGACTTTGTATGAGAAAAGCTTGATGCGTCAGGTGAAGAGTCAACTGTACTCTCAATTGCCCATTCGGGTGCCACGTTTGCCCCCCGATCAGACGTCAAACTACTCAGGGAATCAGGGACATCGCTTGAAGACATACAGCGCAGCAGGAAGATTGGAATAAGAAACTATCTCTATCTTATTGAGCTTATCAGGCTTTCATATAGCAAAGTAAGAATGCATCCTTACTTTGCTAGTCGAGTTGCTCTTTGCTACACAACGGTTTCAGCCGCTGATAGTAATGTTCTAAGCAACTTGACAGATGCTATGAGCTCGAACGCCAACGCAAACGTTCAGTGTTGATAGCTTGGAGCACGGCTCAGACAACAGCACTGCAGCAGCGTACTACTACAGATTTTGAACTACAGAATTAAGACATGGGAGCCATCTCATCGCTGAGCCCTTTGTCGTCGTAGGACTTGGCTAAAAAGAACCTGGCTAAAAGCAGCACCTGTGAGCAAACTTCGTCTGCGTCAAGCTGGACTTGCATAAGTTCAAGAATTGATAGCTTCAAGACGCTCAAGTGGCGCTCAAGCGACGTTCAAGCGTATCTAAGGTCAATTTTAATTGATATACTCGACGGTAATTGATCGACCAATCAACACTTCCACGGGCCATTCTTTCAGACCGCATTTTCAGGGTTTATTCGCGAGAGCGAGGTTACATATGTTGAACAGAATGTTGTGCAAATATTCCTACGTAGCACTGGCCATAGTCGCTGGCGGGCTATTGAGCGAACCAGCCGTGAACGCCGCGGTAGCTCAGAGTATTGGCCAAGGGGATGGAACGGGCGTAAGCCAGACAGTTTCACCTTCTAGAACAGTTGCCAATCGCCTTGAGCCAGAAGAATCAGCTGCAGCCTACCAGACGCTGTATGTAGATTCAGCAGTGGGTAGCGACAGCGCCAATGGGATTGAAGCAGAGCCCTTGCGAACAGTCACCAGAGCCTTAGAAGTTGCTCCGCCCAATACTGTGATTGTGCTAGCACCGGGGCGGTACTCACAGGGAACTGGAGAAGTCTTTCCCCTACAGCTCAAGCCAGGCGTAACTATTCAAGGGACACCTGGATCTAGCGAGCGAACCGCCATTATTGAAGGGGGCGGCGAATTCAACAGCCCCAGTCGCTCTCAGCAGAATGCAGCCATCGTTGCGGCTGATCGAGCGGGCATTGCTCAAGTAGCGGTTTCTAATCCTGACGGCTACGGCGTCTGGATAGAATCAGCAAGCCCCACTATTTTAGAAAGTGCGTTTGTCGGCAACCGTCAGACGGGTATTTACGTGGTTGGAGGATCGCCTCGCGTACATGGCAGCTACTTCTCAGGGAATCAGGTCGCTGGGCTAATTGTATTTGGCGCTTCTAGTGCTAACATTCAGCGCAATATTTTCGACGGGACCGGAGATGCAATTCGAGTATTAGACGGGGCAACACCCGAGATTGTTGGCAATCGGATGACGAACAACGACGCTAGCGTTGTCTTAATTGGGGATGCGCAGCCGGTTATCCGAAACAACCAGATCGTGGGTAATCGCCAAAACGATGTTGTTGAGGTTTCAGCAGGCACGGAGAATCTTTCGACGCCAGCAGAGCTTGCAGTAGAACGTGAAGTAGGTGAAGTAGGTGAGGTCGCGTTCACAGGAACGATTGAATCAGACGCCGTTGAGGTGATTGCGGAGCCCAAGCCACCGGTAGCCGAAACCGTCCAAGCGCTGACCCCTATAGCGAACAACACGGTAGCGAACAACATGGAAGACAGTGCAGCTGTGGAAATCGCGGTAGTCTCGGAACCGCCTGTCTCGGAAATGCCCATCTCGGAGCCGCTTATCTCTGAACCGCCAGTCTCTGAACCACCCATCTCAGAACCACCAGCATCTGAGCCACCAGTCTCTGAACCATTAGCCAGCGAGCCTGCTACCAATGAAATTCCAGCGGGGGCACCAGGCGCTGCGCTGCAAGCACTGCGCTCAGGCTTAGCGCTGGGTCCCAGGGCTGTCACAGGAGAGAATCCAGAAGCGGGCTCACTCATTCGCAATCGTCGCCGCCGACCGACCGAAAGTACGCCAGCCCCCGAAGCAAGGCCCGCTCCGCCTGTGAACAACAATCGTTTGGCCGTTCCTAACACATCGATTCCAATTGGTAGCGGGTCTAGCGCTATCTTCTCACCGCCCAGTGGTGGTAGCAGCGCACCGCCCGCCCCTCCTTCTAGAGCGCAGGCTTTGGGCTTGTACTATCGTGTCTTTGTAGAGGCTAGCGATCCTTTTGTACAAGACGGCGTCAGACAGGTAGTGCCGGATGCTTTTCGGACCCAGTTTGAAGGGCGTACGGTCATGCAGGTAGGCGCTTTCCCAACAGAGGGAGAGGCAGAAGACCGTAGACGACTGTTAGAGGACAACGACTTTGACGTGCGCGTAGAATACATCCGTTAAAAGATCATACCGAGATCGAGCCGATTGACGTCAGCAGCCAACAGTGAAACACAGCTGGTGGCTGGCGGTTTTTCGACTGTTGTTGAATCTGCGCTTGTATATGAGCTTTTGTTGCTTGCGAAGAGCAGCGTGCTAGGAGTGATAGATGCGATAGCAGCACTTTGTGGCACCTGAGTCAACTGACTGATGAGATCAGCTGACTTGTCAAGTAACAGTGCCTGACGTTGGTAGCTCACAAAATATCCCCAGGGTAAAGCACTCACACGTTCTGGAATAATCGGCAACCGAATAGCGTTTATTTGTAAAGGCTTAAGCGTAATTAAAACAACGGCAGGCTGTGTAGCAGCGCCTTCTACGTCGGCGTTTTCTAAGTCAGTAAAAGGGTTCGCCGATGACCTGAGCCCTATCAGCTGATAAGGTTCAGCGGTCGGAACCACTTGAATCAGACGCATGTTTAGCGATATCTCACCGACGAACTGCCCTCTTCTGGTGAAGCATTCTAAATGAGTATGTGTCTTGGTCGTGCTCACTCGCAACAGATAGCGATTATCTATCGCGATTACTTGCAAAACATTGGCACACAAGGCAGTCAGCAAGGGCCCAGTGAGCGTAATAGACCGCCGTCGCTGATGGCCAGATCGAGCAGAAAAAGCCCCCACCATTCCCTGCGATATTCGCACAGAATTCTGTTGTTCTTTAGAGAGAGGTGTTCTTTTTGAAGATGTTTTTTTAGACAGTGCAACAAACCATCGGCCTGTGGGAGAAACGGTAATCCAGCAGGGGTTGCGAAATCTCGCAATCGATAGCAATTCTTTCCGATGCGTGAGCAGATGAAGCGCATGCGATGTAATCAAACAACAGCCCTGAGGCACTGTGATAAGAGACTCAACAGGCGCGGTGATGCCGTAGGACGAGATTGAAGTCGCCGTCTGAGAAAGAGAAGAGCTGGGCAGCGTCACAGGTAGAGCAGGTAACGCTGAAGGATCGGTAGCCGCGGGCAAGCTTTGAAGCGCCACAAGCATATCGGCAGCGGTAGCGAATCTTTGTTGAGGCTGTTTATGTAGAGCGACAGAGAGTAGCCGCTGGGCCGCTGAGTTTAAGCTGGGTGGAAAATGAACAGATTGTTTTTGATGCGCTTTCTTCAGCACGGCAGCAGAGCCAGAAAAGGGGCGATCGCCGGTCAGAAGCTCGTAGAGCATGACACCAACCGAGTAAAGGTCAGCAGCAGGCGAAGCCTGACCTTCAAATCGTTCGGGCGCGGTATAGGTAGGCGAGCCCACTTCTCGCAGAGACCGATTGGACTTTGAGACAAAGTGAGCACTGCCAAAATCGCCAATTTTTACGCTGGGAGTTTTTATGCTGGGAGCAGTCGGATGATGTTTAGCCGAAAGATAGGTGAGAAAGATATTTTCTGGCTTTAGATCGTCATGAACAATGCCGCGCTGATGAAGGTAGCTGAGACCTAACAGCAAATCGCCAATTAGCGCTTTGGTTTCTGGTAGAGAAAAAGGGGTGGCCGTTTTGAGGGTGCCGTTTAGAAGCGATCGCAGGGTCCCAGCTTCGCAGTAGTCTAAGACCAGCAGGTAGCTTAACTCATCCTGTGCGATCGCTCGGCAGCTCAGCACATTGGGATGCTTCAACCGCCTCATAATCACCGACTCTTGAGAGGCTATTTCTCTGACGTGCCGAATTTGCTTAATTGCGACCAAGCGACCGCTACGGCGATGAACTGCACAGTACACCTGAGCATATTCACCTTGGCCTACCAGTGCCAGCAGGCGATAGTCCGCAAGCAAATCGGCCTTTGACTGAAATTCTGTGCTGAAGCTTGAACCGAATGCTGACACTATGACTTAGTTCACTGATATCGATGTCACCTGCTGGCTATCTTACCTAGTGAGGTATTACTGGCTAAGCGATTGCCTACGCTAGTACAGCGGCACAGTCGAATCGATTTTACGGCTATAGGCGTCAATTCCACCTGTCAAGTTCTTAACGTTCGTAAAGCCTTGACCGAGCAGCCACTGGCACATCTGAGCGGAGCGCATGCCCAGATGACACATCACAATAGTTTCTGCCTCAGGATCGAACTGAGCGTGGATATTACCTGACCAAGCGGGGAACTGGCTCAAGGGCAGATTGACAAAATTTGGAACGCTCGCGACTTCTACCTCGTGTGGCTCGCGCACATCAATCAGCTGAAGGGTGTCAGGTTCAGCAGCCATTCGTTGAGCTAGGGTCTCTACATCCGTTTCAGGAAGCACCGAAGGTGTGTTTGGCATTAGTTTCGTAATAGCTTAACTGTAATAATTATGGCACTTAGGCGACCTCACAGAACGTATGACGCTTACGATTGAAGCAGATACCAAGCACTTAGCCAACGCATAAACATGAAAAGCTATGGCTCTAGTTGCTGACGCACCTGTTCAACAGATAGGTCCAGCGTCGCAGCAATCTGCTCAGCACTTAAACCCATTTCTTTTAGCTTAATCACCGCTTTAGTTTGCGTTCTCTCTGCCCGCCCTCGTTCTTGCTCAATCAGCTCCGCACCCCAGAGCAGCATCTGATTATTTTCATCCCACCAGCGCAGCCATAGTCCAGAGCGATCGTGGCGAACGCCTTCCCAAACTCCCAAAAAAACGACATCAGGTTCAGCATCCAACTGAACCGCAGGCGGATCACTTTTTCGGGTTGGTGTTGTAACCATGAGCTAGCCCAAAAGAAAGTACATACGTTTTGTTCATTCTACGTCTATTGACTCAACAGCGTCATGTGATCTCAACGCCTAGCTCATTGGCTAAGAACGCCCACTTATCGGTTGCTTCTTCAATCTGCTTTGTGGTGGGCTTGCCTGCACCGTGGCCCGCTTTGGTTTCAATCCGAATAAGAACAGGGTTGTCTCCCGTATGGGCAGATTGAAGCGCCGCTGCGAACTTAAAGCTGTGCGCAGGCACTACCCGGTCATCATGATCGGCGGTTGTGATCATAGTTGGCGGGTATTGGGTGCCCGATTTGAGGTTATGCAGCGGGGAGTAAGCATAGAGAGCCTTGAACTCTTCTTCGTTTTGAGGTGAGCCGTAATCAGATTCCCAGGCCCAGCCGATGGTGAATTTGTTGAAGCGCAGCATATCTAGCACGCCGACAGCTGGTAGGGCTGCGCCGAACAAATCGGGCCGCTGAGTAATACAGGCACCGACGAGCAGGCCACCGTTGCTGCCACCTGCGATCGCTAGCTTCTCAGGCTTTGTATACTTCTGTTCTACTAGCCACTCACCCGCACTAATAAAATCGTCAAAAACATTTTGCTTATTCGTCTTAATGCCCTGCTGATGCCAGGCTTCACCATATTCACCACCGCCTCGTAAATTCGCTACGGCATAAACGCCGCCCATTTCTAGCCAAACAACATTGCTGACTGAAAAAGCGGGTGAAAGAGAAATATTAAAACCGCCGTAGCCATAGAGCAAGACAGGATTTTCACCAGTGAGCGCCAGTCCTTTTTTTGCCGTAATAAACATGGGAATTTTAGTGCCATCTTTACTGGGATAAAAGACCTGCTGTGTCTCATACGCATCCGGGTCAAAGGGAATAGTAGGCTCGCGGAACAGAGTGCTTGTGTCCGTTGTCATATCGTAGCGATAGATGCGGCTAGGCACGGTATAGCTAGTAAAACTGTAAAAGGTTTCTGTGTCGCTACGCTTACCGTTGAAGCCGCCAGCTGAACCGATTCCAGGCAGCTCAACCTCTCGAACGGGTGCGCCAGAGAGATCGAAGATCTTGATTTGGGTGTAGGCGTCCTTTAGATAGTCAGCAACAAACTGTTCATTGAGAACGCCCACGGATTCTAGCGTTTCTTCCCTTTCAGGAATCAAGGTCTGCCAGTGCTCTTGCTCAGGCTGAGCAATGTCGATAGCAATCACCCTGCCCTTGGGGGCATCTAAGTCAGTCTGAAACCAGAAAATAGTGCCCTGATTATCAATCAGACTATACTGCGCTTCAAAGTCAGAGATAAGTTCAACCACTTCAGCGGCTGAATCTTCTAGATCTTTGTAAAACAGTAGATTTTTAGGTTCAGTCCCTCGCCAAACAGAAATAATCAGATAGCGTCCATCTTCTGTAACGCCGCCAGCAAAGCCCCACTCTTTTTGATCGGGGCGCTCATAGATCAAAGTATCTTCAGACTGCGCAGTGCCGAGACGGTGATAGTAAAGCTTTTGATAGTAATTGACGTCTTCTAGCTTGCTCTGTTCGTTGGGCTCGTCGTAGCGGCTGTAGAAAAAGCCCTGGTTATCGTGAGTCCAAGAGGCACCCGAAAATTTCACCCACTTGACAATATCCTCAGTATCTTCACCAGTTTCAATGTTGCGAACGTGCCACTCGACCCAGTCTGAACCGGCTGTAGACAGGCCATAGGCGATGTACCTGGCATCTTCGCTAATCGCAGTCCCAGAGAGCGCAACCGTTCCATCTTCCGAAAAAGCGTTTGGATCGAGCAGAACGGTGGGCTCTGCGTCGAGCGTAGGCAGCGTGTAAAGAACAGATTGATTTTGTAAACCGTTGTTCTTGTAGTAAAAGTAGCGGTTAGCTTTTTTGAAGGGAATGCCGTAGCGCTCGTAGTTCCACAGTTCGGTGAGGCGAGCGTTTAGCCGATCGCGCCCAGGCAATGCATTGAGATAGTCAAAAGTAACCTCGTTTTGTGCAGCGACCCAGTCGGCTGTTTCTGGCGTATTGGGATCTTCAAGCCAGCGGTAGGGATCGGCAATTTCGACGCCGTGATAGGTATCGGTTTGGTCAACTTTGCGAGTGGAGGGATAGGAGAGAGGCATGGGTAAGGTCGGTAGGTTTTATCTACGCTAGGAAAAGGCCAAAGGATGCGTACAGCGATACCTGAGCAATCACTATTTAGGATAATCGACAGTTTCTAAGACGAGATCAGCCATTTTTTCAGCGGCTCCAGCAGGGCCTCTGAGGGTGCGGAGAGTAGTGCGCATATGTTCTAGCTTTTCAGGATGCTCTAAGTAATCTAAAGCAAGCTCAGCAACTTCGGAAGCGGTGATAGGGCCGAACAGTTCTGGAACCACCTCGCGCTTGGCCCAGATATTTGGCCAGGCAAACTTTTTGCCAGATTTTTTAAGCGTGTTGACGATGATGGGGTTGATGACCTTGCGGGCGATCGCACCCACGCCCGGCAACCTAGCGACCAACCCCGGCCAGCCATCAGCCAAATGCAAAAGCCCCAGCCTTTGCGTAGCTAGCAACACAATCATCGGCGTGGACAGTGCCCCCAGCTGAGCTGTATTTGCGCCCACGGTAGTCAGGCAAAGCTGGCACTGCGAAAACAAATCTAGCGCGGGAAACCGCTGCCAAAGGTAGATTTTGGGACCCTCGCTTAATTGCCAATAAGGCAGAGCGTTGTCGGGTTCGTGCAGGGTAGCAACAGGCGCTTCAAACAGCTCCATCGCGGAGTTGATAGCAGGATCTGTATAGGCAGTAAGTTCAGCAAGGGTGAGGTTGGGTGCAACGCCGACAATATATCGGGCACTCGGTCTGTGGGTGTGGAGTAAGTGTGCGATCGCAATCAAAAGCGGTACGCCCGGTTCCAGCTTGGCTGGTTTAGAGCCCGGCAGCAGCCCAATCATCTCTGCATCTGAAGCACAGCCAATCCGATCGGTAATTTCTGCGCGCGAGGCGATCGCCTGCACATCGGCCATCAAATCGCCCACCACCGTAAACTTTTCCTGGTGGGCTTCCGGCGCTTTTTCACGCAGGCTAGACTGCATTACTCCAAAGCGATCAATCAAGCTGGGCCAGCGAGCATCCCACTCGGCATAGGTAACCGTGCGGTAGCCCAATCGCTTAGCCACCATCACCGTGTAGAGCTGGTCACCGCCTAGAAAAACGACAACGCCTTTGGGATGCCAGTCCCAACCATCGGCAGTTTTACCCGTCAGCACAAAAGGAAAGAAGTGAGCAGCGCTTTGCACGCGGCTGACTTCAGGATAGCCCTTTAGAATTAAAGGCTCTTTACCAGACGCGTGAGGGCAAGGCGAGAGCATAACAGAAATGCGGTGATGCGGCGCTTTGGTATGGAGGGCACGAACGACGGGTTTGACCCAGGTAGCGACTTCGCCAGGACCGTTGGCGAGGATAACGATATCAACAGGAGGTGCGATCGCGCTAACCATCGCCGCATCAGCCGGAGTAGAAACAGTAGGCATAGCACCTGCCAAATTCGTGATTAAAACCTCTTAGACACGTTAGCCTATTACAGTTGTTTTGCTCTTAGCTAGCGATTTATCTGTGACTCTGCCTGACGCAAATTCTTCTGATACCGTCCGTAACCTGCTCGAAGCCGTTGCTAGTGGCGCTGTTAGCCCAGAGCAGGCCGCTCAGCAGCTGCAATCTGAAACGCAAACGCCCAAAACGCAGCGCTATGAGTCCGTCGGCAGCTTTGCCAAAATTGACCACGATCGAACAAAGCGCACAGGCTTTCCAGAGGTGATATGGGGACAAGATAAATCAGCAGCACAGATTGTTGCAATTATGCGAGCGATGGAACAGCAGTGCGCTGTCATTATGGCAACGCGGGTAGAGGCAAAAAAGAGCGAAGCCATTCAGGAAATGCTGCCACAGGCGACTTATTTTGAGCTAGCCAGAATTTGCGCCATCGTGCAGAAAAACGCTCAGCCCATGCACCCAGGAAGGCTCAGCATCTTAACGGCAGGAACAGCAGATCTGCCCGTAGCTGAGGAGGCGGCCGTCACCGCAGAGCTGTGTGGGTTTAACGTAACTAGGCTGTGGGATGTTGGCGTCGCAGGCATTCATCGGCTTCTGAGCAATCAGCATGTGATTGACCAGTCGGATGTGCTGATTGTGGCAGCGGGGATGGAGGGTGCGCTGCCGAGTGTGGTCGCTGGGCTAGCGAGCTGTCCGGTGATTGCGGTGCCGACAAATGTAGGATACGGAGCCAGCTTTCAGGGGTTAGCGCCACTATTGACAATGCTAAATAGCTGCGCGGCAGGAATTGGCGTAGTGAATATAGACAACGGATTTGGAGCGGCGATCTTGGCCGGGCAGATTCTGCGGGTGGCAGCAAGAATATAAAGATAGTAGGACAGCGCGTAGACCATCTATAGGTGAAGTAGTCAGTATAGCCAGTGGACAGCTGAAAGTTCGTGACAACAAAGTAGACGATATTTTAGGTATCGATAAGTGCTTACTTCGTTAAACTATGCATTAAAGAGAACTGCCATTCGAACAAGATATCGGCGACAGTACAGTTTTCCTGAGTAGCGCTAGTTAAACTAAGCGACTCCTATGACTCATCCAAAACTACAAGAAATCTTGGGAAAATTACAAAAGCACTTGAAGTTCGTCTACAAGAATAGGCTGGTTTCCCTTGTACTGTTCGGTTCTCAAGCTAGGAAAGAAGCTAATGGCAACTCTGATATTGACGTCCTTATTGTAGTAGCAGGACCGCTAGATGTTCCGTATGAGAGCGAGCGACTCAATGACTTTATCGCTGACCTTTGCCTTGAGTACGATGTCTTACTGTCCTGTTTGTGGACAGAATCCCAAGAATGGAAAACACGGCAAAGCCCTTTACTGATAAATATTCATAGAGAAGGCATCGCTGTATGAGCGAAGAGCAAGCATTACTAATTTGAAACAATCGCTCGTGCAGAAGAGTTCATTCAACTCACTAAACAGCTTTAGTGAGCAACTACTTTTAAGCATGAGCAAACTTTAGAGTAATACCATTGAAGTCGCTGATTTTTGCTACTGCTAAGAATACAAGAGAATTTAATAACTTTTTCTGGCTAACCTCTGAGATTTCCTAATATCTATAGAGTGTCACTCTGGTGTGCGTCTATAGCTTTTGAAGCGTTGCTCAGGACACTGGCTACATAATAGCTTTGACAATCGCTAAGCAAAAGCCATTACATGATGACTCAAGGAGTGTTGGGCCACTGTTTTGGGCAAAAGGACTAAGCGTTTGATAATAAGCATTTGGTGAATTGTGTGCGGTTAGAGCGGGGCATGCCGCCGCTATCAAGACTAATCGCTAAAGTGGTAATCTCACGCTAGTCCTGTCTGTTGTCTCTCCACCAGTTGAATAAACAATAGACCACAAAGTCAGCTGAAACACCTGACTTGTCGAAACAGATAGTTAGTTCATCGGTGGCTATATTGAGAATGCCAATGGCTATATTGAGAATGCCAAGTTGTAAGCTACGCCATGTCATCTCAGCTCAGCCCTGCCCAAATCCGTGCACTCCAGGCTCGCGTTGCTGAGCTAGAGGCAGACAATCAGCGACTGCGAGCATCTGAGTTTAAGAAGGAAGCAGACCAGGAGCACGCACAGTTACTAACTACCGTGGCACGGGTGGCGAATTTGCTGCTTAGGTCGCCTGATTATACTGCTGTATTGTCAGATGTGGTGAGACTGCTAGGAGACGCCGTGGAGTGCGATCGCTGCGGCATTGGTGAGAATGTCATCCATCCGATTTCAGGTGCCGAGGCCGTGAGCATTCGACCTGAGTGGGAATGGCGTGCGTCAGGAATATTGCCTTCGGAAACATTCAGTCCTCATGCTGATCGGCTTTATCTTCGGGAAGATGCGCCCAATATTAACGCCAAGCTGCTTCAGGGTGAAGTCGTCAATTGTTTGGTTAGCGATTTACCAGAGCCAGAGCGTAGCCTGCTTGCGAGTCAGGGCAATACTGTTGAGTCGTTCGTTCCTATCTTTGTCAATCAGCAGGTTTGGGGCTTCATTGGTTTTGATAACTGTACTGAATCGCGCCTCTACGACGAAGCCGAAATTGCCATTCTGCAGGTGGCTGCCGACAGCATTGCCGCTGCCATTGAGCGTGACCAAGTTCAGCAAGAGCGGGAGCAGGCTATTCAACAGCGGGCGGCTGAGCTTGCCGAACATAACCGAGTATTGCAGGGGCGTGATCGCATCCTAGAAGTCACTGCTACCGCAGCTAACGCCCTGCTGACTACCGAGTGCCTAGACGATGGCGTCAATACTGCGCTGCAGATCATCGGCGAAAGTTTGGATACAGATCGGGTCACAGTTATTGAAATCGAACCCTTCGATGCTACCTCCAACTTTTCCTTAGTCGGTTGGGCAGCGATACATGAGTGGCATTCGTCTTATGCAGACTCTCAGCTCCTGAATCCCAGTTTCAACAAAGGCACCTTCGACGGAATGGAGGTCTTACTTGAGCGTGGCTTAAAGGGTGAAAGTGTAAGCTATCTCACAGAAGAGCTGTCTGAACCTTTCCGCAGTGGTCAGGTTGCCGTTGGCGTGAAGGCACTCCACACAGTCCCCATTTTTGTAGAGGATCAGTTTTTGGGGGTGTTAGGGATTGATGACTGTCGCGAAGCCACTCACCGCAGTCAAGCTGAGCTAGCGGTCTTGAAAACAGCGGCAGCCTGTATTGGCAGTGCGATTCAGCGCGACCGAACCCAAAAAGTCCTCGTCGAAGAACGCTTGCAGGCCGAAACTGCGCTCATTCGCGAACGGAACCGATTTGCCCGCGACATTCACGATGTGCTAGCCCAAGTGTTTACAGGCGTACTCATTCAGCTGGAAGCCACTAAACGCAAAATTGGCAACGGTCAGCGGGCGATCGCTCAAGACCACATCGCCCGTGCCCGCAACCTGGCACAATCCGGTCTTAACGACGCTCGCCGCTCGGCTCGCGCTCTGCGTCCCGAGTCGTTAGAATCGAACGATTTGCCCGCAGCACTTCAGCAGCTAGCGCAGCAGATGGTCAGCGACGGCGAGGTTCATATTCGGGTGGAGATTGACGGCACCGCCTCCCCGATCTCTGGCGACGTTGAAGACAATTTATTGCGGATCGCTCAAGAGGCCGTGACCAATGCTTTACGCCACGCAGCTCCAAAATCAGTTATTCTGCAACTGCGGTTTGCACCTGATCAGCTTTGTCTGCAAATCAGTGACGATGGTTGTGGCTTCGACACCAAGCTGAACGTAACAAATGGCTTTGGGCTTTTGAGTATGAAAGAGAGAGCACAGTTTGTCGAGGGTGAGTTTGGGCTAACTAGCGAGATGGGCCGAGGAACAACCGTTACGATTATTGTGCCAATGGAAGTGGTTGAATGAGTTTGATCAAGATTCTCATCGCCGAAGACCATGCTGTGGTTAGCCAAGGATTAGCCTCCATCCTTCAAGATGAGGTTGATATGAGTGTGGTTGCGCAGGCTCGCGACGGTCAGGCAGCAGTTGAGCTATTCCGCCAGCACCAGCCCGATATCGCCCTGATGGATTTACGCATGCCAAAGCTGGATGGCGCTGATGCAATCACTCAAATTCGCTCAGAATTCGCCACCGCTCGCATCATTATTTTGACCACCTACGACGGCGATGTCGATATTTACCGGGGTCTACAGGCCGGTGCCCAGGGCTACCTGCTCAAAGATATGACCGCCGAAGAGCTAATCGAAGCAATTCGACTGGTGCAGAAAGGGAAAAAGTACATTCCCCTAGCCGTTGCCGCCAAGCTCGCAGAGCGGCTAAATAGCGAAACCTTGACCGAAAGAGAACGACAGGTGCTACAGCTTTTGGCAATGGGGCGACACAATACTGAAATTAGCGCAACCCTTTCAATTTCGGAGCGAACGGTCAAATTTCACCTCGGCAATATTTTTGGCAAGCTTGGGGTGAGCGATCGCACTCAGGCCGTTATTCAAGCGCTAAAGCGCGGTTTTGCCCAGCTAGAGCGCTGACCATAACCTCACAAACAGAGCGTTACCTGGACATTAATACAGCTAAAGGCTGAATAGCCGACCAGTGTAAGCTAGCGAGCTTTTACGTACTGTAAACGCATTCTAAAGCCGGTACAGTTTGTGTCTTTTCACAGCGAAATCAGCCAGGTCATCCCCCCACTCAACGAGCACGATCACCTACAAGGGTCACCCCAAAGCTCGCTAGTGCTGATGGAATATGAGGACTACCAATGTCCTCAGTGCCAACGGGCAAATGAACTTGTCAAAGCGATTCAACAGCAGCTTGCCGATCAGTTTTGTTTTGTGTTTCGTCATTTTCCGCTGAGAGCGTGATCGCTGCAAATTGCTGAAAGCGCCGAAGCTGCCGCCGCTCAGAACAAGTTTTGGGAAATGCACGATCTGTTGTTACAAAATCAACAACAGATTGAAGACAGTCATTTGGTCGAATATGCAGACAACATGGCGCTAGACGTTCCCCAACTTCTACGTAAGCTGGCTGACCATATCCACCTCAGCAGAATTCAAACAGACATCGATAGCGGTCATACCTAACTCACAAGCAGGCGTTGAGATTTTGGGAGACTGTGGCACTCAACCTTTAGCTATTGGAACAACTCAAGAAGTTACTGATACAGGTTGTTTCTTTGTGCAATCCCATGAAAGTTGCCTTGAGGATTACGAATTGTTTCGCGTTGAAAATGGCTATTTTTATCCTGGCTTTCGCACAGAAAACATGTGCACGCCTGCAGGCCGACCCACGAGCACGCAATCTGTTGGTGCCAGGAAAGTTCGCTAAGTTTTAGAGTAAGCAAAATCGTGCTTGTCAACATTTAACAAAGGTGGTGATTCGGCCTCAATCAGATTCATATAGTTTCACAAAAGCATTCTCTCTGTCAGTTCTCTAGTCAATTAAAAATTTTATTCTTTAGGAGGAAACAATGACAAAAATTGTTCGATTCTACGAGCTTGGTGGTCCAGACGTTTTAAAAATTGAAGATTTGCCGCTAGCTGAACCGGGGGAAGGCGACGTTCGCCTACAGGTAAAGGCCATTGGCTTGAACCGAGCTGAAGTTGTTTTTCGTGAGGGAAATTATTTAGAGCAGCCGAACTTGCCTGCGAGAATTGGATATGAAGCTTCTGGTATTGTTGACGCGGTAGGAGCAGGGGTTACTCAGGTCAAAGTGGGCGATCGCGTCGGTACCCTAACGGCTTTTCGGATGAGTCAATACGGCGTGTATGGTGAAAGTGCAATTGTTCCAGCCTATGCGATCGCACCCCATCCCGAAAATCTCTCTTTTGAAGAAGGCGCAGCGATCTGGATGAAGTATTTAACAGCCTATGGCCCACTGATTGAATACGGTCACATTAAACCAGGAGACTACGTATTAATTACAGCGGCCAGCAGCAGCGTTGGCCACGCCGCTATGCAAATCGCTAAATCTGAGGGCGCAGTGGTAATTGCAACGACACGCACCTCAGCCAAAAAACAAAAGCTCATTGAGGGTGGAGCCGACCTTGTCATTGCCACCAACGAAGAAGACTTACCGGCCAAAATAGAGGAATTCACGTCTGGGCACGGAGCAGACCTAATTTTTGACCCTATTGCGGGTTCCTTGGTCGAGCAGCTCACAAAGGCAGCCGCGCCAGGCACCACTCTCTTTATCTACGGGGCGCTAAGCATGGCAGTGAATACAACGCCGTTTCCAATCTACACCGCTATCGGCAAGGGATTAAAGATGCAGGGCTACACGGTCAACGAGATCACATCTGATCCTGAGAAAAAAGCACGCGGTATTCGCTATGTTCACGAAGGGTTAAAGTCAGGCAAGCTCAAGCCAGTACTCGATCCACAGCGATTTTCGCTAGATAACATTGTCGAGGCCCATCGCTACATGGAGTCCAATCAGCAAAATGGAAAAATTGTCGTCACTGTCTGAGAAAAGGTGCGATCGCATTACAAGAATTGGCTTGAATGACTAACTAAAACGACTAGCTAATTGAGCATAAATATCATGACCGTCAATCTAAAAAGTTTCCTAGTTGAACCAGATCACGGAGATGCCTACTGGTATGGAGTCGACCTCTACACCTTCAAAGCAACAGGTGATCGTACCGGTCAAACCTACGCCCTATTTGAGGCATTGATTCAGCCACAGAGTGGTGCACCGCCCCATACTCACAGTCTTGAAGATGAGTCTTTCTATGTCCGCTCAGGAGAGTTTGAGTTTCGGCTTGATGATAATATAGTCACTGCAACAGCAGATACCTTTCTCTATTCACCCAAAGGGCAACTGCACAGCTTTACTAACGTTGGGACTATACCCGCCAAGCTTCTGATTTGGGTAACCCCGGCTGGTTTCGAGAAGTTTATGGCAGAAGTAGGGACCGCTGCTACGGCCAACCAAATAGTGCCTGCTACTCAGCTGAGTCCTGATGATCTATCAAGGATTGTGAAGGTTGCTCAAAAGTATGGCATGGAATTTTTCTCTCCTACATCTGCTGATACTTGATATCAATTCAGCAGGGCTCTCGAAGTTACAATGAAGTCCCTTCCTGCACAAAATATTGAAGTATTTTAGTTAGAAGAAATCAACATTATGGCAAATTCGGTGAAGAACAGAGTTGCCCTCGTAACGGGCGCATCTTCAGGTCTAGGCAAAGAATTAGCACATCAACTTTTAGCCAAAGGCGCAATTGTCGCGGGCGGTTTTCGCAAACCAGAACAGGCTAAGGCATTCGAATCCACGAACCTCGACCGGGCAATGGGCATTGTTATGGATGTAACTGATAAAGATGCTGTGGCAGCAGGCATTCAAAGCGTAATTGATCGTTTTCAGCGCATCGATATTGTAGCTAACTGTGCAGGCGTTGGCATTGTGGGAGCTGTTGAAGAAACCTCTGAATCCGAAGCCCGTGAAATATTTGATATCAATTTTTTCGGAGGGCTTGCTGTTAATCGGGCGGCTCTACCTACTATGCGTCGGCAGCAGTCTGGACATATTCTACAGTTCTCTGCAATTGGCGGATTTCTCGGCTATCCAGGGCTAGGCGTTTATTCAGCAGCAAAGGGCGCAACAGATATCGTGGGTGAAGCACTAGCAAGCGAATTGAAACCGTTGGGCATCAACGTGACTATCCTCACGATTGGCATCTTCAATACTGAGTTTGCGGGTCGCTCTCTTACATACACCGACCGAATCATTGGAGACTATGCCAATACTCCAGCAGGCGAGTTTCGCACCATGATAAACAACTTACAGGGTAATCAACCCAACGATCCGATCAAAGGTGCAACGGCTATTATCAACTTACTAGAAGCAGATGAACCGCCTGTACATGCGGCTTTAGGTGCCGATGCCCTAGGGGGTATGCGTCAGAAACTTGATAACCTCAAAGCTGAATTGGATGCCTGGGAAGCGAATGCTACTTCTACTACTTACTGACATCCCCTTAGGGTGACACTTCTGTTTGGCTGCTGGAGTAATATGAGTCTTTTTATCTGCTAACGCTGTTAGCCAACTCCAAAAAAACTTATTACCTCGGTAGCTTAATAGATTCGAGAGAATCTCTCTGTCAGTCTTATACAAAAAGGAATTGAAAAGGTAAGACAATGTTGAAATTACTTCTCACAGCCACCGGGACGGCACTGCTTCTGACTGCACCTGCCGTCCCGGTAGCATCACAGACGACGGACACGGAGCGTGTCGAAATGACGTCTGAAGAAATCCGCGCCATTGCCGTCGGCAAAACAACTTTCGGAACCTTTGCTGACCGTCCCCTCTCCTACGCTGTTTACGTCGCTCCGGGTGGTCGTCTGATCGGTCAATTGATGGACGGATCTAGCGATCGCATTGAGACTGGCACGTGGCGGATCGAAAATGATCGGCTCATTGGACAATGGGACAGCTTCAAAGACGGTGAAGCCAATGCATTCGCTTATGTTCAAGTCGGTTCCAATGTACACGCAATCCGTGATGACGGCAGCCTCGATCGCGTTCAGTTCTTTGTCGATGGCGATCCGCTTGGACTCGATGCTGGCGACGCTACCGAAGAAGTCAAAGCTGTTGTGAATCAGTGGATTGCGCTTTGGAATCCTGGTGAAAACCCGATCGATGCTAAGCGGTTTGCACAGTTTGCCGATATTTTTGCTGAAGGGGATGGCTATCTCGCCGTCGATGACTTTACGGGCGAAGTACTCACCCTTCGGTCTTACGCCACCTATGCAGAAACTTGGGAGCCGGTGATGACGGCCTTCTCAAGCTGGTCAATTGAGCGTGTCGGCGACATTGATGTTGATCTCTCCGGCGATACCGCCATCACCTATTTTGAGTTTGAAGGCAACGGTATCTTGCAAGATGGAACAGAGGTCGAGGGCTACAGCCATTCAACATTAATCCTTCGCAGGATCGAAGGCCAGTGGCGGATCGTCCATGAGCATTTGACTAATGCGGAACCGCCTGCTGAGGAGTAATCGATTATAGACACTCAATTTATGCAGTATGCGATGTCAAACAATTGCTGAGCTGATGATGAAGCTGTAGCGGATTTTGCTGATGGCCATGCACATAGAGCTAAGTGGCGAAGGCTACGAAGAGCCGGCTAACTTAAAGGCGGTCGTTGAAGGCTAAGCCAGAAAAGTTAATAGGGATTAAGGGGCAGCTGCACCGTTGCCCTAGTCCCTGTTTCTGCGGTAGAGACGAAGCAAAGACTGCCTTTATGTGCTTCTATAATGCGCTTAACAATAGCCAGCCCCAGGCCATTGCCCGATGACTTAGTCGAGAAGAATGGCTTTGTCAGCTGGGCCAAAATGTTGGGTGGAATGGGGTCGCCGCCGTTACAAACTTCGAGAGAAATTTGCTCAGACTCGCCTGCGGGGTAGAAAAGAGAGATTTCAATCGACTCGCCTGCGGCTACTGCTTCACAGGCGTTGCTAATGAGATTAATGAGTACCTGCTTGAGTTTGTCTGAGTCGCCCTCGATAGCGACCTCAGCAGATGGCAGAACAACGTTCAGCTTACGCGATTCAATCGAAGGCTGCTCAGCTAAAGTGGCGACCGTTTCAGCAACTAGCCGATTAAGATTGATTTTTGTGGTCTCTAGCACCTGTGGCTTGGCGTATTGCAAAATTTCGTTCAGTAGCTGTCTGAGGCGGTGCTCTTCTTCTAGCGCGAGGGTGAGTCGAGTGCGATCGCGCTCCGACAAATCCAAACCCTGCAAGGCATTTAGCCCCATCTGCACCGTCGTCAAAGGATTGCGAATTTCATGCACAATCATAGACGTAAACTCACCGATGGCCGCCAGGCGTTCCTTTTCAATCAGCTGCGCCTGCGCCACCTGTAGCTCAGCCGTGCGCTTGGCAACTTCGGCTTCTAGCACTTCGTTAAACTTCAGCTGCTTTTGATACAGCTGAAAATTGTCAATGGCCGTCATCGCTCGCTCCGCAAAGAGCTCTACGCACTTAATTTCTTCTGGGTCGAACTGGCGCGGCTGCTCATGAAAGCTGCAAATTGTCCCTAGCAACTTACCTGTAGACGAGCGTAATGGTACCCCCAAGTACGCTCGATAGCCATCCGGGTTAGCCCCATACTGTGTCTCGGATTGGGTATCAGGGACGGCTAACGGACAGCCTGTTTCTACAACGGTCTGAGCCACCGAGCCATGCAAAGAATAAGGCTCACCTCCGCCAGGCCCCAGGTCGTGACTACTGGCTAAAACTTTGCTGAGCGTTCCAAGATTGAGCGTTACAACAGACCAATCGATAGAAATAAGCTTAGAAACGCCTGTGGCAATGTCATCTAAATAGGCCTGCAAATTGCCTTGACGAAAGCTTAGAGACGAGAGGTGCTCTAGCGTAGTCTGCGCCAAGCGGTCTTGCTGAGCCGTGTGCTCCGCTTCTAGGCGTTCACTTGGACGTTCATTTGGACGTTCATTCAGGGGCTCGTCTAGCACGGAAGGATATGCCATATTACGAATGGCCCTATTGTCAGCATCGCCTTTTTGGTTGTCGCTCACTTTCTTACTTTAAAACAACAACAGTATTCATCCATGCATTACCGAGTGATTCCTTTTCATCATCTTTAACAGATTATTCGGAGAGCTTTCGAACAAAAAGAGACCTTCACACAATCTCTCATTCGACATAGCTAAACTCCCAACCTTCTACGAATAAGGAATGTCAGAACGCAATGTGAATACTGTTGTTTTACGATGCGAGACAGATTTACTAGAAACAGTTGTCATTCACTCTCCTTTTTGAAAAAACAAGCGATGGATCTAGCTTGGTCGCTGCCTAATTTCAACTGAAACCAATAGCACAACCGACGCAAGCAGCTGTTTGTTATCTGCCAGGAGAAGCCTTGTCGCTTCTGTATTTAATCTACTCCTCTCATCGATAAATGCAAGCGCATTCGCAACAAAGTTTACAATCGTCGCTAGTCATCTTCGCCGCGTAGCCGCCGCCAAATGTCTCTTGCGGCCTCACGGCCCAGCCCCTGGCGGTTCTCACTGTGTTGCCAGAACTCTTCCCACCAGTCTTCTGGCTCTTGATGGTTGCCGTTGTATTCAGTCGGTCGGCGGGTGCGACCATCGGTTACCAGGCTACCGACATAGTCGGCATCATCGTAAATGCGCTTGATCTGTTCATCAATTTCGGCAAGGTCTTCGGCAGAGACCACACCGTTATCAGTGGCCTTATAAAACTGAACCGTAACGCGGATAGGAAAGTCAGGATCGCGTTCGATTTCAAGACCGTCAATTTCGGTAAAGGGGCCTTCGACCTCGCCATGGCCGATAACAGCAGCTTCTACATTACTTCCGGCTCTCGCAAGCGCTTCTGGCGCTGCGGGCATAGCATCTGACATTACAGACATCTCGGCCTCAGCGCCAAAGTTACCGAAAGGCTCCTTTTGCTTTAGCGGGACTTGGATCAGCATCACCATATTGAGGCCTTCCTCTTCAGAGACTTCAACCGGGGGAAGCTCTACGGCTTCACCACTGCCTTCAGGCTGTTCCGCCCGGAAGTCGCTAATCCGTTTGCCAGTCAGGCTAGCGCGTTCACCGTTTTGATTAAAAAAGAGTCTTTGGCCCCAGGTGCGGCCTGCATCGAAGCCGTCACGCTGGTTGTCGATAACCGTGACGCTGGTGCCCTCACGGGTCGCCAAAATAGTCATAACGGCAGGGTCACCGGGGTAAGACTGATAGTTGAATAAGACAGGATTGAAAGTAGCTTCACCGCTTTGAGGGATAGGGAGGAAAGCAGCTTGGGCGCTAACTAAGACGTGAGAGTCACGTTCAGCTAGCAGAGAGTTTTTGCGACCTGCCCAAGAGTCAGGTTCAGAAAGATAGGTACGCAAGTCTTCTAAAACGTCTGCTAAGAGCGTAGGTTCTGCGTCTTGGCCTTTTTCGTTGCCAGTGAGAAGCGAGAGCCGCTGCATAGGGACATCGGCGGTAAGATCAGAGAAATTGGGATAGCGGATAACGGGCATCAGGTGAAGCTGGGCTTCGCCAGAGCGAGGATCGCGATGCTCGACCTGGATGGTCATGTCGCTAATGTTAGGACCGACAGAAGAGTTGTCGTAGCGACCTGTGTCTTCCCAGGTGACATCCATGATTTGTAAATCGCGCTCGGCGGCGAGGCGCTGGGCTTCAGGGTCACGCAGCATTGATTTAGTCCGCTCAATGACCTGGCCGTACTGATTGTATTCGGAGATATCGGCAACGATAGGCGTTTCTCTGTCGGGGTTGGCAGGTTCCAGAACAGATGAGTTGGGTTCTTCTGGCTCTTCTATAGGGGTAGGTTCGGTCATAGATTCAGACGGGTCGATACCCCACGACTGGGCGAGGACGCTGCGATTTAGGCTGATAGTACCGCCCATGAGGAGGGGAAGGGCGACAAGGGCAGTAAGCGTGACTTTTTTCATGGGGTCTGGTGGAGTTCTAGTGGTCTTAACCTTAAGTTAAGCGGCGAGCGGGCTAAGATTTGGCTGGTTTCTAAAATTGAAAC
>ERZ1740058.371-NODE-371-length-36106-cov-12.993176_pt1 | contig 36106 bp, 24 predicted proteins | sample MGYA00581745_ERZ1740058 | MGnify/ENA primary metagenome ERZ1740058 (study PRJEB43018, sample SAMN04849742) | marine metagenome | isolation source: floating plastic debris | place: Pacific Ocean | collected 2008-08-30 | study: EMG produced TPA metagenomics... | reverse complement strand
TGGGGGAGTGGGGGAGTGGGGGAGTGGCTGGGTAGCTGGGTGGCAGGGTGGCCTGACTGCTATTACCCACGATGAAGGGACCAGCCGTAAAACGGTATTCTTTCGGCTTTGAGCTCTAAATTTTGCCTTGAGTCTCGTTGCTGAATGGCAATGATGTCGGCGATCGCTCTGCTTACCGGTTTCGCCGTAAGATTCTGGCATGGCGTCATGGGGAACTGGCACGGTGCGATCGCTCTACTTTTTGCTTCCGGGTACGAATGGCAAATATGTCTGTGGCGGTCTGTTTGCCGAATTGAAGACGATGGAGTTGGCTCGCCAGGTTTGTGCCGCCACGGTGGTGACCTATGAGCAGCGCGAGCCCCAGACGCTGTTTTTGGACGATGTGCTCCAGCAGGACAACCGCGACGCGATTTTTGTGGTGAGCTGGGGCTTCCACGTGCCCAAGCTGGTAAAAAAGCTGGCGAGGAAGGCCGTGATTTATCATGCCCACAGCGCGGGTTATGGTTTTCGGCTGCCGAGCGGCGTGCCGATTCTGACCGTTAGCCGCAATACGATGGGCTATTGGGGTCAACAGTGTCCGAGTTCGCCAATTTTCTGGCTGCCGAATCAGATTTCGCCAGAGTTTAGCGATCGCGGTCAGCCTCGGGATATTGACGTTTTGGTGCAGGTGCGTAAGTCGTCCCAGTATCTGCTGCAGCAGTTGGTGCCAGCGCTAAAGCCCCACTGCCATGTCGTGCTGCTGGATCACTTCGTGGAGGATTTAGCGGGTCTGTTTAATCGCAGCAAAATTTATCTCTACGACACCGCCGAATACTGGGCACAGTACAAAGTTTCCGAAGGGTTTGGCCTGCCGCCCATGGAGGCGATGGCCTGTGGCTGCCAGGTGTTTTCCAGCGTTAACGGGGCCCTGGCCGATTATCTCGATCCCGGCTTTAACTGTCAGTCCATCGGCACGTATTCCACCCAATATGATGCTGATCGCCTGCTTGCCGCCCTCAAAACGCCCGCCTCCCACCCGCTATCAGAGGGCTTTTTGGCGCCCTATCGGGAAGATAAAATTGTGGTCAGACTGCAGCACATTTTGACCACAGTCAATCACTTTTTTGACCACGCAGAAACGCAGGCAGCGGACGTGCCGAGCCTGTCATCGCAGCGAATTTGGCAACTGCGACTACAGCGGCTCTATCAAAAAGTGGCTCAGAAAATGGGCGGGAACCCGTAACCCCGATTCTCCGCGATGGCGCTATGAATCAAAGCTCCCCCGCCATCGCCGCCCCCTCGGCAAAGGAGCCTTGGAGAATGTACGTTTAGCCGCGATTTGAAGAATTGGCATCAGTCATTTATCGCAAGTCAGCTTTATCACGAATCACCCCCCCCCCACCACCCCACCCCCCCTCCCCCCCTCCCCCCCCCCCCCCCCACCCCCCCAACCACCCTGCCCCCCCCCCCCCTCCTACTCCTCCGCCACCGCCTGATCATAGGCGACCCGATACCCAAACTCACCGCCATCACAGGTGGCCAGCTTCAACGCCTGCTGGGCCAACGCCTGCGCCTCCGACAAGTTGCCTGCTGCCTGGGCCAACTCCGCCAAAAATAGGTGACTATCCGCCCCTTGGAGAACGTAGCCGCTGCGAACCGCAATGGCCCGGGCTTCTTCAGCGAGGCGTTGAGCTTCGGGGAGATGGCCCTGTTCGCGGCGGAGGCGAGCGAGGTCAAGCAGGATATTGGCTTCGTGATCGACCATGTTGATGGCGCGGCAGCGGCGCAGGGCTTCGTTGAGGTGGTGGTCGCTGGCGGAGAACTCGGAGGTGAGGCGGTGGGCAGCCCCGAGGAGCCAGTGGGCGCGGACGTAGTCTCGTTCTACAACGTGAATTGTACGGGCAGTTTCATCGGCCAGGGCGATCGCCCGCTGGGCCGCAGCGAGGGCAGTGGCAGCAAGCTCAGCCTTTTGTTGATAGGAGGTTTGGGGCAATCGGGTCCGCAGCAAAGCACTCAAAGCCCGATAGGCCCAAACAATTCCTTGTCCTTGGATATCGCTATCTTGCGCAAATAATTCCAGTGCCCGATGCAACGCTGCTGCCGCCGCTCCCCAGTCGCCCCGGTAAGCCAGCAGTCGCCCCAATTCCTGATGCCCCACCGCCTCCAAGAACTCGTTCTCAATCTCCTGGCTGAGGACGATCGCGCGGTCCAGATTGACTTCAGCAGCTTGTAGGGCACCGATGGCGAGTTGTGCCATATGAGCCAGGTTGACTAGGCCGATCGCCCAGCTTTGCTTATTCTCTTGCTTTTCATAAATTGCGGCTGCTTGCTCAAACAGGGGCACCGCCTGCGCCGGCTGACCGCTGAGGCTGTAGCAATTGGCCAGATTGTTCAGTATCACAGCCTGGTTAGCCTCTGACTGGAGCTGGGGGGGCTGGGTTTCGTCCTGGGGAAAGAGGGCGCGGAAGAGTTCGATGTATTGTTGATAGGCGCCGAGTTGGTAATAGAGAGGGTTGTGGAGGCGATCTCTAAACAACTCCAACGCCTCGTCATACTGCCCCGCCCGCACCATATGGTGATACAGCTCAATTGCCGGGGCCAGGTCATCCACCGTTGTCACCTGCTCCGCCGCTAGCACCGCTGCAAAGTAGTCCCGCAGTTGGCCATGGGTGCTGCGGCGCTCTGGCGTGCCCATGCGGTCATAGGCATAGCGCCGCACAATCGGGTGCAGGTCAAACCGCTGCCCCTCCCGCTGCACCAGCCCCCGCTCAATCAAATCCTGCAGCTCCCGTTCTAAATCAGACTCCTCTGTCGCCAAAGCCTCCAGCACTTCAAAGGTCACCGGACTGCGAAAACAAGCGATCCGACTCAGCAGTTGCCGCCCCTCCGGACTCAAATTGTCGTAGGACTGCTGCAAAACATGGTGCTGCCGCTGCACCAAGCTCCCGGTCAAGTCCCGCCGCTGCGCCGCCTGAATATCCCCCGGATTGCGCAGGTCCTTGACCACCAGCCCCGCCAGCAGTCGCAAACTCAACGGGTGAAACCCATAGGCCCCACAGGCCTGCTCAATCTCGCCGCGATTGCCCCGGATGCCCTGCGCTCGAAAAAACGCCACCGCATCCGCCGGGTCCATCTGCGTCAGCGCTACTTCCCGACAGCCCAGCAGCAGTGCTCCTCCAATCAGCTCCACCGGCCGGGGCCGCAGCCGGGTCGACATCAGCACCTTACCCTGCAGCTTCGGCAAACTCGCCAAACTGCGCAAAAACCACTCCGCCCCCGGATTAATACAGTCGCGCCCTGCAGCGGCGATGTCCTGTTCCCCATCCCCCTGATAGGCCGCCCCCAGGCTGCTGTAAGCCCGCAGCTCCCGCTCAAACCCATCCAGCACCAGCAAGATCCGCTGTTGCGACAGATACTCCAACAGCAGCTTCACCCGCTCCGCTGGCTTTAGATCCTCCGGTTCCTGTCCCCTCAAGTAAGTCAGCGTGGAGTAGACAAAATTATCAAACCCTGCTTGCTCTTCGTAGAAACTCCACCACACCACCCCGGGCCAATCCCGCTCCGCCACATCATGCAGCAGCCAGTGCCAGGTCAGCGCACTCTTGCCAAAGCCCCCCAAAGCCCGCAGCACCAGTAATGGCTGGGGACCCTGCTTGAGCCAATCATTCAGTAGTTGTCGTTCAGCTTTGCGTCCCGTAAAGTACGGCGGCATTCCGTAGGGGTGAGCCAGCAGCCATTGTTTCGGCGTGTATTCCTGCGGTGGAGACGCTTCAGTTTCCACAATCCCAAACGCGCGAAACACCTGTTTCCAGGCAATATCCAGTTCGTCAGGAACCGTGAAATTAGCGTAGTTGAGAAATCCAATGCTGGTCGGTAAGTCACAAGGCTCCTTCAGAATCGGGATTAACCGCCCGCGATTGTTAACGGGATCAATTGCCTGGAGTATGTATCTTTCATAGGTCGTCCACTGGCTTTCCAAATAATCCTTTGTAAGCACTAGAAGCGTTCTTTGGCTGTTAGCTAGGGCATCTTCAAGATCTTGAAGGGCAGGCTTACCCAGTTCGACATTGTCAACATCAATCCAAATCTTCAAGCCTACCTTTCGCAACCGTGTCAGCAGTTCCCCCCGCACCCAAGCCTTATCAGCGGTGCTGTAGGAGATAAACACGTCGTAATCGTAGGTCGCGGCGGCGGTATCGGTGGGACTGGAACTCATGACGGGCTGGGGGCAGGGCTAAATTCCTTTCGTCCTAATTCTATTCGCTGCATTAGCGCCTAACCACTTATGACGATGCCTGGCCTCGACTGGACTGGTAGCAGGCAATCCAGCTCTCGACATCATGGCCAGCAACCACTTCTTTCACAATGCTTCGATCCACCGTCGCCAAATTTTTGAACCGCAGACAGCATTTCCTGGCGTACTGTTTAAGCTGGGAAAGTCTGACTGGGTAGGGAGTCAGGAGTCAGGAGTCAGAAGCCAATTCCCTACTGAATTCTGGCTCCTGGCTTCTGGATTCTTCCATCACCAATACTTTCCGGCTTAGATTACACGCTCATTCACTTCTTCAAACCCCGCATGAATCACCGACCGTACATCTTCAATCAGCGGACCGAGGACGGCGGCCTGCTCGGGACCAATTTCTTCGAGGTACTCGGGAACCGAATTGGCGGAACTTTTTATAAAAGTAGGGCGTTGCTGAATTAAGGGGTGATGTTGTCTGGTGCAGACCTGAGCGAGACGCTGAGGCGCAGCCAAAAATTTTCGCTGCCGTGGGGGTCTCCCTAGCGGACTGAGGCCCACGAACCTCGTTTATTTTCAAGAGCATTGTCTACAAATTCGCGAGTTATGGAATTCTGCCGGTTGCCAAAGTACCTGGATTCGGGACAGGATGGTCTTTACAGCGTGTGCAAACCGTGGTCAACAGCAGCCGGGAGAACAAAGCTTTGCGGAAATTGCCGTCTCTGCCCTTTTCAGTCAAATTAGCGTACGGCACCGGAGAGTTGGCAGCCGCCGTTCCGTCCAGTCTATCCGCTTTTTTCCTGCTTTATTTTTTTACGGATGTGGCCGGCATGAATCCGATTCTGGCCGGCGGCGTCCTGATGGTTGGTCGCCTTTGGGATGCCATTAACGATCCGTTAGTGGGGTGGCTGAGCGATCGCACTCGGTCCCCCCTGGGCCGTCGTTATCCCTGGATGCTGATTGGCGTCGTGCCTCTGTCGATTTGTTTTGTGCTGCTGTGGACGGTGCCCTCGGTGACCACGCAGTGGGGCCTGTTTACCTATTACGCGGTGCTCTCCCTGTTTGCCTTTGCGGCTTTGACCGCCGTGCAGTTGCCTTACACCACGCTGGCCGCCGAACTGTCGGACGACTATGACGAACGGACGGCTCTGATCGGCATGAAATCGACTTTCAGCATCGGCGGCAGCATTCTTGGTCTGGTGATGGCGCAAATTGTGTTTGACCAAGTGGCCGAGCCGAAGGCGCAGTATCATCTGCTCGGTCGGCTCTCGGCCAGCCTGGCGGTTTTTATGATTGCTATTTGCGTGGTGGGTACTTATCGCCGCTATTGGCAGGTGCAGGCCCATCGTCTCCACGACCAGTCTGCTGCCCTGCCTCGGTCCTTGTTCAGTGACATGCGCAGCGTTTTTCGTAATGCGGCCTTCCGTAAAATCCTCGGGCTTTATCTTTGCGGCTGGATTGGCATTCAGTTGACTGCCGCTATGCTGCCCTATTTCGTCGGGGCCTGGATGGAACTGTCAGAAAGCCACTTTGCCCGCATGGCGCTGACGGTCCAGGGCACAGCGATCGCCATGGTGGTGGTCTGGGAACGGGTGGCCAAGCTGAGCGGGAAGCGAACGGTCTTTTTGGTGGGGGCGCCTTTGGCGATCGTCGCCCTGGCTGCGTTGATTACCGTGCAGCCTGGTGAGGTTCGCATCATGTATTTGCTGGGCATTTTCGCCGGCATGGGCGTTGCCACCATGTACATGGTGCCGTTTTCCATGCTGCCCGACGTGGTTGATTTAGATGAACTGCATACGGGGCTCCGGCGCGAAGGCCTGTACTTTAGCGCCGTCGTATTTTTACAAAAGCTGGGGGTTGCGGTGGCCCTGTTTGCTTCGGGCACCTTTCTTTACCTGACGGGCTTTATTGCCAATGCCGAAAGTCAACCGGCCGCGGCGCTCTGGAGTATTCGCCTGTTGATTGGGCCGCTGCCAGCCGTTCTCCTAGTCTGCAGCCTGTGGTTTGCTTATCAATATCCCATCAGCCGCCGCCGCCACCAAGAAATTTTGCTAGCTTTGCACGATCATCGACTCAATCGTTTGCCCACAAAGCCGCCAGGGTCGTTTGAAGAGTTGGGTTAACGCTTTTAAGCCAAAAAAATCCCCAGCACCGAGTAGCGCTGAGGACGGTTGTTTACTGTCGTTGTCTGTTGAGGAAGTCGATAACGTCTCTAGCGACTGTATTGAACACCCCGATAAGTCAGAGTTTCAGTCGATTGCTGGAAGTGCTGCTGGGGCTGCTTAATGGTGTACGGCTTACCTAGAAAGATGCCGGTTTGTGCGGTGGCGACACTGGGCACGCCAGCAATTAAAGCGCGGAAAGTAATACCGCGATAAATCATTTGCATGGGACTAAAACTCCAATTCCAATTGCTATTGATAACCACAGCGCCGGGCGCACCGTTCACGCATCAAATAACGTGTTCTGCCCCACACCGCCACCGGATTGAAATCACACCGCCGCGTTTCTGACGTCAGGGCTGACGGTGACCTGGGGCTTACTATGACGTGGGTATCTGTAGCAAAGGCCGGCATCGGTCGGAACGGTTGCCACAGAGCGAGCTGGCTGAAAATGGCCGCGTGTGGAGCACCGGCAGCCCAAAAAAAAGCCGCTGGAGGCGATCGCCCCCAGCGGTTACTGAGCTAGACTGATGGCCGCATTTAAGGCAGCCGAACCCGGAAGCGGAAGGCGCCGAACTGGTTCGTGGGCACCGTGAACGGCCCCGCGACCACGCCGCCGCCCGCGCCCACGCCAAGCCCGCCCGTGGGTCCCGGTGGCCCCAGCGGGAAGCTGCCAGGGGTTGAAGGACAGAAGCTTTCCAGAGGGGCGCCCGGCGATCGTCCTTGTACAGTACTTCCGGCGCCGCCAAAGGTGGGCGTACCCAAAGGCCCCACTGCCGCTAACTCAAAGCCCACTGCAGTATTCAGCACCGACGGCGCCTGCAATTCATCACAAATGTTGAGCTGAGTAATCGTGCCTACACTGTTGTTCCACAGGAAGACGGTGTACTCCACTTCATCGTTGGGCTGCAGCTCAAAGCCAGCCGGCAGTTGGAAAATGCCCGCCAGTTGGTCACCTCCCCCCAGCGCTGCATTCAATAGGGTGTCATTGTCATTGGTGTCCCCCGGCTGATCGTTAAAGCTCGTGATGCCGGGCACGGCCTGGGCGACGCCGCCGCGAAAAATATTGGTAATCCGCTTCACCAACACCAAGTCAGTTGCCGTAGACGGGAATTGAATCGCTGTCGGATCATTGTTATTGCCTGGATTGCCGTCGTTGTCGGGGTCAACGTTGCCGCCCGTTTGCGAATCATCCGTGACTCGGGCAGTTCCCGGCGGCACCCCTGGTCCACTGGGTTGACCGGACGCCGTTGCCGTATTTTGGCTGATAACAATACCGTCGTTGGTGGGGCCCGCACCGCCCGCGCCTAGGTCAGCCCGCACGTTAATCACGACCGTGACACTGTCGCCGATGTTAAAGGCATTCGTTGGGGCAAAAAGCTGAAAGTCACTGACGCCGTCGTAGGCTGGATTAATGGTCGGCGGTGTACCGGTGAAGCTGCCGGTGGTCAGCGTTGGCGCTCCCAGCAGCACAAAGCTATCGACCTGATTCGCCGCGCTGGTAATCAACGCATCCTGCAGATTTTCCTCCAGGGCAACGTCGTCCAGCACAGTGGCGCCAGTATTGGTGACCGTAATGGTGAAATTAAAGTCATACTGGGTGGTGCCTGTCACCTGTTGGAAGGTGCTAATGCTCTTGGCCACCCCAATGCTGGGGAACGGAATCTGTAGGCGAGTGGGCGTGTTGTTATTGGTCGGGTCACCATCGCCATCCGGATCGACGTTATCGCCATCTTCTGATAAGTCCGATGGGGTCTGACCACCTGGCGATGTACCCGTGGCGCTGGCTTGATTATCGGCGACTAAAATGCCGTCGAGGGCAGGGGTGGCCCCTCCCAAAGTGCCCAATTCCAACTGCACCGTGACCGTGACAATCGCTACGTCGCCGGGATTAAAGCTATTGCCAGTGGCAAATAACTCGCTCGTTGTCGGGGGCGGTCCTGGAGCCGCTGCGGTGGCTCCTGTGTAGCCGAGGTTAATGGTGGGCGCCGTCCCTGTAACGCCAGAGGCATCAATTGTGGGTGTGCCAACCACAGTAAACGAGTTAGCTGGGTTGAAATCACCGGCTGGTACTGTCTGGGAACCGGTAATGTAAGCGGCTTCCAAATCTTCAGTTATCTGCACGTCGTTCAACACAGTGTTGCCCGTGTTTTCGACCCGCAGCGTTAAATCAACGTCGAAGGTACCGGGAGTGGCGGTGGCTCTGGGGGCCGAATTAGTCTTGGCTAGACCAATTTCAGGATCGGGCTCAACGGCCAGAATTGCCCCGCCCGCAATCAAGTCGAGGCCGCCTGGGTCACCTACATCACTTTCTGTGGTGGCAGGAAAAAAGGCGGTATTGGTAAAGTCAACCAGGTTAGCCGGATTGCCGCCGTCCGTGACGTCACCCGCAAAGATGGAATAGCCAAAAATATTGGTCGTTGTGGTGTCGCCGGGAGGCAGCAAATCTTCCACGCTAAAGAACCGACCCAGAACATCTTGAGCCGGTACCGTGTGGGAGGGTTGGATAATTGGATCCGCCACAGTCAAATCATCATCGCGAGCCACAAAAGAGATGAGGTCTGTTTGAGCCACCGCACCCCCATATGTCCCACCGGGTAGGAGAGTAGGATCTACCGTTACTAGAGGTCCATAGCTAGAAGGATTACCGCCACTGAGACCGGTAATAGCAGCGATCTGAAAATTGTCATTGCCGCCTCGATCAAGAATGACGAAGCCAAAATTCTCTCGCAGCGCCAGGGGCACATCCAGTCCCGCATCAATGATGTAATCAACGCGTTCAATATTGTTGCGAGTTTCTTCTTGTTCACCGATGACGCCCGGCGGGGTAATGTTGTTAAAGAGATTATCGATGCCGCGATTGGTAACCAGACTCAGCATGCCCTCTTCGAGAGTGTTAGCGACTTCAGGAAGTGCTGAGATCGGTGAAGAGAGGTCCTCTCCCGGCACTTCATGGAACAGAATTGCCCGATTCGGCAGACCCGCACCTTGATTACGCTGAAAAACCAGTCGATTTACTAGACCGCCACTGGTGTTTGGAAAATTGGTGGGTACGAAAGTTTGGCCGCCGACGACAATGCCCTGCAAAACCTGGTTGTCGCCAGCACCAAAATTAATATCCACAGTAGCGGAGGGGGGAAGCCGACCGGGGCTGCCATTGTTGCACTCAGCAATGTCATCTTCATTACAGGGAACTGTGGGATCAATGTCCACAAAGTTAGTGTCAGGAGCAGGAACAGAAAGGGTGGTGTAGTCAGTAATGGGCTGGTTGGCCCAGGCTGGCGTCGCCAGAGAGGTGAGACAGAACAGAGCGGCAAAGCAGACGCTGAAGCAGGCTTTAAGATAACCGATCGCTCGCTGTGGAAAAGACACACGTTGGTTCATGACTCTACTGGCTGATCACTGGAATGGGCACGGGATAAAGGGGAAATAGCGGACGTTACTCAAGCTGCAAATCGGTTTCCACATCTTCAAAGATGATGTCGATGCCTTGGGTATCGGTAAAGATAAACTCGACCCGGCGATCGCGGGCATAGTCGAGCCGCGTTGTGCCTTGGGACCGCCGCTGACTTTCGCCAAACGGCACAATGCGCATGCGCTCTGCAGCAATACCCTGCCGCAGCAGATAATCGCGGGCGGAGAGCGATCGCCGTTCACTCAGGGCTTGGTTGTAAGCCACGCTGGCGCGCGGGTCGGTGTGGCCCTGCAGTTCCACAATGAGGGACGGATAGAGGCGCATGGCCTCGGCGATTTGATCCAAGATCAGCGCACTTTCAGAACTGATAAACGACTGATCCAGGGCAAAGTGAATGTTGCGCGGTACCCGCAGCACAATAGGTTCGGGAGCCGGGGGCGGCGGCTCTTGAACAATCACCGGAGGGTAACAGGTGGCATCGAACGGCACCGTGGTTGGCGGGCGTTCGGGGAGCGTGCCGTCACTGGCGGCAACGCTAATGACGGGGGACGGTTCCGACGTGCCAAATTCGCCATCCGTCGCGATCGCGCTTAGCCAATCGCCGTCGGTGCTGTCCCAAGCAAAGCTAAAGTTGCCGTCGGCGTCCGCTGTGGTGGTCATCAGCGGCTCACTCAAAGGGCTGTACAGCCCATCATCCTCGTTAATGCGATAAAGATCGACCTCGCTGCCGGGGTCAGCTTTGCCGGTTAAGGTCAAATCAGCGCCCGTGCGATCAAAGGCATATTGGCTAAATTCGGGGGCGTTAATGGCGCTGTTCCCGGTTTCGGAGCGGCGATGGCGGTGATTGCGCGGTGGATTGGGACCATCGGCCCGCTGAAAGTGCAAAATATCGCTGTTGCCCTGGGCCATCAGGTCGATGCTGAGGCCGTCGAGCTGGGCGAATTGATTGGCCCGAATCAGGTTGCGATCGCTGTGGGGATAAGCGGACACCGCCACCCCCGGCCCGGGCTGATAGCCAATTTCATTGTCGACAATTTCGTGTCCCTGACCGGTCACATACACCGCGGCCCGACGAAACCGGCGGCCGTTGAACCGAATGTTGTTGGCGGCAATTTGCACCGCGCCGTCTGGCTGAAACAGATAAATGCCGCTGCCGTCGTTAGCACAAACCAGATTATTGGTGATCTGGGCCCCCGCCAGCGAGCCTTCCAGGCGAATGCCATCGGGCATGCCGGCTAGGCCGTTGCCAATAATCGCGTTGCCGGTAAGCTGCAAACCATCAGCCCGATAGCCAGTGATCACCCCGCTGCCCTCGTGGTGCTGGATCAGATTGTTGGCCACGGTCACATTCGTGGCGTTGAACACCACAACGCCAAAGGCCGATCGCCGCTCGGGCATCGATTCGTCCAGTTCGGCGCCCAGCCAGTTTTGTTCAATGACTACGCCATCAATGGCCTGTTCGCGGTCCGCTAAATCCAAGCCAATAAACTCCGGGGCGTCTAGCTGCAAATCGGCGGGTAGGGCGCGATTGATCACTAAAATATCCGCCGCCGGGGTGGTCAAGGTGGCGATGCGGGGGGCGGACTTAAACCCGTGCAGGTTGAGGCCGCGCACCGTGACGTCGGAGGCGGTCACGGTTAAGCCGACGAAAACTTCCGCCCCCGCCGCCGGGCTCAGAGTCACCACGGGAATCGGACTGTCTGGCAGGTAGGGCTGGGCCTCACCGTAGCCCGCCTGCGTGGTCCCGTCGATAATCAATCCCGGCGTCTGCAGCGGCGGCAAAATCGAGGTTAGGGCGATCGCCGTATCATTCGTGGGCAAATCAAACCCAATGGTGCTGGTGTCAGCCGCCGTCACTAAGGCTTGTTCTGCCGCCGATAGAGATTCCAGCGCCAGGGTACCATTGGCGAGCAAAATCGCTTCCCGCAGGGTCAGCGCCTCATCCGCAGTCACTGCACCATCCGCCGCACTGTTAACGGTAATGTCGTAGCTGTCCGGCGATTGAGCGATGGCGCCAGCGGCCCAGAGGCTGAGGCCGGTTCCCAGGGCCAAACATGTCCACAGCGTTTTCATCAGATACCTCTATCGCTTGGGGTCTCGGGGGCAAGGGCGATCGCCTGGTGCGCCGCCGCAAAATCGCTGGCCGCATCCACCAGGGACGCGATGATATCAGCCGTCGCGGCTGGGTTAATTAAGGAAACATCGCTCACGTCCGTCGCCGCATCGTCGGCATTGTCAGCATCGTCGGCTTCGGGAGCTTCAGGAGCCGCAGCGGTATCCACCAGCGACTCTTCTTGCTGGGGCGGCACCACCTCGGGCTGCACGCCAAAGCCATTCAGCAGTTCATTAACTTTGAGCTGCACGCCCAAATAAGGGCCGCTGGCCGAGCGGAAATCACCGCCGAAACCATCACTGTCGGCGCTGCCAAAGCTGTAGCCCACGCCAATGCGCAAATCGGGCGTGATGTAATAGCCCAACTCAATGGACGTGCCAACTTCGTTAAAGCTGGCCTCCGGTTGGGTAATGTACCGCACTTCGCCCAGCACATCCCAGCGATAGGCAAACTGATAGGACGTGCGGAACTGCATCAGATGAATCGAGTTACTGAACTCAAAATCGTCCGCCAGGGTCGCATCGCTGATGCGGAAGGCATATTTGCCATAAAACTCCCACTGCCAGCTAGGCGCGTAAATCGCTTCTAGTGCCAGCGTGTGGTCAGAGGAGCCAATGTCGCTATCAATCAGCAATGAATCCGGCGTTGTAGACGGATTGCGCCGAAATTCATAGCTCATCAGCGCGTTCCACTCATCGCTAATGGGATTGCGGTAGGCCATGCCTAACTTAAGGTCGGTAGAGTTACCCAGCCGTCCCGTGATGGATTGGTTGGCAAAATTGGCGGTTTGGAAGCGGAACAGCGTGGTCAAGGAATTGGTGACTTTACCCGCCGCCGCCGCCGTAAATACGGTATTGCTGCCGGAGGACGAATCGCGGTGCTCGATCCGCGTGCTGGCTTGAAAGTCAGGGTTATTCGTGTATTCCAGGCCGACCGAGTAAGACGTGCCGCCCAAAATGCCCAGGGCCGTGCCGCCCAGGCCGACCGCATAGGGTTGCTCAAACTGATCGCCGGCACCAGTGGTGTTAAAGCCGTCGCTGATGACGTGCTCCACGCCGACGGTGGCGCGCAGGCCAGGGGCCAGAATGATGCGGTGGTTCAGCCCCAACGCCGCCTGACCAATGAGCCCGCCATAGCCGCCAATCAGCGAATAGCGGCTGCGCAGCGAGGTGTTGTCGCCCAGCTCATAGTCCACTAGGGTATCCAGGCTGGTGATGTTGCGGGGGGTCGCCCCGCTGCTGCTGACGAACTGCTGCGATAAGCGCATGGTGACGCCCGGCTGCAAAGCCCAGTCAAGCGCTAGCGTGGTGCGATCGGGATAGGCTAAATCTTCATCATCGCCGATATTGATTTCGCTTTGGGCGCGGAAGCTCAGGTCTGACGTGATGGGAATGGCGACCTGGGGCACAAACTGCTGGGAGTTACTAGAATTGTCGCCCAAGCGATCGCGGCGATCGCGGTTCACATAGTCCAGCCCCAGGTCTACTGACCCAATTTCCTGCCAGACGCCAACGCGGTAGGTGGTCAGCGTATTATCCACTCGTTCACCCGGCTCAGCAAACTGGCCCGGATTGAACAGCGCCACTGGATCAACCAGGACTTCGGGGGCTTCCCCGCGATTGATTTCCTGATCAAACTGCAGATTCAGCCGCGTAGTGGCACCCACAGCGGCATTCACGGCGGCGCCCCAGCGGGTTTGTCCTGGCCGGAAGCTAGTAGTGGCCGTGTTGCTAAAACCGGCGTCGGCGCTGCGCAAATAGGCCAATCCTTGCACGGCGGGGGTGAACAGCGGGCCTTGGGCCTCAATGCGATAGGCGTTGCCGTCCGCGGATTCGCCAAAGCGATCGAAGTCAGAACGCGCGATTTCGCCAATTAAAGAACCCGTTTCCCCCAGCGGTACAAACAGGTCGGCCCCAAACAGGGAAAAGTCTTGCTCGCCCTGATCTTCAGACAGCAGCGTCACCCCGGCCCAGCCCCCCTGCTGAGGCTGCCCCGCCTTGAAGTTGTATTGAAAGCGGCTGGCAAACAGGTTGCCGTCTTCTTCTTCATCCACCTGGTAGGTAATCACAATCCGATTGACCAGGGTTTTGCCCAGGGGGTCGATGCGGGTGCGATAAAGGGGCTGGCGGAAAAGCAGCGTGCCGCGATCGTAATCAATTTCGTAATCGCTAACTCGGGCGAGTTGACGCCGCTCGATCACGGTTCCCGGACGGTTGAGTTCTTCCGTCTCAATAAAGACATCTTCACTGCCGGCCAAGATGACGCGGCGGGACAAGAAGTAGAAGCCGCTGGTGCCGTCAGGGGCGATCGTATCGCGCTGGAACGGCCGCAGGTTGTTAGCATACATGGCCGTCAACTGCAAATTACCCAGGGTGTAGTTGGCCTTAAAGCCGTGCAGCTGGCGCGTAATCGACGTGAATTCCTGGGAAGAGCGAGAAAACTCTGACGTCCGATAGTCGCCCCACATCAAATAGTCCGCCTCACCCCCGGGCACGTCCGCATCCCGCTGGAACCGCACAAAAAAGCTGTCAATCGATGGCGTTAGATAGTCGACCTGGGAGCTGTCACCGTAAACGGGATAGGTGTTGTCGCAGAGCTGATCGGCGCGGAATAGGCGGTTGCCATCGCAGGTTTCGTTGAGCGGTCGGCGCGTGTTTAAGGCGCCGGTAAACTGCCAATCGCCCAAAGTCCCCGTAGCAAACAGGGCGGCCCCCAGGTCAAACTCGGTATCGCCAATGTCATCGGGGTTGAGGAAATCGGCGTAGCTGCCCCAGAGATTGGTGCCGCCGGGACCAATGCGCAGATCAACTAAGCCGGATATCAAAGTTGGCCGTAGATTCGTAGCAAACTCTACCTGGGTAAAGGTTTCCAGATCGGGTAGCGGCGCTAGCGTCGCGGCTGCTTCCAGACCTTGAACTTCATAGGCGGAAGCGGCGGCTCGAATTCGCACCTGCTGCGCGTCTAAGGAAGACCGCAAAATGGCGTTGAACTGACCTTGCCGAGCCAGCACCTGGAAGCCGGCCAAGTCAACGTCGTGATCGACCCCTTGAAATTCACCGGCTCCAGTCGTCAGAGTAACGACCACGTCACGGGGCACTAAGTTGCCCGCATCATCCGTAATGCGCCCTTCAAACTCAATAATCGATCGCCGATTGGCCGGCACCACAGGACTCGTCACTGGCGTCAGGCTGAGACTAAATTCCGACTGTCCCTCAGTGGCCTCAGCCGCATCCAGCGCCCCAGCCGGGATTTCTGGTAGCGGCAGTGGATTGGATTGCGCTTGCTCTTCCAGCCGCAGCGGCAAATTGGGAAACGGCTCTGCCGTCAAGGGAGGTTGCTCACTGGCTGGCGCTACCATAAAGGCGTCGGCACGGGTTGTCGCAGCCGTTGCAGAGAGTGGTCGCACTACGGCATCGGTTCGCAGCGGCGCGATGGGGGCCACGCTGTTGCCAATGACCGTTAGTGGAGAACGATTTGGTGCGCTGACGGCTTCTAGATCGGCTAGCGAAGCGGCGTCTGTGGCCACTAATTCTGACTCGCCAAAAGCCTCATCAGCCGCCGCACTGGTAATCGTCGTCAGATCAATAACCGCATCGGAGTCTTCGCGATTAGGGTTAGCCGCCAGAGCATCTTCGTCGGTGTCCTCCGAGGATTGTGCGATCGCCACTCCCAAAACATCTGCGGTTAACGCGCTGACCATCAGCCAGCCAATCATTGCAATGAGGGTCTTCATCACCCCTGCTCCTCCCCAAATGCGGGTGTGACGCCAAAGTTCATACGGGCCAGGCCGCCGGGCTCTAACCGTACGAGTCGAGACTGACTGTTATCCGCCAAGCGATATAGATTTGGAGCCAGGGTATATCCCGGCAGGCTCGTCAGATCCAGCGTGCCGACTCGGTTACCAGCAATCACATAGGCCACTGAGAACAATCCATCGGGGTCAGTCAGAATGCGGTTGCCGTCATCCAGGAACACCACCGCATTGGGAACGCCGGGTTCACCAGGCTGCTGTTCGCCATCAAAGTTTTTGTCGACGAAGACTCGACCAATCAGCGTCCCACAGTCCGACAAAATCCCTGGCCGGATCGCTAGCTCATTGCTAGCGGTAGCGCTGCTGGTGGGAGTAATGGCTTGGGCCACATTACGGCCCGAACCGCGCACGGCATCCGGAGTCACCAACGCCGCATAAACCACCGATAAATCCTGTCCTGCAGCTAAAGATGCCCCCCCAAAGTCGAGGGTAAAGGTTCGATCATTGGTCGCCACGTTAGTGAACTGTAGCGGTGACGTCCGAATCGAATCTTCAAGGAGCTGTAAACCCAGCGGTAGTTCATCTGTAATGGTCAGTGGACCAGCGGCTACGGTCGCTGAATTTCGCACTAATAGACGATAGACCACCACGTCACCGGGCTCAGCGGCTCCTCGGTCAGAAGTCTTGATTAATGTCAGCGGTGGGGTCTCGTCAGCCTGTAAAGATGTGGGGTTTGAAACAACCGTCTGAGAATTACCATTGCTGTCTAAATAACTGGCTCCCACCTGATTTAAAACGACAGTTGTTTGGGCAGCAACCGGCGCTAATCCGGGACGCGGCACCTGATCAACCCAATTCAAAAACTGCACAGTAAAACAGGCGATCGCTGCCAAAAACCAAAATCGCCCTTTAGAAGAATGGGCAAGATCTCTGATTAATTGGCCAATAAAATTAGGAATGGAAAAGATCCAATCAAGTCGCAACATTCTAATAAGGAGACGAAGTTCACATCCTTAGGACACCATTTCCTAAAAAGCATGAATGCTTTTTAAGTGAAAAAATTGTCTAAACACACACCACATTTCCTGCCCTTGGTGGCAAATGTATTTGCCTGCACCAGGACGTCAATTAATCAAAAGTTGTAGATTGCACTTTCGGAAATTAACCTTACACCAAAGTGTCCGTGAATATACTTTTCTCACATTAAAGAATTCGTAAGAGCGGGCGATCGCGTCCAGTGAAAATTCGGATTTTTTGACTGCAGCGACAACAATTAGGTCACTGATTTTTCCCGTCACAAACGATTACCGGAAAAGTCGGAAAAATCTTAAAGGTCTGACACGATAAGGATTTTGGCGGTGATGTTGAATCCTTAAGATGGACATTTCTCAATGCTTTGAAAGTCCGTCGCAACACTAAAGCGTTTAGTTGTTTATGCGAAAGCCACTAGATTTATCAATATGTAACCAAAAGAATATCTATGATATGGAGAAACCTTTTGAGGGAAATCTGAGTCGATCGTCTTTGATGCTCGACGATATCCTGTCAACTTTCCACAGCGGCTCTTGCAATCGCGAAACTCGGGATGGCTCGGTCGTGATCAGCAAACGTGCCATCACCAAATCAAATTAAATGACTTTGTCATTGATCTAGACAGCACCAGCGCTATTGATTTTAGGACAGTCGCAGTCTTGAGAAGTGCTGCCACTGATTAAGCAAGAAAATGTGATGAGTCCGACCGTGGCTGATGACGCTAGTTCGGGGTAGGGCGGCGTCTGGGCAGTGAGTTCTTGGTTCTAGCCGAGCCGTGTTCATGTTACGGAGCTACGGCTTCAATCCAATAAGCCCATGACGAGAATTGAACTCGTGACCTCACCCTTACCAAGGGTGTGCTCTACCGCTGAGCTACATGGGCAGACGTGGATGGGCCGAGCTGGATTCGAACCAGCGTAGGCATAGCCAGCGGATTTACAGTCCGCCCCCATTAACCACTCGGGCATCGACCCGCTATCCACAGACCCTTAATCTAACATAAGTGTGTTCATTTCCCGGGAAAATTTTTCCAGGCTAGTCGCTCGCAGAAGCACCCTGAAGCCTTGCTCTAGTGGCGCGATCGCGATTCTAGGGGAGGACCGAGTCTCATGAATTTGAGGGCGTTTTAGCCGGTGGAGTAATGCCCCGCTGCACCAGGCCATCGTTAATTTCTTTGAGAAAGGCAAAATCTTTAACTGGCAGGGGGCGATCGCGCACCTTTTCTGGCCTCAAGATGTCGTCAAAGGCCGCCCGTAAATCGGCGGGTCCAAGGTCGAGTGGCGCCTCCAGGTGGCAAGGAATGACTCGCTCAAACGGCCATTGACTCACTTGATCAACCCAGTGCTGAACGGCGTCAGGGTTGCGATTAAAGATCAGGGTTTGCAAAACTGGCGCCACAAAGGGCCGACCGTGGCTCCACAGCGCCTCGAAAGACGCCTGCCAGTCTGACTGCCAGCAAAACGGATAGAAGCCAAAATAAGCGCGCTTGGAGCGATCGAGAGCCTGGCGCGACGCTTTAAACGCTTCCACCAGCGTCGGCGTGTTGAGCGCACTGGGGCGAAAGAAAAAGGCAAACAGCGTAATCCGATGCCAGCCCCGCCGTCGCGCTGCCGGCGTATCGACAATGGGCTCTTGGGCGCGATCGCGGGCGTGAAACAGCAGGGGATAAGGATCGAGGCTGAGTACCGCCGGTGGCTCATCAGATACCGACATCAGCGTGTCGGTCAGCAATAGGGTGCGGGTGGCGCGATGGAACAAAACCACCTCAACAAACGGCCCCAGACCCAGCCTAATCGGGCCAAGAATTGCCCAGTCGAACTGATCAGCAAACGGCACAGGCGTGTCAGCGGTCAAGATATGGGTGCGATGTTTAGGCAGTCCCAGCCAGCTCAAAGGCAGGTTGACGGGAAAACTCCACTGGTGCGGAGCGACGTAGATTTGGGCTTGCGGAAAGCGGCGAGCAAACGGGCCCACAAAAACTTTGTGCTCAATGCCAGTGGTGGTGGTCTGAATGATGTACCGCACTGGACCGTGAACGGCTTCCAGCGATCGCATGAGGTCGATACATTCTGCGGTGGGAGCCACGGGGGAATAAACCAGCAGCCCGCCCGTCGCCAGTCGCACCACCGTCATGCGAATCGGCACGACCACATAAAAAATGCCCTGATACTGATCAAATGTCCAAATGGTGTCTTCGACCACGGTCTGCATCAGCGTTGGCCGTTGGCCATAGGGATAGAGCGGCACTACCGGCCAAAAGGGCCATGACTGTTTCGCGCGATCGCCCTGTTTTAATCCGTGGCCCTGCGGCTCAAAAGAGTCCTGGCTCGTCATGTTGCTCAAAGTTCGGTCTGCCCTTTGAATTGTAGAGACTTCTGCAAACAATTCGCAGTAAGCCAGGCCGATGCATGATGATGGCGCCGTGATTCCATCAGCAGTTAAGTCATATGGGGCGTAGGCAGGAGCACGCTTGCCTAAAGTTTATTTGCTAAGGGCTAAACGTCCCGCCATCAAGCCATGAAAATCCAAAGGATAAAAGTTCTCGCGCCGATTTGAGAATTATCTGCTCGTTCTGAAGAATAGACCCACGCCGGTAAAGCTAGGCTAGTGCGGAAACCAGCACAACGGGTTTGTCTTGACCTTGAGGGAGGCTGCAATGGGCAATCGCCTTTCCTTCAGATGCCACACTTTGAGGTCCGCCATTAGCGAACCAGCGCTGCCGCATTGGTTCGGTATTTTTAGTCAGATGACTGGCTGCGGCCTGGTGCTACTGGCTGGGCAAGAGCAGTCACTAAGAATCCGCGCTGACGGCAGCGACGGCGGTGGTTTCAGATTGATTGGCGATATCAGCGCTGTGAACCACCAGCACTGAGCAAGGAGCATGGTGCATCACGTAGTTGCTGACGCTACCCAGGAAAAATTCGCTCAGCCCGGAGCGGCCGCGATTGCCCACAATAATCATGTCGGCCTGCCAACTGCCCGCCACATTGCAAATTACTCGTCCCGGATCGCCGGCAGTTTGAGTAAACTCGGCGCAAATGCCTTTGGCTGCCGCCTCATTGGCAAGCTGGCGCAGTTCTTGAATGCCATCGCGCTCGTAAGTGTCCCAACGCTTTTGATAGGTTTCCCAAGCAATGCTGTCGCTGATTGGGTAATAAGAGTGATAGGTTCGCACTGGCAACCCGGGACTTCCTTCTTCATAGGCCGAAAGAGCATGCACAATCATAAGCTCGGCCTTCATCAATTGGGCCATTTTGATGGCTTTATCGATGAGGTATGTCCGTAGAGGAGAATGATCAACGGCCACTAGAATCTTGCGATACATAACTGCCTCCTTCGGAAACAGGCTAATTTGCGGCTGATCGCGATACCCGGAGCCTAGAAAGCCATCAACTCATTAATTCCAAGCAGACGGGGCTGTAGAGAAGCCACCGATTTTGATTGGAATACAGCATTTCTGACTTGATAAAAGTGCTTTATCTTGCCCAAGACAGGAACTAGAGAACACCTTTACCTCGACAGGTTCTAAAACTGCTGTAAGCCGGTATCGCTCGCTGGGTTGAAGCTAGTCGCGATTACATACGATCGCTTCGTGCCTCAACTCTAATTTTAAAGTGAGAGTTAGCGGCGGCTGGAAAGGACTTAACACGCGATCGCATTTTGCAACAAAACCCAACTTTCTGCCGGCCAGCTTTTTTGCGGCGTCAAGTTTTGAACGTCCGTAAAAGGCAATCGGACTGACGCAACTGCCGCCGATTTTTGCTCGCCGATCGCCAATCGTGGAATATCAGAGACAAAACTAGCCCAAGGGAATATTCGCTCCGACAGCATACCTTGAGCCTTTAACCAGCCAAAACCTTAGTCTTACCTTTAAAGCAGCGAGGCGACTCGAAGCGCTGTGCTAGTCTCAAATCAAATCTTCACAGCAAACGCCTAGGGACCTCCATCATTCAGCGGTTAAGTGTTTGTATTGAAATCGGTTCAACCCCTGAATGAGTTTGCGCAGCGAGCGCTGCAGCGCACATCCCAAAAGCGTTTTGGTTTTAATTAATGATGCGCCCCGGAGGCCAGCAGATGTTTAAGCCATTCCTCATTAGTTTAAGCGTTTTGGCTGTCTGGTCGACTGGTGCTGCGATCGCCCCTGCCGCTAACGATTTTGAGGACGAATTGCTCAGTGTTGACTCTGCCGCCTTGGGGACAAACGCTAATTTGCCTTGGTCGGAGCCCGTACAAATTAACGACCCGTTTGAAGGCAGCTTTGTAGGAGTCTTTGATCGCCATTCTTTTTTCGGCAGCTTATTCAACACGAACGTTCGTATTGAAGTACAAAGCCTCTGGACCCGCGATTCCATTAGAATACTGTCAATTATTCGCGATCGCGACTGTGTGAGCCTACCTACCAGAGTAGCTACTTCGTCGAGATGCTCCGAATTCAACAATTCTCAAAACATTATTCAACTGTTTATCAAAGTCGGAGATGAAGTACTCGAGATTACCGGTCAAAGCAGTACTTTTTCGGTCAGCGACAGTGTTGCCGCCGCGCTGCAGAATGCACCTGATGAAACCATCAGCATTCGCTTAGTCAGCGAGAGTGGCGAAAGCATTGACAGTGAAATTGGGGAAGAAACTGTCAAGGCATGGAAAACCGTCTATGGTGCCGAGGCAATCGCGGAAAACGCATTGCCTTAAGGGAACTGCTCGAAAATAGCTTACCCAGCTGTAAGAGTCTGGCACTGCCAAACCCTTACAGCCGATTTGTGTTTTAGGTGGATTATTCAATTGCAGATCCCTAAGCGTTCTCCGCGATCGCATTTGACCATAAAGTCGATGGGTTATGGCACCAATTTTCAGCCCGCGCCATGCTTAAATGTCGCAAACAGCACTATGGCTGAAGCGCCGAGTCGAGAATCTGCCGCGCTGCTTCTGCGTGCGATCGCGCGTCGCGGTATTTCAAATTACTCTGAGCAAAGCTTTTGAGGGTCTTGAACCCATCTTTAAGACTGGCAATTTGTGCTTCAGTAATGGGTTCGTCTGTAAATAACAAATCCACCAGTTTTCGGACCTGCAAAGCTTCCTCGCGGGAGTCCTGCGTCTTTAATTTCAGCGTTGCCAAATGACTCAATATCTGAACAGCCTCGACAACCGTATCTTCTTGACTTTTGACGTCGGCGTTGGGAGCAGGCGGCTGCACCTCGATAAATTGCTGCGGGTCAAATCCATCGGCCAAATTGGACGACAGTTGGCCGCCATCCATCAGCTCAACCAGCTGATCCATGGCTTTTTCTCGGGCTTTACGAGAATCTTTACCCGACACATCGAGAACAATCTCTGGACTTTGGGCGAGCGTATATTGAACCATGACCGTAAATAGTTCTTTTGAACTATACAATCGTAGCTTATTTGCCGCACCGCAATAAATTGTTTCGGCAAAGCGTAACAATTGCCGCCCGATGACTGTATGAGTACCGGAAATTAGTCTCAGTGAGCGCGGTCTGCTCGCTCGCAGCATGCTTGCCTGGCAAATACAAAGTCGGGAGCAATCAGGCTCGCTGGCTCACAAATTCTCAGCAAGCTGTCGTCAGGTCTGCCCTAGCTGCGGTTGGTAGTGCTGCCATCGACAGCCGGGTCCCGAATTTAGGACTGTGGCGGCTGTTCTTCGCTATCACTGGCTGGCGTGGTTACCGGCTCGTTGGAGTCACCGTCCGTCGCCTCAGTCGCCTCAGTCGCCTCTTGCTCAGCGCCTTCTTGCTCAGCGGCCTCAGCCTCAGCTTTATCCTGGGCTTTCTGGGCTAGGGCTTGTGCCCGCTCTTCACGCTTTTTCCGATCAGACTCCAAGATTTCAGCCATCAGCGCTTTGGCCTGCACCATCTTGTCAAGGTTGCTGCGATAGAGCTCGATGTCTTTTTGCAATTTGTCGAAAGAGATTGACAGCGCCTCTGCCGCCTCTTTCATCAGCGCCATCAGTTTTTCCTTGTCCTTGACCAGTTCGGAGTCAATTTTGTCGATGAGGGTATAAAACCCGATGCCAAATGCGCGGCTATATTTGAAGCGATCGCGCGCGGCAACTCCTTTCAAAACGCTCGCCAAACCGCTGTCGTCAGCCTCTGACACATTTCCCAACAGCGCTTTGACATCGTCGATGGACATTCCTTCAGCCGTGCTCAAAATCTGCTGAGCATCTTGACGATACTGCTCGGGAGAAGCGCCGATTGACTCACAGAGGGCCCTAAAGATGGGTTCAACGTCTTGTTCAGGACGATACCCCTCCATAAAAATATCGAAGGTGGTGACAATGCCTAGGGCATAGATGGAATCATAGACAAAGTCACTACTAACAGAGAGGAGATGCATCTCCACCATGAGTTCTTCAATGACGCGCCGATAGACGGAGACTACCGGACGATCAAATTTTTCGTAAAAGGTACGTTTGGTGTCAGATACGGTGCGGACGTTGCTCACAAGACTTTGCCGAGAATACAGCTATATTATTCTCACCTGTTCCAGTCTCTTTGCCAAGGGACAGTTTGGTCAGCCAGCCGGGCTCCGCGCCAGGATAGCTGCCGTGGTTCAAGCGGTCGATAGCTAATTGAAGAATTGCCGGGATTAGCAGTCTACAGCAGGGAATATATGGCCGGTAAGGTGTCGCGGGGCCTCTCGGCGGTTGACTTTTAATTTTCAAGCACTGCTTGCATCAGTGATGAGGGCCTGCAGTCGGTAGTTGGCAATTTTGGCGATTTCGGCCAGGGCGGTTTGGCGTTCGGTGGCCAGGTCATGGGTGAGTCGCTGCCGCAAGGTGGCCAAGATGGAGTCTTTGGTATGTTCCTTAACCGCGACGATGAAGGGAAATTGAAACCGATCGCGATAGGCCTGGTTCAGCGCTTGCAAACTCTCAAACTCTGCCGCCGTCAGCTGGTCGAGGCCGACGCTAGCCTGCTCTTGCACCGAGGATGGGGCCATTTTCGCTTTGCTGCCCAGGTCAGGATGGGCGCGGATGAGGCTTAACTGCTGCGGCAGGGGCTGTGCTTGCACAACCGCCACCATGGCCTGATGCAGACTGTCGACGGTCGCAAAGGGACGCTGGTGCCAGGTTTGAGTTGCGATCGCCGGCGTTTGTTCAAAAATCTCTCCCAGCGCCCGGGTAAAGCGCTCCTGATCCATGTGGTTCAGTTCATCCAGCGAGTACTGCGCCACCGTTAGCTGCCCCGATAGGTGCTGTATGACCAAGGAGAAGTCAGCAGCGGCACATGATAGTGCGCTTCGACATCGGCAATGCCAAACTGCAGCGGCACCCGATCCAAAAACGGCGGTTCTGGCAACTCCACTCCTTGCTGCTGGAAATAGTCGCCCACGGCGAACATGAGTTCATAACGCCCCACCTGAAAGTCGGCGGCGTCCAGCAGTGGCGCATCGGTGCGACCGTCGGCGTTGGTGTGCACTTCCTTCAGTAGAGTTTTGGCTTGAGTGTCTGGAGCGATCGCCCAGAGAGTAATTTTCATGCCGGCAGCCGGGCAGCCACTAGCCGTATCCAGAACATGGGTCGTCAATTTGCCGCCCATTCACCCTCCTTTGCTCGTGCTGACATTGGCCGACTTCATTAGCAACTTTGAATATCGATTGGGGTTACTGCTGGCATAGTAAAGCTTTTATGCTGCCTATCAGCTCAAAAAAAGGGAATACGCCAGCAAAGAAACTGCCGGCAAGTCGCCGGCTCTCACTATCCCATGAAGTCTCTAGGAACACCTTGGCGCCGATTGCCGCCATCACCTCTACGATTCTTGCTTAGCTGCTTACACCATTCAAGAATGTCGCCTAATCTATTCTTTTGGCCCCGGCAGCAGCGCATTCAGCACTAAAGCCGTGATGCCGCCAGCCGAAATTCCTGAAGAAAAAATATTTTTCACTAACACGGGCAAGTTCTCCAACACGTCGGGAGCATAGGTCACTCCTAAGCCGATGCCCAGGGAAACGGCCGTAATCAGCGAAGCGCGCTTGGTAAAGTTCACGCAGGATAAGATCTTGATGCCAGCGGCAGCCACCGTGCCGAACATCACTAGGGTGGCACCGCCTAAAACCGGCTGCGGCATCGCCTGAAACACCCCACCCACCAAAGGAAAGAGACCCATCAGCATAAAGATACCGGCAATGAAATAGCCGATGTAGCGGCTGCCAATGCCGGTGAGCTGAATTACTCCATTGTTTTGGCTAAACGTGGTGTTGGGGAAGGTGCAAAAGCAGGCGGCGATGAGTGAATTGACCCCATCGCCCAAAACGCCGCCCTTGAGCCGCTTCATATATTTAGGGCCAGTGATGGGCTGCCCCGTCAGTAGAGAAGTGGCCGTGAGGTCACCGATCGACTCGATCGCAGTAATCAAATAGAGAAAGGCAAAGGGAATGAAGGCGGCCCAGTTAAAGCCCATGCCGTAGCGAAATGGAATGGGGAAGGCAAACACGGGCAGCCCACTGAGATTATCGAATGACAACATGCCCAGAGGCCAAGCGACCAAGTAACCCACGACCAGACCAATCACAATGGAAGACATGCGCAGCAGGGCATTGTTGGTGTTGGAGAGGATTAGGATAATCACCAGCACTAAGGCAGCCACGCTCAGATTAGTCACGCTGCCAAAGGTGCCGGCATCGCGCGCTGGGAAGCCGCCGCCTACGCTGGTAATCCCCACGTTGATGAGGGTCAAGCCAATCAACGTGACAACGATGCCAGTTACCAGGGGAGTGATGATTTTTCCCGCTAAGTGAAGAAAACGGCTGGCAAAGATTTCGATAAAAGCGCCAAAAAAGCACAGACCAAAAATGGTGCTCAGTGCTTCGGTGGGGGAACTGCCGGCAGCGATCGCTGCCGTGCCGGCTCCCAAAATCGGTCCAATAAAGGCAAAACTTGTCCCTTGAATGCTGAGCAAACCGGAGCCCACCGGCCCAATTCGACGCGCTTGAATAAAGGTGGCAATGCCGGAAACAAACAGCGACATGCTGACAATAAAGGTGGCATCAGCGGAGTCGAGTCCTAACGTTCCCGCAACAATGAGAGAGGGAGTGATGACGCCGACAAAACAGGCCAGAACATGCTGAACAGCAGCAAAAATGGTATCCCGCAGCGGCGGGCGATCTTCTAAACCGTAAATTAGCTCTGAGTCAGCTGATTCAGAGGCGATTGCAGCCTCCTCCTGCACGTCTGTTTCGGCAAAATTGGATTGGGTAATCTCTTCCATATTGATATTCACATAAGCATTTAAAGTCTCTATTGCTTAAAAACGATAAGTCCAGCTAAACACCACATAGCTACCTCAAGCGGAGAATCAATCTAGCGCCTGCCCGGCTCGAAACGCTGCAAAAATAGCGGCATTCTTACCAATGGTGAAAAATCAGTTCAAAAGGTACAGCACTAAAGACCGAGCGCATTCTAAACAACAGATTGATTCAAAGTAACGAATGATAAATCTTGATTTTGCTAACTACGATACAGCTATTCATTTTGCTTCTATTCTGGTTCTGCTGGGGTAAAAACTTATGCCTGGGGGGCAACTGTCGACAACAAACAGCATAAATTTTCGGCATTGTCATCTGTTTGTCAAAAGACTTCTATTAGGTCGAAATATAGACTTCGAAAAATTGTTTAGAGAGTAAATAAGTTGTTGTCTAGACCACATTTCTGATGAGACAAGATTGCTACTGTCACACATAATTTGGTGTGAAGGGTGAGTTATGTTCAATCAGACTAATGGGTGGCAGGATGCAGCGTCCTGCCAATTTTTTAGGAGCAAAACTGCTGGCTTGGCAAGCGCATTGCTGAGCGCTTCGGTAGCCCTGCCGGCGATCGCCACCGAGCAGCCCCCGTTACCTTTAGCGGCCAAACCCGCCGAGCCGGCCAAATTAGCGACACAGTCTTCTCGGCTAACTGCCGCAATGGGACCAGCGGAATCGCTCAATCAAGCGTTAATGGCTGAGCCTAGCCGCTTCAGCGATGATCCGATGCCCGAAGTAGAGACCTCTCTCGCTTCTGATGCTGGACCGGTGACGGTCTCCAGCGCGATGACACTGCCGCCCACAGCCACCACCGCTGCGGCATTGGCGGGCCCGGAGCCTCTGGAACTGGCGCAAGTTGCCGAGATTGATGAGCTCACCGATGTGTCTCCCAATGCATGGGCCTATCGGGCCTTAGCTAATTTGGTGGCAGACTACGCCTGCATCGAAGGGTATCCCGATCTGACTTATCGAGGCGATCGCGCCCTCACCCGCGATGAATTTGCCGCTGGACTCGATGCCTGCTTGAGCGCTTTGCTGACGGTCATCGACAGCGGCGGCGTTACTGCTGAGGATATTGCCACCATTCAGCGACTGTCAGAGGAATTTGCCGTCGAGCTGAGTGCCGTGAGCGGCCGGTTAGACGGGCTGGAATCCGAAGTCGCTGAACTGAGAGAGCAGCAGTTCGCCACCGTCACCAAGCTGCGGGGTAATGTGTTTGCCCACGTCAGCGGCGGCTTTGCCGATGGCGCCATTCAGGCCGAAGGCATCAATGCGTTTGCCGCCACCCGAGACGCAGCGGGTAATCCGGTCGTACGCACTATCGATGACAATCCCTCAACGGTGTTTGCTTATTACACCTGGATTAACTTTGACAGCTCATTCACCGGGTCTGACAAGCTCACAATACAGTTGGTGGCAGGCGACGGTAATGCTCCCGCCAACCTATACGTTTCAGGCGGTCTGTTCAACACCTATGGCACACCCTTCACCCTGCAGCGGGGCACCCCACCCCCCGCCGGCGACGTTTATGTTCGTGAACTAAGCTACGGATTTCCCGTTGGTGACAAACTCTCGGTTGAAGTAGGGCCACGGGTAAATTGGTATCGTTTCTTTGACAACAACCGCTACACGTTTTTTCTGACCGGAGCCAACAGCTTCAACGCCAGCGGCGGCACTCAGGTGAATGCGGTTGATCGCGGCACGGGGGCGATCGCCGTTTGGGACGTGGCCGACTGGCTCGATTTACGTGTCGGCTGGCTGGCTGAAAACACGGAATTTCTCACCAGCAGCGCCGTAGCCGATCCGAGTCGGGGCATCTTTGGCGGGGCCCACACCCTCACGACTCAAGTGGGGCTGCAACCTTTTGATAATTTCAATTTACGGCTGATGTACAATCGCACTCGCCTGGTGCCTAACGGAGCCGGACAAATCGGCGGCGCGGTTAGTGAACCGCTCTATGGCCTCGCTGATGATGGCTTTGGTGGCCAGCTTGACGGTGCGACTGCCGACACCTTTCTGTTGAATTTTGACTGGACACCCCTGGACTGGCTGGGATTCTTTGGTCGCTACAGCTACGGCAGCACCAATCTCATCGATAACGGTGACGACATTGGCGAAGTCAACGCTCAGTCCTTTCAGTTTGGTCTGGGATTTCCCGACCTATTCAAAGAGGGCGCACTGGCCAGCGTATCCTACGTAATTCCGTTCGATATTTTGAATGGCGATGAGTTTTTGGTGTCGGGGGCGGGCGACGGCGGCACCCAGCAGGAAGTTGAGTTGGCCTATCGCTATCCTCTGTCGGCCAATATTGCCATCATGCCCTCCTTTTACTGGGTCATTAACGCCAATAATTTCGACGACAACCCCAATATCTTTTTGTTCAACTTGCAAACTCAGCTTTTCTTCTAAAGTTTGCCAGGCTAACTTGGGGCAATCGTCTGGGAAGGGCACTGTTTGTAACGGGTCATGTCTTTGCTGTAGCAATGCCTGAGGTCACGTCTTGCCGACGGGTTGGCCAGTCACCTTAAACAGCGCTGATGGCCGGGCAAATACAGGCTGCTTCATTCGCACTTAAATAAGTGTGAAAAATCCTCAGACCCAGTTGGGAAAGCGATACTCTGCGGGTGGCTGCTTTAGCTCTTAAAATGAGCCCTCAGATGAAGAAGATAATCTCAATGAAATATTCAACCGCTGCTTTAGCGATCGCCTCAGCAATAGCGATTGGCAGTACTGCTGGTATGCGTGCTGCGATCGCCCAAGAGCCATCGCTTACCGGCACCATCTGGCAGCTTGAAGAAATTCTCTACAACAACGACACGATGGCCGTGCCGGATGCTCCTGAGAACTATACAATCCAGTTTTTTGACGACGGCTCTCTTGGCGTTAAGGCTGACTGCAATGTCGGCAATGGCATCTATGATCCTGACAGTGCTGATTTTATTACGTTGCAAGCCTTCACTTTGGCAGCCTGCGGTCCGGACTCCATTGACGCTGAATTTCGCCGAGGATTAGACGATGCGGCTATTTATTTCTTTCAAGACGATGCGCTGTTTATGGATCTGCCCGCCGATGTTGGCACCATGAAGTTTGTTGCGGCGGCCCCTGACACTAACGCAGAGGTTCCCGTAGAGCCTGCTCCCGAGCCAGAGCCAGAGCCTGAACCAGAGCCCGAACCCGAACCAGAGCCCGTTCGCGGCCTTTGGTGAAGACTGCTTTGCCTTTTTTCCAAATGAGACATCACAGCCTGCAGTTTTTGGCTTTCTCTGAGGAACTGTCGATCAACCAAATTCGGAGCGGTTATGGAAACAATGCCCAACTTAGATTGGCTGCTAGGAATGGTGGCGATCGCTATTTTGCTGGGTGGTCTTTGGATGCTGATTAGCGGCGTCAACAGCATGAATGATTGAAGACGGCAGGCAGAAAATTCAAGGCCAGCAACGGCGCAGTGATGGTGACCACTTGGTATTGTGTCTGGGGCTAGGCGAGAATGCTATTCTGACAAAGCTCAACAGTTTAATCGCTGAAACCGATCCCTGCTGATTTTTTCCAATGACTGACTTATGAATCCTGCTTTGACTCAGTTTGGTAACCAAATGTCTCATTTGACGGGCGTCAGAGCCATCATGAAAGACATTATTGAGACATTGCAGTCTGGCCAGGGCAAGTCATTTATTAATCTGAGTGCGGGTAATCCTGTTATTTTGCCGGCGATCGAACAGCTTTGGCGTGACTGCACCGCCGACTTACTCAATGGTCCAGAATATGGTGAAGTGGTCTGTCGCTATGGCTCCAGTCAGGGCTATGAGCCTTTTGTTGAAGCGGTTTTGACCGATTTCAATCAGCGCTACGGCCTATCGCTCACCGACCGCAATATTTTAATTACGCCCGGCAGCCAATCTCTCTACTTCTTTGCGGCTAATGCCTTCGGCGGCTACACCCAAGACGGACAATTATGCGAAATTGTTCTGCCCCTCAGTCCCGATTACACTGGCTACGGAGGCGTTTCCCTATTTCCCGAAGCGTTAAAAGCATATCGACCGACTTTAAGCGTGGATGAAGCGAACCACTCCTTCAAATATCATCCCGATTTCAGTCAACTAGAAATCAACGATCGCACTGGATTTATTCTGTTTTCTCGCCCCTGTAATCCCACCGGTAACGTTCTCTCCAATGAAGAAGTTAGCCGCATCGCCAATTTAGCCGCAGTGCAGAATGTGCCGGTGTTCATCGACTCGGCCTATGCGCCGCCCTATCCGGCGCTCAACTTCACAGAAATGACGCCGATTTTCCAGGCAAATGTGGTGCACTGCATCAGTTTGTCCAAAGCGGGGCTGCCGGGCGAACGGATTGGGATTGCTCTGGGGGATGCCTCCATTATTCAAACCCTACAGTCGTTTCAAACTAATCTATGTATCCATTCCTCCCGCTATGGACAGGCGATCGCCGCCCGCGCAATTGCTTCCGGCGCCTTAGCCACCCTGGCTGAAACCGTAATTCGCCCTTACTACCGCAGCCGGTTTGCGGTCCTGGCCGAGAGCCTTGATCGCTACATGCCAGCAGCAGTTCCTTGGTATCTGCATCGTGGTGAAGGAGCCATCTTTGCCTGGCTGTGGTTTGATCAGCTGCCGGTCACTGACCGCGAGCTATATCAACAGCTGAAGCAGTACGGCGTTATTGTAGTGCCCGGAAATCCGTTTTTCCCCGGTTTGCCTACCGATTGGTCCCATGTCCATCAGTGTATTCGCATTAGCCTAACGGCTACCGATGGCGAAATTGCCCAGGCAATTCAACACCTGGCCACGGTGGTGACGGCTCTTTATCAGCAGCCGACGCCGGCGTCAGTTCCGGCTGCCGTTGGCTCCTATAACCATCCGTAGTTTGATTAGTCCATCTAAAGTTGCTGAAACCCGCGTTCGGTAAGGTTTTTAATTCTGCCTTCTGTCTTTTTCCCTCTGCCTTTTGCGATAGCAGTTGCCAATGAATATCTCTGGGACTTCTGACGACTGGATTGAGATTGGCCGCATCGTGGCTCCTCAAGGTTTGCACGGCGAGATGCGCGTGTATCCAGACACGGACTTTCCAGAACGCTTTCTGGAGCCGGGCGATCGCTGGTTACTCAAGCCGAAAAGCTCAGAACTGGAAAAGGTGCAGTTGATCGCTGGCCGATTTCTGGCCGGCAAGGGACTGTATGTCATTAAGCTGGCGGGGGTGAACTACCGTGACCAGGTGGAGGCTTTGCGGGATGCCCGCTTGATGATTTCTGCCGGCGATCGCTTAGCCCTAGAGTCGGGCGAATTCCACGTCGCTGATTTAATCGGTTTGACTGTGCGATTACAGTCTACCGGCGCTGATATTGGCGTCGTCGTCGACATCTACGCTGCCGGTAATGACCTCCTGGCCATTCAGCTTAGGCCAGAAGTACCTGCCGATAAATCTGTCGAGGCATCATCGGCCAAAGCTCGCTCGTCTCAGGCTGAACCGCCTTTGCTGATACCGTTTGTCCATGAAATTGTGCCGACAGTAGACCTAGAGGCCGGCTATGTGGAAATCAATCCACCCAAAGGATTGCTGCCCGATCGATGATTTTTGTGGGTCAACTTCTTAGCAAAGCTGACTTGCGTCTCCACCACAATTTATCGTCACTGAATGCGGCTCAACCCTAACTATCAGTAGAGCAAATTTAAACATCTGACAAGAGGGCAACTACCTTCTTAACTTCATTGCTGAGATTGGGTACTTTGAAAATGTTCAACTGTCGGCGCGTCAGAGAAAGTGAAACGCGAGGCAGACATTCCGGTGCTATCTACAGGGAGTCTTACTGATGGAATTCGTTATTGCTGCTGTGGCGTTTGGCGCAGTCTTTGTCTTATTTACCAAAGAAGTTTTCGGTAAATAGTTACTGGACAACCTTAAAGAGTCTTAGGGCTGTCGTCATTTGATGATAAGAGTTTTGTACTGTAGGCAATTGGTTTCGAGACCAAATAGCCGATGGATTTTCCCAACCAGTAAACTACAGCTTGCCGCCTGCCAAACTGGTGCAGGATTATTTAAGGCGCATTTCCCAAGCTGTGATGGTTGCCTGATGAGGCGCATCACAATTCCTCTGGCTGTCGAAATCCAAAGAAGTCGACGCGATACTCAGTGATTTTAGTGCCAGTTTGTTCTTCTACCTGGCGAATCAAATCTGCTGGCAACTCTATGCGGACATCAATAATTTGCTCCGTGTCCAAACAATTGACGTGGCTATGGGTGTCGTTAATGTGACCGTATAGGCGGGCATCCGAGCGCTCAACGCACTCGATAATATTTTTATCAGAAAGGGCCTCCAGGTTTTGATAAACCGAGGTGTGGCCAATTTCGCAACCCTGCTGGTTGAGGCGATCGTAGATTTCGCGAGCTGATAGATGCTCCTTCGCTTCCCACAACAACTCTAAGATGTAGCGGCGCTGGCGGCTCAGGCGCATTTTTAGAGCTTGACATCGCTCATACGCTTCCTCAAGGGAATGAATGGGCTTGGCAACTGTCGGGCTCTCCATCAAAGTTGGCTCCAGATATCAGCAAACAAATTACTCACTGGCAAATTATCCAGCTAACTTGCGCTCCTAGTGTACAAAGCACAGAGAAAAATAGCAGGCGATCGCTCAGCAATCCCATACTTTATCGATACCAAAATCAGCATTCGTCTGGGTCAAGCAGCATCAAGCAAAATTCAGCAGCTTCGCAGGGAAGTATGAAAGCTTGCGGCCTCAGCCCTGCCAATAAACTTCAGTTCGATGCGCCACCAGGAAGCCTAGCTAAAAGTTCAGCATGAGTCTAACCCATACTCAGTACCACTTTAGCTTGTGTCGACTAGAACCGACTAATACCGATGTTGAATTTTGAATTAAGTTAGTGTTCTTAGTTGTTCGCCATCAGCCCCAGAGCCTGAAAAAGGAGAAAGCGTGAGCCTCTTGCTCACGTTCTGGAACGTCGGATTTCTCCCTTGGTCCGACCAGTGGCTTAGCTTTATATATATTCAGTCAAAGCGTATCAATCAAAAGTTCGTCCGGCTAAAAGACTAAAATTCGATGACTGGGCAGGTGCTTGGCGTTGCTGAGCCAAGCACCTGCCCAGCTGCAGATGGAGATTACCTACTCTGCAGCTACCAAGCCACCATCACCATCGCTGTCGCTATCAGAAGCAAAATCCTCTGATGTGTCATCGAAGACGATTCCACCTTGGCCTTCCTCGGACTCTTCCGCCATCAGTGCACTGTTTGAGATAGGAGACACTAATTCTCCGTGAAACTCCATGTTTCGAGCAGCCGTTGGACTGCCATTATGGCCAGTTTCCATGCCGCCGCCACCATCTTCAGGGTCCGGAATTGCCAGCATTTTGTTCTGCACCTCATCACCAAAAATGCCGCCGAATGGCTCCATCAGAATCGGCTCATCTCTTTCCCCGTCAAAACTGGCATCGGCAAAATCGGCGGCTTGATCGCCAGATTCAATCATTTCCAGATCGATCAAGCGTAACCCTTTTGCCGCTAGCTCTTCCCATTTGGACTTCAGACCTTCGAAGGTCACGTTAGCCAACAAAGCGTAGCCATCGCTGCCGGTGAGAAACACTCCTGAGTAGCGGTTGGATGAGCCCACTTTGTGAACATTGATATCGATCAACCGATACCCGCGCTTACTCCATTCCTGCCATTTGGCTACAAAGCTTGACCAAGAGGCATTTACCCACAGAGCATAGCCTCCTGGCTTCGGTAAAAAGACTCCTGAGTAGAGGTTCTCACCGTTCACTCGATGCACATGCAGGTCGACCAATCGCAGTCCTTCTTCGCTCCATTCCTGCCACTTGGCTTTGAAGGAGGGCCAGGTCACGTTGGCCCAGAGGCCATAGCGTCCAGACCCTGGCAAGAAGACCCCCGAATAGCGACTTTGATTGCCGACGCGATGGACTTCCAAATCTACCAACCGCAGACCCTGTCCGCTCCATTCTCGCCACTTGTCAACGAAAGATGACCAGGTCACATTGGTCCAGAGACCATAGCGTCCAGACCCTGGTAAAAATACTCCTGAATATCGGGTTGTGTTGCCTACCCGACGAACGTGAATATCTTGAAGCCGCAAGCCATCACGGCTCCAATCCTGCCACTTCTCTTTAAAGCCAGACCAGTCGTCATTGGCCCAGAGACCATAGCGACTGCTGCCCGCCCGCCATACTCCGGTATATCCCTTTTGAAAAAACCGTTCATACATTTTGGCAACGGTTTGGCGATCGCCGAAGGACATTCCTTCTCGCTGACCAATGGAGACTCCAGACTTGAGGGGCACAATTGTCGGCTTGGAAAAATCTTTCGCAAAGCTTGTACCTGGGTAGTGCATAATCGACTCGTAATCGTAGTCAAAATAATCAACTGCACTGGATTTTTTTTGAAAATTTCCAACCGCATCGTCTTGAATATTGCTCCACTGAATCTGCACGTAATCATCACGGTCAGAGCGCGATTGTTCGTGATAAATTCCTAGCGCATGGAGAAATTCGTGGACTAAAATCTGCCAAGAATGGCGATCTGAAAAGCGCACATATTGTCGTCCGCCGCGCATACCAATGCTGGAAGAGCTCCAGCCTTTATCGCCATTGCTAATGATTTCAATATAGTTGCGATAGCGCGATGCATTGCTATTAGTACGCCGAACAAACCGAATGGCAGTCTTTTCCTGAATATGCTTAATTGCATCGTCGACTCGGCTTTGATTTGGTACGCTGCTGGCGATGGTGTAAGGAACGACGCCATTGGTCCAGAGGTAAGAAGAGTTGGTCGGCAACCCGATGCCTCGCTGAATATCTTCTACAGCCGTGGTTATCGGCAAAGCCTCAGATATTAGATCAGCTTGGCGCTTTTGGTGTGATTCGCGGATACGGACAGCTTCTGCCTCAACCTCTTCCGCCGGACCCAAATCAATACAACCTGCATGGAGCGCAATGCCATCCACAACGGCATAGGTTACAGGATACTCATGGAGGCCAGGACCACTCAGATATCCCTGGCCAGTTTTGGGACTGGAGGCCATGTGGTTCTGATTATCCAGGGCAAATGTGGTGGGGGCTTGAAAGGTATGGACCATAGGATTTTTCCTGCTGGGATAGTTTTTAAAGTTTTAGGAATTTATGGCTGAATAATGTCCTTAATCAACTCAGTTTCGACATCACTCATCTTCTAAATTTGAAGGCTGAGCAAAGCCGAAACTCCGATTTATAGGGTTTTATTTTCGAGCCGATCCCTAAAGGTAGAAACGTGATTCCCTGTAAAAGTAGAAACGTGATTCCCTGTTCACTACAAACTGTGGAACTTGCTTTGAGGAAAAAATCTCAAAATATGAATTTATATAAATGGAACTGGTTTATTTAATTCGTGATAAAGCTACCGATACTGGGCTGTCTATGGATTTTGGCAATGCTGTTGTCGTAGTGTTTAGATATTCAACAGGTGAACCATTTGAAGTCTGGCTCTTAACACGAACGATTATTGAAAGCTGGTCTGTCCTTTCAGAAAATGGCTCTAAGTCAACCTTCAAAACAGTGGGCTGACTGGGTTGGATAATGACTGACTGAAGCTGCGTAGAAAATAACTGAGGAGCGGGCCTATCGGCTTCACTCTGATCTTCAATCGAGATATCCACCACGGCCGGAGCGAGACTGCTGGGAATCTCATCAAACGTCAGCGCTAATTTCATCACAGCGTTCTGCAACCTGCTGTCGGATAATGCCATATTACCTGAGATGCAAAAGCAAACCACATTACCCTCACGGATGATTGATGGTTAAAAGCGAGTTAGCTCTGGCGATAAAATATAAGGGTAGTAAAGGTAGTCCTGAAGCTGTAAGGATGGATCGTTTTTAGCATCAGGGTGAGATCGCCAAACGATCACGGCACCTGGAACGTTTTTGCCCAGAGTGGAGACCTGACACGATTCATGATGGGGGCGGTTCTCAGCACTGCACTACCTGTGAACGATGTCTGCGATGCAGGTAGTTGCTCAGGACTTTTTCAAGACTTGAAGCTGTCGTCGCAGCGCTTGGGATCGGTGGGCGGACGGCCATAGCGCCAGCGTATATAGAGCCTATTTAAGATCTTAGTCAGCGGCTGCAAGCCGCTTGAGCATTAGCC
>ERZ1740058.370-NODE-370-length-36344-cov-6.739839_pt1 | contig 36344 bp, 18 predicted proteins | sample MGYA00581745_ERZ1740058 | MGnify/ENA primary metagenome ERZ1740058 (study PRJEB43018, sample SAMN04849742) | marine metagenome | isolation source: floating plastic debris | place: Pacific Ocean | collected 2008-08-30 | study: EMG produced TPA metagenomics assembly... | reverse complement strand
CTCACAACCATGAACATCAATCTGGTGGCAGGTCGAAACTTTTCAGCTAAACGTCCGGCTGATCAGACTCAATCCATCATCATTAACCAGGCACTGGTCCGGCTTTTTGGGTTGGATCAACCATTGGGAGAAAGGATTCGCCTCGGCGATAAAGGAAACCCAAATTTTCTGGAGGTAATCGGGGTGGTAAAAGATTTCCAGCAAGGCTCATTACACTCCAACCTGGAGCCCCAGCTTTTCCGGATGGGTGCTACCAACCGTCTGGCCGTAAAGCTTACTGGCAATCTTACCGCTGGGTTAAAACACATTGAAGAAAGCTGGGCGGACGTATATCCTAATACTACTTTTGACTACTCTTTTCTGGATGACACCCTGCAAGATATGTACACTGCCGATCAGATACGAGGACGGGTTTTTCTGCTGCTGTCGCTGGTTACTCTCTTCATTTCCTTCGCCGGTCTCTACGGGCTGGCTGCTTTCCTAACCAAACAACGAGTTAAAGAAGTGGGTATCCGAAAGGTGCTGGGAGCAGGATTAGGAAGTATTGTTATGCTCATGACTCACCGATTCCTGATGCTAGTCGCTATTGCAGCACTACCCGCATTCGTATTAGCTCAGTACACCATGCGGGAGTGGTTAGAAAACTTTGCTTATCGGACTGACATCAGCTACCACATGCTAGGAGTACTGCTGGTAGCTACGCTAATTCTTACATTTCTAACCACGGGTTGGCACGCTAGCCGAGCGGCACTAGCTAATCCGGTAGACTCACTACGAAATGAGTAAGAAGGCCTCTAATCCACCCCGCTGGGCTGATCGTTTGCTGGAAAACTTCTGCAACCCTCAACTGTTAGAAGAGGTGCAGGGAGATTTGTACGAACTATACAGTGAATGGGTGACCGAATACGGAGAGCAGAAAGCTAACCGGCTCTATCTTTTTCATACCCTTAAATTTTTTAGACCCTTTGCGTTGCGAAGGAATAAACACTCAAATACTTACCCTACTATGATGCTTAAGCACTATTTCACCACCGCCTACCGCAATCTGATGAAGCACAAGAGCTTCTCATTTATCAATATTGCCGGGTTAGCGCTAGGAATTACCTGTTTTACGCTCATTGCACTCTATGTGCGTTACGAATTGAGCTTTGATCGCTTTCATCCCGATGCCGACCGTGTCTACCGAGTCATTCAGCAGAAAGCGGGTGATGGCGATGCTTTTTCCCGCACCGGTGGGGCCCACATCACTCCATTACAAGAAATTGCCGAACTGGAGGAGGTCGTCCGACTGTATCGAACTCCGATTGAAGTGCAACGGCTAGACGATGCTCAGGCTGAACGATTGAACGAGGAGCAGTTCTACTTTGCTGATAGTAATTTTTTCGATGTTTTTAATTTCCGTTTACTGAGAGGGGAAGCAAATATTCTGGCCTCACCGAGTGCGGTTATCCTCACCGAGTCTACTGCCCAACGGTACTTTGGCGACCAAGATCCACTGGGTCAAACCATTCGCATTGGTGATAGCTTGTCGCTGGAGGTGCAGGGGGTAATGGAAGACAGTCCCAATAATTCTCACTTCTCCATGGATTTTCTCACTTCCATAGCCGCTCTTAAGCAGTATTACAATAACCCCGGCCCTTTTGAAAGCTACTGGTGGCCCTGGTTGTGGACTTACGTGAAACTTCAACCCGGTGCCGAGGCCGCCGCTGTAAACTCCCAGATAGTAAAGGCCGTTGAAAAATACCGAGGAGCAGATGTGGCACGGAATTTTATTCCTCAATTGCAACCGCTCACGGACATTCACCTTTACTCTACGAATACTACTAGCGACCCTAGTGCTAACAGCGATATAACCTACGTGGCTATCTTCTCAGCTATTTCACTGCTTATTCTGCTCATTGCCTGTATCAATTTTACCAACCTCTCATTAGCGCGTTCGGTGAAGCGGGCGAAAGAGGTGGGAATACGCAAGGCAGCCGGAGCGGGACGGGGTATGCTGATGCGCCAGTTTTTGGGTGAGTCCTTTCTTCTAAGTATACTAGCTTTAACGATTGGGTTATTGTTAGCCGAATTACTCTTGCCTTATTTTAACGACCTGGCCTATCGGGATTTAGAAATAGCGATACTGAATCAGCTTCCGTTTTGGCTACCTCTGCTGGGCGTTGTTATGCTGACTGGGCTACTGGCCGGCAGCTATCCGGCCTGGATACTTTCGGGATTGCAGGCCGCCCGGGTGCTCAAAGGGAGAGTAGGGCAAAAGTTGGGTAGCCGTCAGTGGCTGCAACAGGGCTTGGTCGTATTCCAGTTTGTAGCTTCTATTGCGCTGATTGCCGGTACGCTCATTGCCTATCAGCAGCTCACCTTTTTGCGGGAAACCTCTTTAGGGTTTGAGAAGGAACAGATACTCACTATACCCGCTCCGCAGATAAGCAGCACCGAACAAGTGGAAAAGATAGCTGCCCTAGAACAGAAGTTCTCTCAGTTAGCGGGGGTATCGTCAGTGAGCCGAGCCTACGTACGTCCGGGCTTCGGACACGGCATGGACCGAGCTTACGAAGTGGAAGGGCTGACCGAAGAAATTGCGCCTGAAGACCGGGTATCCCGCCAGCATATTGGCTACGATTATTTTAATCTGCTGGATATTCCTCTGGTTAGTGGGCGAACTCTTTCGGCTGAAAGCGGTGCCGATGCTACCGATGCAGTAATCCTGACCGAAGCCGCGGCTAAGAACTTCGGGTTTACTCCTGAGACTGCCCTAGGCAAGAAGGTACGGACCTACGTATACGAAAATGGCCAAACCTACGGCGACCTCACCGGCACCGTAATTGGTGTAGTAAAAGACCACCACAGTGCCTCCATGAAAGAGCGTATTGCCCCCATGGTATTTATGAGCAGTGAAGGAGCTTACAGTAGCTATACCCGTCATTTATTAGTGAAAGCCGGTGGTTCACCCCAGCAGGTGCTAAGTAGCTTGGAAGATGCCTGGAAGGACGTATTTCCCGACCGCCCGCTGGTGGCTTCGTATCTGGATGCTGAGCTAGAAATGCGCTATCAGGCCGAACAGCGGTTGGGCGACATTATGATTACGTTTAGTGTGCTAGCCATTCTGATCGCCTGTTTAGGATTATACGGATTAGCTTCCTACCTGGCCGAGCGCCGCACTAAAGAAATGGGCATCCGAAAAACGCTAGGTGCCAGTGTGCAGCAATTGTTACTACTCTTTAATCAGGACTTTCTCCGGCTTATCGGTATTGCTTTTATCATTGCCATCCCGATTGCCTGGTACGCAATGGATCGGTGGTTACAGGATTTTGCCTACCATGTATCCATCGGCCCCATTATATTTGTGGTAGCCGGACTGCTGTGTTTAAGCATAGCCATGCTTACGGTTAGCTATCAGGCCTTGCGTACTGCACAGGTGAACCCAGTAGACTCACTACGAAATGAGTAGGTAGCAGGACTCACACCGACCACCATCTAAGAGGCTCGATTACATAGCATTTCCGTACTACTAGACTCCTAGAGGGCATTAGGAAGCTTACAAGAACACAACTATCTTTAGAAAGAAGAATAGTTAAAGCATGAAGGAACTACTGAATGGGTAGCCTTCACTTTTTAAGTAAATGATCTATCTTCTATTACTCTAATTGCTTCTAGTATGCTTCGTAACTATCTAACCATTGCTTTCAGACAAATTAGTAAGTATTCATATTCTAGTGTACTGAATATTTCAAGCTTGGTATTAGGCATTTCCTGCTTTGTGATCATTCTGCTATTTGTGCGTCATGAGTTAAGCTACGATCAATTTCACCAACACGCTGATCGTACCTGGCGGATTACGACCCAGTTCGAGCAAGATGGTCAGGAGGTGAAGTGGGCCATTACCAACGGGTATTTAGCTTCTCTATTACCCGAACAAGTTCCGGAAGTAGAAAAGGCTACTAAAGCGCAGGTGGTACAAGCGGAGTTAGCCTTGCAGGCAGATAACAGCTATTTTACGGTACCTGAGAATAGCGGCTTTTTCGTAGATGCTAACTTCTTGGATGTGTTAGGTTTTGAGATTGTAGCCGGGAACCCTACTACCATGTTGAACGAACCAAACTCCATTGTGTTAACTGAGTCTTTAGCCTTGAAGTATTTTGGTACAAAGGATGTAGTAGGCGAAACAATCGTTTGGGCTAGCTTCAACGGCCGTACCTTGGCCGTCACTGGCGTTTTGAAAGATCTACCACGAAACTCGCACATGCAGTTTGACTACTTATTACCAGGCACTACATTGCCCTACTGGCCGCGATTCAGTGATCCGAAAAAAGGAGGCTTTCCGGTATATGTATACTTTGTCACCCGACCGGAAATATCTGAACAGAACTTACGATCGAACATTGCTGAGGTCACTGCCCAAGGCTACCCGCATTTAAAAACCTTTCAGTTTCCCATTCAGAAATTGACGGATATTTACTTTAACGCGGATAATCTTTTTGAACACACTAAAAAGGGCAATCGTAATTTCATCCGAATCTTAACGCTGGTGGCTTTCTTTATCCTGATTATCGCTGGTATTAACTACGTGATTGCTCGAACCGCTACTTCGGTTCGACGGGCCAATGAAATGGGAGTACGAAAGACCCTGGGGTCATCCCAAAAATCACTCATCGTTCAGTTGCTTTCCGAATCGCTACTACTAAGTTTACTAGCCGGAGTATTTTCAATTATGGTGACTGAGTTTTTGTTTCGCTACGTACTTGCTTCCTGGTTCGGTATTGAGCTAAGTCTACTGGATCGGCCGATCTGGATTCCGTTGTTGCTGACCCTTAGTCTGGCTCTAGGGCTGTTGGCCGGACTTTTTCCCGCCTGGAAGATATCCTCGTTACCTACCAATAAAATTTTAAGAAAAGAATTGACGCTCACTCGAGACAAGGTGTTCAGTATCAGAAGTACGCTGATCATGCTACAATTTGTTTTTACCATTATTTTGATAGCCGGAAGCATTGTGGTGCTCAAGCAGCTTCACTTTCTAAAAAACAAAGACGTTGGATACGACAAGGAAGCCGTGATCAATATTAGCCGAGCCTCTGGCATAGAATCTGCTCGCTGGAACTACTTTAAAGAAACCATTCGTCAGGAAACGGGAGTCACTAATGTAGGGGCTACGCGCTATAAATTCTTCAGTGACTACAAGGCTTCGGGTATCAAAGTAGTTAACCAGGCTACGAACGATACGCTTTCGGTCAGGGTGCAGTACAATGTGGTGGACTATGACTTTATTCCTACTATGAATATGCGGATAGTAGAAGGGCGTAATTTTTCCCGAGACTATGCTACCGATACGGCCGCCATCATTATCAACGAAGCCGCTAAGAAGTATCTAGGTCTGAAGAATGCTGTCGGACAGGAAGTGCTGAACCCAGCCGGAGGGCCTAATGAAAAAATTATTGGAGTGGTTAACGACTTTCATTTTCAGAACTTCAATCAAGAGATTATTCCTATTGTGTTGCGCCTGGAGCCTGAGACTAGTAACAATTTACTAGTTAGAGTCAATGCCCAAAGCTGGCAGCAAACGCTCGCACAACTTGAGCGTCGTTGGCAAGAAAGTGACATTATAGTGCCATTTGAATACAGCTTTCTAGACGATTGGTTTGAGAAGATGATAGAGAAAGAAACTCAGCAGAGTCGACTCATCACCATGTTTACGGTACTAGCTATTGTCATTGCTGCTTTAGGGCTTTTGGGGCTTATTAGCTATACCACCCAGCAAAAGAAAAAAGAGATTGGTATTCGTAAGGTACACGGAGCTTCGGTAAAACATATTCTAGCACTGATTAATCAACGTTTCTTAGTGCTATATGTCGTGGCGTTGGTGGTTGCCGTACCGCTTTCTGCTTACGGCATCAATCAGTGGTTACAAAATTTTGCCTACCGGGTTCAGATTAGCGTGGTAGATTATCTACTGACCGCAATCTTGATGCTGATCATTGTGATCGCTACTATTAGTTTTCAATCGGCTAAAGCCGCCTCCACTAATCCGGTGGATACACTGCGGAATGAGTAACCGGAGTTCCTTAAATTTCATAGCTATCTACGAAATAGGGTCTTTCGTATTTGAAGTTTTACCGCTCTTCTAACTGTTCGCCTTTGTACAGCCACTGCCCGATTGCGAACACTCCTTAATGGACACATCCCTCTCTGAAGCCGCTCAGAGCGTTGGCAAAGGGTTTGTTATACCGAAATAGAAGTAATAACGCTATAACAAAACCTAACCGATGAGAAGAAGCGATTTAGGCGAATTTGAAGAAGTTGTTTTACTATCCGTAGCGGTGCTAACGCCCCAGGCCTACAGTGTAGCTATTGCCGAAGCCCTGGAGGAAGAAACGGGGCGAACAGTTACCACCGGTGCCGTTCACGCGGCCCTCCAGCGGCTAGAAAAGAAAGGCTTTGTCAACTCCCAAATGGGTGAAGCTACTTCTGAACGAGGCGGACGTCGCAAACGACTATTTACCGTTACCATCGCTGGTAGCCGTATCCTGCACGAGGTTCAGGCAGTGCGCAACCGGCTGTGGAACCGGATTGCTCCATCAAGTTTACCCAAAATCAGTTTTACTTAAGTATGGCTACTTCAGACTGTAAGCCTGATACCCCTCCCCAGTGGGTAGACAAGCTACTCGAGTGGCTCTGCCCCCCCGAAATCTTAGAAGAAGTACTCGGTGACTTGCACGAACGCTACTATCTGAGAGTACAGAAGGAAGGAGTTAAAAAAGCCCGGAGTGGCTACTGGCGGGAGGTGCTAGCGTATCTGCGACCTTCAATTTTTAGACGTAAATCACTTCAGTATAGTTATCCAACCATTACCGATATGCTACGAAACTATTTCAATATTGCTAGACGTAACGTTTATCGAAACAAAGCCTATTCACTAATTAATGTGCTGGGCTTAGCCCTGGGAATTACCGGTGCTATACTGATTTTTACTCTGGTGAAGTACCACTTGAGTTTTGATACTTTTCATACAGAAAAAGATCGGATTTATCGCGTCACTACTGAGTTTCACCAGGAGGAGATAGCCTACGATCAGGGTGTTCCGCAACCCATCGGGAAGGCCCTTCGCGATGATTACACCTTTGCCGAAAAAATAGCAATGGTCTATAGCAACTCAGATTGGCTGGTCTCTATTCCATCGGCTGAGGATGATAAAAAGTTCAAAGAAGCTGTTGCGTTTGCGGAGCCGGAGTTTTTTGATATGCTGGACTTTCCTTTGATACAAGGTGATAAAAACACCATCTTAACCAAACCCAATACGGCGATTGTTACTGAAAGGATTGCGGAGAAATTTTTCGGAGACCAGAACCCGATCGGTCAAATGATCCGGGTACACAACAAGCTGGAGTTCAGAGTTACTGGAGTTCTACGGGATTTGCCGATCAATACCGACCGTCGGGACGAAATCTATGTATCGTACAGTAACTTGAAAGACCACAATGAGTGGTTAGCTGGTGATAGTTGGCAGGGAGTGGCCGGAGGTATGCACTGCTTTATGCTGCTAAAACCCGATGTCCTACCTTCTGATGTAGATAAAGCTTTTCCCGAACTGTCTAAAAAATATTATAACGAACGGGATGCGGAAATATACCAGTTTAAACTTCAACCTATTTCAGATATCCACTTCAATCCTGATTTGGGAGGCTATATAGCCAAGAAAAACCTGTGGGCTTTGTCCCTGATCGGCCTGTTTCTAATCATTACGGCTTGCGTGAACTTTATCAACCTAGCCACTGCCCAAGCCCTTCGCCGGGCGAAAGAGATTGGGGTACGGAAGGTACTAGGAAGCAAACGGGGGCAGCTTTTCTGGCAGTTTATAGCCGAAACAGCCTTAATCACAACGTTGGCACTGGTATTAGCCTTTGTGATTGCTCAGTCGGTGCTACCCTACCTAAACCAACTGCTTGATATTCAGCTTCAGATCAACATCTTTCAGGATGTTTATCTGCTTATCTTTTTGCTCTTCCTGCTGCTGGTCGTGATCGTACTCTCCGGCTCTTATCCCGGTTTAATTATGGCGGGCTTTCAGCCGGTGCTGGCCCTGAAAGGTAAATTATCCCAAAAACACGCGGGCGGTTTCTCATTGAGGAGAGGACTGGTAGTCACCCAGTTCGTGATTTCGCAACTGCTGATTATCGGTACCATCGTGATTGCCAACCAGATGCGTTACTCCCGGCAAGCAGATATGGGTTTTACAAAAGATGCCATTGTGATGCTGCCCGTACCCGAAAAAGAAGAACCAACCATCAGCGCATTTGACTCGGAGATTTCGCAGCTCGCCAGCGTAGAGAAATTGACTCTTTGCAGTGATGCCCCGGCTTCCGAGGGCTGGGCTAGCGTGACCGTGCGCTACGGTTCACGTACCGAAATAGAGAACTTTGATATTACCGTGAAGGCGGGTGACCATCAGTACGTTCCTACCTTTAACCTACAACTCATAGCCGGGCGTAACCTACTACCCTCGGATACGGTTCGGGAATTTCTGATTAATGAGACTGCGGTAAGACGGTTTGGAAAGCATTCTCCCGAGGATGTGATTGGAAAAAAAATACAGATAGGTCTTAACAACAGTAAAGGAACCATTGTGGGAGTAGTGAAGGACTTTCATAATACATCTTTTCACGAGGCCATTGCCCCGCTTTGTATTACTACCTCAACCAAATGGTATTATAATTGCGCTGTAAAGATTAATCCGGCCAATTTACCGTCTACCTTATCGGCGCTTGAAACGAGTTGGAAGGAAGTCTTCCCGAATCATATCTTTGAATACAATTTCTTGGATGAGCAGATTGCCCGATTTTACGAAGCGGACAGCATGATCTTCCGACTGATTCAGATTTTTGCCAGCATCGCTATCATTATCGGCTGCCTTGGTTTGTACGGCTTAATCTCATTTATGGCCGCTCAGAAAACCAAAGAGGTGGGGGTACGGAAAGTGCTTGGGGCTAGCCTGCCAAGTATCTTGTGGCTATTCGGCCAAGAATTTACCCGCCTGTTGATCCTAGCTTTCGTCATAGCCGCCCCCTTAGCCTGGTGGGTGATGCAGAATTGGCTGGAGAACTTCATTTATAGGATAGAAATCGGAGTCGGAATTTTTGCCCTAGCGATAGCCGCTACCTTCCTGATAGCGATACTCACGGTTAGTTTCCAGTCGGTCCGAGCCGCGCTGGCTAATCCGGTAGATAGCTTGAGAAATGAGTAAACGAGAGCATCCATACCAACCGCCTCCTAAATGGCTCAATAGACTTCTCGAGCGGTTCTGTGCCCCTGAGCTGTTGGAAGAAGTACTCGGTGATTTACACGAACGCTATTATTTAAAAGCGCAGAAGGATGGGGAAGCGAAAGCCCGAAAAAGCTACTGGCGAGAGGTGCTTGCCTATCTACGTCCCGCAATTATCCGACGACCATCAAATTCATTTATTTCTAAAGATATGTTAAAGAATTATTTCACTCTAGCTCTACGATTATTCGCCCGAAATAAATTAACCACTGCCATCAACGTACTAGGATTAGCGCTGGCACTCACGGGTAGCTTGCTTATTGCTATGTTTATTCAGGATGAACTGAGCTACGACCGCTACCACGAAAATGCGGATAATATCTACCGCGTCACGCGGGATTTCCTTTCGCCCGACGGTAGTGTATCCTTGCATCTAGGGCATACCGCTCCGGGCTATGCCCCTCGGTTAGCCAATGATTTTCCCGACATTCAGGAAGTAGTCCGTATCCTCCGATCCGGTATGCCCCTGGCCACTATTGACGAAAATCGCTCTTTTCAGGAAAGTCTGGCCGTGGAAAACCTCTATTACGCTGAGTCATCGGTTTTCAAGGTTTTTACTATTCCTATGGTGGAGGGTAACTCTAAAACCGCCTTAGAAAAGCCTTTCACCATGATGCTTTCGGATGCGGCGGCGGAAAAGTATTTTGGTACCCAAGACATAGTGGGAAAACAACTTATATCTCAAGACAATTACTTTGAAATTACCGGAGTGTATAAGGCTTTTCCAACTCAGTCCCACTGGCACCCTGATTTCCTAGTTTCGTTTAGCACCTTGAACGATAATACTATTTACGGTCGAGATAACCTAGAAACGGGCTGGGGTGCTAACTCTTTTGGCACCTACCTTTTGGTGAACGATGAATTTGACCCCCAGCGGGTGGAAGCTCAGTTTCCGGCTTTCCTAGATCGGCACATGGGACAATCCGAAGGCCCGGTACAGCCCAGCAGTTGGACTAATCTCTACCTCCAGCCACTCACCTCTATTCACCTGTACTCCCAGCTTGACTCTGAAGAAGAAGCAAACGGGAATATTGATTACGTGTACATTATGGGCGCTATTGGGGTATTCCTGCTGCAGATTGCCGGCTTCAACTTTATCAATTTATCTACCGCCCGGGCTACTACCCGCAGCAAGGAAGTTGGTTTACGTAAAGCGATTGGAGCGTTGCGAAAGCAATTGGTTCTTCAGCACCTAAGTGAATCTACTCTATTAGCTTTTTTTGCGTTTCTGCTGGCAATCGTGTTTATCTCTCTCGCCCTTCCCTGGCTTAATGAGTTCACTGATAAAACCATTGAACTAGCCCATTACGCCACGCCACCGTCGATCTTGGTTGTAGTTGCTATCATCGGTCTGGTGGGAATATCAGCTGGACTTTACCCAGCATTTATCATCTCTCGCTTCAAACCAGCACTGGCGCTGAAAGGACGAAGCGGTTCTGCCCGTGAGAGTGGACGGATTCGACAAGCACTAGTAGTGGTACAATTCGCCATTTCCATCATAATGATTATTGCCACGATGATTACCTACCAACAGCTTAATTTCCTCAACGATCAGGAGCTGGGCTATGCCAAAGATCAGGTCGTTTTTCTGGGCTACACCGATGAGATTGACGAACGTTTCGAGACCTTTTACCACGAACTTACTGAACATCCCGCTATTCTCAATGCTACCCGGTCAAGTCTAGTGCCTACCGAACGACTGACTGCTATGCAGGGTACTTCAGTTCAGCAAGGCGATAGTATGGTAACCACCGACATCGTGATGAAAGACGTGCGGATTGACCATAACTATTTTGACACCTATCAAGTCCCGATTGTGAGCGGAAGAGACTTTTCCGAAACTATTGGTTCGGATGACTCAACCAACTTTATCATAAACGAGACCGCGGCCCGTATGGTAGGTTGGACTAACGAAGAAGCCATTGGAAAGGCTCTCCAAAATGGCCCAACCAAAGGTACTGTGGTCGGAGTAGTACAGGATTTTCATTTTGAGTCGCTGCACCAACCAATTGTACCGGTAGTTTTTCACGGGCAGCATATGTTTCACGATGTTTCGGTTTTAGTCTCGCAAACTGATATGTCTGAGGCATTAGCACATATGGAAACGGTGTGGAAGCAGTTTGTACCTGAAATAGCATTTGATTATTTATTTCTCAATGAACACTATCAGCAACTTTATGATAGTGAGCAAAGTCAAAGCGAGCTATTTATTATCTTCGCTGGGCTGGCGATCTTAATTGCCGTGATGGGCTTATTTGGTTTAGCGACCTTCAGTGCATTACAACGTACCAAAGAAGTCAGCATCCGAAAAGTGCTGGGAGCTCCTATCAGTAGTATTCTACAACTACTTAGTAAAGAAATTCTCTGGCTTATCTTGATTGCCAATATCATTGCCTGGCCCATTGCCTGGTACTTTATGAGAAAATGGCTTAGCAGTTTTGCTTACCATATTGAAATTAGCCTTCTCACGTTTGTATTGGCCGGAATACTAGCCCTCATCATTACGATTATCACCATCAGCAGTCAAACCATCAAAGCAGCCCTCACCAACCCGGCTACCATATTACGAAACGATTAGTGATATAAATGAATGAGTAAACGGGAACATCCATATCAACGCCCTCCTAGATGGGTAGATAAACTGCTCGAGCGGTTCTGCACTCCCGAACTCCTAGAAGAAGTACTGGGGGACTTACACGAACGCTATTACCGACGAGTAAAGAAGGAAGGAGCGCGTAAAGCCCAGCAACGGTACTGGCGCGATATACTATCATACTTCCGGTTCTCAGTTTTTAAAAGATCATCAACTTATTCCACCACCCTAATTTCTTCCGATATGATTCGTAATTATCTAAAAATCGCTTGGCGAAACTTGTACTATAACAAATTTTTTTCTCTCATCAATATATTCGGATTAGCCTTAGGTATTGTCTGTAGTATCCTCATTTCGCTGTGGATAGTGGACGAACTCTCGTGGGATAAATTTCATACGAATATTGATCGTATTTACCGGGTGTATATGAACCGACCAGGTGACAATGGCACTTTTACCCAAACGATCGTTCCATTGGCCGCGTGGGAGCCATTGAGAGAAGAAGTTGGGATTAAATACGCAATCCCTACCGATGACGGTGTGGGGGAAGCAATGTTAGCCTACGGCGATAAGGTTGTTGAGAAGGAATTATTGCAAGTAGGTGAAGATTTTTTGCAAACCTTTGACTTTAAGTTACTAGAAGGCACACTAGAGAAACAACTCCGCGATCCATCGTCTATCGTCTTAACCGAATCTACGGCTAAGGCCTTATTTGGGTCTAAGTCTGCGCTTGACAAAGTAATACAAGTCAATAATCAGATAGACCTTACCGTATCTGGGATAGTTGAAGATCCCCCTCAGTATTCAAGTCTGCAATTTGAAGGGCTTATTTCTCTTAAGGTCATAGCGAGTTTAGATCCAGAATTTCAAGAATTGCTTACTGATTGGAATAGCAGCTCTCATCTGATGCATATTGAGTTGGAAGAGGGAGTAGATGCTAATCAGATTGAAGATCGAATCCGAGACTGGATGAAGCCGCACTACGAAGAGGCTGAATTTATGCTGTTTCCGCTAAAACGTACTCGCTTATACTCAGAATTTGAAAACGGAAAAAGCGTAGGTGGCGCGATTAAATATGTGCGAATTTTTGCTATCGTCGCTATCCTCATTCTGGCGTTAGCTTGTATCAATTTTGCTAATCTCACTACTGCCCAATCTGAGAAACGCGCTCGAGAAGTAGGCATTCGTAAAACAGCCGGTTCGCGCCGTTGGCAACTTATTACCCAATTCCTAAGTGAAACAATGGTGATCGCCTTTATTTCGTTTGGGATTGCAATCTTTTTGGTAGAGGTTTTACTACCGTCTTATAACAGTGTAGTCAACAAAAATCTGGCTCTAGATTATAGTAACCCACTATTGTGGGGTAGTGCATTCGTTTTTATTCTCGTTACCGGAATAGCCGCCGGAGGTTATCCCGCTTTTTTCTTATCTGCTTCTCAACCTCTGAAAGTATTGCGAGGTAGAGTAAGAGCAGGTAAAAGAGGTAATTTACCGCTCAAAGTGATGGTCACCGTACAATTTTTCTTTTCTATTGGCCTGATGATCTGTACGGGCGTCATTTACAGTCAGATTTACTATATCAAAAGCCAAGACATTGGATATGACAAAGAGCTTCTCTTAACTGTTCCCACCAGTGGAGAGATTGGAGAAAACTACGATCTGATTAAACGAGACTTGCTGGAACAATCGTTAGCATCCTCAGTAACCGTGTCTTCCAGTCCGATCACTAATCTCAATTCCTGGAGTAAGCCGGATTGGCCAGGAAAAGACGACAGTCAGGACAGATACTTTGCTATCCTTAGCGTAGGATATGATTACACTCAGACACTAGGCTCCGAAATTTTATTAGGCAGAGAGTTTGATCAAAACTTCAGCGACAGTTCCTCTATGCTCCTAAATCAGGCCGCGGTAGAATACATGGGCCTGGAAGATCCAGTCGGCACATCTGTGGAGTTGTACGGCCGAGAGCATACTGTCGTAGGGGTTTTGGATGATATTACCATGGGTTCCCCCTACGAACCATCGTTCCGTACCGCTTTTGTCTTCCAACCTGATTGGACGAGTGATATGCTCATTCGTTTGCCGGAAGGAACCAACATCAGTCAGACCATGAAAGATATAGAAGAAGTCTTCCAAAACCATAATCCGGCTTTTCCTTTCTCTTACTCCTTTGTTGATGAAGAATTTGACCGCAAGTTTGCCAGCGAAGAGCTCATTGGAAAATTGGCTAATACCTTCGCTTTACTGGCTATTATAATTTCTTGCTTGGGTCTATTCGGCTTATCGGCCTTTGCGGCAGAGCGACGCACGAAGGAGATTGGCATCCGAAAAGTGTTAGGAGCCTCCGTTGCGCATATTGTCTCTCTATTATCTCGGGAATTTGTAAAGCTCGTACTCGTTGCTATGGTATTTGCTGCCCCATTGGCTTGGTATTTGATGAAGCAGTGGCTACAAAATTTTACTTACCGGGTAGAAGTAGCCTGGTGGATGTACGCGCTGGTAGGCCTGCTAGCCCTTTTGGTAGCCCAGTTAACAGTCAGCTTCCAGTCTATCAAAGCCGCCCTTGCCAATCCCGTAGATTCACTACGGAATGAGTAAATCCGATCACCCGTGTCAACCACCACCCAAATGGCTAGATAATCTTCTTGAACGATTCTGCACTCCCGAACTCCTGGAAGAAGTGCTAGGCGATTTGCACGAACGCTACTATCTGAGAGTACAGAAAGAAGGGGTTAGGAAAGCGCGGAGAAGCTATTGGCGGGAGGTATTGGCGTATCTGCGTCCTTCAATTTTTTCTGATATGTTACGTAACTATGTTATTGTTGCTGTTCGCAACATTACCCGCAATAAAGCCTTCTCTTTCATCAATATTCTCGGATTGGCTTTAGGTATGACGTGCAGTCTGCTGATTTTTCTTTGGGTGCAAGATGAATACAGTATAGACGACTTTCACACCAATAGCGAGCAGTTGTTTTCGGTGTATCAACGAAGCTACAACGACGGTGAGATAAAAGCAGCTCACGCTACACCGGCCTTACTTTCGTAAGCGTTGAATGAGGCTGGGCCCTAAGTTGTACATGCTAGTGTATTCGCCGCCGGGGGAAAGAGTAACTTTCGGGTGGGGGAAGAAATATTTGAGATGAAAGGCGGTTCCGCTGGAGCTGATTTTTTCAAAATGTTTAGCTATCCACTCGTGCAGGGCACTCCAGAAACCGCACTAGCGGCTCCGGCCAGTGTGGCCATTTCTAGAGATATGGCTATAACTTTTTTTGACAGTCCTGAGAGTGCTCTAGGAAAAACTTTGACAGTTGATGATACACAAGACCTGACGGTTACCGCGGTCTTTGAGAATCCACCGGCCAATTCGTCGGCTCAGTTTGATTGTTTAATCAGTTTCTCGGTAGAACGAGCACCCGCCCTAAAACGATGGAATATAAACGTTACTCCTACCTACATTCAGCTACTTCCCCAGGCGGATCCGGTGATAGTAGAAGCAAAGATCAAGAACTTCTTGGATGCCTATCTGGAACCGAGTTCAAACTATCGGGCTGAATTGGGTTTACAGCGTTTTAGTGATGTGTACTTGCATTCTGGTTTTGAAAATGGCGAACCTAGCGGAGGACGAATTGAATATGTGCGGATTTTTAGCGGAATAGCCGTTTTTATTTTGTTGATCGCTTGCATCAATTTTATGAATCTGGCTACAGCCCGGTCGGTCAAACGTTCCAAAGAAATAGGTATCCGCAAAGTAATTGGTGCAGCAAGGCATACGCTCACCAGTCAATTTATCGGCGAGACTATTCTGTTTGCAATCATTGCTACTGTTGCTTCTATAGTATTAGTAACACTACTGTTACCTTATTTCAACGATCTTACGGGGAAACAATTAGCGTTGCCTGTTACTCAGCCTTCGTTTTTGTTGATACTAATAAGTTTGACCCTGATAACGGGATTGATAGCCGGCAGCTACCCTGCTTTTTTTCTTTCTTCTTTACAACCTACTCGAGTATTGAAGGGAACCCTCAAGTTCAGTTCCCGGGCGGTTTGGTTTCGTAAAGGACTAGTCGTTTTCCAGTTTGTTCTTTCTATTCTGCTCATCGTAGTTACGCTGGTCATTTCTCAACAGACTACCTATATACAAAACAAACACTTAGGCTACGAGCGAGAGAATTTGCTGTACATTCTCATGAGAGGTAATCTTCCTAGTAAATATCAGGTTTTCAAACAAGCTGCTTCTTCTCTACCCGGCATTCAGCAGGTAGATCGTACCGGTAACCTCTTCCTCAGAATGAGGGCAACTAATCTGCAAGTAGATTGGGAAGGCAAAGCTCCCAATACCATCATCCCATTTGCTAATTCAAGGGTGGGCTACGACTACGTGAAAACAATGGGTTTGGAGGTGATTGAAGGTCGCGATTTTTCCCGAGAATTTTCCACTGATACGGCCAGCTTTCTAGTCAACGAAGAAGCAGTAAAACGGATGGGCTTTAACGAACCGATTGGTAAGTCGGTAACGCTTAACGGGATTAAAGGTCCAATTATTGGGGTGCTGAAAGATTTTCATTTTTACTCCCTACACGAGCCCATCCAACCTCTAGTGGTTGGGCTGAACGAAAACCTACCCTTTGGAGTGGCTTTAGTGCGAACCAAACCGGGCAAAACCCAAGAAGCACTGGCTAGCTTGGAGCAGACCTATAAAGAAATTAACCCCAACTTACCGTTTACTTTCTACTTTGTAGATGAAGAATACCAGAAGCTATACCGAAGCGAAAAAATCATTACTAGACTGTCTAACGTGTTTGGTGGACTGGCAATCTTTATTTCCTGTCTTGGTCTGCTGGGTCTCGCGATGTTCTCAGCCGAACAGCGAGTCAAAGAAATTGGCATACGGAAAGTTTTGGGTGCATCGGTCAATAGCATTGTTACGCTATTCTCAAAAGACTTCCTGAAATTAGTAGGAATGGCTTTTATCATAGCAACTCCTATTGCTTGGTTTTTCATGAGCGACTGGTTACAAGGATATGCCTATCGCATAGAATTATCTTGGTGGGTTTTCGCCTTAGCAGGTGTACTAGCTTTTCTAGTAACATTACTTACCATCAGCTTCCAATCCATCCGAGCCGCCCTCGCCAACCCCGTAGACTCCCTACGGAATGAGTAAGTCAGAGCACCCATATCACCCCCCACCCAAATGGCTAGATAAGCTACTGGAACGCTTTTGCGCTCCCGAACTCTTAGAAGAAGTGCTCGGTGATTTACACGAACGTTACTATCGGAGAGCACAAAAGGAAGGAGTAAAGAAAGCGAAAAGAAGCTATTGGAGGGAGGTGCTGGCGTATCTGCGTCCTTCGGTGTTTAAACGACAACAATATTATCATTCAGTAAACTATACGGCTATGCTTAGAAACTATCTTAAAATTGCTTTCCGCAACCTGGCCAAGCATAAAGCATTCTCTTTTATCAACATCATCGGACTAACGGTGGGGATTAGCTGTTGTCTACTGTTGTTTCTCTACATTCAGGATGAACTAAGCTACGATCAGCACCACACCCACGCCCCTAACCTATACCGTATTACCACTCACTTTAATAATAGCGGAGGTATGACGGAAGACCTCCCTACTGCTTCTCCCCCTATCGCAATGACTATGTGGAGTGAGTTTCCTGAAGTAGTAAAGGCTACTCGGATAGTAAGCCATCCGGTAATTGACTTCTACCAGATATACTATCAAGAGAAATCATTTTCTGAAGACAAAGGATTGATTGTCGATTCTACATTCTTTGAGATGTTTAACTATCAGTTTTCGGCGGGTAATCCACAAAAAGCCCTGAGTCAGCCCAACACTGTCGTCTTAACGCAAAAGTTAGCGCGTAAACTGTTTGATGAGTCAAGAGGCTTAGGTGAAATCATTCGTATCGGTACTGATGATTACGAAGTAACTGGGGTGCTAGAGGAAAACCGCCAAAGAACCCATATTGAAGCGAACTTTTTCACCTCCATGACTAGCAAGGGTATCGGGCAGTATGTGATCAACAGTGATCAATGGGCAGGGAATAACTTCGTTTTCTCTTACCTCCAGCTAAATCCTAATGCTTCACCGGAAGCACTAGTGGCGAAATTTCCGGACTTTCTTAACAAGTACGGTGCCGAAAGCCTAAAAGCAATGGGTATGAGTAAATCAATGGATCTGCAAGCAGTCACGGATATTCACCTTCGCTCTAATTACGAAGTTGAGTTGGGCAATAACGGTAGCATGATGTTTATCTACGTGCTTTCCATTATTGCCATCTTCATTCTGCTAATTGCCTGTGTTAATTTCATCAACCTATCTACCGCCAAAGCCAGTCAGCGAGCTAGCGAAGTAGGAGTACGCAAAACGCTAGGCGCAAGTCAGCCGCTTTTAATTCGGCAGTTTCTCACTGAATCTATGCTTATTGTGGGCATTGCCGTACTGCTGAGTGCTGTTTTGGCCGGGGGACTACTTCCCTTTTTAAACAGTCTAACCGGAAAAACGATTGACTTTTCAGCTATTCATTGGGCATATTACGGATTGGCCGCCCTAGCAATTACCCTCTTCGTAGGCTTGTTAGCCGGAACGTATCCAGCCTTCTTTCTTTCTTCGTTTCAACCAGCGAAAGTATTGAAAGGAAAAGGCATGATGAGAGCCTCTTCCGGCTGGCTGCGGAAAGGCTTAGTCGTGTTTCAGTTTGCCATTGCTATTTGCCTGATTTTCGGGGTCGTCGTTATTTTAAGCCAGCTAGATTACATGCAACGGCAGTATCTGGGATTTGAAGCAACGTCCCGCGTTGTACTCCCGCTGCATTCATCAGAGGCTCAGCAACAGTATCAAGAATTAAAAAATAAGCTGAACCAGCAAGCCGAAATCCAGCAGGTAACGGCTACCAGTGTTATACCAGGACGTAAAGTGGTGAACGATCTCCGACTCTACCCAACTGGTTCTAATATGGAAAACGCCATTTACTGCCAGCGATACTTTGTGGATAATGATTTTGTGGATGTATTGCAGCTACAACTACTGGCGGGAAGAAATTTTGATGCTACCTCCTCAGAGCACGAAGATAATCCTATCCTGATTAATCAATTGGCCCTGAAAAACCTGGGTATTTCCCAGGATGAGGCTATTGGAAAACAGCTTCACTTCGATTACGAAGGAACCACCTATTCTTTTGAGATTATAGGAGTGGTCAATGATTTTCACCAACTATCGCTCCATCAGCCTATCGCCCCCATGTTATTCCAACCCAGCGATGCGGATGTCTTTAGCTATTTGGTTGCTGCCGTCCACCCGGCTAGTATGAACCAAGTGCTACCGATAGTAGAAGATATTTGGCAGGAAACCGTAGCTGATCTACCTTTTGACTATACCCTACTAGATCAACAAGTACAAAGTCAGTACGAAAGCGACCGAACCACCATGCAGGTTATTGGTGTATTTACGTTCATTGCCATCTTTATCTCCTGCCTCGGCCTGTACGGCTTATCGGCTTTTGTTGCTGAGCGAAAGGTAAAAGAAATTGGTATTCGAAAGGTATTGGGAGCTCGGGTCAGCGGTATCGTGGGACTACTGTCCCGCGACTTCACTAAACTGGTGCTAATTGCCTTTGTAGTTTCGGTTCCGCTATCCTATTACATCATGAATCATTGGCTGGAAAACTTTGCCTACCGCATTGACATTAAACCGCAGCTTTTCGTGGTAGCTGGTTTGGTTGCTTTAATAGTATCTTCGTTTACAGTAAGTTATCATGCCATCCGAGCCGCCCTCGCTAATCCGGTAGATTCTCTACGGAATGAGTAAGGGGGGACAGCAAATAGCTAACAAACACTGTTCGGAGCAGAACAAATATGTCCGGTATTGTACACGATTTCTGCTTGTTTAAATAGTCAAAATATTGAGCATCAACCATTTGTAAGTCAGGCACGAACTTAGTGTATTGTTTCTCAACAAATTTAAACCCATTAATACCACCTATGAAACCTTACCTTTTATTACTTGCCTTTGGCCTATGCGGCTATGCCTTTGCTCAAGACCATGAGTTTCACCTGGATAAAGAATATGATATTGATCCTGCCGGAACTATTGAACTCTATTCCGACGATGCCCAGGTAACTATTACGGGCACTGAGCGCAGTACCGCTCACGTGAAAATTGACTGGGAGCTGAATACTACCGGAGTGGTAAGTGGTCGGAAGAACTTCGACGTGGAGGTGACGTCTAGAAATGGTGATCTGACGATCCGCCAGCAAGAGAAGGGTAATCTTTCAGTAGTGGGTTCCGTTAACGAAGACTACACGATTTTCATTGAAGCTCCGCAGGGAGTAAGCCTGAAAATCAAAGGAGACGATGACGACTATACTATTCGCAATATAGACGGTGCTATTGTCTTGACCAATGACGATGGCGATGCCCGGCTAACCCAATGCGGAGGTAACTATTTTGAATTTAATGTTGACGACGGTGATGTTGAACTGGATCAGGGGCAGGGGGAATTGATAGTCAAAATGGACGATGGTAACCTGGAAGTAGAAAATGGTAAGTTTAGCAAAATTGACGCTCGCAACGATGACGGCGATTTGATTATAGAGACCTCTTTAGAGGATGGTGGTACCTACGCGCTAAAAAGCAGTGATGCCGACATCCGATTCACCGTAACGGAAGGCGGGGGCAACTTCGATATCCAGCATGATGACTCGAGTATTCGTTCTTCTGATTCTTTCCGGATGCTAGAAGAAGACGAAACCTTTACCCGCTTACAACTACCCAACGGCGATGCCGATGTAAGCATCCGAACCGATGACTCTCAGATTAGACTAAGTACCCGGTAATCAAGAAGAGAAGGGTACGTTCGGGAAAGTGAGGCACTATCTACTGTTTTTCCAGAAGAGCAGCCAGCCCTTGAGCTTCATTATAGATTTTAAGATACGAAGTGTTGATCTGAAAGGTCAGTTCATCCCGCATTAGCCGGTTAAACAAGTTACCCCATTCTGGCTGATTTACATAGGTGCTTCCCAAAGCGGGAACTCGGATTGACCTCCGCTCGGTATAATCAAAGCTGCCGAATACGCTATTGGTAGTATTTTGTCCGTTGATGCCGAATGGATCGGTGGTATCATCAAAGGTGATTACAACATCGCGCCCCCACGAATTCTCCTCGGTTTTGGTAATAATCTCGTTTTGCCGATAGTCTTCGTAGGCCACCAACCGCCAGGTTCCATTTAGCGACAAAACCGATGCATCATCCTGAATCGCCAGGCTTTCAAAGTCATCATCGCAGCCCAGCAACAGTGCTATCAGTCCTAAATAAAGTAGCCATACCTTCATAGTCAATACTCATTTAACTTATGACCCGAGTTACCTCATTTTAGTTGGAACATCTGCGAATCAAAAGTAGTAGTAGAGCGTCAGAAGCGATGCGTCTGAAGAACTAGCTAGCTGGCTGCTTCTTCGCTGGTAATGCGGAACACCCAGGCGTAGTCGGTGACGCTAGCAGCTTCGGATGGAACCTGTACAGTAAGACCCCGCTCAGCATCGTAAGTCCACTCCAACGGTTGGTCGTAGCCCAACATGCGTACCTTTGAGCCTTCCTGAGGTTTTAACTGGGCGAAGCTTACCTCGCCGGAAGGAGCTTCCAGCGTGATGCCATAAAGCGTGCTCCCATCCTTACTGCGGGTGTAGCGAATGGTTTCGCCTTCGCCGTAGCCGCCTTCCAGCATCTCGGTGGCGTAAATCGCCTCCCCATTTACATCCAGCCAGGCGCCCATTTCCTGTAAGCGGGTTACGCTGGGTTCAGGAATAAGACCTTCGGCCGTAGGGCCTACGTTGAGTAGGTAATTCCCGCCCTTAGCAGCCACATCTACCAGATTAAAGATCAGGGTTTCGGTTGATTTCCAGTTATCGTCGTTCTTTTTGTATCCCCAGGTGTCGTTCATGGTCATACAGGCTTCCCAGTCTACGTTGCTTCCCTCTTCCAGAATCTCCTGTTCGGGAGTACCGAAGTCGCCTACGTAATCTTCAGCATCATCGTTCATGCCTTGCATACCTTTGCGCCCCACGTCTACGCGGTTATTGATGATGAGTGATGGCTTTAATTCCCGCAGGTATTTATACATTTCTACTCCGTGCTCGTGGGTCCAGTCCGGAATCCACTCTCCGTCGAACCAGATCACCCACGGATCGTATTTCTCCACTAGTTCGGTAAGCTGAGGCTTGAGGTAATTTTGCACATACTCGTCAAACTCAGGGTTTATCCGGGCGGTATCGCGGGTATTGTATTCAGGAAAGTTAGGGCGCTGCGCCTGCGGGTGGTGCCAATCCATAATGGAGTGGTAGAAGCATAGTTTTACATCGTACTTATCGCAGGCTTCCTTTAGTTCACCCAGCAGGTCGCGCTTAATAGGGGAAAAGTCCATTACGTCGTATTCGGTCACTTCCGAATCCCAGAGGCTAAAACCATCGTGATGTTTGGAGGTGATGACGATGTACTTCATACCCGCCTCACTGGCAATTCTTACCCATTCGTCGGCATCGTACTGTTCGGGATTAAACTGTCGGGAATATTCTTCGTATTCTTCCACCGGAATATCGGCCCGATCCATAATCCACTCGCCAATGCCTTCTATCTCTTCGCCGTTATGGATTCCCGCCGGTACGGCGTAGGGTCCCCAATGAATAAACATGCCGAAGGTAGCATCGCGCCACCATTCCATACGCTCATCAAACTCTTCGGGAGATTCGTCCAGGAGATTTACCATTTCGGGTTCGGCAACAGTTTCTTCATTGTTAGTAATTGGTTGGCAGGCCAGGCAGAAGCTTATCAGGATTGCGCCTAGAAACGGAGAAGTTAGATTTCTTAGCATAGTGGTTTGTTGTTTACGGTTTAGCTAGTGCGCTATATTCTCAAAAATAAACATAAGCGGCAGAAAAATACCAACCCGAAATGAGATTTCCTGCTTTACAAACTAACCACTATTTCTACTACTCATGCCGCAATGAGTCTACCGGGTTAGCCAAAGCCGCTTTAACGGTTTGAAAACTGACCGTCAGCAGAGCAATGAGCAGTACGATGAGAACGGGTAACAATAATAGCCACCAGCTTACTTCAATGCGGAAAGCATAGTTTTTCAAAAACTGTTGCATGGCTAGATAGGCGAGGGGTAGAGCTACCGCACTGGCGACCAACACGAGCCTGATAAAGTCACGGGAAAGCAAAGCGATTACACTTTGTACGGAAGCACCCAACACTTTACGGATACCAATCTCCTTGAATCGGTGCTGGGTGGTATAGGTAGCTAATCCGAATAGGCCCAAACAGGCAATAAAGATGGCTAGTATAGCAAATAGACTGAATAGTTGACCGTAACGTTGGTCGGCCTGATACTGCTGGTTGAAAAAGTCATCTAAAAAGAAAGACTCTACCGGATTGTCAGGAAAAAAGCGAGCGTATTCGGCAGCGATCTGATCCATAGATTCGCGAATATTAGTGGTATTTACTCTCAAAGAGTAGTAGTTGATAGGTGCCCGCTGGTCAGTACGCAGCATCAGAATAGGATCGTAGTCGTTGTTCAGCGAACGTTGGTGATGGTTAGCCAGTACCCCGATTACTTCTCGCTCTACATCTCCTCCCCGCCAAACATATACTCGCTCATTGAGAATATCCTCGGGCGAAGCGTATCCCAGCATCTCAACTGCTTTTTCGTTTAGCACTAGCTTCTCTTGGTCAGCTTCTCGATCTTCCTTGAAAAAGCGTCCGGCTACTAATGACATTTCGTAGGTATTCAGAAAGTCTTCGTCAACGCCAATCACGTAGACCACATTCAGGTCGTCGTCTGAGGCTGTAGCTCGCCGGAAATCGGTAGGAGCTTTGATCTCTTTACCTGGAATATCAGTAGAAGCGGTTACGTCTTTCACGGCAGTGTATTGTTTCCACTCGGCTTTCAGAGCTTCACTTTTATTCAGAAAGGTAGAGTCCCGAATGGAGGGTGCTTTCACAATCAACAGTTCTTCTTGGGAAAAACCCAGCGATTGGCTTCGCATAAATTCCAATTGTTGATAGGCCCCTAGCGTACCGGCGATCAGCATGATGGAAACTAGAAACTGAAAAACAATCAAACTCTGCCGCAGAGAAATACGCACTTTCCCCCGACCAGATCCGGCGTGGTAAAGTTTACCCTTCAGCACCTGCAAGGGTTTAAAGGAAGAAAGTACAAAGGCCGGATAAAGTCCCGATAGAAGAGTACCAATCAGTAGAAACCCCAACAACACTAAGCTAAACGGAAGTTGTAACCACCAGCCGAAAGTACTGTCAATCTCTTGGCCAGTAAGTTGCTGAAAGTAAGGCCAGACAATCTGTACGATAGTGACGGCTAGTAGTACCGACAAACTATTGATGATAAACGACTCAGTCAGGAACTGCCCGATCAGGCTACGTCGGTGGGCTCCAGCTACCTTGCGTATTCCTACCTCCCGAGCACGCTCAGTAGCTTTGGCCGTAGATAGGTTGACGTAGTTCACCCAAGCAATCAGGACGATAAGTCCGCCAATGAGCGAAAGAAAGGTGATTAAGGTTTGACTGTTGTTACTTTTAATCTCCTTTAGGTAGCTGGAGTGCAGATGAATATCCGGCACAGCTTGCAAGAGAAACGCGCTCGTAAACTTATACTTCTCATGAATGGCCTGCATGTACCGATCAATAAACTCAGGAAACTTAGCTTCAATATCAGCTGGGTCAACTCCCGTAGCTAACTGAACATAAGTATAGTATTCAGGCCATTTCCAGTTATACTCGGCTTCGCTATTATTGTCTAGAAAAGGAAATGTAGGAGTCGAAACAAGTATATCGAATTGGAAATGAGTGTTTTCTGGAAATTCGCTCAGAACTCCACTAACCAAAATAGGGTCGTCATTACCGTTCACAAATATGTTTTGACCGACCACATCGGTAGTACCAAAGTACTTTTCGGCAATAGAAGTAGTTAATACCACTGTGTTAGGCTCCTTCAGTGCCGTAGCCGGATCACCCGCCAGCAGTGGGAACGCAAATAAGGAAAGAAAAGAAGTATCGGCCACATATATATTATCCTCTATGTAGGTTTGCTCTTCGTTTTGATACTCTATCTTTACTGCTACGGTTTCTTGAAAGATATCTATGGGGAAGAGCCGGCTGAAATCGGTAATCTCCGGAAAATCGGCGAACAGCGTTCGCCCCACTGCCGGATGATTAGCTACGCTAATGTCGTTGGCTTCACCAAATATGGAACTGCGCAGTGCTACCCGATAGATTCGGTCGGCTTCCTGATGAAAGGTATCGTAGCTGGATTCAAAGACGACGTAGCGCAAAATGATCAGGCAAGCCGCCATACCGATGGCCAGACCGAAAATATTAATCAGGCTAAAGACTTTGTTCTTTACTAGGTTGCGGTAGGCGATTTTGAGATAGTTTCTAAGCATCGTTTAGGTTGTTTATTCGTAACGCAATGAGTCGGCTGGATTGGCTAAAGCTGCTCGGATGGTTTGGAAACTGATGGTGACGCCTGCAACGAGTATCGCGGCCACTCCGGCGACGATAAAATAATTGGCTCCTAACGGAATCCTGTACGCAAACTCATCCAGCCAATACTGAATAATCCAGTAGGACAGGGGAATAGCAATAAGAATGCTAATGCCAATCAGTTTAAGGAATGACAACGAAAGCAATTGAGTGATCTGTAGTACGGTGGCCCCCAACACTTTCCGAATGCCCACCTCCTTTGTTCTTTGTGCTGCCGAAAAAGTACTTAATCCAAACAGTCCCAAACAGGAAATAAACACAGCCAACGCGGCAAATACGTTAATCAGCTTACCGGAGCGAATTTGCTGATCATACAAGGTGGTTATGCTTTCATCCAAAAAATGGTATTCTACTGGGTAATCAGGGTTGAATTGTTGATAGGCCTGCTCAATAGCGGTTACCGCCTCTTTCATATCATTGGTGGCTATTCTGATGGCAATGAATCCTTTTCTATCGTTCGGTCTTGATCGTAGTATCATCGGTTCAACCGGGGCAAAAGCAGACTTAAAGTTAAAATCATTTACCACCCCTATAATTTCTCCTTCCTCTAACGTTTTTCCAATCGGGTTATCCATTTGCATGACTTTCAGTGCAGTTTCGTTTATTAAGCAGTAAGTATCACTGTCGTTGGGTTTCCGGGGTGAGAAGTTGTTACCAGCTAGTAGTTGTAATCCGAACGTCTCGATGAAGTCTTCGTCTACATCAAACACACTCATTAAAAAATCCTGATGATCATCCGGCATACCTTCCCATTCTATTCCACCGAAAGAACCTTCATAATTAATGGGCAATCCGCTAGATCGGGTGACCTGTACAATAGACGACTGCTGTAATAAGGCAGTTTTAAAACTTTGGAAACGGGTATCTTCTCTCAAATCGCCTTTAATGGGGGTGTACAAGATGTGCTCCTGGTCGAAACCCAAACTACGGTTAAGCACATAGTGCATTTGCCGTTGGACAATAACAGCGCTCACAATCAAGATAATCGAGAGGGCAAACTGGCTTATTACCATGATTTTCCGCACAGAAAGATGAAAAGTACTCGTATTTCTCCGTAAAAATGATACCCCTTTTAGTATCCTGATAGCATTAAAGGTGGAAAGAAACAAAGCAGGATACATACCGGCTAACAGCCCAGTGATGATTAAAATAGCCAGGAGTAGAAAGAGAAGATTCTCAACGCCTAATAGTGTTAATGCAAGAGGGCTTCCGCTTAATCTAGCAAAATATGGGATTGCGAGTTGAGAGAGCGTAACGGCCAGTATCGCTGCAATAAGGGCAAACAATAGTGACTCCCCCAAAAACTGAAAAATTAATTGTTTGCGACTAGCTCCTACTACTTTCCGAATACCTATTTCTTTGCTTCGCTGAAACGATCGGGCAGTGCTGAGGTTGATAAAGTTGATACAGGAAATCAGGATGATAATCAAGCCAATGGCTCCGAACAGATAAATGCTCTGTAGATTGCTGGTATCGGCAAAGTCCGTATTGAAATCGAAGTTTGACCGCAGATGAATGTCTTCGAGTGCTTGTAGGTATAATTTGGGCTGCCAGTTAGGGTTATCAATATTATCGCTCACCAAAGTTTCAATCGTGCTTTCAAACGCTTCGGCATCAGCGGTTTCTTGAAGAAGAATGTAGGTATATACCCAATTTCCTCCCCAGTTGTCAAAATCTCGATGCGTCCGTAAGCTTTCCATGGGCAACAAGAAGTTAAACTTGATGTGAGAGTTTACAGGTGGGTTCTCCAATATGGCAGCTACGACAAAATCCTGATCACGATTAAGATTGATAGTTTTACCGATGGGATCATCTTCTCCAAAATACTTATAGGCTATATCCTCGGTGAGAAGCAGAGTATTAGTAGTAGTGAAAAAGGGCTGTAAACTTCCTTGCTTAACCACAAAAGGAAAAAGTGTAAAGAAGGTAGTATCTACATAGAACCCGCCCTCTTCTTCAAAACTTTTATCTTGGTATTGGAAAAGTCGCTTACTAAAAATTTTGGAAAAGCCTGTGACTTCTTGTACGGCAGGATAATCGGTTTTCAATGCTGCTATCAAGGGGGGAGGGTTGTAGGCTACCTGATACAAGTCTCCCGCCTGTTCTTGTTCCTGTACTACTCGGTAGATATGCTCAGCGTGAGGAAAAAAACGATCATAGCTCAACTCATGCCAAACATATATTCCAATAATCAGGCAACAGGCAATTCCCAGGCTTAGTCCAGCAATATTAATCAGGCTGAAAACTTTGCTTTTCAGTAGATTGCGGTAGGCGATTTTGAGATAGTTTTTCAGCATAGCTCTAAAGGTTTATTCGTAGCGTAAAGAGTCGGCCGGGTTGGCTAGTGCCGCTTTGATAGTTTGAAAACTGATAGTGAGCAGGGCGATAAGCAACACGGTTGCCAGCGGTAGTAGAAACATCCACCAGTGAATATCTATGCGGAAGGCATAGTTTTCTAGCCACTGTTGGGTAAATCCGTAGGCTAAGGGCAGTGCCAAGACACTTGAAATCAGCACTAGCCGGATAAAGCCTTTTGAAAGCAATGCTACTACACTTTGTACGGAAGCACCTAACACTTTACGAATCCCAATCTCCTTGGTCTTTTGAACGGCTGAATACGAGGATAGCCCGAACAAACCCATACAAGCAATGAAGATGACTAGCCCTGAAAACAAGTTAAACAGTAGGTAAAACCGTCGGTCAGCTTGGTATTGCTCATTAAACCGATCATCCAAAAAGAAATAATGAAAGGGTTGATCGGGGTAGAGTTCTTTCCACTGTTGTTCGGCATAAGCAATAATTTCGTCAACGCGCTCCGCTGAATTATCAGCACTTGCTATGTCCAGTGTAACGTATTCCCATCCGGTAGGCTGTAGGTAGAAGATAATCGGCTCAAAGCTACTCTTTAGCGACTTATGGTGATAGTCTTTCACGACCCCAATAATCTGCTTCACCCCGCCGAACACAAATATTTGTTGATCAATGGATTCTTCTGCTGATGAAAAGCCCAGTTTCTTGACTGCCGTTTCATTGACAATTACCGAATGATCATTTGTACCGAAGTCTGGGGCGTTCTCGTTGTTCTGGATGATTTCAGCATTACTCACGGGTTGGGCTTCGTCGAAGTACCTTCCGGCCACTAGCTGTAGATCAAACGTAGCCATATAATCGTAGTCTACTCCCATCACGTGGTAAAACTTAGCCTCTTCAATCTTTCCTAACTGCCTAACATAATTATTCCCTCTTATTTCCGTCGCGGGTACATTACGGGAAAAGGTGGCGTGTCGTACGGCACTATGCCTTTTCAGAGCTGTTTTGTAAGCCCGGGCATTGGCCCGAGCCTCCTCTATGCTATTGGCAAACCGAGGCGATTCAATGACAAGTTTCTGATTAATGTCTACGCCCAACTCATAGTCTCGCATGAAGGATAACTGCTGACTCACCACATAAACGATGATGATAAATGCCGAAGCGGTAGCAAACTGAAAGACTACCAATCCCTTTCGTAATCGTCCACCTTGCCGCGACTGAGTAAGCTTACCTTTGAGGACCTTCACCGGCTGGTAGGCCGAAAGTACCACAGCTGGGTATAAGCCACTAAAGAATGTACCCGCTACAAATAGAGTACCTGTAGCTACCAGTCCTGTCCATTGCGTAAGTAACGTATTATCTATGGTTACTCCAGCAAGCTGCTCAAAGTAAGGAAGGTTCAGTTGGAACAGCGTAAACGCCACCAATATCCCTAATCCGTTTAATAAGGCTGATTCCAGTAGATGCTGCCTTACCAACTGCCCTCTTTTTGCTCCTAGCACTTTTCGTAACCCTACTTCTTTGCCTCGCTCAATTGCTTTTACCACCGAAAGGTTAATGAAGTTCACCCAGGCAATAATTAAGATACAAATAGCAACGAGCAACAATACGTAGACCGTTCGACTATTTCCGCCTACTTCCAGTTCGTTCATTAAGGCCGAGCGTAAATGGATTTCTTCCAGAGGTTGTAACACAGTACGGAAGGCAAATCCTTGTTCGCTTCGGCCAGGAGTGCGCTGATCTACAATAGGATTGAACGCTTCTTCCAGTTGTTGAGGATCTTGCCCTGGTTTCAGTACCAGATAGGTATAGAATTCATTCCAATACCAACTCTCTTCAGTATCGTAACGATAGTCAGCTCCTTCACTTTGCCAAGCATACATGGTGGGATATGATACTAGAAAATCAAACTTGAAATGAGAGTTGCTGGGAGGATCAGCAGCAACCCCCGTAATCAATAGATCAGTCTCTCCCGGGTAAGATCTCCCTCGTAGGATTTTACCAATTGGATTTACTTCCTGCCACTGCTCTCCGAAGTACTTCTCAGCTACTGAACGAGTGATGACTACTGTATTGGGCTTAGTTAACGCTTGGGTAGCATTGCCCTTCAATAGAGGAAAGGAAAACACCTCAAAAAAGGAAGCATCTACGTAGTATACTTCTTCTTCATCAAAATACTCTTGTTGATCAGTATCAAGCCTAGAGAAAATACCCGATTGATGGTGCATTCTGACAAAGGATTCTACTGTCTCCGGAAAATTCTCCTGAAGCTCCCAGCCAATGGTAGGAAACGTTAGGGCTGATTTGACATCCATCGCACCCTCTTTGTATTGATACAAGGCCGCTCGATAGATTCGCTCACTTTTCTCATGAAAACGATCATAACTCAACTCAAAACGGACATACTGCAAAATGAGTAAGCAAGCGGCTATTCCAATAGCTAACCCGAGGATGTTGATCAGGCTGAAGACCTTGTTCTTCAGTAGGTTGCGATAGGCGATTTTAAGATAACTTTTTAGCATAACTTTTTAGAGGTAGAAGGTATAGGGTACGGGGTTGATGGTGTAAGGCTGACAATAAAATACACCTATGTTTTTGTATAAATGTGTATTTTTTTCTTCACCATTTACCCTCAACCTTTCACCTTCTACCATCGACCGTTTACCATTTTTATTCGTAACGTAGCGAGTCTACAGGATTAGTTAGCGCTGCACGAATGGTTTGAAAGCTGATAGTGAATAAGGCAATTAATAAAACGATTAGCATAGGCAAGAGGAATATCCACCAACCCACATTAATTTTAAAGGCATAGTCGGAAAGCCACTGTTGAACAAGAAGGTAGGTGAAAGGGATAGCAATGATATTTGATACTATGATCAGCTTGATATAGTCTCTCGAGAGTAGCAAAACAATATTTCGTACTGAGGCTCCCAGTACCTTTCGTATGCCAATTTCCTTGATGCGTTGCTTGATAGTAAAAGCTGAAAGACCGAATAATCCTAGACTTGCAATGAAAATAGCCAGCAGAGTAAATATTCCGAATATGGTACCGTATTTCAGATCCGCCTGATACTGGTTGTTGAAAAATTCATTTGCAAAAAAATAGTTGAATGAGCTTTCTGGAAAGGCTTCATTCCAAACATCATTAGCGTATGCAACTGTTTGCTGAATATCTTGAGAAGATACTCTCAATGAGAAGTAACTTCCGGAAGAGGGGGCTAGATGAAAGATAATAGATAGAAATCCAGACTGAAGTGATTGTTGATGAAAGTTTTTTACTACTCCAATTACCTCAATAGATTTATTATCCTGCTGACGATTAATCGGATACAAAATATACTGCCCTATTGCGCTGGCCGGGTCTTTAAAACCCAAATCATACATCGCTTCTTCAGTAAGAATTACCGCTTCTTTGTCGGAAGCGTAATCTTCTGAGAAGTTCCTGCCCGCTAGTATTTCCATTTCATATAAATCAATGAAATCATAATCAATGCCACCCCGCAGGTAATTCTTGACATCAATATGTTCACTGCCTACCCTTCGAATATATCCACCCCACCCACTCAGTCCGTCTCCACCGGGAATAAACCAGGAAGTAGATACTCGCTGAATAGTAGTTTGCTGTAATAATTCATTTTTTAGATAATCTGCTTTTTGTTGGTAAACAGAATCTTCTGAAGTGATAATAGGTGCTCTGATCACCATAGTCTGGTCTAGGTTCATACCTAGGTCTTGGTTCTGCATATACCTGACCTGCATAAATATGGTAATGGTAAAAGCTATCAGAGAAACTGATGCGGCAAACTGGAAAATATTCAGAGCTTTCTTGAGATTGTGGCCGCTACTTTTATTTCTCTTATTGTTTCTGAAAACTTGGATAGGAGAGTAACCTGAAACCATCAGGGCTGGATATAATCCGGATAAAAGTGACCCTAGCGACAGTATCACTAGTAGCACTATCCAAAAGAAATAACTCTGAAACAGGAGGAGTGGCAATGGCCTGCCGATTATGTCCTGAAATATGGGCAGTGCAATCTGTACGAAGGAAAAAGCTAAGGCAATCGCTATTACATTTAATAAAAAAGATTCCAGAAGAAACTGACTTACGATCTGCCTACGTTTGGCACCAGTAACTTTCCTGATACCAACCTCTTTAACTCTTTCGATAGAAATAGAAATAGAAAGGTTGACATAATTAATCCAGGCGATCAGTAAAATTAATATGGCGATAATCCCAAGGATGTACACAGTTTGGTAATTGCCTCCTGGCGATAGTTCCCCAAGTAGTTGAGTATGTAAGTGAATGTCCTGTAGTTGGTGTAAAAAGAAATCTTCCCGCACTCCCTGATTTGTGTGATATTCCCCTTTATACTTAGCGATCAATTCAGGAAACTTACTTTCTAAGAGCCGGGGATCTGCTTCGGGAGCAAGCTCCACGAAAGTAAAAAAGATAGTCCAGCCCCAATTATCGCGAAGGCCTTCCCCTTGCGCTTTCTCAAAGGTGGGCATGGAAATTAGAAGGCTAAACTGCATACTCGAGTTTCCTGGAACATCCTCCATTACTCCGGTAATCTTTAGAGTAAGTTCCTGATCCCCTTCTTTCAGTTCAATGATTCGGCCCAGAATATCTTGTTGGTCCTCCCAATTCTCTCCAAAATATTTTTCAGCCACCGAACGCACCAGCACGACCGAGTTCGGTTCTCTTAGTGCTGTTTTCAAATTCCCTCGCAATAATGGAAAGGAAAACATAGAAAGTAGGGAAGAATCGGCAAAATAGTAATCAGACTCTTGAAACTGATTCTCATCAACCTCAACTATTGATTGATCAGTAATAGAAACAATTCGTGTAAAATCAATAATTTCCGGATACTCATCCCTAATAGTGGGGCCGGTAGGAAAGAAATTTGTGCCAAAATGTTGGGCGGCCTGTCCACCTGACTGATATTCCATGCTAACCTGGTAGATGTCATCTCCTTTCTCATGAAAGTCATCGTAGCTCAGCTCAAAGCGGACGTACTGTAAGATCAGCAAACAGGCCGCCATACCAATAGCTAAACCGAAGATGTTGATAAAGCTAAAGACCTTGTTCTTTACTAGGTTGCGGTAGGCGATTTTGAAATAGCTTTTTAGCATAGTTCATTCAATTAGTAGTGTGCGGGGCACCCCGTGCAATGAGCAATTATCTTAAAATCAGATGATTGCTCATTGCTAACTGTACATTGTGAAAATTATTCATTCCGCAAGGCATCGGCCGGATTGGCTAATGCGGCTCTCACGGTTTGGAAACTGATTGTAATTAGGGCAATTAACAGCACGCTTCCCCCAGCTAGCAGAAACACCTCCCAGCCAATACTAATGCGATATTCATAATTGGCTAGCCATTCCTGCATCAGCAAGTAGGTAGCCGGAATAGCGAGCAGCAACGATACTCCCACCAACTTGATGGTATTGGTTAAAAGTAGCGTCACAATACTGCTAACACTGGCTCCCAGCACTTTTCGCACTCCAATTTCTTTGGTACGGCGCTCAGCGGTAAACATGGCTAACCCTAGCAATCCTAAACAAGCTACTCCAATCGCTAGGCCGGTAAGGATCTGAAACAAGCGGGCCATTCGCTGCTCGGTAGCATATAGTGCGTCTAATTGATCGTCGACAAAGGTGTAGGTAAACGGTAGTTGAGGTGCTAACTGTTTCCATTGGCTACGTAATTCTTCTATCGTCTGAGCGGTAGTATTGGGTTTAATCCGGATCATCAGATTCTCGAAGCCTCGGTACGAGTGTGACATAATCGCCATCGGTTCAATTTTGTACTTCAGGGATTGGAAGTGGATATCCTCAATAATTCCGGCTAACTCGTAACGACTGCCATTGACATCAATCACTTTTCCAATCAACGTTTCTTCTGGCCGCGTATGCCAATTAAAGGCCCGTAGTGCTTCCTCGTTTAGCAGTATCTGCTGGTTCTCTTTATCTAGGTTTGGTGAAAAATTATGCCCCATCAGTAAATCGATGCCGATAGTACTTAAATAGTCTTGATCCCCCAGGTACATCGGAATACCCACCGCTTCAGTTTGACCTTGCTCAATCAACTCTACCGGGGTAAAGGCTTTATAATTGTGGGGTTCACCTAAGTCGTTATAACCTAGTGCGACTTGAACGGTAGAAGCGTTATTGCTAACCATTTGCTTTAAGGTGTGCATTTGTTCTCCCAACTTATCCACATCTTTAATCATCAGCAGATGCTCCTGATCAAAACCGAGTGATTTGTTTTGCATAAACGATAGTTGCTGAGCTACCAGCAATACGCAGATGATAAGGCCCGAAGAAACGGTAAACTGAGCAATAACTAACCCCTGGCGAAGTCGTACGCCCTTCGTACCTCGAATGAGTTGTCCCTTAAGCACTTCGGTGGGCTTAAATGCACTGAGAATGCGGGCGGGTATCCAACCCGAAAAAATCCCCAGCAGTAATGCCAAAGCCAACAACAGGCCTGCCGATGAAAGCGATACTCCGGTAGAAACAAAGTTTCGAGTCCAGCCACCATCTACCGAAAGTAGTATTTGTACTAATGTTAGCGCAATGCATCCGGCTAGTAAACAAAGCAAAATAGAATCGGCTAAGAACAAACTATAGAGTTGAGTGCGTAAAGCCCCTAATACCTTGCGGATACCCGTAGATTTTGCCTGCTGGGTAGACTGGGCGGTAGTCAGATTAATGTAGTTGAAAGCCGCAATAAACAGCAGTAAGAGTCCAATAACTACTAAAATGTATACGTCGCGGATGCTGCCGTGAGCAAGATCGGTCTGCATATGACTAGAATACAGATGAATTTTTTCTAGTGGTTGAAGGCGGTATTCTTGTAGTGATCCTTCAGCTTTAGCGGCTCGGTAGCTCTTCCCGTACCGGCTTTCGTATACTGGGTTCAGCAGCGAATCGGTAAGGGCAACCATGCGGTTTTCTACCTGCCGGTAATCAATTTCTTCTTCCAGAAGTAAATAGGTGATAGGCCAATGAGCGAGCCAGCCCTGGGGGTGATATTCTTCATCAGCATAGTCGCGGGAAAGCAAAGCGTCGAAATGGAAATGGGAGTTAGTAGGAAAATTCTTAGCTACTCCGGTCACTTGGTAGGTTTCTTCCTTATCAGAAGAAGTAATCCAGAGCGTTTTTCCTAAAGCGGTATCAGCATTACCAAAGTATTTTTGGGCGGCAGACTCAGACAGCACCACCGACCGGGGCTGGACCAGTGCAGTAGTGGGATTTCCGGCTAGTATTTCAGTAGTGAACACCTCAAAAAACCCGGAGTCAGCAGTGTAGACGTGTTCCTCATTATATGCTTCCGTTTCGGTACGGAGAATGGCAGAATTACCTGAACTTTGGGCTATACGTACCACCTCCGAAATCCCAGGTATCTGTTGTTTAATGGTGGAGGCTAAGGGACGAGGCGTAATGGGGCCCTGCTGAATTGTTTCACCGGGTTCGGCAATGTTTAGTATAACCCGGTACATACGATCCGCCTTTTCGTGAAAGGTATCATAACTTAATTGATGTTGTACGTAGAGAAAGATCAGTAGGGCTGCCGCCAGACTAATGGATAACCCCACGATGTTGATAAAGGCAAATGACTTTTTTCTAACTAATTTTCGGTAGGCAATCTTGAGATAGTTGTATAGCATAGCGATTTAAAAAATGATCAAAACTTGAGGAGTGATTGATGACAAATGATCAATGGATTGTATCTTCCATTTTTCATCAGTCACCTTTTTCTGATAAATACTGCAACGGGTATGCCAAGCGCCTTGAGCTCCACTGAAGGCAAATTGGAAGATTAAACTGTTTCATTCTGAAACAGTGGCCTGTTCGGCAGCGAACAACTCTCCGAGGTTATCTTAATATATTTATTCGTAGCGTAGTGAGTCGGTAGGGTTGGCTAACCCCGTGCGAATGGTTTGAAAACTGATCGTCGCTAATGCAATAAGCTGCACGATGCCTACCGGCAACAACAGTAACCAACCGTTAATCTCAACCCTATAGGCGTAACCCTCTAGCCACTGCTGGGTAATCCAGTAGGCAAGCGGCAGCGCTACCATACTGGCAATCAACATTAAGCGTATAAAGTCCCAGGAAAGCAGGGCAATAATACCCGCCACCGAAGCCCCCAAAACCTTTCGGATACCCACTTCTTTGGTGCGTTGCTGGGCAGAAAAAGTGGCAATACTGAACAGCCCTAAGCAAGCGATGAAGACAATGAGTAGAGACAAAATATTAAAGAAAAAAGTATATCGCTGGTCGGCCTGATACAATTGGGCAAATGCTTCGTCTAGAAAATAGTAGTTAAATGGATTATCGGGAAAATACTCTGTTAACGAAGCAGAAAGATAATCAATAGCTTCTCTGGAATTATTAGCCGCAAACTTCACGGTGAAATATTCGTGGTGAGCAGGAAGGTTAGAAAAAGCAAGAGGGGCGATGGATTCCTTCAAAGTCTTTTGATGATAATCATTGACGATGGCTCTAATTTTATGTCTTTTATCGTTGTGCATTACGTATTGACCAATCGCCGCT
>ERZ1740058.369-NODE-369-length-36438-cov-6.986697_pt1 | contig 36438 bp, 31 predicted proteins | sample MGYA00581745_ERZ1740058 | MGnify/ENA primary metagenome ERZ1740058 (study PRJEB43018, sample SAMN04849742) | marine metagenome | isolation source: floating plastic debris | place: Pacific Ocean | collected 2008-08-30 | study: EMG produced TPA metagenomics assembly... | reverse complement strand
GTTCACCCACCAAGGACGTCAGAAACAATTGGACTTTTCATATCAGATAGAAAGCTGTGAGAGTACAGCTACCGATATAAAGCGGTTATTACTATCTATCAACTCTTAAAGTATCTATTCAATCTGTAGGTGCGTCCAAGCATGAAGTACGATCCTCCCCACACGGTAGATATATCAGCCGAACCCTTAAGACCCTTTCAACCACCTGTCGCTCGAAAAGTAGATACTCGCACGGTCATTCTTCAATCTCTGGGGGTTGATGTTGCACTGGTCGTTCTCTCTATGATGATTGGCGTACTTTTTGGCGGAGCTATCAGCGGGATAGAAACCGCTGAAGTCGAGAACGTCGGCGCACTCAAACCGCCTATCTGGTTCATTTTTGCCGCCTGCACACTGCCTTCTATCGTCTGGGTATTTCTTGATTTATTGAGCGCCATCAGCAACCCGGCCGTCTTGCCGTTTGCTCGGGCTAAAACGGCCATGAAAGCACTCTATGCTAAGCGCTTTCATCTGCTGCTATTAGCCTTCTACTTCACGGCAATTTTGGTTGCGCTCTGCTGGTCGGCCTTTTCAATGCTGCTGGTATCAAAGATTTTTGTCTCGGCAGTCTTTGCGATCGCACTCTACGCGCTAGGCCAAAGCATCCCCTCTCGTCGCCTTAGCTTTATTGTCTCTGGTCTACTATTCATCATTGTGCTAGTAGCCACTCAGGCCTTCATTGTATTCAAGCTAGAAGCTGATTCAGAGCGAGCCAGTCAAGAGGTGCTAGAGGGAATAGGAGGGTCAGAAGACGAAGCAGGCAGCGTCTTTGATTCGATCGACGAGTAAACCCTGCCAAATCAACTCAGCTGTACAACGACCTGGTCTTGCAGCAGTGTTTCTGTCGTCAGCAAATCTTCTACCGTCATTCGCAAAAAGCGATCGGCATCAATACTGAACAAAATGCGAATGCGATCGCTCCCTGGAAACCCCAAAGGCGAAAGCTTTGCAATCGTTCTTGCGCCCTCACGGTCATTCAGCGGCACTGCTAAGGGCGTTTTGCTCTCGGCACTCGCCTGACGCGTCACTAGCTGATCGCCCTCAAAATAAACTTCGGTGCGAGCCGCAGCCGCTGGAGCCAGCTCTCCCAGAATCAGCTCGATACTGGGCTGACTTTCACTGGACGCCCCCAAGAAAATCTCCACAGGTTCGACAGTGGGATAAGGCTGGCCTTGCTGAATGATCGGGTGCCAGCTGTGAGCATCACGACGTCTATCCCAGTAGCGAATGCCATAGCTGTGATACAAAAAGTCTTGAAGGGTGGTGTCCGCCAGGCACAAAGCGCCCTGAGCAACGGCTTCAAAGGGGCGATCGCCTCTAATTTTCTCCGCCTTAAAATGCCGGGCCGCCCAGCTCTGCACCGCCGGAATTTGAGCGCTACCGCCCACCAGCAAAACCGCATCGATGTTGTCTATCAAAATGTCTTTGCGCTGAGCTTGCTGCAACACTTGATCTAATCTGCGGTCTAGCCGATCAAAAAAGCCCTGTTCTGCCAGAATTTGCTCAAAGCGATCGCGCGTCAAGCTCAGCTCATAGCTATCGAGGGTTTCTTCATCAAAATAGGCCTCAGTCGCCTCAGTCGCCTGCGACAGTGAAATTTTTAGCTTCTCAGCCAAACGCAGCGTAATCGCAGTGAGTGGCAGCGATTGAGACTGGGCAAAGTGATCAACAATCCAGCGATCAATGTCCGCGCCGCCCAAGTTCTCACCTGATTTAGCAAGCACTCGCACCGCCTTTGGCCCAGCATTGGGTTGACTCCTCGCCGCAGCTTTGCGCCCCCAATTCAGCTGAAATCCGGTAGGTTTCTGTTCAGCCATCTGCGGCTGAATCAGCGAAAGATCTAGCGTGCCGCCGCCAAAATCCACCACTAGCACCGTGCGCTCTTGTGCCGTAAGCTGATAGCCCAACGCGGCCGCTGTCGGTTCATCTAGCAATCGTACCTGGCCAATGTTTAGCGACTGGCAAACCCCTTCTAGCCAAAGCCTGTAGGCTTCAAAGCTATCTACAGGAACAGTCAGTACCAGTTCCTTAAAGTTAGGATCTTGGGCTTTTAGCTCGCCAATTACCTGGCGTAAAAAACAGCTGCCTATCTGCTCAAAAGAGGGGATATGTCCGTCTAGCTCTGGGATAAAACCTTGAACGCTAGTGCCAATACCGCGCTTGAAGTTGCGAAAAAATCGGGGATTGGTGGTGATATCTAAGCCGCGATCGCGTACTAGCTGGCCAGCAATGGTTTGAGCGCGCTGAGCATCGGCGGCCATTTTCTCTACGTACAGCAGACTGGGAATCAGCGGAGGATTGCCCTTTTGCTGCGTCCAAAGGCCCGGGAAAGAAATCGTTTCTGGCTGCTGAGTGGCTGTATTTCGCTTAGCGACAACGGTATTGCTGGTCCCAAAATCAATGGCATACATAGTAGCTTCCAAGGTGGCTTTAGGCGTTACTTGCAGGTGTTGCCTTGCAGGCCGCAAGAGCGACCAAAAACTAGTAGTCAATCAAACTGTGGTCACATCGATATCAAAAGTCCACTCACACCACCGAAGCAAACGCCCAACAAGCTAATAGTCATCACCATAATGACGCTACGTGAGTAAGGCGCTTGACTCATCAGCCTTTCCCCCGTCATCGCGCCGGTAATAGCTGCTGCCGCTGTCAGAACAACAGCCATCAGCGTTAAACCGGCCAAACCAGCGATGGCTGCAAAAAAGCGAATACCTTCAAAGCTGCGCTCACTGCCAATATAGTTAGCCGCAACAGCCAGTGCGATCGCCATTATCAGCCCACCCAGGTAAGCCATTAGCCCACCCCAATCTTTTTTTATACTTACAGCCACCGGCCTGACCATGCCAAGCACCAGCAGAGGAATTGCAATTACAGTCACAAGCCACACCCAATAGGGCGTATTCGGTATCGCTATGAGCAGCCCGATTAGACTATAGACAATGAAAAGAGCTGCTATTAGTAGCCAGGGCGTTTCAGTTGCAGAAGAGCGACGCGGAGCCGGTGGCTTTCTGGGAGGCTTTCTGGATTTTTTTTTCTTGGCGGATCTTTTAGGCGGCGGCGGTGAACCGGGGCGCTGCGAGCTGGGACGAGCTGGAGGAGTTGGCCGAGATCCGTTCATCAATTCCGTCAGAAGCAGGTTTCCACTTCTAAAGTGTGGCGTAGAGTATGGCTTGAAGCATGACTTAGAGCAGTATACCGGCAAACCCATTAGATACCGCCAGAAGTAGATACCGCCAGAAGCATCGCATCGCAGGGACCGAATCGCTGCTTCACAAAACTATGTTTACTTAACAATACTCGCCATTATTTGTCATTCACCTGAACTAGAGCAGACCGAATTCTTTGACAGCCGGAAGAAAGTTCTGATTTTCGTGACTGGGGCGACTGAGCTTTATCAATGCAAACCGCTGCAGCTCGCTCAACGCTGCCCATTGAGCTACGGTCAGCGGCACCTGCTGCTGCGCGAACTTTGCCACCACAGCTTCAGGAATACTATCTAGCTGCTGCCAGGGAGGCGCTGGCGAAACGTCTAGTGTTTTTGCGGCGTCACCTGTTTGCGCCACGATCATTTGCTGTAGGCGATCGCCATAAGCCTGTGCATCGGCGTGGGTAGCGCAGGGCCAATCTACCAAAGACTGTCGCTCTGCCTGCGAAAAGCGATTCCAGTGCTCCAGCTTGAGCTTGATCCCGCATGTATCGAGATGATGGCGTACCACCATAGGAATACATCGCAGTGAGCCGACAAAGTCTTGTTCAAAGCCAAAATAAGGAGAAGCCATAGGTTCGAGCAGGAGTTGGGTTCAAAAAAGGTTAAGAGAGGCTTATAGTAATAAGGTACGTCACTCTCATCAATTGCTAAAAACTGTTAAGTTTTGCAGTGATATCCCTAGTTAAATTTAGGGATGTTCACTACGATAAAGGCAACATAGTGCCTATTGACTGTGCGTAAATTTTCCTTTGATGTCTTCTCTTGGGACAACTCGATTTATGGAAACGCTTGAGTTTGTAATCTATCCCGATGGCCGCGTGAAAGAGATGGTTACCGGGATTATGGGAACCTCTTGCGCCGAGGTCACCGCTGCGATCGAAGTGCAGTTAGGTGACGTAGTTGCCCATCAAAAGTCTTCTGAGTATTACGCTCAGCCAGTTCAGGTAGAGAGTGCTAATCGCACTTCTCTGCCGACCCAGGTGTTAGGAAGTCGCTGGTAGTTCAGTAAAGATGCTGGTAGTTCAGTAAAGATGTAGTTAGTAGAGATATTTTTTCTTAGACGCTTTTTTTGAGTCTATTTCTGAGCTGTTTCAAGTTTTACATTGCACATTTAGTCGGGTCTTAAGATGTCTCACTTTAGCCAAATCAAAACCAAGCTTCGCAACCTTTCGTCTTTGCAGCTAGCGCTGAATGATACGGGTATCAGCTGGCAAGCAGGTCCTAAGGCTGTGCGGGGCTATCAGGGCGACACGGAAACTGCCGAAGTTGTCATTGAGCAAGAGAACGGCTACGACGTCGGATTTAAGCGCAATGAGCAAACTGGAGATTATGAGCTAGTTGCTGACTTACAGTACTGGCAGCAGCCTCTGTCTGTAGAAGGGTTCATCAATCAGGTGACTCAGCGCTACGCTTATCACACAGTACTGAGTGAGTCGGCAAACCAAGGCTTTCAGGTTGCTGAGAAAGTCAATAACGAAGATGGATCTATTCGCTTGGTACTCCAGCGTTGGGGCGCCTAAGAGTCGTTTAGACTGTTTGCGTAGACTGGCTTTACGCCGAGTCTGATGGCGAAAAACTTTAAATTATTAACGCGATGGGGGAATCAGGAATTCACGGCAGTCTACGCAAGACCGTCATTCCTGATTCCCCCATTTATTTGGCAATCTTCTAATAGCGAAATTTCCTATGGCCGATAGTCAAGCATCCGACCGCTCAGGTTTAGAACCCGAATTGGGTGGTCAGCTACGCTCAGCTCAGCTACGAACTGGTTTAGAACCCGAACTGGGTGGATCGCTTCGCCAAAACGGCGTCTATGTCGATGAGGTCACATGCATCGGCTGCACCCACTGCGCCCACGTTGCTCGCAATACGTTTTACATAGAGCCAGATTACGGACGAGCCAGAGTCATCCGCCAGGATGGTGATTCTGATGAACTGATTCAAGAGGCGATAGATACCTGCCCGGTAGACTGCATTCATCGGATGGACTATACAGAACTGCGCGATCGCGAGCGCGATCGCATTAATCAAGTTATTCCTGTCGTCGGATTCCCTGTCGAAAAGTCACTCACTGCCGTACAAAGACGTAGAAAGAAGGCTGCTAACCGTAAGGCTAAATAAGCAAGCTAAGACCCATCAAATTCTTTAAGCTCTTGCAAGCTCGATCTGGCTAAAAAGCGGACACTTCAACCAAGCCGTCTTGAGTAAACACAATTCGTAGCACTTGGCCTTGAGCACTACTGCTGGATGCATCTTCAGAGACATTTGAAGGTGGAAAAGTTGGCAGTGCCTCTGCGGGTAAAAGGCGATCGCGATACGTCTCAGACGCCTCATTAAGCGCAGTAAAGCTCATCACTTCACCCGTATCAGAAAGCGCTAACCGATAGGATAGCGGTCCTACGCTGCCACCCTGCCACTTCTGTTGAAAATAAGTTTGGACCTGAGTAATCGCCTGGTTGTCTTCAGAAGCATCTGCTAGAGCCGCGTCTAAAGGCGAACTGGCACTTGCAGGCGCAGGCGGAGCCACAGTAGCGCGCTCTATACTGGCACTCTCTTGTGTCTCGGCACTCTCTACCTGAGATTCCTGAGGTAAAGCCATCCGTTCGCTTACTGGCGTGCGACGCTCAGAGCCCGATCGTGAGGTAGATTCACCGGCAACTGGCTCAATATCAGCAAATGATTCACTGTCTGCAGTATCTCCATTAGTAGGTGCAGGCTCGTCTAAGACAGGGACTCTCGGCCCAGCAGCTTCTACGGGTGCAGGATCTGGTGGCAGCGCTTGTTCTGGTGGCTTTTGCTCCGTTGGCGATTGTTCTGGTGCCGCTTGTTCTACAGGTGCCTGTTCTGCGGGCACTTTTTCTACAGGTGATTGTTCCGCGGGTGCTGGCAAAGCTGACGTATCGGACGAGGATTCGGGTAAAGATTCACGCGCTTCGAAGGTATCGGGAGACTGAGAGCTAGCCCTACGCTCAGGTGTGAGCGTAGGGCTAGCTAAACTTTCAGAGCTGTCTTCAGCAGCACCTTCAGACGCTTCCGGACGGCTTTCAGCCGATAGGGGCTCAGGCGGTAAAGTTTCAGGTGATAAAGTCTCGGACGGCGAAGCGCCAGAATGCGATCTGCCCTGCTCAGTTTCTGACACTGCAGAATCAGACGTGACGCTGATTTCTTCCAGCGTTGGATCGCGAGAAATGAGTGTAGACGTTAGACCCACTACAAATAAAGCGGCAGCGGCGGAGCTAGCCCACATACCTACATTTTTACGAGCGCGTCGCCTACGGGTACTGCTAGCGCGACGACGCGTGGCATCTAATGAAACAACGTTATCGGTAGCTGGCTTGGCCGTTGCGATCGCAGCCAAATCAATAGGAGGCACGTTTGGCACCTCATTCGGTTCAACCGCCAGTTCAGCAGGCAGTTCAGCGGGCAGTTCAATAGGCAGTTCAACCGGTAGCTCGACGGGCAACTCAACGGGCAAAATACGCGCAGTCTGCTCGTACTGACTAAGCACACTGTTGATATCGCAAAGCTGTAGATAACTAAACCGTTGATTAGCGCTTAAGCTAGGCGGTGGTTGCGCAGGCGCTGACGATTCTTCTGAAGTTCTGTTGGGGGCGCTGTTGATACTAGCTAGGGCTAAGACGCGACGGGTTTGCTGTTGAAAGTACTGTGCGACCGCCTGCAGTTCCGTGCGATCGCCCTCAGCTATCAGCGTTCTTTCTTCCTTGTTGGTTTCATTATCAGCTTCAGTATCAGCCGCGACCTCAGCCTGCCTCCAAATCTGAAACGTTAGCTGCTTTGCAATCGGCCGATCGGTCCACTGAGATAAGGCCGCAGGCTGCCACACTACACTGAGAACACAGCTACCAGCCGTATAGCGTTGAGAGATAGGTTGGGTAGCTGGCATAGCCATTACAAACTCTAGCGATTCGGCAGAACACTAAATAACACAATAACGACAAAATACGGTCATATTCTACCGGTTACCGATATAGCAACAGGCTCATTTCCATAGAGGAAAACTGAGTACTGACTACTAATTGTCTACCGCTGACGAGTATCATCGTCCAACTCATCGGTCTCTGTCAGCGGCTCTGTCAGCGGCTTAGAGGGAGGCTCAATCACACGATAGTCCGCTTCGTAAACGCCGTCTGGGCCCAATTCATTCAGCCTCTCGTCGTCATAAGGGTACGGTCCCTCTGGGCCGCCTTCTACGGTCGAGCCATACAGACTATCGCCGTAGGTTCGCCGATCGGACGCTTGATAGTCTGATGATCTGTAGTCTGGCGGCGGATCGCTATAGTCGTCAAAGTTTTCCCAGCCTCGATCTAGGCTGTCATCACCCACATAAGACTCATAACCGGCTGACTCATAACCGGCTGACTCATAACGATCTACATAGCGCTCATCCGAACGGCCTTGCACAGATTGGCCTTGTCCAGACTGGCCTTGATTATTCCAACCGCTTGCAATATCTTCCGCTAGCCGTCCTGCATTAGCGCCAACGTTACGCCCAAAGTTAAACAGGCTTTTTGCTCCTTCTTCTAACCGAGATGAATCGTTCTTATTTACTTCCCAGCTGTTTCGCTGCGCCGTCGTACGGAGCTGTCCCCAGTCATCACCGATGGGCTTAGCAGGCTCGTCTGAGGTGGGCTTACGATCTTTTTTTTTACCCAGGCCTAGAGTGGATTTAAGTCCCGCCAGCGGCTTCTGAGCAAAGGAACGCGATCGCAAATCAGAAGAAGACGGCTCCGAAGCAGGTTCCTGGCTGAAATAGCTGCTGGAAGAGTCAGCAGAATCAGGTTGAAAAGCAGCACTATCTCGCGGCGATCTATCCTGCGGAGGGGTGTCTTGTGGCGGTGTAATAAACGGCTTTGATGCTGGATCGGGTGTGCTGCCTGGCGCTGAATCAGGTTTGCCGGCTGGTTTATTGATATCTGGCTCAGTAACGTTTGGCTCGGTGACAAAAGCAGAAGAGCTGCTACTGTAGCGATCGCCATACGCTGGTTGCGGCGTGTAATCAGAGCTAGGCCCAGAAGCAGGCAGCGTTGTACTGCCAGGGCTATCGGGGGGATAGGGCACCCGTCTACCCATTGGCCGATACTTGCTCTCAGGCGGGCGCTGTAGGCCTACTAGTCCATACAAAATAAGAGTCAGCAACGAGCCAATCGCAACCGAGATTAGCAACAGCAGTCCCAGCGGAAAACTCTCTGCGACGGTTTGTCCCATTACCACTAAGGGCACCGCGCTTTCTCTTGCCAAGTTCTGTAGCGTCAAAATGGACAAAGCGGCCACTGTCAGCAGCAAGATAATCAGTCGGGGCATGACTTATAGATCTCCGTCTTTCCATCGCCGTAATGGTACACAGTCTATCGCAAGCTGATCCAGGGCTCTAGCTACCACAAAATCGACAAGATCGTTAATCGTCTGAGGCTTGTGATACCAGGCAGGTGCAGCCGGAACAATCCGAACCCCCACCTCAGCTAGGGTCGTCAGGTTACGCAGATGGATCAGGCTCAACGGCGTTTCTCTGGGCACTAAGACTAGCGATCGCCCCTCTTTAATCTGCACATCGGCCGCGCGCTCTAGTAAATCCGAGCTAAGGCCAGCTGCTATTTTTCCGACAGTGCTCATACTACAAGGCATCACCACCATACCCAGCGCCCGGTAAGAACCGCTGGCAATCCCCGCGCCTACGTTGCCCCAGGCATGACAAGTTAGCTGACCAGAGCCTTCGACGCCTGCTTGCTCACGCCACCAGGTTTGCTGCTGCTCCAAGTTAGTTGGCATGGGTGTGCCATGTTCTTGCTGCCACACCTGTTGGGAAGCCCGAGACGCGACGAGTTCGACACAATAGTCTGCGGCGAGTAGATGCTTGAGAGCGCGAACAGCGTAGATCATGCCAGAGGCACCGCTAACGCCAAGAATTAATGGCTTCACTCTTCTTCTGCACCATTCTCGCTGGCATCGCCATTGTCGTCCTCGGTGGCCTCGCTCCCGCCGCCAACGGCAACCAGGTCAATTTGCTGTCGGTAGTAATCGACGCTTTTCACCTGAACTTCTACGCGATCGCCCAATCGATACTGCTGCCGATTCTTACGACCCACCAGCTTTTGCTGCCGCGAGCGGTACTCATACCAATCATCTTTAAGCGAACTGACATGAACCAGTCCCTCTACCAGCAGCTCTTCTAATTCAACAAAGAAACCGTAAGACTGAACACCCGTAATCAACCCCTGGAAGACTTCACCGGTATGAGCCTGCATAAAGGCAGCTTTCTTTAAGCCTTCCAGATCAGATTCTGCATCTTGCGCAATGCGCTCTCGCTCTGTGAGCTTAATTGGAGTGCGTGATAGCTGCTCTTCCATTTCCTGCTGAACGGCAGGGGGGAGAACGGCCCAATTGATGTTGCCGTGACAGGAGCTATGGCGCAAATTGACCTTATCTTTTGAGCGAGTGGAACGGCGATCGCGCCCATGTTCAAACACCGCATGCAGCAGCCGATGCACCAGCAAATCTGCATAGCGACGCCCGGGAGAGGCGAAGTGGGTATAAGCCTCATCTAACGCTAGGCCAAAGTGAGGACCTGGCTGAGCGCTATACAGCGCAGGCTTTAAGGTCGCTAACAGCAGGTAAGTCAGCACTTTTTCAGCATTAGAATCGGCAAACTGCTCTGTAAAGTTACGATAGTCAGCCGAATGAACATCCTCCTCATCCTCCAGATTGAGCTCTAGATCCATGTTGTTCGCCAGCTTAATCAGCTCTTGAACATCCGTTAAATCCGGTGCACGGTGAATTCGGTATAGCCCTGGAATACCCAGCTCTTTGATATGCTTAGCAACCAGCTGGTTAGCAAGCAGCATAAACTCCGTCACAATAATGCGGGCAGGCAGCGCCGAAGAAACCACCATCGCCCCTAGTGAGCCCTCATCGTCATATTGAAACTTCGGTGAAAGATACTCTGCTAACTCTTCGGCCTCGGGAGGAAAAACGTGATCGGGCAAGTTTAGTTCAAACGAACCGCGCTCATGCCGCTTTTGCTTCACCTCTTGAGACAGCTGATACAAGCTATCAATTAGATCAATGACCGGCTCAAACTCTTCTAAATCATCTTGATCGAAGCCCAGACTCTCTAGCTCGTCATCATCCTCTCGTACCAAAATAGCCTGAGCCTGCTCATAGCTCAGCTTATGCTCCACCTTAATAACACTAGGTTGGATTTCGTATTCAATTACCTGGCCGTCATCGTCCAAGGTAATCAGTAGTGAAATCGCCAGTCGGTCTTTATCAGGAATAAGGGAACAAAGCGCGTTTGGAATCGGCGGCGGCAGCATCGGCACCACTTCATCGCCCAAATACACCGCACTGCCTCGTCGCCGAGCTTCTCTGTCAATGACATCGTTCGGCTGCACGTAGTGAGCCACATCAGACACATGCACGCCCAGCCGGCGATAGCCATCATCTGTAATTTCTAGGCTCAAAGCATCATCAATCACTTTGGAGCTAGGACTATCGATCGTCAAAAAGGTTTGGTCTCGCAGGTCTTCTCGGCCTTTGATATCGGCTTTGCGCACCCGGTTAGGAAGCCCACGGGCCGCAATAAACACTTCCTCAGAAAAAATCCGAGGCAGGTCATGTTTGCAATAAACAATATCAATATCAGCAGCATCTTCCGCGTCGCTGCCTAAGATACTAGAGACTTTGCCCTGAGGCGGATATTGAGCGATCGGATAGCGGGTGATTTCGACGTGAATCAGATGGTCGTTCGAATCAGCGAGGTCTTCTTCACTCTCAGTAATATCTAATTCAAACAGCAGCCGATCGTCTAGAGGAACAGCTTTGAACTGCGGCGACTCATCTTCGTCATCTGGCTCCTCGACTTTTACTTTTGCCAACACAGAAGCATTGGCACGCTCTAATATCAGCTTAACCTCACCTTCCGGGCTGCGGCGACGGCTGCCATCTTTCGTGACTTTTACCAGTACGCGATCACCATTCCAGGCACTATTCAGCTGAGACTCTCGCACATAGATATCGTCAGCCCCTTCTTCGTCTTGAATAGCAAAGCAAAACCCTTTACTCGAACATCTCAGCTTGCCTTCAATGACATCTTCATCTTCTAACCGGCGATACTTACCGCGCGACCTTTCTAAGACTTGAGTGCGCTCAAGGGCATCTAGAGCAATTTGCAGATCTTGGGAGCCACTGCAGTTCAGCTTTTTCTCTAATGTTTTGACAGTAACTAACTTGTCGCTAGAAACATTAGCGAGAAGTGACGCGATCGAAAATTCCATGTAGCGATGAATCCTTGAGTTGAATCTGTAGGGTTCGAGGAGGAAGCTGTATCTAGCAAAGTAAAATGCCTAGCGAAATGTTCAATTGCTTCAGCTACTGCATTGAGCTTTTGCTATAGCAAAAGAAGAGAAGTCACTCTTACAGACCTCTTATGTTTCCGTAAGAAGTAGAGTACTGTCAAATTTTTGTTTTTGAATCAGCACTGAAAAGCTCTGAAAAATCCCAACAGACAATAGCTCTAGCGCCCTATGAACGTTCACCTGTAACGACAAAAGTCACCCGCTTACCGACATTGGTGGCATGGTCTGCAATTCGTTCTAGCGATCGGATTACTAACACCATCAAAATAATAGGCTCAATAGAACCATTAATCGGCTGTAAGCTAACTAAGCGCTCGTAAATTCTATCGTAATCATCGTCAACTACGTCGTCTTTAGCCTTCAGCTCAGCGCCCGCCTCAGAATCCAATTCAGAGAGCGACCTTAAACATAGGGCCACCATAGAACGACAGCGATCTAACATCGTTTCAATATCGCGCATGCAGTCATGAACAGGATACGGAAACAGCTTAATCGCTGAGTTACCAATGCTTTTCGTATAATCTCCAATTCGCTCTAGGTCTCGCACCATCTGCATAAAAGCACTGACCAGGCGCAGATCTTGAGTAACTGGTGCCTCTAAAGTAAGCAACGTCGTACAGTCCACTTCTATTTGGCGATAGAGGCTATCTATCTGCTTATCTTGCACAGGAATCTTTTTGGCGGCGTCTAAGTTGCGGTTGCACAGCGCTTCTCTAGCTAGCAAACAAGAGTTTTCAACCAGCGCTCCCATTTTTAGAACGTCTCTTTGAACACGAATCAATCGTCGATCTAGACTAGGCCTTGTCAGCGGCGAAGAGGCATCTGCATCCAGTTGATCTCTATCAAAGTCAGAAGGATTCGAGGTAGTAGGAAGCTGCTGGCCCATAAAACGATCGCTGGGAGATGAGTTTTTAGATTGAAAAAAAAGTGGGCTTTTCATAGCGCTTTGTCTTTAAGCAAGTATCTTTATATGAGGTTTTATAAGTTTTTTTAGCGAAAGCCGTCATTCTCGACAGCTACTCAATATCGAGAACTGGGAATGAGAGCAACTTTTCGTTTTGTTTGAAACGTCAGCCTTCTGTAGCTATTAACGACATAGGCTAAGCAATCATTTTAGTGAATCGGCCAGATATTACCACCCACAGCTCTCTGTCACTGTTCTCCTTTCACATTTGACTACAACCTCAAAAGCCAGCTCAATAGTTAGAGTTAGCAGTTAGAGTTGGCGCGTCTGAACGACGACACCTCGCCAGCCCAGAACGCCTACGTGCAATAGGCTTATAATGTGGTAAGCCTGCATGTAACGGTTAGTAACTAAACTGGTCATAATGTCACCAACTTACGAAAGAATTTAGAAGTATTACCTCGTTTAACAAGGACAGTAATCACCATGGCATTATCCGACTCTCAAATTTTTCTGGCCCTAGGTCTCGCACTCATTCCTGGCTTTTTAGCACTTCGCCTTGCCACCGAGCTCTACAAGTAAGCGGTTTAAGTCAGCGGTTTAAGTGAGTGAGCGCTTCAGTTAATTCACTGCCTCATTCACTGCCAGCTAGGTGACTCCGGTGTCAGTAGGTCAAAGCAGCTGGCTCAAAACCCACAAAGCACTTACAACTAAAAATTCCAACAAGCTCCGAGATTACGGGAAAGCATCTATTGCCCTAATCTCGGAGCTATCTTTTTTGTGCGAGCCAGATTAACGCAACACCATTTATAGTCCGCTCTCAGGTACCGATATGCCTGGCAGGCTATCTAGCTCAGCATTCGAGAGCGGATCGCCACCAAAATTTTCGTACATACGGGCCAATGCGCCTGTGAATCCAGCATTGTAATCTAGTGCGACCTCGTTAGCGACGTAATCGCTCCGTACATCCCTGTAGGCATCATCGCTAGCGCGGGTCGGACCGCCGACTAACGCACCGTACAAAGTGTGCAAGTTATCAGCGGGCGTATTGAAATTAGGTGTACCCGTTGCATTGCGATGGTGAGGCTGCTTAGCGTAGTTGTCACCAAAGCCCACCATATAGCTAAAATCGTTCGGATTATCGCCTAGCAGATAGTCGATTTGTCCTTCGGCAAAATCAGCATATTTGCCCTGCGGATCGGTCACCGTATCGCTGTAAACGCCCGCGATAAATGCAGCATTCGCGGCCATGCGGGTAGATCCCCACTCCGTTAACCAGGCAAATCCGCCCGGGGTGTATTTCACGCCGCCATTACCATCGGTCCAGTTGTTTAGCCAAGTTTCTGCATCTTGCCGGTACCGGGCATTACCTGGCTTTTCTTGGGCTAATAAAACAGACGTCCCAAAGTTCTTATCGCCCCAGCTTTGTGTCCAGCCTACGCCATCGTAGTTCGATTCTGCCTCATCCAGGTATTGCTGATCACCGGTCGCTTTGTATAGCCAGGTAGCGCCCCAGGCAAGTTCATCTTCGTAACCATCCCAAGACTTGTAGAACTTATCAGCATCTTGAATTGAATCGGAATACCGCCCTCTGTATTCATCTGCAAAACGATAGAGCTGCTTGGCGTTTTTTAGCAGCTTGTTTGAATAGCCAGGCCGACTTTCTTGAAACAGCATGGCAGCCGCCGCAAGAGAGGCCGCTGCTTCAGCAGCAAGATCGGTACCTGGGTTTTGCGCATCTATCTTGAAGGCCGGACGCTCGACGTCCATATCTTCTACACGGCCAAAGTAGCTGTGGTCTACGTCACCTAAACCAACTTGTCCATAAAACGCCTGGGTTTTCCCATTCTTAGCCACATGGGCATTGAGTAGATAGTCCGTGCCCCATTTAATCGCATCAAGCGCTTCATCCAGCTGGCCGCTCTTTTGGTAGCCGTTCTTGTATTCATCAACACCCCAGGCTAGCAAGGTCATAGACGATGTCATGGGCATCCCGAATTTGACTGTATCGCCTGCATCGAAGTAACCGCCACTCAGATCGCGGCCAACATCAGCGCCATCCTTAAGCGTGGAATCACCGCGCCAGTCTATACGATTATCGGCAGGGAGATCGCCAGCCCGCTGAGCTTCGTAAAAAAGAAATGATTTTTGTAGGGCCTCGCCGTAGCTAAACCGTGGGGCTGCAGGTGGAGTAATCTCATCAGGTGTCGGAGACGGACCGGGCGGCGATGAAACCGGCGGCGATGAAACTGGCGGTGATGAAACTGGCGGTGACGAAACCGGCGGGAGCGGCTGAGAGCCGTTTAGACTAAAATCTCTTGGCTGATTGAAAGCGTCAGTGATAGACCCCGTTTTGGGTTCACCAACAAAACCAAAAGAGATATCGTCACCAACAGCAATCTGACGATTCCAAGTTTTAGGCTTAACAGTGATGAGATTGCCTTGACGCTGAACAATATCAGCCCCCCAAATTTCTTTAACTTCAAAGGGGGCTACAAATTGAAACTGCCACCCGTTCAGTGGCTTGTCTGTGATGTTCTTAAACTGAATGCGGCCAACAAACCCACTATCCCAGCTATTCTCAACAGAAAAATTAGCGAAATCCATACAAAATAACGTCCAAATCGTGCGAGTATCATGTGCTCTCGGTTGTTTTGGCTTTTTGATGCAGCCTGTATTCCTAACAACCTGTAGTCTCAGTAGGTTTACTGAAAATCAAATCTCGCTCAGGATGGCGTTAGGCCCTCAAACACTCGGACGCTATGCTTAAAAAGCCGGCTAATAAAGAGGTTTGACAGTTATTTCACGGTTGTTATAACAGTGACATTTCTTTAGGATTAAATGACTGCCGCAGCTCTCGGATAATTAATTGCTAGCAGCAGATGTTGGGACCTTCAAGGGCTGATCGAATTGCTTGCAAGATGCAGCCATATGCTCATAATGTATGCAGTATTGAATCAACCGTAGTTACTCGGACGCATCTCACTTCACAGTCTCGTATGATCAGCTCGCTATTTTGGTGATTTTCGCTTTATGAATGCTGCCCAGCGCCCAGCGCCTTCTGCTTCTACCCTGCCTCAACAGTCATCGGCTCAGCCACTTAGGCTAGCGGCCGATGTTCACCAAAGCTATTCACGAAGCTATTCACGAACATCCTCTGACTCAGCCACCGTAGAGAAGGCTGAGTTGGAGAAAGTCGAATTGGAAGAAGCTTCGGCAACCGCGAAGGCTCCCACTGCTTACAGACCCAAAAGGCAGCTACATAAGGGCGCTCGTCGGGCGCTCGCATTTGAATCCTCCGTTAAGCTGACAGTCAATCTGCTGCTGACTATCGTAGCGACTACCACCATTGCTAAACTGGTTCCCTACTATCAAAGTCAGCAGCAGCGATTAAGTACCCTGCAAGAGTCAGTCAGCAGCGCCGAACAAGCAAACGCCGAGCTTCGAGAGCAGTTTGATCGTAATTTTGATCCGACTCAGGCAGGCCAAATAATGCAAGAACAAAGCGGCCTAGGCTATCCCAATCAAAAGGCAGTCGTTTGGACCGAGCCACTCAGTAACGATTGACCTCGGCAGCGAGTAGAGTACGCGCTCAATCACTATTAGCTAGCCGTCATTAATCTGCGCCAGGTAACCGTATCTCTTCAGGCACAGCCATCCAGCGGGCGATACAATCGAGAAGTAATACATTCTCAGTTTTGTAAGGAACGCCCGTGGTTGATGTTGCCTCAGATCAGGGACTCGATTTTGAATTTGACTCGATAGAAGACGCACTCGCTGATTTGGCGGCAGGGCGAGCCATTGTCGTTGTTGACGACGAAAATCGAGAGAACGAAGGGGATGTTATCTGCGCAGCGCAGTTTGCCACCCCAGACCTGATCAATTTCATGGCGGTAGAAGCCAGAGGATTGATTTGCCTAGCCATGACAGGCGATAGGCTAGATGAACTAGACCTACCGCTTATGGTCACCAGTAGCCCCTTTGAAGATGAGAACGAGCAAACAGCGTTTACTGTCAGCATTGACGCAACGCTAGCGCTGGGTGTCACAACAGGGATTTCTGCTGAAGATAGAGCGAAGACTATTCAAGTCGCTATTAATCCGAAGGCCAGCCCCAAAGATCTACGTCGACCGGGTCATATTTTTCCGCTGCGAGCCAAGGAAGGTGGCGTCTTGAGAAGAGCAGGCCACACTGAAGCAGGCGTCGATCTCGCCAGGCTGGCCGGGCTGTATCCGGCTGGTGTCATTTGCGAGATATCTAACGCAGATGGCTCTATGGCACGGCTGCCAGATCTAGTTGGCTATGCCAAACAACACAAGATGAGGCTAATCAGCATTGCTGATCTGATTAGCTATCGGCTAAAGCACGAGCGATTTGTCCTAAGAGAGGCCGTCGCCGCAATGCCCTCTAAATTTGGAGAGTTTCAGGTCTACGCCTACCGCAATCAGCTAGACGGCTCTGAGCATATTGCGCTGGTGAAAGGCGATCCTGGCACCTTTAAAGATGAGCCCATCATGGTGAGAATGCACTCGGAATGTCTCACAGGCGATGCCCTAGGATCACTGCGCTGCGACTGTCGGATGCAGCTTCAGGCGACCTTGAAAATGATTGAAAGTGCGGGCAAGGGTGTTGTGGTTTACCTACGTCAGGAGGGTCGAGGCATTGGGCTGGTAAACAAGCTAAAGGCTTACTCCTTGCAAGATATGGGGCTAGATACCGTAGAAGCGAATGAGCGACTAGGCTTACCGGTAGATCAACGCAACTACGGTATGGGCGCACAGATTCTGATGGATTTAGGCATTGGCAAATTTAAGCTGATCACTAACAACCCCCGCAAAATTGCGGGGCTAAAAGGCTATGGGCTAGAAATGGTCGATAGAGTTCCGCTGCTGATTGAAGCGACGACTTACAACGCCAACTACCTAGCGACTAAAGCCAAAAAGCTAGGTCATTTCTTACTACAGACTTATCTTGTCACCGTTGCGATTCAGTGGCGTAACGAGCGTCACCCAGCAGCAGACGAAAGCGAAACTGCTACGGCGCGGTACGAAAGACTAGAAAAATTACGCGAGCTGGGTCAGCGGCATGGCCTGCTGCTACAAGAAGAAGCTCGTTCTGTCGCTGTCGCTGTTTTTGGTCAAATGCCGCTGATTGTTCACTTGGGATTAGATCAACCGGGATTAGCAGATGAACGCTGGTATAAGGAATGCAGTCATCCCTACGTGAGTGCGATCGCTTCTCTGCTAGACGAACTGATCAGCTGGCAAGATATTGAGCAGCTAGAATTCTTAGTGTCTACTGGCAGCGACCCGTTCACTCAGCTACAGGTACAGCTAGACCGACAAATACTGCCATGGGATAAAACAGCAGACAGCGCCGACACGCAAATCAAGCCAAGCGACATTTGTCAGAAGCTAGAAACTCAGCGCATCTACGTGTTTTCTCAACATGAGGCATCAAGCCGAACGCATTAACTAGGGTTCAATCCGCCCTAGCTGACTAGGGAGCTGCGCTGGCGAGGCTAGCGCTGGTGCAGCTCCGGACTGACGCCGGGCAACCACAGACTGCTCAATAGCATCTACCGCACGCACAAACTGTGGGTCGGCGCTGGTGCCTCTAAGATCGGGATTGGTCTCTAACGCACGCTGCTGCTGCGAGGTTAGCGTAACGTTGATATCTGGCGTAATGCCTCTAGTACTAATATCGGTGCCGTCAGGCGTGTAATAGTGGGCAACCGTCACCGCAATACCAGAGCCGTCAGATAAACCGTGCAAACTTTGCACTAAAGCTTTACCAAAGGTCGGGTTACCCACCACCACCGCGCGATCATTATCGCCAAGCGCGCCTGTCACAATTTCGCTAGAGCTGGCCGACTGTCCATTTACCAGCACCGCTAGTGGCAAATCCGTCACCGCTGTTCTATTTGCTGAAATTTCGTCACTGTGACCATCTCTATCCACAGTGCGAACGATACTGCCTCTGGGTAACCACATTCGGCTAATATCAATACTGGCTTGCAGCAGGCCGCCAGGATTACCGCGAAGATCAAGCTCATAGGCTTCTGCGCCATCTGAGGTGAGCGTATCGATAGCCGTGTGCATTTGCTCAGCGGCATGAGCACTAAACTCGTCTAGGCGAATGTAGCCAACGGCAACGCCGCCTTCTCGCTGAAGCTCAAAATTTACCGTAGGAACAGACACCACCTCACGGGTCAAGATGATGGTTTCTTCACTGCCGTCAACGCGACGGAGCGTAAGTGAAAGTTGACTGCCGCTTTCACCGCGAATCAGCTGAGATGCGTTCTCTACCGTTAAGTTTTGACTAGAGCGTCCGTCAATAATCAGGATTGTGTCACCGGGCTCAACGCCAGCCCTTTGCGCGGGAGAGTGGTTGAGAATACCGCTCACAATCAGGCCATCTTCTGTTGATTGCAGACGGATACCGACGCCAGTAACTTCGCCTGACGTTTGCTCTGTTAGCGCCGCGTATTGAGCAGGGTTAAGAAAGCGAGTGTAGGGGTCTTCTAGCCGCCGTAAGACTCGGCGCAGCTCGCTGTAAGCGGCGTCTCTTGAGGTGTATTCGCCACTGAGCAGGGTTTGACGAACGCCTAGCCAATCTACACGGTTAAAGTTTGAGTCTACATACTCCTGATAGACCAGCTGCCAGGCCTCGTCTAGCACCATTTTGGGGCTGTCTTGAAAGCCCGACGCTGTGGCCGGCGCTGTAGTGCTAGGCAGTACGCCTGTGACTATAGCAGGCACCAGAAAGGCTACAGCGCCAATAGAGCAGTTTTTGAGCAAGCCTAAAGCACAGGCGATATTTTTCATTTAAGAAAGCAGCGGCGGGGATTAAAAATATACGGAAGATATAGAAGCCTGGGAACCGTTGATGGTTTTAGTTAAAGGTCTTTAAATCTGGGTCAATAAAGCATACACAAACAGCTGCGAATATGCTCAATATCTAACACTTCTTGAGCTTTTAGCTGAGATTAAAAAAATAAAGGGGGAAGATACAAGACTCAGTCAGCTTTGGCTAAACAGCCAAGTAAATATTGAGAAGCTAAGGGCTAAATAAATATTGAAATACAATTTTGCATTCCTATGTTAGTAGATGCTCAAATTTATCGCACCAGAGGCCAGTCCAGATAGAGAACTGCTCCACCGTGCTTTTATAGGAAATAGCCTGTAAAGAAGTATACGGCCTATGCACAGCTATATCCCTAAAGAACGCTTTTTTCCTTACCTCAGCTGGACTCAGGTTGAGCAATTGCCCGATAAGTCAAATACTGTAATCATTCAGCCAATCGGCGCTGTTGAGCAGCATGGCCCGCATTTGCCTTTGGTCGTAGATGCGGCGATTACAACAGCAGTCGTCGGCAGAGCACTCAGCAAATTGAACAAAGCGATACCGGCCTATTCGCTACCGACGCTGTTTTATGGCAAATCGAACGAACATGCTCAGTTTCCTGGCACTATTACCCTATCAGCGGCAACACTGACGGCGGTCTTAGTGGAATTAGCAGCTAGCATTTATCAGGCTGGCTTCCGCAAGCTGATATTTTTGAACGGTCATGGCGGACAGCCGCAGGTGCTAGAAATTGTGGCAAGAGATTTGCGATCGCGCTACCCAGACCTGATGATATTTCCTCATTTTGTATGGGGAGCGCCACACCGCGCAGCTGAAATAGTCGGCGAAACAGAATACGAACAGGGCATTCATGCAGGCGATGTGGAAACCAGTGTGATGCTGGCCCTGCTGGGTGACCAAGTGAACATGAAGGAAGCCGTGCGTGAGTTACCAGAAACGTTTGAGCCAGGCAGTCTGTTGAGTTTAGAAGGCCGGCTGCCTACGGCATGGCTAATGGAAGATTTGAGCCGCAGTGGCGTTGTAGGCGATGCAACAGTCGCCACCGCTGAAAAAGGAGAGGCGATTTTGGACTCGGTGGTAGCAGGTTGGGTAAAGGTGTTTGAAGAGATCTATCGATTTAACGGATTGTGATCGTCAGCGGCGTGATGGGTTGACCGTTAGCGGTAGATTAAGTCGGTATTGGATGCAGAGCAAGTTGCGTTCTTTTTAGTCATTAGCGGGTGGAAAATGGTGCCATGAAAACATTGGCAGTGGATATTGGTGGGAGCGGGGTTAAAGCGCTTTTGTTAGATGAAAAAGGCGAGCCGTTGGGTGAGCGCGATCGCATTAAGACCCCCAAACCGGCGACCCCAGAAGCCGTTATGGCCGTACTACAGCAGTTAGCCAGCAATCAAAACGAGTTTGACCGGGTTTCGGTTGGCTTTCCTGGCGTTATCCGTAAGGGAGTTGTGTACACGGCGGTCAATCTGCATCCCGACTGGGTGGAATATGATTTGGCAGGTCGATTTTCCGAGATGGTCAGTAGACCTGTGCGCGTAGCGAATGACGCGGACTTGCAGGGTATGGGCGCGGTTGCTGGCAATGGGGTAGAGCTGGTAATGACGCTGGGGACAGGCATTGGCGGCGCTCTGTTTACAGAAGGGCAAATTGTCCCAAATCTGGAGCTAGGTCACTTTCGATTTCGCAAAGGGGAGACCTACGAGGAGCAGCTAGGCAGGGCAGCGCTGAAAAAGGTTGGCCGTAAAACCTGGAATAATCGGCTGACCAAGGCGATCAACTCTCTATCTCGTCTATTTAATTACGACCACTTGTATATTGGCGGTGGTGAAGTGAAGCAGATTGAGGTGGAGCTGCCCGAAAATGTCGTTGTCGTTTCTAATGTGCTGGGACTGCTAGGCGGTATTAACCTGTGGAAGTAGTTTGTAGCAACTGGTTGTGGCCGCAGCTTGTGAAAACAATCACTTCTTAAAGAACAGTCCGCTCTCTGTACAAATGCCGTCTAGCGGAACGTCCCAGCTATCGTGTGGTAGCTGGGGAAGGCGGGCGTACTCAAAAACGATGCCCACTGTGAGTTTGTTTTGCCAGGTGCGATCGCTCAACATTCGATCGTAAAAGCCGCCACCGTAGCCCAATCGATAGCCATTGATGTCACAGGCAACACAGGGCACTAGAATCACATCGACTTTGTAAGCTTCGACTAAAGGTGAGCCAGGATGAGGTTCTAAAATGCCGTATGTACCTGGATTAAGAGGCCATTGACTGGTACGAAACCAGCGATGCCAGATCAGGGTTTTACCTTCGCAGCGAGGGAGCCCCCAGCTGCGACCGCTGTAGAGCAAAGCACTGAGGTCAGGCTCATTGTTAAAACTACAGTAGGCCAGCGGCAGACTGGCTTTTTGTAGAACATCCCAGTTCTTTAGATGCTGGCAAATGCTGGCCGACTTCTCCTGTCGAATTCGGTCAGGCATAGACTGTCTAGCCTTTAGAAGCGCTCGCCGCTGCGATTTTTTGTCCATCTCTTGGGCTACTGTGGGCTATTTTGGGCTGCTTTGGGCTAGTAAGCGCTTGTCTGGCTACTACTTGCCTGGCTACTGCTCGTCTGGCTACTGCTCGTCTGGCCAAGAGTCAAACCACTGGTAGGGCCCCCAATCTGACTGTAGAGCGCCGTCAGCTTGTCGATCACCTGCGTAGCGCTCAAGTCGTCTGTGACTAGCTCAATAGCATCATCGGCCTTCTTGAGCGGAGACACATCACGGGTGCTGTCTTTGCGATCGCGTTCAGCAATGGTATCTGCCAAATTTTCCAAAGTAGGCAGCTTATCGCTATCAACCGCTTCGAGGTCTCGATAACGACGACGGGCTCGCTCCTCTACAGAAGCCGTCAGATAAATCTTCAGCTCAGCGCCTGGAAACACTTTGGTACCAATGTCTCGTCCATCGGCCACAACGCCACCTTCCATGCCATAGGCCTGCTGCTGCTCTACTAGCTTAGTGCGTACAGCGGATTGAGCGGCAATCGTAGAAACCTGCAAGGTCACTTCAGCCGTTCGAATAGCCTGGGTCACATCTTCACCGTTCACCTTCACAGTAGGTGGCTGCGGACTATCGTCTTTAACGTTGGCAATCAGCTGAATATCACACTTAGGCAGCAACTTGGCCACTGCTACTTCGTCTGCGGGGTCAACATTTTGCTGGAGAACATACCAGGTGAGTGCTCGGTACATCGCCCCTGTATCCAAATACAGAAGGTCGAGCTGATGAGCAATCTGACGAGCAACAGTGGACTTACCAGCCCCCGCAGGACCATCAATCGCAATAATAGGCTTACGATTGTGGAGCACTACATTGTCAAGTATGCGGGCTCTAGTATCTGAAATAGTGGTGGTTGGGGTGGGCCCTACGTATCCTGCGATCGCCATCATGCCTACGCTATCGATTAATTGCAAAGGCTTTAGTGTATCAGGATGCACCAGGGCTAAATAATCGAGTTCAACATTTGGTTCACTATCAAACACGCTGCGCGCTATTTTCAACAGCACAGAAGCGTCTCTTTCACCCCTGCGAAAGGCAGACTGCGCGGCCCTTAGACTGCGATTGAGGACAGTCGCCTGCTGACGTTGCACACCGATTAAATATCGATTACGAGAGCTTAGCGCCAGACCGTCAGACTCTCGTACAATCGGACAAACAACAATCTGGCCTGGCAGATTTAAGTCGAATTGAAGCTTTTTGAGAATGGCGGCCTGCTGTGCGTCTTTTTGACCAAAATAAGCCCGCGTAGGTCGAACAATATTCAGCAGCTTAGTCACCACTGTGGCCACCCCTTGAAAGTGGGTAGGCCTAGAATGACCGCACAAAGTATTGACCATGGCAGGCGGTGGCACTACCTGGGTGACATTTGAAAAATCAGGCTGAGGGGTCCCATAGAGCTCTTGAGGAGATGGCATAAATATGACATCGACACCAGCGGCTTCGCAGAGGGCCTGGTCTGCTTTGGCAGGCCTGGGGTAGCGGTCGAGATCTTCGCTAGGGCCAAACTGGAGAGGATTGACGAAAATGCTGACGACGACACAGTCATTTTCTTGACGCGATCGCTCAATCAAGCTCATATGCCCAGCATGTAGGGCACCCATTGTAGGGACTAGCCCAATCGTACGGCCCTGCAAGGTCCTTAGGTAGGTTTGCAAAGCGACTAGGGTATTCAACAGCTGCACAACAAGGCTCCTAATGAACGATTATTCAAACCATTCCCCTATCGTATTTTCTCAGACAACCCTGACTTCAGAGAGTGAGGGGAACCGCCCTGCATCACAAAACTCGAAAAATCCCTTATAAAGACAGATAACGCCCTAAATAGAGACAAATTTAGCAATAACGTTAGCTTCACAGTCACGAAAAGCAGTCACGAAAAACAGTCACGAAAAAAGGCCTTCCATAAGGAAAGGCCCGATTGATGTTTATGTTATTGAGCTTGCACCTAGACAACCTAGCTATAGACCGTCTGAGACGCAGGCCTCTTTATATGAAGTGTCAGCTAAGGCATGCCTAGATAAAGAGCACGCAGATAAAAGACACTTCGCTATTCGGCGTATTTCGGTGTAATCGCTACTGCACTAGTTCAGAATATCTAGCTGAACAGTACCAACACCTGAACTGGTAAGACCGATTTGATCAGCTGCGCCTTGGGATAAGTCAATAACGCGGTTACCTGCAAAGGGGCCACGGTCATTGATTCGAACCGTCACTTGACTGCCCGTATAAAGGTTAGTCACCAGTACACGAGTGCCGAAGGGCAAGGTGCGGTGAGCAGCCGTGATGTCGTATTGGTTAAAGACCTCTCCGCTGGCGGTGAGCCTGCCGTGGAAACCGGGGCCATACCAAGACGCGTCACCCACGCTGGTATATGCAATTGCGGAGGTAGGGGCAGCTGCAACGACAGGCGCAGGTTCGGGCTCAGGTAAGCCTTCAATTTCTGTGATGGGCTCAGCTTCGCCTAGCAGTCTGCGTAAGCGGTTAGTCACTTGCAGTGCGTCTTCAGCGGCATCTTCAGTAGAATCGGCCAATATCGTGCGGCTATCTAGCGCAACTAAGTCTTCGTCAGCCAGCGTGACGATGTAGCCATCTGTCTCTTCGTGCCAGCGGACAGAAAGGTCTTCTGCGTTCAAAGTTTCTTGGTCAAGCTGAGCACCCAAACCAGTCGCTCGTAAAACGGGATCGTTCTCCTGCGCTTGATTGAGGATGTTGCCTGTCTCGGTGGCTTCAGCCTGCAAGGAAGTTTCCGAGTCGCTAGCAGCAGCTAAGGAAATAGCGTCACTGCGGTTAGAAAGGCTATCAACTTCCGTTCCGATAAAGGTGAGGACCGGAATGTCTTTCACATACAGCGTGGCAGCCTGCCTACCGTCAATGGCATGGGGATAAATATCAACATCGCCACTTAGAACAGGGGCTATCTCTGACTCAGGAATAATGACATTTTCCTGGATGTTAGAAGCTAGCGCTTCAGAAGCAGTGCTAGCGGTAATGGATTCAACATCCTTGGTTTCGGATAACTGATCTGTGGGCTGTGCACCCGCCAAGGTGGCACTGGTACCGGAGAGCAGAACGGCTGCTACTAAACCACCTGTGAACTTCTTTTGAAGTGAACCTTTAGAAAGCAAAGACATAATCGGCTACATGGCGACGGCTCTGACCTCAGGAATTACCCATTGGCGTTTCGTTTTGAGCAGTTGCTTTTAGAGAAGCGCTTAACCTCAAACTTTGTATTGATGTGAACACTCGCTAATCTACACGACCAAATCTAGATAAAGATCTGGGGTTTTTGCGGGGTCACCCCCCTCACAATCTTCATCAATGCTTCATAGAAATCTTGTAATAACGAAATGTAAAGGACTTACAGCGATCACAGACTACCTACAAGCATTTTGTGATGCTTATCACTTGCTGGCGGTGTCATCTAGATAACTGATTGATAAACGCTGAATTTTGATGTGTATAGAAGAATAGTCTTTTTAAGACTATTCATTTAATTGCATAAAAATGCGTGGACAATCTGCGTTTTGGCATAGTCCTTTTTACGATCTAATCCTGCTTTAGGCCTGCACATTTGCTCGCTCACACGTACATTTTTGGCTTCTTCTTGGCCTTTATAGCTGTCTGCACTCGGCTCACGTTGCCACAAATAGCCGTATCCCTTGCGGTATAAAGCTAAAACAGTAAAATGCATTCTGCTGTTTGCTGTCTATATGTGGGATGCTTTACGTGTGAGCATAGGGATACGGCACTATATGTGGCTTTGCTTTTACGACTAAGAGCAAACACTGCGCTATGAACACTGCGCTATATAGAGGATCAACCGGTTGCTCTCAATCAGCAGCGACTGGTAGCAGCGAAATACAACCAGAATGTGAGGTGTCACAGGCTGAGGCTGCTGTTGAACGTTTAGCTTTTTTTGAGAAGGGATATTAGTCATGGACTATCGGCAAGCCGGTGTAGACGTAGAGGCGGGCCGAGCGTTCGTCGATAAAATTAAGGGCATGGTAGACGGCACTCGTAGGCCAGAAGTGCTAGGCGTATTGGGCGGCTTTGGCGGCTGCTTTGAGCTGCCAACAGGCTATACCAAGCCAGTGCTGGTATCGGGTACAGATGGCGTAGGAACCAAGTTAAAGCTGGCTCAGGCATTGAATCATCACGACACGGATGGCATTGATCTAGTCGCCTGGTGTGTCAATGATGTGCTCACGATTGGCGCAGAGCCCTTGTTTTTTTTGGACTATTTGGCGACAGGGAAGCTAGCACCCGAACAGCTAGCACAGGTCGTCGCTGGCGTGGCGAGCGGCTGTAAGACGTCTGGCTGTGCGCTGTTGGGCGGAGAAACGGCTGAAATGCCGGGGTTTTATGCACCGGGCGAGTATGACCTGGCAGGTTTTTGTGTAGGGATTGTAGAAAAAGACCAGATGTTGGATGGCTCGAAGGTGCAGGTGGGCGATCGCATCATCGGTTTGGCTAGCAGCGGCGTACATAGCAATGGCTTTAGCCTGGTGCGAAAAATTGTGGCAGAAGGCAAAAGAGCGCCTCAAAACACGGCCAAAGACACTATCGACACTAGAAGTGACGACCGTGGTTACGACTGGACGGAACAGCCAACAGAGCTGGGCGGCCAATCATTAGGTGAAGCGTTGCTAACGCCAACTCAGCTGTATGTGCAACCTATCTTATCTGCGCTGAAATCTGACCTAGAGATTCACGGCATGGCGCACATTACCGGTGGCGGACTGCCCGAAAACCTGCCGCGCGCCCTGCGCAGTGGACAGTCGATTCAGCTAGCAGCCGACAGCTGGGCGGTCTTGCCAATCTTTGACTGGTTACGCAAAGCAGGGGAGGTCAGCCTGCCGGATATGTTTAATACCTTTAATATGGGAGTTGGCTTTGTGGTAATTGTGCCACCCCAGATGGCCAAGGCTGCCTGCGATTTCTTCACAGGTGTTGATATTGCAGCCTATGACATTGGCGAAGTGGTGGCCGGATCAGGAGAATTGCTAGGATTGCCAGCTGCCTAGTCGCTCGGTCAGTTCGATAGCGGGCTGAGCAGTCGAAAGATACATTGGCAGTCTACTTATATATAAGAGGAGTTTTTGAATTGAGTGTGAATAAAGGAAATAGCCAGCCGGTGTTTATTGCTGCGATCGCAACTGTTGTCGCATTAGTACTCGCCAGCAGCTTTGTGATTATTAATCCGGGACAAGCTGGCGTACTGAGCGTACTCGGTAAAGCCCAAGATGGTGTGCTGCTAGAAGGGATCCATATCAAGCCACCGTTTGTGTCATTTGTAGATATCTATGACATCACGGTACAAAAATTTGAGGTCCCTGCTGAAAGCTCCACAAAAGACCTTCAGGATTTGAAAGCGCGGTTTGCTATCAACTTCCGTCTAGATCCGCTAGAAATGGTCGATATTCGCCGTAAGCAGGGTTCACTTTCAAATATTGTGAACAAGATTATTGCGCCTCAGACTCAAGAGTCCTTTAAAGTGGCCGCAGCTAGGCGAACCGTTGAGCAAGCCATTACCCAGCGGGCGCTATTGAAGGAGGACTTTGACAACGCACTTGCTAGACGCTTAGAGAAATATGGAATTGATGTGCTCGATACCAGCGTGGTCGATCTCACGTTCTCTCCTGAGTTTTCGCGAGCGGTAGAAGAAAAACAGATTGCGGAACAACGGGCGCAGCGAGCGGTGTATGTAGCCCAAGAAGCAGAACAAGAAGCAGCCGCTGAAATCAACCGGGCGAAAGGCCGAGCAGAAGCACAAAGGCTAATTGCTGAGACGTTGAAAGCGCAGGGCGGTAACCTGGTGCTGCAAAAAGAAGCGATTGAAGCATGGAAAGCTGGCGGCGCGCAGATGCCCAGAGTTTTGGTAACCAGCGGCGCGGATAGCGGCGGCGTACCGTTTATCTTCAATCTGGAGAAAGGCGATCAGTAGTATGAGAGAGGGTAGCAAGGCCACGGCGCTTAGCTAGCGTCAACGGCTAAAACCCAATTCGTTTAAAGACCTCGCTTGGAAGTCAGCTCCAAGCGAGGTCTTTAGTGTAAATGCACAAACCAAAAGGTAAGCGACGCTTCAAAAGCTATGAGTATGCAGATTTCAGACTCTTTAGTCAACCGACGAATCTTGAGTTCGATTCAAAGCTTTGGAGGTTACTGGTTGGCTTTGACATTTTTGGTCACAGCCTTAGCCATATCCATATAGTCGTCCGGATCGCTATCGCCAGGGCTGTTGACGTCGTCTATCCGACTAGCGCTAGCACTCTTGCCAGCGTTAGCACGCCCACCTTCGCTAGCGCCTTTGCGATTCACAGGGTTTGGGTCGCTAGACTGACTGCCAGAACCATTCTCGTTTTGCTGAGCAATTTCGTATTCTTTCTCGAAACTGATGTCTGCAACGGTTGGATTGTTTTCTTGTTCGCCTTCTTTCTTGTTTTCTTCCTGGGGAGCGTTGAGCGCTTCTTTCAGCTGCTGGGCTTCTTGAGGAATATTGTTAGGATCTGCCATCTCTATTAGGTAAATCAGCTCTCATAGCTTACGCAGCCAGGAAAGTCGCACCTGTGTACCGAACGGCGGAAATGGTTTGAGCTAAAGACAGAGCTTTAAAGGGAGAGCTTTAAAGGGAGAGTTTTAGAGAAAGTACCTTAGAAATCACCTTGAGTGCTAAACGAGCGTTAGACTAAAAGAAGAGTTTAAGAAATGTAACAAGCTATGGCTGGCAGCAACGCAGGGAAAAAAGTGGTCGTCATCGGTGCGGGCATTGGCGGACTCACAGCGGCGGCATTGCTGGCACACAGAGGCTATAGGGTTAGGGCATTTGATCAAGCGATTGTACCGGGGGGCTGCGCCTCTACATTTAAACGGCGAGGATTTACGTTCGATGTGGGTGCGACTCAGGTAGCGGGACTAGAGCCAGGTGGCATCCATCATCAGATTTTTGAGGAGCTAGGGATTGATTTACCTGAGGCAAGCGAGTGCGATCCTGCCTGCGCGGTCTTTTTGCCGGGAGAGAATCAGCCAATCAACGTATGGAGAGATCCTCAAAAGTGGAAACAAGAGCGGGAGCGACAGTTTCCAGGGAGCGCACCGTTCTGGGATTTTATGAAGGCAATGTTTGACTTTAGCTGGCGGTTCCAACAGCGCGACCCTGTTCTGCCGCCTCGCAGTCCTTGGGATATCTGGCAGCTGGCGACCGCTTTGCGCCCTGATACGTTGCTCACAGTGCCGTTTACCTTTTCAACTGTCGGCGAGATTCTACGTGGGTATGAGCTGTACAAGAATCGTCGGCTGCGGACGTTTTTAGATATGCAGCTAAAGCTGTATTCGCAGACCACAGCAGACAAGACAGCGGTGCTGTACGCGGCGACAGCTCTGGGGGTTTCTCAGGCACCGCAGGGTTTGTTTCATTTGAAGGGAAGTATGCAGGTTTTGAGCGATCGCCTAGCCCAGTCGCTTCAAGAGAATGGTGGTGAGCTACACATGCGCCATAGAGCGGAGGCGATCGCAATTGAAAACGGTAAGCCCACTCAGGTGAAAATCACCAACAGAAAAGGAGAGACCTGGGTAGAAGCGGCAGACCATGTTGTTGCCAACGTAACGGTACAAAACCTCGTGCAGCTAGCCAAAGACAACAGAATGAAAGGCTACAAAAAGAGAGTCGACAAGCTAGAGCCTTCGTCCGGTGCGTTTGTTATTTACCTGGGTGTAGAACAATTAGCAGTGCCTGAAAACTGCCCGCCCCATTTACAGTTTTTGTATGACTATGACGGACCCATTGCAGAAAATAATTCTCTCTTTGTTTCAGTCAGCCGTGAGGGCGATGGCCGCGCACCAGCAGGCAAAGCAACGATTATTGCATCCTCATTTACCGACGTACAGCAGTGGTATGACTGCGATACAGATGGCTACAAGGCCATGAAGGAGAAATATACCCAAGAAGCCATTTCAAGATTAAAGGATTACTTTGATTTGCGACCGGAGCATCTGGTGCATGTAGAGGCAGCAACACCGAGAAGCTTTGAAACGTTTACCGGGCGTGAGCAGGGAATTGTCGGCGGAATTGGTCAGCGGGTGCCAACATTTGGACCGTTTGGCTTTGCCACCCGCACACCCGTAAAAAATCTGTGGCTAGTAGGAGACAGCACGCATCCTGGAGAAGGGACTGCTGGAGTCAGCTATTCGGCGATGACGGCAGTAAGACAGATTGAAGCAGGCCAAGATTGAGGCATCTCGCATTTCTTTGGCTGGCTCAGTCTTGCCTCACCTCACAGAAGCTAAAACATCTACTTCGCAGAGACCTTTTGCCGACTGGTCACAGGAGCTTGTATCTGAGCAGCGGCCTCAAGTTCGGCTGGCTTGATAGGAACAGGGACGTGAACCCTACTGTGCTTGATATTCCATGCCAACCCTACTGACTTGAAAGCTTTAATTAACCACCAGCTTGGGTCGTACTGATTCGGACGCAGGCTAAAGCAAGCGGAATTAGGAAAGGCTTGATGGTTGTTTTGCCAGCCTTCACCCAGTGTTAATAGCCCAAGAAGAGGAAGATTGTGGACCTGCACCCCAACAGTTTCTAGCTTTTGGGGGCGATCGCCTTTGAGCGTTTGGGAGCGACTGCTCTGGTGATAAGACAAGTACTGGGTTAGCCACTGAATATGAGTACAGGCAAATATACGAACGTAGATGCCCCAGAAAACCCAGCTCCAGCCACCGAAGTAATAGAACGCGATCGCTAGCGGCAGCTGCTGCACAATCCGAGTTTGTTCTAACCAGTGATAAAACCGATTCTGCGCAATCCGTGGCTCATAGCGAATAATCGGTGGATACGCCAGCTGAATATCGCAATGGAGCGACCAGTACCAGTCTAGAAACGGATTTTGGCGATGGGAAAAATAGGTGTGGCACTTGGGTTGACGGTGCGCCCAATCGTGTAGGTCGTGCTGTTCAATCGCGGAATAGGGACCTACAGTACTGCCCAATACGCCTAAATAGACCAGCAAGTGTTCCAGCCACCGAGGGCATTGAAAGCTGTTGTGAATCAGAAGCCGGTGCAGCCCTACTGAGTAACCTGCCCCCAAAACGATCACACTTGTCACCAAACAAAGCGCCAGTGCGCTCCAGGTAAATGTCGCATAGCCACCTAAAACAGCGCCTACCGTTACGAGGGAGATCCAAATGGATTTGGTGGATGACCAGTAAACCCGACCGAATACCGGAGTAGAGCGGCCATGGTTAGAGTCTACCCGAGTATTTGAGTAGGTAGGACGCATGGCAACAGGCTATGAACTATCAGTGTTTCTACATAATATGACTATTTTTGGCGAGCAAGGAATATATTTCCTTAAAATTATCCGGAATTCGGCGACAGGGCTTGAGGCGCTATAAAGTACGGGTGCTGAACAGAAAGTGCTGACTCTAATAAAGGAAGAGGCTAAAGGAAAAGGCCCAACAATAAAGCCGAAAGGCCAAGCGTGAAATCTACCGTTCAATAGCGATAGGATTTGCGCATACGGAAACATCAATAAACGATAGGCAAAGTCATGGCTTCTGAAACAGCAGCGCAAAATTTTGAACGCGCCTTGAAACTGATCAAAGTAGAGCGGGTGTTTGAAGCGGTGCCGCTACTAGACCAGATAATTCAAGCAGAACCTGACTGGGCTGAAGCTTATGTTCAGCGAGCAAGAGTACGTAAGCGGCTAGGGGATAGGGAGCGGGCGATCGCAGACTATTCTAAGGCAATCAAATTAGCCCCGACTGCCCAAACCTATTTAGCTCGGGCGCTGCTGTGGCTGGAGATGGAGCAGCTAAAAGGGGCGATCGCAGATAGTCGGCAAGCCATTGCGCTAAATCCAGAGCTAGCAGGTGGGCATCGACTGCTAGCCAAAGCGTTGGAGCGTTTTGGGGATGGATTGGGTGCGATCGCTGCCTATAAACAAGCTGCCCGCTGCTATATAGAAGCAGGGGATAAAGAAAACGCCCAAAAGTGTATTGAAGCAATCAGTCAGATAAAAGCAGCCTCGCCCCTACAATCACTGCAACCTGAAGCAGAATCAACCGGAGCACACCAACAGACAGATTCTGAGCAATCGGCGACACCTGACGACTATGTGCAGCGCGTGCAAGCGCGGTATGAAGCGGGAGAATATGCGGCGGCGAAAAAAGATTTGGACTGGCTGCTAAGCGTTAACCCCAACCATGCAAAGGCGCTGTGCCTGAGAGGATTGATTCAAGCCAGATTGGGAAACCGAGCAGCAGCTGTTGCGGACCTGGCGCTGGCCGGGAAGCAACATGCTGCGGACAGCGTAGAAGGGAGAGCAGTGCGCTTTGCGAGGGGGCAAATGCGACTGATTCTGAACGATGGTTACGGTGCAATTGAAGAGTTTTCAGCACTGATTGACTCAGCAGCAGAGCAGACAGAGGCCCGCTTGTTTATGGAAAGAGGCCATAGCTATCGGCTGATGAATAATTTGGATCAGGCGTTTAAAGATTACTCGAATGCGATCGCACTCGACGCAGATAATCCACTACTGTATGAACTACGCGCAGAAATGCAACAGAGTATGGGTGCGAGTGAAAGTGCCATAGAGGATTTTCAGAAGGCGGCGACGCTGTGGCTAGATGTGGGAAATTGGCAGAAGCATCAGCAGGTGGTAGAAGCGGTGCGATCGCTACGGCAAAAGAAAGAACCTCGAAAGGTAACTGCAACTGGAGGCAGCGTGCCTATCAAGTCGTATCACCGTCAGCTGCCGGTTGTAGAAGTGCTGCTTGATGGCATTGCTAAATATGATGTGGTGATTGATCGCAATGCACCAAATTCCATCATTACGCAGCAGATGGCTAACCAGCTGAATTTAAACTTGGTGAGCTATCGGTACGTGTATTTGGCCGATGGGACGCCGATGGAGCTGTCGATTGCTCGGCTGCGATCGGTGGTGATCGGGGAAACAATTGTGACGGATGTGTATGTTGCGATCGCGCCTGATCATGCCACCGTCGTTTTAGGCAAAGACTGCTTTAGCGGCTACAGCATCAGAATCAGCGGTAATGAAATCACGTTTTTACGGGGATAGGTTAGTAACATATCACTGCGTTAGCGGCCTCCCTGGGCATCAGGAAAGCAGTCTAAGTGAAAGTACGTGCTATTCACTATTTGATACCTTGGTCGCTCTATTTCACATAAAACTTTCTGTCCAACCGTCTACTGAGAGCAACAGATATTGTTTATACTTTGCGTACTGTAAGACTTCTGAAAATGGCAGACGATGATCACAGGAAAAATGACCAACTACTACTAAGAGATCAGCATCCATCAGTTGTGCTCACTATTCGTCTGTCACAAATTCTTGAATAATTCAGCGATGATGTGCTTTTGTATATTCGATACAGAAGAAACAATTAAACTTGATGATAACTACACCAAACTCCTGCTGAAGTGTAGGAGAATTACGGGACAGGGTTGCCCTGCTTGATACAACCACCAAGCAAAATGTCAATTGCAGAAAAGCCGAATTATAAGCAAGGCGTAAGAGTCTTTTTTTCTTACGCTCAGGAAGACGAAGTTTTAAGAAATGAATTAGCAAAGCACTTAAGGCTAATGGAACGCCAAGGTGCGATTGCCACGTGGTCTGATTGCGAAATCACAGCTGGTAGCGAACGGGCTGAGCAGATTAACGAAAATCTAAACTCTGCTGATATTATCCTGCTACTTATAAGTTCTGACTTTCTTGCTTCTGACTACTGCTGGGACGTAGAAATGCGCCGAGCAATAGAACGCCACGAAATTGGGGAGGCAAAGGTAATTCCTATTATCTTAAGAGCCGTAGAGTGGGAAGCATCTCCCTTTGCAAAGCTACAGACGCTTCCCAGAAATGGAAAACCGGTTAAGTCTTGGCCAGATCGAGACGAAGCGTTTACGAATATTACAAGTGAACTTCGACGAACCATAGATAGTTTTTCTGCTGCGCAAGAAGGGCTACTGGAGTCGGAACGTTCGTCTACAATAGTTCACGACAAGTTTCCCGCCAACGATTTACCTAGAACATCCATCAAGCTCATCGGAAGGGATTCTGAAAAGTCAAAGTTGCGGAAGATCCTACAAACGGATAGCCGTTCAACTGTTGTTGCATTAACGGGCATGCCAGGTGTAGGCAAATCAGAACTAGCACTACAGCATGCTTGGTCTTATGGGGATCAATACCCTGGAGGAATCGTTTGGGTAGACGCTCGCGAAGATGATATTGCAGTACAAATCGTTCAGTTTGCACAGATTAGGTTAGGGCTAACACCACCTGTAGAAGATGATCCCATCCGGCAGCTAAACTATTGCCTGCGCAACTGGCCTAATCCATCAGAGAAGGTTCTGGTCGTCATCGACGACGTTGATTCTTACGATAGTCAGCTGGAAAATTTCTTTAAGGGGATTCCTTCACGCTTCGTTTTCTTATTAACGTCGCGTCATCGCTTCGATGCTTCTATATCGTCTATGACGCTGGATCCGTTGGATGTAGATCAAGCTACTGCCATTTTTGAAAGCATTCTGCCAGGAGATCCTCGGTTACAGAATGAACATGAAATATTAATAGATTTATGCAACTGGACGGGTTGTCTACCGCTGGCTATTCAACTGATCGGAAACTATCTAGCGTTAGATTCGTTCTCATCGGTAGCAGAAGTCTATCAAGAGTTACAAAAGAACTCTTTAGACGACGTTGCGTTGGATGATGAAGATAGCCTCAAAAAAGGAGCAAAAGCCGCCTTCGAGTTAAGTTGGCAGCAGCTGTCTTCTGATGCTAAACATCTGGGCTATTTTCTCAGCTTATTTGCGCCCGCACCTATTCCGTGGAATCTGGTGACAAAGGCTATTGAGAGTAGCACCATCACATGCAATCTGCGAATAGCAAGATTAAAACTAGTTCGTACACATCTTCTCAAACAAGTTGATAGGTCAGCCGTTCAAATTCACCCGCTTTTGAGGGAGTTCTTTCGCGGTAAAGTGCAAGAAATTGATTTTGAATTGATAATTGGTTCAGGCATCTGTGAGGCGTTGATTCCTATAGCCAATACGATTCCTGAGAAGCCTTTGAAGAAAGATCTTATGGCATTCGCAGATGTGTATTTGCACATTGAGGAGGTAGCCGAACATCTCAAAACATTTACAACAGATGGAAATGCGATCGCTTTCTTTAAAAGCCTAATGCGTTACTACGCTGGTCAGGGTCGATATGGAAAAGCAGAGTACTGGGCGAAAAGAAGACTGGATTTTTCTAGGGAAAAATTTGGACAGCAGAACGAACAAACAGCACTCGCCTACAAAGAGACTGGGCTGATTGACTTTTTACAAGGCAAGTTGAACGATGCCCTGTCAAACTTAGAAGCAGCCTTTAAAGTACAAGAGCTTATTAGCGGAGAAGACAGTTTAGAGATAGCAGCTATTCAAGTGCTATTCGCAGTCGTTTATAGAAACCTTGGCAACTTTGAAAGCGCTGGCCAATCGGCAACAGCAGCACTTATCACTAGGCAGAAAGTTCTGGATACAGACGATCTGAACGTGGCGGAGGCAAAGATGACCCTGGCAACTATCCAATTTGCACGAAACCAAGGTTTGGAGACCATTGAAGACTTAGTTTTAGAAGTACTGTCAATAAGACGAGAAAAATTGCCACCCGATCATTTAGACTTTCCTGAAACGCTGAATCTACTGGCGAAGGTATACGAGAAACAAGGACGCTCTGAAGAAGCAGAAACATTTTATGTGGAAGCGAAGGATTTTAACGAACGCACATTAGGCGGCACTCACCCACAAACAGCTTTCAGCTACAACAACTTGGCTAAAATTTATCAGATACAAAAACGATATCAAGAAGCTGAAGGTTTATTTCAGAAATCTGTAGAAATTTTGAAGGAAGTAGAGATTTTACCGGCGGCAGGATGGTGCTTGAGAAATCTTGGCGTTTTATACACCGAAATGAAAGAATTAATACGTGCGCAAGCATTTTTGCACGAGGCTATCGATATCCTGCAGAAATGCCTTCCGCCTGAACATCCTTACGTTTTGAAGTGTAAGGACGACTTAAATAATTTACAAATAGCTGCTGGCCTAAATTCCTGAATTCCTAAAAACTATAAAGGTGGATTAGTAATTATGTTGCAAACTCGTCTCATGCACTTGAGTACTTCACTGGCGCTTGCTTTACCTTTGATGTGGCTTTTACCGCAGCACGTATTAGCACAGCGTAGCGATGCAGACTTAACTGCATCCCTTTTAGATGGGGCAGATTGTTTGGCCTCTTCGTCTGATGCTTCCTGGAGTTACAACACAATTCATACAGAGTCTGAGCCAGTTGCTATAAATCGTCAGATATTTGATCGGAGATTATCGATAGGGGCTGATCATGATGGTGGAAATACTTCTCTGAGCTGTAGAGTAAATTCGAGAGATTTTAGTACCGTCGATTTACAGATGGGTATAACTGATGCAAGCGCTCAGTATGCAGTTAGTATGACTGTTAACAT
>ERZ1740058.368-NODE-368-length-36457-cov-12.419840_pt1 | contig 36457 bp, 28 predicted proteins | sample MGYA00581745_ERZ1740058 | MGnify/ENA primary metagenome ERZ1740058 (study PRJEB43018, sample SAMN04849742) | marine metagenome | isolation source: floating plastic debris | place: Pacific Ocean | collected 2008-08-30 | study: EMG produced TPA metagenomics... | reverse complement strand
TCTCGATCCGGGCCTGTGGAAAATGCTACAGACAATGGCGACGGTGGCGAGCGATCGCGGCTGGCAGCTTTACTTAGTGGGCGGCGGCGTCCGCGATTTGTTCCTCAGCGATGGCGCTGCGCCGCTGAATTTACCGGATGTTGATTTAGTCGTCGACAGCGCCTATCAAACCCTGGAAATGGGGGCTGGTGTCGTGCTGGCAGAAGCGATCAAAGCCCAATATCCCCAGGCCGAGCTCCAGGTCTATGGCCGATTTCAAACCGCGGCGCTAGTCTGGCATCAGTCGCCCTTCGACGCTGCCGGCAATTCGCTGATGGTTGATATTGCCACGGCCCGCACCGAGTTTTATCCCTATCCTGCGGCTAATCCTGAAGTCGAAGCCAGCTCCATTCGCCAGGATCTTTATCGCCGCGATTTCACCATCAATGCCCTGGCGGTGGCGCTGACGCCACCGGCCCCCGGACGATTATTAGATTTTTTTGGCGGCCTGGTCGATTTGCAGGCCCATCAAATTCGGGTGCTCCATGCCAACAGCTTTATCGAGGATCCGACCCGGATTTATCGCGCCGTGCGCTTTGCCGTGCGGTTAGATTTCACCCTGGAATCGCAAACGGAAGGATTTATCCGTCACGCGATCGCCAGTGGCGTCTACCAAAGACTGCAAACGGAAATTGCCCAACTGCCGGCTTTGCAAACGCGCCTCAGGACAGAGTTGCAGTACATCCTCGCCGCCGACTATTGGGAAGCGGCGTTAGCGCTGCTGGATGAGTTGGGAGCGCTGGTCTGTTTGCATGCGGCACTGAAACTTAGCGATCGCCACTGGCAACAGCTGCGTGACTTAACTCGCTGGCTGACACAAGTTGACTTACCAGCCTCTTTGATGCCTTGGCTGCTGCGGCTAGAGCTGCTGCTGGCCACCCTGCCGGCACCTCAGCGAGCCCCCGTAGCAGAGCAGTTACAGCTGCCGCAAACCAGCAGTCAGCGGCTGCAATCTCTGGCTCCAGCGGAAGCAGAAATCGTCGCAAAATTGCCGCAATGCGATCGCCCTAGTCAGCACGTCCACCTGCTGCAAACCTACGACTTGCCGCTGCTGATTCTGGTTGGCCTGCGCCAATCGCCGGCGATTCAGGAGCGCATCTGGCGTTATTTGACGAATTGGTCCCAGGTTAAAGCCATTCTCAGCGGCACCGACCTGAAAGCTTTAGGGTATCCACCGGGACCGCTCTACCGAGAAATTTTGGCGGCGCTGCAGGCCGCCACGCTGGACGGCGAAATTCAGAATCGCGAAGAGGCGATCGCTCGGGTAGTGCAGCAATTTCCGCGATCGTGATGTCAATTCAAACCCGTTACGTTATCTGGGAACTCAACCTGATATCCATAATCTGCTATGAAGATAGTGACAGGGTAAGTTTAGGGCCGTCATTGCTGAGTTGCCGTTCCCGTGCCAGAAGAAGGGCGCAGGGCCCAACTGAATTTTGCAGCGCGGGCATGACAGTGCCTACCTCGCAGAGTTTTTATCATTAGTTGATGATGCGCCCTGAAAGAGTCTACTATTTGTAACGGTTTGTGTTTTTGCCTGCATTACCGCCGAATGCCTATGCCGCTCACTCCTGGAACTGCTCTGCAAAATGGTCACTACGTCATTGATGCCCTGATTGAAACTGCTCCCCACGGAGATTTGTACTACGGCACTCATATTGCTGTGGGCCTACCGGTTTTGATTCAGGTATTTTCGCTGGCCGACGCTTCGGAACAAGCCGATTTATCGGGCTTAATGGCTCGCCTCGAGGGCGCAGCGTTTTCTCCTCAGTCGCCCCTGCCCAATCCATTTCAAATATTTCGAGGCGATGACCAGACGCTTTGTCTGGCGATGGGCAAAGGCATTGGCCTGCCGTGGTCTTTGGCTCGTCGCAAGGGCTCCCCTCTGTCGCCAAAGCAAGCCCTGACTAACATTCGCCAAGTGGCCCATAGCATTGCTTGGTTGAAGAAACAGGGCATTGTCGGCTTTGATTTGCTGCCTCACTATATTTGGTTATCGGCTGGTCATGACACAATCACCCTTACAGGGCTGCTTCACGCCCGTTTGACTAATACCGACAGCGCCAACTCTACGGCAGACGAGCCGGTGTCATCGTTGGCGCAACTGTTGTTTAGCTTTTTGACCGGTGAATTAGTCGACTTACAAGCCGCTGATGGCGAGGCAATTAAAGCGCAACTTGAGCAGCACCGTCCGGGTCTGAGTCCGGTGATTGCTGAAGCGATCGCTCGAGGCGCGCAGTCATCTGAAACTCATGAAACTAAGCCAGCCTTGACAATGGCGCAATGGCTAGAACACCTTCCGGATGCCGGTGCGGCTTACCAAATTCAGCCGCCCAGTCCCCAACTGGCACGGCAGCCCACCACGGTTTCTGCGACTGCCAAACCCAGGCGTGGTCGCACCCAGCCACTGATAGCGCTGGCGGGAACTGCCCTGATGGCAGCGATCGGCGGCATCACTTTAGGAACATTTTGGCGGCTCAACGCCCAGAGTCTGCCTGGGGTGATTCAATTAGAGCCTAAGCAGTCCTTTCCCGATCAAATCGATTGGTCGGGCGACACCCCCACAGAAACCTTCGACAGCCCTTTTGTGCCTGCTAGCAATGCCCCTGCCCGTCGCGATAATTGGCAGGAACCCGAACCATCTGAAGATTTTGAAGTCGTGCCTGAAGTCGTGCCAGAGACGACAGTTGAAACTCCGAATGTTTTAGGGCCGGCAGCAGAAGTGGAATTCGCTCCAGCCGATTCTCGGATGCGTGAACCAGGCGCTTCTCCCCAAAAACCACCCTTAGTTCCCGTCGAAGCCCTCCCTGACTCACCGACGCCAGCGCCAGATTTGCCCTTGGAAATACCACCAGCCCCAGTCACCGACCCCTTAGATTCAGGAGCAGTTAATTTTCCCGATGCTGATGAAACGCCACTTCAGCCGAGTTTGAAACCAGATCTTAAGGCCTTGCCAATCACTCGCGAAGCGACTTCAGAGATTTAGAGAATGAATGAGTTTTGAGTTCTTGATCTTTCCCTGATTCCTCATTATCTATTTTCCTATCCTCTCTTCGTCTCTACACCTGCAATCGCCATAGCTTTAGGACAAAGAGCTAATATTATCAAGCGATAAAGAATATTGCTGTACGCAAATCACCATAGCCGTACAATACGGGCTGAGAGATTTTGGGGTAGCTGTGGGTGATGACCCAGAGGGCATCTGGTTGGATTAATGATTTGGGGCGCATTTGGGTATTGTGGGCCGGCGCGATCGCGATCGCCGCGGCTTGGATTCTCATTGACCAGCGCCCACCCGCCTGGGATCAAGCCGAGCATCTTTCCCTCTCCATGAATTTTTGGTGGACGCTGACCCGTGGTAACTGGCTGTCGGCTGAGGGATGGCGACACCTGTGGATGCTGTCGCCGAAATATCCGCCGGTGCTGTATCTGGTCACAGCTGGGATCCATACCTTTTTCGGGCCGGGGCCAGACATCGCCATTTTGGCCAATGCCGTCTTTGCTTTAGGGCTGCTTGTCGCCACCTATGGCCTAGGGCGACACTTGTTCAGTCCGCAAATTGGCGTATTGGCGGCAGGCTTAACCTTGCTGATGCCGCGTCTGCTGAAAACTGCCCTGGATTTTCAGCTCGACTATGCCGTTACTGCCATGGTGGTCGTCAGCGTTTGGTGTCTGACGGTATGGCGTGACGCCAAACGTCCCCCCCGGCAGTGGGCCTGGATGCTAGCCTTTGGCGTGAGCTACGGGTTGGCGCTGATGACCAAGCAGTCCGCCCTGCTGTTTTTGGTGGTGCCGCTGGCCTGGGTGATATTGGCAAATCTATGGCAGCGCCGCTGGGGCCGACTACTGCAGTTGGGAGTTGGTGCTGGAATTACAGTCGCAGTGATGTTGCCCTGGCTGTCGGTAAATTGGCTATTTCAGTTCAGTATCTTGGGTAACACCAATACCGCCGCCGCCGCCGCTGAGGGTGACCCGCTGCTCAATACCGTCGCCGCCTGGACTTATTACTGGCAAGATTTGCCGTCAGCAGTTTCCTGGCCGCTATTACTGGTGCCGCTAGTAGGGCTGACGTTTTGGGCCGTGGGTCTATTACCTGGACGCAAATCGACGCTGGAATTAGATGGCACGCCGGCGGGACGCTGGTGGTTGCTGGGCTACATTTTTGGCAGCTATGTGCTGTGGTCAGCCATCGTCAACAAGGATTTACGGTATATCGCTCCGGTGTTGCCGGCGATCGCGGTTTTCCTGGCTTGGGGACTGGCCTGCTGGTGGCGTAAATGGCCCTGGATGACCACCGCCACTGTTGTCGTCGTCGTCTTCACCGCCCTACTGAACCTGTTTCCCACAGGACTGCCGCCGCTTGATCAAGCAGCTCAAACGTTAGCTCCGAACGCCACCTTCTATCCCTATTGGGGCGATCGCTATCCCCACCTCGAAGTGGTAGAGCACGTGGCGCAAGCTCGCCCCTATCAGCTATCCACCATTGGCGGACTCCAGTCAACACCCGTCTTTAATCAGCACAATGTTAGCTACTACGGCAAATTGGTGGACTATCAAGTCTACGGTCGACAGGTGGGTAGCCGCCCCAGCAAGCATGAGCTAGACATGGCCTCGCTGGATTGGTTCTACGCTCAGGGGGCGATTGGTGCTCCTTGGCCGCCCCCTGAGTCGGACGAGCAATCGCAAATGGCGCAAAAACTATCGGCCAATCCCCAATTCACCCTCGACCGCACCTGGGACTTGCCTGACGACACTCGCCTGTATCTCTATCGTCGCCAGCAGTTGCCCGTCACTGTGACCGCTCTGCCAGCGACGGCCTGCACCGCCGAACTGCCCCAACTGCAGCGGGTAGAGCTGCCTGCCCAAGCTCCGCCTGGACAGCCTTTGCCGATAACGTACGAGTGGGTGGGTCGCTGGCGATCGCTCAATCGTGGTCTGGCTCTCCTGACTTGGGAACCGGCGGCAGGCATTGACCCGCCCCCGCGCCCCTGGATTCACGACCACGGCATTGGCCTAGGGACCTTACGCCCCTACCCCATCCAGCCGCAGCAAACGACGCTGAGTCCGGCGGATATTCCTGCTGATGGCTGCTTTCAAGTCACGGAGCGCACTGCGACGCTGCCCCCAGCAGACGCATCTGAAGGCACCTATCAGCTTGTCGGGCGCTATGTGGATCTCAGAGATGGCGAGCCGCGAGCGTTCGATGTGCCAGAGACCTCCATAGTGCTATCGGGAGCAGCGGCAGCGGTACCCGCACCACAGTTAGACTGGGTAACTCAATTACGGGAGATCAGCCGGCTTCTGCCCCAAGGCCCGGACTACCTGGATGAGGTTTTTGATCCTATTGGCCGCATCAACCTATATGACCCCATCCAAGACTACTTGGTGCAGGCCGAACAAAGTCTTCAGCGGCGATGGAACCGGCCCGAAGACGCCGTGAACTATGGCTATGGCTTAGTGCTGTCTCAAGTGCTGCAGCTTAAGGTGAATGAGGCGATCGCAGCGCTTGAAACCTTGGTGCAGCAAGACGCCGAAAATCCCTACGTACATGCCTATCTGGGCTTTGTAAATCTGTATGCGTTTCGTCCCCGCGCCGCCCAAATGGCCCTGGCACCAGCCCTGGAACTCGCGCCCAACTCCCCCGAAATTCAGGGGTTGAGCGCTGTCGCGGCGTTAATGCAGGGTAATTTCTGGGGCGCTTGGCAAAAGGGCCAACGCGCATTTTCTCTAATCGATTGATTTATATCGGTTAAAGCAAACGTGACAGATTCCCATCCTGCTAGAGGCGACCAAAATGGCCACAGTCTGGTCATCTCTAAGGGCTACGATCCTGACGCAGCAGGGCTTTTACTTCTGCCTTTTGCTATGGAGTTTCTTAAAAAAATATCCAAAAAAAGGGGCCGCCCAGGTATACTGAGCAGCCCAAGATATCTGGGAACGCAATTGGTCTACTGAAGCACCAACTTGACGTTGGCATTTTGCAATCCAGGACGCTTGACTTCAGCCAAGGTCTTATTAACTGCGTACTTTTGGTTAATCGAGTTGATCAACTCAGTCTGGTTGTGCTTTTTAGCCACACCCCAGAGGTCAGCGATTAAATCAAAGCTGCCGTCAGCATTGCGAGACCAGCCCAGATCATATTCGCCTTCGAGAACAGCGACGATGTCGGCACGAACACGTTGACCGTTATAACCGCGAACATCAGCTTCGGTCTTAACCGAAATGCCAAGGTCACAGAGAGACTGCTGTAGAACTGCAGAGTCGGTCACTTTCGTACGCAAGGTGCTGAAGTGAGACATGATGTTTCCTCCTGGAGAGAACTTGAGAGAGACAACGAGGTTTAAGAGAGGTGAAGATGGACAGGGTTAAATCCCTTTTCAATCTTCTGCGTAAACTGCTAGCGGCATCGCTAGCCCTTTTCTTCGACGAATCGAAGAAAAAGCCTTAAAATTCCATGCGCTGATATTCAGCGATGGAAGCTGCTGCGGGACGTGCCCGCTGGCGTGCCCAATCGCGCAGGGCTGTCACCTGTTCATTCATCGTCTTCGACAACGGCATTGTCGAGCGAATCGCAGCAATAATATCTAATTGAGTAAACTCACGATCCTGAGCAAACGCCTCATACATGGCAGAAATGATACCTTGCTCAATTTCGGCACCTGAGAACCCATCACAAACTTTGACAAGCTGTTGCAGATCAAAGCGCTCGATGTCGCGCCGGCGCTTCTGTAAATGAATTTTGAAAATTTCTTGGCGTTCTTCTTCATTAGGCAAGTCGACGAAGAAAATTTCATCGAATCGCCCTTTACGCAGGAATTCGCCCGGCAGGCGCTCAACTCGGTTAGCTGTCGCCATAACGAAAACGGGCGACGTTTTTTCCTGCATCCAAGTTAGAAACGTACCGAAAATCCGGCTGGAGGTGCCGCCATCGGAGTCTGAAGATCCCGAACTGCCGGCAAAAGCTTTATCAATTTCATCAATGAATAGAATTGCCGGAGAAATAGATTCGGCCGTACGCAGCGCATTACGCAGATTGGCCTCCGATCGCCCAACCGTAGAGCCATCATAAACGCGACCTAAGTCCAAGCGCAGCAGCGGCAAGCCCCAAAGGAGAGACGTCGTTTTAGCAATCAGAGATTTGCCACATCCAGGTACGCCCAAAATTAGCATGCCTTTAGGCTGAGGCAGACCGTATTCTCGGGCCCTCTCAGTGAAGGCGTTCGAGCGCTGAGTAAGCCAATGCTTTAACTCTTCTAAACCACCGACAGAGTCAATTGTCTCATCGACCTCCATAAACTCTAGGATGCCATTGCGGCGAATCAGCTGCTTCTTCTCAGTAAGAACGATCGCAACCTCGCTCTCGGTCAGCTTGCCGGCAGAGACCCGGGCTTTGCGATAAACCTTTTCCGCTTCATCACGGGTTAATCCCAGTGCGGCCTTAAGCAGCTTTTCGCGAACGTCAGTCGTAATTCGAGAAGATCTTGCCACATCGAGCTCACTACTCAGGACCGCATTGAGCTCACCCATCGTCGGTGATGGAAAGTCTAAGACTACGACCTCCTTTTCCAACTCCACAGGAATTTCCTGCACCGGCGACATCAGAATAATCGTTTTCTGTATGTCTTTGAAACCAGCGATCGCGTCCCTCAAGCAACGAGTAACTGCCGGAGAATCTTTGAATGGATGTAGGTCTTTAAATATATAGATGCCAGGTTCTCGCTGACGCATTACCCACTCAATGGCTGCTTCCGGAGAAACAGTACTATTGTGCTGAGTAACATTTCTTTGCTGGCCGAACTCCACAATACCGTGGGTCATCGTCCAATTGTAAATTCGCCGCTGGGGACGAAGCTGCTGGGCTACGCTAGAAATCGCCTGCTCAGCGCGCTCCTCCTCAAACGTCACTAAGTAGACTAAGGGATACCGCGCCTGTATGAGTATATTGAGATCTTCTCTCATGAATGTCACTCCTGGCATCAAAATCGCCTGAGTAAAAACGAAACGCTGAATCCGCTACAGATTCGAAAAAGAATTCAAACTCGGTCACTTTCTAGCAGTGAACTAGCTGCCCCTCTTCAGGCCTAGAGTTGTCGGAAATCATATCTGACATGTCGACATTGAGCTTGTCATCACGGCTGACAGAACTGATGACATCCTTGGCTAAGACCAACTCACCTTCCCTTACAACAACCGTATCGCCACAGCTAGGACAGCTATATGTACGATAAGTGCCGCCGTGATTCACATGCTCTTCCACTACATCAGAATGCGACAAATAAAAATGAAGCGCTTTTTGCGCCAGTGAAGACATGGGCTCACCATCAACAGCTGATCGAATCTTCAGCTGACGATGCAGATCTGAAGTCAAGTAGAGCGTAACCTTAGTAGCTTTCTGCTGGTCTTCCATGTTGCGTTCTGAATGATGTAGCCCGGGTATGGATGATAAGGTAGCGAGTTTCCATAGAAGCTGTCAAGACAGCAAGCCATCATGACGCTATTTTGTTTACAATCCGCAATAACTTTGGTTGGGGCAGTGCAAAATGAGGGATTTCTCGACCGTTCCTCAATGAAACTTCAGCCACCCTCATAAAGCTTGACGGAGAAAAGAGTCGATTGCCTTTGTTTGCAATCAAACGTAATTCAGTCACCTCATCGAAACTATGGCATTGGGCGACGAATGGGGTTAAGTTGATGACGCGCATGGAAAACCTATTTGACTTCCGGAACATGGCAACTGCTGACTGAAGATATCAGGGCAGCCGTCTTGTTATAGAGCAAGCTAAGCTGCCGTGAACGCTTTAAGACAGGGGTAAGATTTAATTTGATGCCAAAAATCATTTCCTGAATATATAGCGCTTTCTGATTGGTTAATCTGTTTAGGGTGTACTAAATTCGTTTGGCAAGGGTGCCCAAGTTGTTTGCCGGCAGACAGTTCGCAAAGCCTGATGGGCAAAGCTTTCGCAGAAATTCAGGTTTGATTTCCCCACAGCTTCCACAGCTTTCAAGTGAATTAAATTTTGGCTATGAGTCATTGATCTTATGGGCGCTGATGCTGCTACTCAAAGTGCGCCGACCATTTCAGGCGTTCATGTTGACCAGGGTAAAGGTGCAGACGTCGTCACCAGCTTGGAATTGGTTCTTGTCAGCGCTTAAGAGGTTTTGCCTGCGATCTACCAGCTTCCATATCAAATATGTTGGATTTTGAGTTGAGTCTGGGTATTCTTTAGTGCTCACTCAAGGCCTTTTATTAATTGGTGTTCATTAGCCCTCACTAATGCCAAATTCTTCATCTTCGTTAGTGCAGCCGACGACGATCGCTGCCAATGCTTACGCTCTTTTAGAGTCCGGCGACTATCATCAGGCGCTACAGGCTTTTCAGAACATCTCTGAAGGCGATCGCTCCCTGGATGATTGGGTCAACCAGGCAGTCTGTTTAATTCATCTGGAACGAGCAGAAGAAGCCCTGCAGTTGTGCGATCGCGCTCTTTTATTGAACGCTGATTATCCCTCTGCTTGGTTGTTCAAAGGAGTTGCTCTGCATCGGCTTAACCGCTTCTCTGAAGCCTATGCATGCTACCAAGCAGCCGCTCGCGAAGGCACGCCATCTTAAACATGCCTGGTCTGAGCTGCCAAAGAGCTTTGCCAATTTACTGACCATTTCGAGATCGCAGGGTGAGTAACAAAGGTGGCATGATTGATGCCGGTTCTCTTTTCCAAACTCTACAGAGATTAAAACTGCAGGCGTTGGGATAGAAAACAGTTTCGCTGCCGCAGTCGAAAATCCAAAATTGAGAACTGGTATTTAGAGAGTCTGCAACCATTTAAAGAGTCTGGCGCCCAGTGGAACCTTGATTGGCAACTCGATCAGCTAAAACCTTCATAAATTTTAGACAGCAGTATTGATGACGGCTGGCTACACTAAGCCAGAGTCACTGCATCAGCGCAATTTATGTCTGCTTCTGCTTCTACCCAGCTACCGTCTTTGGAATCGGCGCTCAAGCATTTTTTTGGTTATGACCAGTTTCGCCTCGACCAGCGAGCCGTTATCGAGCAGTTTTTACAGCGTCAAGATTGCTTGGTGGTGATGCCCACCGGCGGCGGCAAGTCGCTGTGCTATCAGCTACCTTCGCTGTTGCGCTTAGGGGTCATGGTTGTGGTCTCTCCGTTAATTGCTTTAATGCAGGATCAGGTCGATGCCCTGCAAAACAACGGTATTGCTGCTACCTTCTTGAACAGCAGCTTAAATTTAGCAGCGGTGCGAGAGCGGGAGCAGCAGCTACTACGTGGCGACATAAAGCTACTTTATGTGGCTCCTGAACGCTTGCTCAGCGAAGGATTTTGGCCATTTTTGTCGCGGCTACAGCAGCAGGTGGGGCTTTCCGGATTTGCGATCGATGAGGCCCACTGCGTTTCCGAATGGGGGCATGACTTTCGGCCAGAATATCGGCAACTGCATCGTCTGCGGACTGGCTTTCCTGAAGTGCCCATGATGGCCTTGACCGCAACCGCGACGACTCGCGTTCGCGAAGATATCTGTATGCAGTTGGCGCTTAAAGAGCCGGCTGTCTTTGTCGCTAGTTTTAATCGCCATAACCTGTATTACGAGGTGCTGTCGAAGGATCGCCACGCCTATGCTCATCTGCTGGGTCAGATCAGGAATGCCACGGGCGCTTGCATTGTCTACTGTATTAGTCGCAAGCGAGTTGAAGAATTGGCAGGGCGGCTAAAGCAAGATGGTGTCGCCGCTTTGCCTTATCACGCTGGCCTTGCCGATGATGTCCGTAGCGGTAATCAAAATCGCTTTATTCGTGACGATGTGCAGGTAATCGTTGCCACGATCGCCTTTGGCATGGGTATTAATAAACCCGATGTGCGGCTGGTAGCGCATTATGATTTGCCCCGCACCTTAGAAAGTTACTATCAGGAATCTGGTCGCGCTGGGCGGGATGGTGAACCGGCCCGCTGCACGGTTTACTTCAGCTATGGCGACGTTTCGCTAATCAATTACATCATTGAGCAAAAGTCCGACGAACAAGAACAAAATATCGCCCGCCAGCAGCTACGCCAAGTTTTGGACTATGCCGAGAGCCCGGTCTGTCGTCGCCAAATTCAGCTGAGCTACTTTGGTGAAGCCTTTGCCGGACAGTGCGATCGCTGTGACAACTGCTGCTATCCCAAGCCTAAGGAAGACTGGACGATTGAGGCGCAAAAGTTCCTTTCCTGCGTGGCGCGCTGTCGCGAGCGGTTTGGTATGGTTCACGTCATTGATGTGCTGCGCGGCTCACAAAAAAAGCGCCTGCGAGAACTGCGGCACGATCAGCTATCGACCTACGGTATTGGCAAAGACCGCAGCGCTGAAGAATGGAAACTGCTGGGGCGATCGCTGCTGCATCAGGGCTTGGTTGATGAAACCACTGATGGCTTTCCGGTGTTGAAGCTGAATGCCGCCAGTTGGCAGGTGCTTCGCAAGCAGCTGGCGGTAGAGGTGGCGATTCCGGAAACCGTTGGAGCCGATCAAGCTGACGGCGGCGAAACGTCGGCGGAAGCGGCGGGCCTACTGTCCCAACTGCGATCGTTGCGGAAGCGGCTCGCTGATGACCAGGGTGTGCCGCCCTACATCGTATTTACCGAAAGCACTCTGCGGCAAATGGCTCAGAAAATGCCGCGATCGCTTGCCCAATTCGGACGCATTTCTGGCGTGGGCAGCCGCAAGCTGGAACAGTACGGCCAAGCGTTTGTGGCAGCCATCAAGGCTTACTGTGAGGAACGGGGCGTCGAGCCGCCTGCCTACACCGACTACACCAAAGCTCAGCCCCCCGCGGCGAGCCAGACCCGGACTCAAACGCTACAGCTTTATCAAGCGGGCCATGCAGTGGATGAAATTGCGCGCTTACGCAACCTGCGCCACACCACTATTGTTGGACATCTCGCCACGCTGCTGGCAGCTGGAGAAGCGATCGACATTGATGATTTGGTGCCGGCAGAGCGGCAGGCGGCGATTCGCGCCGCTTTGACCCAAACGAACAGTCCATATTTAAATGATGTGCGCGATCGCCTGGGCAACGACTACTCTTACGATGAAATTCGGCTGGTCAAAGGCGCACTACGCGCCGAACAGGTCGCAGAAAATAGCGGATAGAAGGGCACCGAAGTAGCAAAACTGCGGTTCAGGACAATTGAGTTTTCTTGCACTAATGACTATTACAGTACGGGACAACTGCTCTAACGGCATAGTCTCAGTGCGGAGGGTGATACTGTTCCACATAACCACCCATTAGAAAATGAGTTTGAAAGCCATCTAAAGCCTTAAGATATTGCCATTCTGATGACTTTGAGAGTCCATCACGTTATGTGGAAAGTTTCTCTCTAATAAGTTGTTATGCTGCTTAGTCTTTGGTGAGGACGCACTTGAAGGTTATCTGTTTGTTACACTGCTCAACTCCTTCCAGTAGGCTGTTGAAAACTTTTATTAGGGTGTTTAATTGAAGTGACAGATATGCATGTCGTTAAAGGCTATGACTACACGATTTGACATGGCTAAAGCCTTAGTTGAAAAAGCCAAAAGACAACGTAATGAGATTGGCGATCATGGTGATCCATATGAGGAGGCTTTGCTTACAGGAGTTGTCAGTATAGAACTAAAAATTATTGTTAAAGAAATCTTCGATCATTTGCGTTCTGCTCTGGATTACTGTGCTAGAGAAATTTGCCATCAATGTAGCAATGGCATCTCGCCTAAAGTAGTCTATTTTCCTATTGTCTCCAAAGATTTTCAGCGCAGTGATTTTAAGTCTCGTGTCGGTAAATTGATGCCTGGTGTTCTCGATTCAAGACCTGATCTTTTGACAATACTTGAATCCTTTCAGCCTTTCGCTTCAGTTGATAATAATTGGATAGCTGATTTTGCAACACTTTGCAATGAAAATAAGCATGAACAACTGAGCGTCACTCAATGTACATCAGGCACTGGGGTAGTAAGTAAGACAGATGATGGAATTTTTAGAGTTTCAAACTTTAAAGGTGATGGAGTAACTCCTTTCACAAGAAGTCCATTGATGCTTCTACAAAACTTTCCATTGGATGGTTCAGGCGAATATACTTTTACTTACATAAGTTTTACTGCTATTGATGAAGAGCTTTTATGGTTCCTTGATCGGTCGATTTCAGGCATTGAGCACATTATTAATGCACTCAAAAGTAAATTATGAGAGAACATTTATGCTTGTAGTGAACACCACAGCATAACAACCCTGGTGCAGCGGATTTCCTTATGTCGCTTGCTGTGCGGGGAAAATCCTGAAAACCGCTGACCAGGATCGTTAGACTGACACTTTTCGCCAAAATAGACAATTCCAAGAGTTGCTTGGACAATAAAGGCAGATCTAGCAGATCTAATGGTTGGATTTAAGGCGTCTGAGGATTTGTTACTGTCAAGTTAGTGAATTTGGTGGTGTGTATGACACTAGCGATTGCAACTGAGCCAACTCCTTTGAAACTGAATAAAGATGGTGTAGTTCTTGTTGGAAACACTCGCGTCACATTGGATACTGTGGTTGCGGCCTTTTTGGAGGGTGTCACAGCAGAAGCAATTGTCGAGCAATATCCATCACTTCAACTTGCCGACGTGTACTCAGTGATTGCTTACTACCTGCGGCACAAAACTGAAGTCGACGCTTATCTGAAAATTCGACAAGAGCGTGCTGAGCAAGTTCGTCAAGAAAATGAGCGTCGTTTTAATCCTATTGGCATTCGCGATCGACTGATAGCTAGGCTTGAGCATCAAAAACAGGGCTGAAATGCTGCGCTTCTTGTCCGACGAAAACTTTAACAACCAAATTGTTCGGGGTATTCTCCGGCGAAGACCTAAGATTGATATTGCCAGAGTTCAAGATGCAGGTCTGTCTAAAACTGATGATCGAGTCATCCTGGAATGGGCAGCACAAAAGGGCAGGATTCTACTAACTCACGATGTAGAAACTATGACCCAATACGCTTATGAGCGTGTACAGGCAGGATTGGAAATGCCAGGAGTGTTTGAGATTAGTCGCAGCGTCCCCATCGGGCTAGCGATCGAAGAAGTTATTTTGATCGCGGAGGGAAGTTTTGAGGATGAATGGGAAGGACAAGTACAATATCTGCCTCTTCGTTAAAGTCTTAGCTCCGTCTAACAATTCAAATTCAACAGACGGTTGAGAATCCCTAGTATTAAGTTCGAGATTGCCTGCCGCTGCTGATTTGAGTCGTTCACTCTTCTATTCGCGTGTTTTCCTTGGTCGAAAACTGGATATGAGATGCTCAGCATAGACATTTGTAAAACTTTTATGACGATAGTTAAAATATACAATTATCTTATAATTAGCTTTTAAGATTGACATTTTACACTTGATAGTAATTGGGAAACCATAGGAACACAAGAACGTAACAGTTCGTGTTGTTTCATTGAGAAAAGTCTCATGGTTGCTTTAGTCGAATCTCCTCAAGCAGTGCGTCCGGCGGGACGGTTGACGCTGCAAACTACTGAAATTGCTCGTGATACGGCCACCATCCGCAGTCTCGATTGGGATCGCGATCGCTTCGACATCGAATTTGAGTTGCAAAACGGGACGACCTACAACTCCTTCTTCATCCAAGGCGACAAAACCGCGCTAATTGATACTTCCCACGGCAAATTTGAGGAACTATATCTGCCGGAATTGGCCCAGCACATTGACCTGACGACGCTGGACTATTTGATTGTGAACCATACTGAACCGGACCACAGCGGTTTGGTCAAAGCTGTTTTGCAGCGGGCACCGCAGGTCACCGTTGTCGGCTCTAGGGTGGCGATTCAATTCTTACAAAACATGGTGCATCAGCCCTTTGAGTCGCTGGTCGTGAAAAGCGGTCGCGAATTGGATTTAGGCCAAGGGCATCGGCTGGAGTTTGTGTCGGCTCCCAATCTCCACTGGCCCGATACGATTTTTACCTACGACACGGGTACTCGCGTTCTCTTCACCTGCGATGTGTTTGGCATGCATTACTGCGACGACTGTCTGACCGATGAAATGCCTCATTTGCTAGAGGCTGATTTTCAGACTTATTACGACTGCCTCATGGGGCCGAATGCCCGCTCGGTGTTGATGGCGCTGAAACGTATCGATAAGTTTGAGGTCGATCTGATTGCCACTGGTCACGGCCCCCTGTTGCGGCACCACCGCGAAGATTGGGTTGATCGCTATCGCACCTGGAGCCAAACCCAGACCAAAACCGAAACCTTTGTAGCGCTGTTTTATATGGAGGAATACGGCCACAGCGATCGCCTCGTGCGGGCCATTGCTGACGGCATCGCTAAAACCGGAGTCGCGGTTGAACTAGTAGACCTCTCAGTAGCCGAAACCCAGGAAATTCGCGCCCTGGTGAGCTGTGCTGCGGGACTGGTGATTGGCATGCCGCCCCAATCTCCTCAAGCCACAGCCACCCACCCTGGCATCAGCACCCTACTGGCCACGGCCTCCGCCCGCCAGACCTTTGGCCTGTTTGAAACCGGCGGCAGCGAAGATGAGCCCCTGTTCCCATTGCGATCGCACCTACAAGAACTGGGCCTTACCGAAGCCTTTCCTCCGATTTTGATGAAATCTGCTCCGACAGACGTCACCGATAAACTCTGCGACGAGGCAGGCACTGACCTCGGCCAATGGCTGACGCGAAAGCAAACTGTCAAACAGAGTAAATCTCTCGATTCGCAATTAGATCGGGCCTTGGGACGGAGCAGCAATGGTCTCTATATCATCACTGCCAAGAAGGGCGATGTCACTAGCGCTATGCTGGCCTCTTGGGTGGTTCAGGCTAGCTTTGCCCCGCTAGGCGTGGCGATCGCCGTTTCTAAAGAGCGGGCTATTGAGTCCCTGCTGCACGTCAGCGATCGCTTTGTTCTTAACGTTCTCGAAGAAGGCCGCTATCAGCCGCTGATGAAGCATTTTCTCAGGCGGTTTCCTCCCGGAGCCGATCGCTTTGCCGGAATTGACACCTACCAAGCTAAGAATGGCTGCCCCATTCTGGCCCAAGCCCTGGCCTATATGGAGTGCGAAGTCACTGGACGGCTCGATGGCGGCGATCACTGGCTTGTCTATGGCACCGTTCACACTGGGCGGGCGGCCAAACGAGACGGCCTCACTGCTGTCCACCACCGCAAAGTCGGTAATCACTATTAAGTGAATTCAAAATTCCCTTCGGCAAGGGCAAGGCCCTACAAAACTCAAACTTACTCCCATTCCCCATATTTCCTTACGCTCTATTCCCCATGAACTCCTCACAACCAACCTCACAAACTCTCCTCACCGCACCTCGCCCACGAGATGTACAAGTGGTAGAAATTGCCCCACAGACAACGGTGTTGCGATCGCGCACCTGGGAACGCCTGAAATTTGAGGTGGAATACAGCCTCTGTCAAGGCACCACCGCCAACGCCTATCTGATTCAGAGCGATCGCACAGCGCTAATCGACCCCCCAGGCGAGTCCTTCACGCAGATTTTCATCCAGGCATTGCAGCCATACCTGGAAACAGCTCCCTTGGACTACATCGTGATTAGCCATGTGAATCCCAATCGCATGGCCACCCTAGCAAAACTGGTGGAGCAATTGCCCCAGCTAACCCTAGTGTGTTCCCGTCCAGCGGCTCAGGCATTAAGAGCCACTTTTCCCCACTGGGAGCACCGCCTTCAGACGGTGTGCTCACCTTACGACAGGTTGGATTTGGGCCAGGGTCATCAATTGCGGCTGATGCCCATGCCCACGCCCCGCTGGCCAGACGGACTCTGTACCTACGACCCGGCTATCCGTATGCTCTTTAGCGATAAGCTGTTTGGAGCACACCTTTGCAGCGACACTCTCTTCGACGAAGACTGGCGCAAGTTAGAGGTTGATCGTCGCTACTACTTCGACTGCCTCCACGCCACCCAAGCTCGGCAGGTACAGACTACTCTCGACCAAATCGCGCCGCTCTCAATCCAATGCTTAGCACCGGGGCACGGACCCTTGGTACGCTACAGCCTCAGCCGTTTGCAAAATGACTATCGTCAGTGGTGCCAGCATCAGCAACACCAGACGTTACGGGTGGCCCTAATCTATGCGTCAGCCTATGGCAACACTGCGATACTCGCTGACGCGATCGCGCAGGGCCTCCTTCAGGCCGGGATTGCTGTGGAGTCGATTAACTGCGAGCTGAGCGATCATACCCATTTGGCACAAGCGATTGAAACGAGTGACGGGTTGATTATTGGGTCGCCCACCCTGGGGGGGCACGCACCCGTACAAATTCAAGCGACGCTGGGCGTCATTCTGACGGCAGCAGCCAAAACCAAACTAGTCGGTGTTTTTGGTTCCTATGGCTGGCGCGGTGAAGCCATTGACCTGCTGGAAGAAAAACTGACCGATGGTAACTACCGCTTTGGCTTTGAGACCATTCGAGTTCGCTTTAGTCCCGATACCACAGCCCTGAAAACTTGCAAAGCTGCCGGACTGCAGTTTGCCCGGCAACTTCGCCAGCAGAAGAAAAAGCAGGCTCCCCGGCAGGCCATCACTGAAACTCAGACAAATCGTACTGAACAAGCTGTGGGACAAGTCATCAGTACCATCGGCGTAGTCACAACGTGCCAGGGAGATAACCACAGTGGTGTGTTGACGACGTCTGTCTCGCAGGCATCCTTCAATCCGCCTGGCGTGATGATTGCGATCGCCGATACTCCCTATGCTCAGCGTTTCCTACAGCCCCAGGCACCCTTGGTGATCAACATCTTGAAAGAGGGCCGCACGGTGCGGCGACACTTTTCTCACCAGCCCCAGCCAGGGAAAAATCCGTTTGCCCAACTCAGCCATCACCCGGCCCAAAATGGCTGCCTGATCTTAGATGAGGCGTTGGCCTATGTAGAATGCACAGTCCAGAGCTGGATGCCCTGCGGCGATCGCTGGCTAGTCTACGCTAGAGTCGAGCAGGGCAACGTGCTCGAAGCCACCGGCATTACAGCCATGCAGCACCGCAAGTCGGGTCGTCAGCCATAGTTGTCTACATCTCGATCCTGTTGGGAGCGTCATCATGAACAAGCTAAACGCCTCCACTGCCGGAGGCTGGATGATGCAAATTTATGGACAGGAGCGGCGTTTGCTCTGCGCGTTGGCAGCTTCCCACAGTTGGACTTTTCTCGCGGGCTTGGTTTGAGGAATGGGGTAACGTTAACTATCTGTAATCTCAGTCCACCACCCCATCGGCCGAGCACTGTGTCTCCCTCAAGGTCTGATTTCACGGCTCCCTTGATGTTAGATTAGCGCCACCCAACTTCGTCTTTACTGGATATCTTTGAGGGGTTAAGCAGGTATAAAGATCAGAGCATTCCCGAATCAGGGGAGCAACAATGGGCTCAGCACTGAGAGGGCGCAAGCATGCGGGAGCAATCTAAGCAGTGGCAGTCAAAAACCAGAATCACCAAGCGGTGGATGATGGGAGCGATCGCCACTCCAGTCATGCTTGGGATGGTGGGGTGGCTTTGGTTAGTCCCTGAGCATAGACTTCAAGCAAATGCCACTCGCCTATCCTCCAACGACACAGCACCGCTAGCTCATTCCCATCGTGAACCCCTTATCAACGGGATTAGGATGATTACGGCGGTTAGTGGTGGAGTCTTCCTGCTGCTTAAGTTTCGCTTCAGCAAAAGCAATCCCGAGACAGCCGACCTGAGCGGCGCTAACCTCAACGAGGTCGACTTCAGCAACGCTGACCTCAGCGGCGCTGACCTCAATGGGGCCGACCTCAACGGTGCCAACCTTAGAGGCGCTGACCTCAGTGGGGCCGACCTCAACGGTGCCAACCTCATCAGGGCCAATCTGTGCGGTGCCAACCTCAACCGGGCTGAGTTCAGATATGCCAACCTCAATGGTGCCGACCTCAGATATACCAACCTCAGCGGAGCTGACCTCAGACACGCCAACCTCAGCGGTGCCAACCTCAACTGTGTCCTCCTCACCGATACCAATCTGAGCGATGCCAACCTGAGCAATGCTCTGCTATTTTTTACCAATTTACGAGACGCTCTGAATCTCGAACCACTGCAACTAGAGGCGAAACCTTCACCTTTTTTATGCAATGTTGCGCTGCCCGCTTATGCTCAGCAGCCAGATGTCAATCCCAATCGCGCCTGCAGTCGTATGCCCCAACTTTTGAGCGCTCGTTATGATATCTCACTCGAAGAAGCTCAAGCGATCGTCGAAGAAGCTCGACAACACCACTGGGACTAACCAAAACGGGTACGGTCAGCCTAATTTATTGTCGCTCCAGACCAACAGATAGAAACCAGTGCCCCACCGGTTCCCCCCGCAACAGTTTAAAGAAACTCATATATCATAGATTAATCTTATATTATTGAGATATTGCTATCCATAAAAGTTATCAGTAAAGTGTAGTTAGTTCAAAGCACTCTACTCCTTAGGTAATCATCATGGTTTACATTACGCTTGCATCTGCCGAAACGACTTCAACGTCTACTACACCGACAGCCGTCACTCTCGAAACTAGACTGAAAGCTGCGCTAGAACATGCTCGTCGTTTGACTGAGATGGATGGCATCAGCCCCATTGACCTGGCGATCGCGTGGGAAACGGTTGAAGAACTACAAACCGCTAAAGGCCGCAAGTCCGCCACCTCGCCATCGGCATTTACTCAGTACTGCGCAGCTAACCCCGATGCTCCCGAGTGTCGGATCTATGACTGTTAGTCAAGGATTAAATTACCTTTGCTCTCTTTAATCCTCTCAACACCTCTAGTACAGCGATCGCGGGAATTTCGGTTCCCGCTTTTTGTTGTTTCTTGACGACTGACATCGCTCAGAGAGGCGAGGGGCTACATCGGGTTCTACTGCTTATTTTTGTCGCTGTCGATGCGGTGACCGCCTTTATCCGCTAAGGATTGCAGTAAGGACACTGCCCCGAATCGGCAAGCACTGCCCATCCGGAACGTTGCCTTTCTGCCGAAATTGGCATCGCTGGCAGCCGCCCACTACCGCCAGTGTTAATCGGGTAGAAGTACGGCTAAGGTAAAGGCAGCCTTAGGGGAACGAATGGTGTGAGAGCGATAGATAGTTTTGGTGCTGATGACTTGATGACTGGACCAACGATTTCCAGATTGTGCTCCAGAGTTAACAGCAGCAAAATTTCGCGATCGCAGGGCACAGAGGGAATCTTTAGGGACAAGCTGAGAAATAAGCCACCCATCTAGGCCGGATTTATCGTAATGGCCCATTTGGGCAGTTCCGCCGATGGGTGCCAATCCACTCGAAAGGATGCCAGTGTCTGAGCATCGACTTTGATGCCCTTTTCATAAGTGCCCGTGAGATGATGGACAACCGGCTTCAGCCCTTTCCACATCATGTTGCTCGCCCATTGTAGGGTCGTTTCGACGGAATCGAGAATGGCGCCATTCCAGAACTGCTCAAGCGCTGCCCAACACCGTACCCTGCGGGAAGGCTACGCCTACAATCGGATTGTATTTGCTGTGATAAGGCGGATAGTAAATCAGTTCAAGGCACAGTTGATGCTGGCGCGCAAAACTGACCATGCGCTTAATAAATTGGGTGCGGTTCGAACGGGTCGCCCCCCCACTATCGAGATTAATCGCCAGCGTTTGGATGTCCCGATACGCCGCCTGATTGACCTGCCACCAATGACTCAGACAATCGACAATGAAATCCGGAGTTTCGGCAGATTCTCCCAGATAGAGAGCCAGTTCGTCGGTTTGCAGATTGAGGATGCCAAAAGGCACCAGTACCGATTGCCACTCGGTGTCATGGTCGTCGGCTTGCGGCGCTTGCTGTCGCCGGTCCTTGCCACCCCGGGAAAGATTACCCACCTTGACTTTGGCCTTTGAGTCAATCGAGATGCGCAGCACACTAGAGTCACTATCAGCGGCCTCATTCGCCACTGCCACAGGGTCGAAAATGGCCTCTGTTTCTGGAATCTTCTTCAGGGGTTTGGTCTTGAGCGTTTACGAAGACGATAGCCCAGGCGATTCAACACCTCGCCCATCGTTTGACGACACGGCAGGTCCTCATCACGGTAGCCCTTCTCGCTGATTAACTGGTCGCGGACGGCTTGGGCACTGACTTTGAGGTAGCGAAACGATGTCTGGAATTTCGGGTCAGCCTGGGCATCCCCCTCGACCAACTCACCGATATCTTGGGCGAGATTCGGTAGCAAGGTTTCGACCTTTTTGCGACCCCGCGCTTGGTAGTTATCCGGGTAGTCAACCCCGCTCTTCAAGCTATCCAGCCCGCGTTGGATGCTGACTCGGTCCCAACCCAAGGCCCGTTCCGTTCGCCGGGCTGACCCCTCAAAGTAATCCAAGGCCACTTGGGCCGTGAATTCGCGTTTCTTCTGGCCGGTCAGTTTGCGCGCCGCATCCTTGAAGGTGGCTTGGATTTGCTCGGTTAACATCAGTCTCAACACCCCAGAACAATTTGTGGGTAGTCTAACCGAACTTCAGGGGACTTATTTCAACGCTTCTCCCTTAGTAACTAGAGCATGGCATTCCACATCTAAATGTCTAATTGGATTTTCACCCCTTGATTAGACATAACTAGCTCGATAAAGCTGATTCTAAGTGTCAGTCGTAATTCAACATCAAGATGAACAGCTGTAGTGCGACACGCCACCCACGTCAGAAAACGCGCTAGGTCTTAGACGATAGTATTTATCTTCTACCTCTTGGGATTGCTCGTCATAGGGATCGCGAAAGACTGCTTGCAGCTCTTCAATTAGCGTGTAATCACCCTGCATGGCTTGTTGATAGGCCGGGACGACTAACCACTCTCGCCAGGTGTATTTGGGGTTAGTCTGCTTCATCTTGGTGGATATCTCAGCCAGTGATATCTCAACTGGGCCGTCGTTAATAAGGCCACGCCAGCTTTTGAGCCAAGCTTGCCATTGTTCCTCAAAGTGTTGTGACGGTTTACCATAGAAGCTCTTTTTCAAGGCTGAAACATCGTCGGGTATGTGGGATAACTCGCGGAAGAAAATGGTGTAATCCACATCGAAGTGGGTCATTAACTGCATTAGTTGCTGAAACAGCTCTGGGTTAAATTCAGTTAAGCCCAGTTTGGCCGCCCACATTTTTTGGACTTGTTGTTGCATGGCTGCTGTAAAGCCACGACCGACTTGATCGAACTGTTCTAAAGCGTCAGCATCGTCTGCCAGTAGCGATCTCACCGTTTTCCAAAACATGTAATAATTTGCTTCAGCTGCTCTCGGCTGATTGATGAAAGCAAAGTGTGTGCCACCGCCCGTCCAAGGTTGAAACCAAGGGTCAAAGATTTCACAAAACCCAAACGGTCCATAGTCGAGGGTAAAGCCACCTGCGGCGCAGTTGTCACTATTGAAATTCCCCTGACAGTAACCCACCCGTAGCCAATTGGCCACCAATGACGTCAGACGCTGGCGAAATCGCTTAGCTAACTCAACCAATTGCTCGGCAAAAGTAAGAGTTTGATCAATGTCGCTTTTGTATTCGCGCTCAATTAAATGCGACACGATCAGGCGCAACTCTTCTGATGCGTTGGGATGAGCATTGCTGCGAGCGCGGCGGGCGAATAACTCTAGCTGACCCACGCGCAAAAAGGACGGTGCAACGCGAGTGGAAATAGCCACCGGATCGTCCACCAAAACATCCGGCTCAGTGGAGCAGGAGTCTTGGGAATACCAGGGTCGGGTCACGGTCTCAGATTTAGAGACATACAGGATTAAAGAGCGCGATGTGGGCACTCCTAGAGCGTGCATATAGTCTTGCGCGAGAAACTCACGCACGCTCGAACGGAGGACGGCGCGCCCGTCAGCACCCCGGCAATAAGGCGTTGGGCCACCCCCTTTCAACTGCATTTCCCAGCGCTGGCCATTGATGATTCCTTCAAACACAGAGATCGCCCGACCATCGCCATAACCATTCCCCGTCCCGAATGGACAATTTTGGATATATTCGGTGCCATAAATCGACAGGGCATACCCCGTGGCCCAGCCAACCTGTCGCATCGGCTCATGGACAGGCGAGAGATCGCCCGAAAATACCTGGCGAAATTTTTCATCATGCGCCAGCTCATCGCTCAACCCAAGTTCCTTAAAAAAAGTGCTGCTATGGGCGACATATTCGGGTTCTGCCAGCAGTGTGGGCGTCACCGGGACAAAATGACCCGAAAAAACCTGGCGGGGACGGTGATCAGCACCATCGACCGTGGCATCCGGATCGGCATTTAAGGTGTCCATCAGCGAATAGTCCGCCAATCGCACAAACTCATCGAATGTAGTTATGCAGGGCTCAGCCGATGGCTTAGATGGAGTTGACATGGTTGCTAGCGCCGGTATTGTCGGGAAAGATTCAGGTTTCATGGGGGGATTTGTAGAGCCTAGCGCATTAAACGTGGAGCTTTGCATAACTCAAAAGCGATTCAGGCCAAATCTAGACTCTGTATCAAATTCTCGGTTTTCCGCCACTCAATATTTGCGGTTAAATTGTCGCCTTTATTTGGTTTAAGGGAACTAAGTTACTCTAATCCCAGTTGCCCTACTTTGGGGCCTGGAAGAGCAGACAAATTAAATGCTGAGCCTGTCATCCTGCAGCGATGGCTCTATTGTCCCATTCCCCTCAGGGAGCGATCGCCGCGCCGTCACTGCGTGGATCGCAGCCGGCCTGGCAGTTGCCAGGTTCGTCACCCAACCGAATGACGTGGGCATGGCCCATTTTTTCAGTCCAGTCAGGAGCCGCGTTCACCGGATGACCGCGATCGCTCAGCGCCTGCCGAACCGCCGCTGGAATGCGGCCTTCAAGGGTAAGTCCTGCCGTTGAGTCACCCCAAGTCCTTCCCCACAGCCAGCGAGGAGCATTGATGGCGGCTTGTGGATCAAGGCCAAAGTCGAGCAGCCGGGTGAGCAGCGCCAGTTGAGTCTGCGGTTGGCCTTCTCCCCCCATCGTGCCTAGGACTAAATGGGGACGGCCATCGGAATGCATCACCATGGCCGGCATGAGGGTATGAAACGGGCGCTTGTGGGGCGCCAATACATTGATGTGATTGGGGTCGAGGGAAAAGAAGCAGCCTCGATTTTGCAGCACAAATCCAGTGCCAGGAACGACGACGGCGGCGCCAAAGTCAAAGTAGACGCTTTGAATAACGGATACGGCGTTACCGGCATCGTCCACGATCGCCGTGTAGACAGTGTCGCCGCCCACAGGCGGCGACACTTGTGGTCGGGCGCAATCTAACCGCAGTAATTGACGGTGGCGATCGCTGTACGCTGGCGAAATCAACTCGTTAATGGGAATTTCGGCAAACTCGGGGTCGGTGAGCCAGCGATCGCGATCCGCGAACGCCAGCTTTGTCACCTCCACCATCAGGTGATAGTAGTCAGCCTTGCCGTGGCCTAAAGCCGTCAGATCAAACGGCTCAATCAAGTTAAGCATTTGCAGCACCGTAAATCCCTGGGAGTTGGGCGGCAGTTGCGCGACTTCATAACCGCGATAGGTGGTGGTCAGCGGCGTTACCCAATCGCTGTGGTGAGCGGCCAAGTCCTCTGGCGTTAGCCAGCCGCTGACTGTCTCCAGATAGTCGGTGATCTGCTGAGCGATCGCGCCGGTGTAAAAGTCCTCGCCTCCCGCTGCGGCTAACCGCTGCAGCGTGTTTGCCAAATCAGGATTAGTCAGTTGTTCGCCGATCTGGGGCAGCTTACCAGCCGGTAAAAAAGGGCAGTTGGAGGAGGAATACTGTTCAAAATAAGGGCGATCGCGCCGGGTCCAATGTATCTGTGAGCCGGTGACCGGATAGCCGACCCTGGCCAAGTTGATGGCGGGCTGCAAGAGTTGTTTCCAGTCGAGAGAACCAAAACGGCAGTGGGCCGCTTGCCAAGAGGCAACTGCGCCTGGCACAGTCAGAGCAGCTAAGGGGCCCCGCTGGGGAATTGCGCGGCACCCCCGGCGGGCAAAGTCGTCGGGGGTGGCCGCCGCCGCTGCTCGGCCTGACCCATTTAAGCCCAGTAGAGACTCAGTCGTAGCGTCGTAAATCAGCCAAAAGGCGTCGCCTCCCAGCCCTGTCATATGGGGGTAAACCACGCCCAGAGCGGCTTGGGCAGCGATCGCGGCATCCACGGCATTGCCCCCCGCCCGCAAAATTTGCGCGCCCACCTCAGACGCCAGCGCTTGGGGACAAACCACCATACCCGTAGTGGATTGTGTTGATCGCGGGGTCAGACTCATGGGGCTTCAAAATGCTGGCAGGCGTAGAACCTTAAAAAGAGGCGCGATCGCTTATCACGCCTTGCCATACCCAGATTTAATCCACTAAAAATCGCTAGCGCATCGGTAACTGCATCAACTATCTAGCCCAAACGGTAGCCAAATCCGCGTACGGTTTTCAAGTACTGCGGCTTGCTGGGATCTGCTTCTAGCTTTTCGCGAATCCAACGAATATGTACGTCCACGGTTTTGTTGTCGCCCATGAAGTCATGTCCCCAGACTTTGTCGATAATCTGATCTCGAGACCAAACTCGCTTAGGTTGACTCATAAACAACTCCAAAATGCGAAACTCTTTTGGAGAAAGATTCACTTCTTCGCCTTGCAAAAACACTCGGCATTCCTTCGGGCTGAGAGTCACTTCTTCGAAGCGCAAAACTGGGTCGGACTCTGTCTCATCTGCTCCTCGATGGCGTCGCAACAAAGCCCGACAGCGGGCAACCAGCTCTCGCATCCCAAAGGGCTTGGTCAAATAGTCATCAGCTCCGACTTCCAGACCCACAACCCGATCCATCTCAGTACTCTTGGCGCTCAAAATCAGTAGCGGCACATCGATGCCCTGGTGGCGCAGCAGCCGACATAAGTCGAGCCCGTTCATCCCCGGTAGCATCAGGTCAAGAATGACCAGATCAATATCTTGCATAACTTGCCGGGCGGTATTCTTCGTTCCTCCCAGCATCTCTAATGCCGAAAGTCCGTCGCCGGCAACCACGATTTCAAAGCCGACCTCCGCCAGCGCCAAACCGATCGTTTCCCGAATCAGTTCCTCATCTTCAACGATTAGCACCCGTCCTAAACCAACACGTACGCTTTGCCCAGACGCAGAAGACAACGTTAGAGATGACATAAAGGTGTTTGATAACTTCCAATCACAACTTTAGCAATCAATGGCTCACATTTAAACAAAAGATAGCCTTAAAGTTAACTATTGTTGATGAGGAAAAATTCGTTCATTAAAGTGTGAAATTTCAAAGTATCAACAAATGCTTAGCCGGGATAAGAGCTGTGGAATATTAAGACACGTCATTAATGACAATACTCGTAACTTTATGGGGCAAGCATTATCCCACTCGTCTCATTTTCATCAATTCGGGACTGAAATCCCCGTCATTAAAGCTTCAACAAGCTAATCGATAGCGGTCTCTAATCTCTTTGTAGTTCTTGACCGATAATTTCTCCACAATTGTCAGTAACCTGGTTATCTTGACCTTGACATCATTTTCTTCTTATTTGGACGATAGTTAATCAACTCTCAAGTACGAAATTAGGATTGCCAATTTCCTCTGTTGAAAAAGTCGGGTTTTTGTCATAGACGTATAGACAAATATTGAGCTGCAAAGAATTTTGGGAAGGAAAAAGCGATCGCTATACCGCCTTGATGCATCAGCGATCGCGACCCTAATTTTTCTGTTTGGGGGACTTGCTTTAAAGCATTGACAGTCTGTAAATAGCGTTGTCTCCTTACAGAGATGCGTTGTAGACGACGTTGGAATAAGGCGAGCAGTCAATCTCTCGGGCGGGCGACGTCACTATATGCTGATGAACTATGTCTGAATCAAAGCCAGCAGGTCATCAGTGGAGATCTTGCTGCTCATGTCAGTGCCGGCAAGTAAACTATCGGCCAGGTCGCGCTTGGTTTTGTGGAGCGCCACAATTTTGTCTTCAATGGTGTTCTGGGCCACCAGTCGATAAATCGTGACGGGGCGCTGTTGGCCAATGCGGTGCGCGCGATCGCTAGCTTGATCTTCGACCGCCGGATTCCACCAAGGGTCCATATGAATCACGAAATCTGCCGCCGTCAGATTGAGGCCGGTGCCTCCCGCTTTGAGGCTAATCAGAAACACGTCACCCTCCCCCTGCTGAAAAGCATCCACCCGCTGCTGGCGCTGTTTGGCTGGGGTACTGCCGTCGAGGTATTGGTAGATAATTTGCTGGCGCTCCAGATACTGCCGCAGAATCGTGAGGTGATCAACAAACTGACTGAACACTAAGGCCTTATGGTCATTCTCCAGCAGTTCTTTCAGGACTTCACCAAACTGCTCCAGCTTGGCGCTAGGCAAACCTAACTCGGGACGCACCAACTGCGGATTGCAGCAGGCTCGCCGCAGCCGCATGATTTCTGCCAGGACCTGCAAATGCTTATGACCGGCCTTGGCGTCACTGTCGTTCAGCTTTTCGATCGCCTCTCGTCGCAGCGCTTCGTAAAAGGCCATTTCCTCATCGCTTAGTTCCACCTGTAGCGTAATTTCGGTGCGCGAAGGCAGCTCTTTAAGCACTTGGTCTTTTGTCCGCCTCAGGATGAAGGGCTGAATCAGGCGGCGCAAGGCTTCGCGGGCCGCCTCATCTTCGTCCCGCTCGATAGGATTAGCAAAGCGCTGGTTAAAGCTGTCCAGCGAGCCCAGCAGCCCAGGATTAATGAACCGAAATAGATTCCACAGTTCGCCCAAATGGTTCTCAATGGGGGTGCCGGTGGTAATGATTTTGAAATCGCCCTGGAGGGCCATGGCGGCCTGCGATCGCTTAGTGTCCTGATTTTTAATCGCTTGGGCTTCGTCAAGCACAATATTTTGCCAACTGACCTTGGCCAGCAAGCCGGCTGCTTCTTCCTGTTGCAAAAGACCGTAGCTGCACACGACAAGATCTCCCGGCACCAGGGCATCGAGCATTTTTTGGCGATCGCCAGGACCAAAGACCTTGACGACCAGACTGGGAGCAAATCGGCTAGCTTCATTGGCCCAGTTGAGACAAACAGACGTGGGCGCAATCACCAAGGTCGGACCCGTGTCGCAGCGACTCAAAATTAGCGCGATCGCCTGCAGGGTTTTGCCTAAGCCCATGTCATCCGCCAAACAAGCGCCAACGCCCCAATGGGCTAACCGCGCTAGCCAGGTAAATCCTGCTACTTGGTAGTCGCGCAGGGTCGCCTGCAGGGTCTCAGGCACCTGCGGTTCTAGGGTTTGGGCCGCTTTGATGTGCTTGATATGACTTTTCCATGCTTTATCGACCTTGAGCTGAGCGACGTCGTCCACCATATCTTCCAGGGCGAGGGCCGCTAACCCATGAATGTGCAGGTCTTTGCCCTTGCTATCAGACAGGCGCTGCAGGGTTTTCAAGCGCTGCCGAAATTCTTCAGTCAGGGCCAAAAACTGACCATCCGACAGTTCGACAAAATTGCCAGATGACTGCTCCATTAAAGTCATCAGCTGCTGCACGTTGATCACTTGATTTTCGCTAATCTGAACTTCACCGCTGGCGGCAAACCAGTCCTGCTGGCGGCGAATATTGAACTTGAAATTAGACAGTCCCAACTGCTGGGAAACCCGAAACTTTTCACCTTCGGGCCATTCGATGCGGACGCGATCGCCCATTTCCTGGAACTGCACCAACAGACTCAAACAATCTTCGGGTTCTTCAATGACCCATTCGCCATTGCGCGGTTTATAGCTGTTCAGCACAGAGCAGTTTTTCTTAACCGCCTTGGCCGCTGCTTTTTCAGCTTTCAGGTCGCGCTCAGTTTGAAAGCGCTTGCCGTCAATTTCCGCAATCACGGTTTTGCCGCCTTCGCCTGGCCGATAGTAAGAGCCGCCTTCGGGAAACGGATGGGCGAGCAGCGACACTTTGAGGCCCTCGCCTGCGGGGAGCAAATGAACGCGGGGAGTAGATTCTGCCGGCACCGCTTCGGCGGCCCCACCGCCGCCAATATCGGACTGAATGGTCACTAACGTAGAAATAGCGGTGATGGTTTTCAGCACTTGCTCTTGGGCTCGGGCCGGCACCTCTAGCCGATTGTTGGGAGCGAGCAGTTGGGCAATGCGACGATGATCATCGTTCACGGACACGACTTTGAGCCGCGTTGGCGTTTCTTTGAAAGCCAATATTGCCGTGTAAGACTCAATCTCTGGCGACAGCGACAAACGCAGGCGATCGCTGCCAATCTCCTTGACCAGCAGTTCCGGTTCACCCGCCACGACGTCAACCCGCACATCGGGCGCATCAGCCCAGAAGATCAGGGGATGACCCACCATGGCCAGCAGGGCATCGGCGTTAAAAGAATAGGTGGGCGACCCGTAGTAATAATATTGCGATCGCTCTGCTTCCAGCGTGGCCACAATTGCGCGATCGTGATCGGTCATATAGTCGGGCATGTCGCGGGGCGAGGTAAAGCGCTTCAGCGAAATCTGCTTGCCTTTGGTCCAGCCGCCCTTAGTGCTCAGCTTTTGCTCCACGGGCGTTAGATTCCAAAAGTCCATCGAGCTAAACTGCAAGCGCCAGGCCAGACGAAAGACGGACGGCGCTTTAGGTTTGCCAGAGGTGCCCGTTTGAGTCAGCTGGCTCAGGGCTTTAAGTGACAGCTCCCACGGCTCATAAACTTTGACGCTACCGATTAGGGGCTGGCTGCCGCATTCTTCCCGCAGGGCCCCAGCAATTTCTGCATAAGCCGTTTGCCCCTTAAAGCGGGCCAGCAGTTCGGCAATTTCCATCGCTATCCAGCCGTAATTGGCCTGGGAGGCAGCCCGATACAAGCGGGTGAGATAGCCAGGGAGCCAACCGCGAAAGTTGCCAGTGTTGAGCCAGTAAATGCAGTAGGCCTCGATCAGTTCCGGAATGGCTGGACGCTGCAAAAAATAGTCCTCGCCGTGTCGCAGGCGAGCCGGTGCGCTGCTCAGCCATCCCTGCTGTACCTGCAGCATTTTCTCTAAAATGCCCATGCTGTTGTACAGCCAATGGCCGGTATATTGCTGTAGCAGTTGACAATAGGTCGTGGCCTGGGAAAAGTCTTCGGGTTGCCCGTGCTGCAGTAGGACAAAGAAAAGAAGTACGTTAGTGGGGGAGTCAAACCAACTGGCTTGAGCTTTCTTGGATTTGCCTGCCTGTTTCAGGCTGGTCTGATAATGGGCGATCGCCGTCTCGGTTTCGCCGGTCAAAAAGGCAATCGCGCCCTGCAGGGCTTCATATTGAATGGGGTGTTCGTCCGCTTTAATCTCTGACAAGACGCCGCTAGCTTCGCGTAGATGTCCGCGCAGCCAAAGCTGCTCAACATAGACCAGACTGGTCTCAGCGTCGAGCTGTCCCTCGTGATAAATCGTCTCTACCTGCTCGAATGCCTCGTCTATGGGTTCTCCGCTGCGCCCTGCCTCAGCCAGCGTCAGCCGTAGGCCATATTGCTGAAATTCCAGCGACAGGCTGTCAAACCACTTGGGGTCAAACGGATTATTAACCAAGCGCTGCAGCACCGTGGGAAATGACACAGTGCGCCGCCAATAAGCTTGATCGGCATCCTCTTGCAGTTCGTCAATGGCGGCGGTGTCCTGGCGATAAATCGCGATGCGCAATTCTCGCAGCCAAGTGTCCTCTTGATAAAACGTGCGCGGACCATGACTGATGTAGCGCCGGCGAATCGGAAACTGCTGCTGAATGGCTGCCACAATGGGCTCAAAAGTATCCGTCTGCATCGCCTCTCGCACGGCAATATCGAGCACTAGGTTAGAACACTGGGGGCCCATGCCCTTTTCCTGCACCAGCATTTCTTGCTGAATCAGCTTGGTTACCTGGGCGCTGAACTGCGGTGGCGTTAGCTTTCTAAAATGCTTTTGCCGCGCTTCCACGGGGATGGCTAAATTCCAACAGATACTGGCGTTGACGCGGCTGATCGGCTCGTAATAAAGGGCAAAAACCTGCGTAATCGTGCGCTGCACTTCAGTCAATCGTTGGTAAGCACGTCCTAGCTGATTTTGTTTCTTAGACCGGGTTTCAATCATCAGCATTGCCCCCTAATTATTGCGTCAGCAAGTCTGTTCGCTACTTATCATATTTTTCGAACATCGTGCGACTAATAGACTGCCAGGAATGGAGATAACATAGCGTATTCGCATGCGCTGAAATCGTAAACTTGGCAAATAGCCTTCTAGATTTGGGAATGCACAAAAACAGGGCACAGCATCCAACAGAAATCTAGCGGTTTCAAAACTGCTCTTGTGATGTCTGAGGCAATGATGGCGCCAAGGTTTTAGCTATTAGCGTTGGTTTCTTGTAGATCGCGATCGCTGAGACTATTCAGGGGCCAATACGCCGTTGAGAGCTTGGGGCTCTGAGGGGGGAATGCCATTCAGCACCACCAACGACTCCATCACGGTTTGCACCAGCGGCGCCGCCACTGTTCCACCATAGGCATCGGCGCCCGCAGGTTCATCGATGACGGCCAAAACTACGTAGCGCGGACGCTCCACTGGCAAAACACTGACAAAGCTGGTGATGCGACCCGAGCCGTAACCGCCAGATTCGTTAACTTTTTGGGCGGTACCGGTTTTGCCAGCAATCCGATAGCCGGGAATTTGAGCCGGTTTGCCGGTGCCATCGTCGACCACTGCTTCCATCATGCGGAGGACGGCGGCGGTGGTTTCGGCGGAAAAGACTTTTTTGGGAGACGATCGCGATGGCTGCCAAGTGGCATTACCGCGATCGTCGATCATGCCCTCAATCACCGTTGGTGTGACTAAATAACCGCCGTTGGCGATCGCGGCCTGCAGCTGCAGCAGTTTGATGGGCGTCATGACAATGCCCTGACCAAACGCCGCGGTAGCCATGTCAACCCAGCTATTAACAAACTGATCGCGAGCTTTCAGCGGTCCCGCATTTTCAGCAGGCAGATTCACGCCAGTGGGCTGATCGATCTCTAATTTCTTTAGCCAGGCATAAAAGTCGGCTGACGGCATTTTGTCCATGATGTGGGCCATTCCCACATTGCTGGAATATTTCAGCACCTCAGTAATACTCAAGGTGCCGCTGCGGCCAGACGCTTCATAATCGGAATTTTGGATTGTCCATTCCTCAATCTTGATTTGGCCCTCATCGTAAATAATGTCGTCAGGACTAATTGCGCCAGTTTCCAGGGCGATCGCCACATTAATTGGCTTAAACGTTGATCCGGGTTCATACAAATCGGTGATGGCCCAATTCTTGAGCCATGACAAATCGGCATCAAAATAACGATTGGGATCGAAGGTTGGCTCCACGGCAAAGGCTCGCAGGGCTCCCGACTGCACATCCATCACCATCACCGTCCCTCGTTTGGCCGCAAACTGACGTAGGGTTTGACGCAGCTCCTCTTGAACAACCCGCTGTAAGCGGCTGTCTAAGGTCAGTCGCAACTGCTGTGGGGTCTCTTCTGACGGCAAATTGGAAACTGGCAAAGCGGGGCCGGCGACGGCCGGGAGTTCAGGGGCAGACAAGCCTAAACGGTCCTGATAATGAGCCTCCAATCCAGTCTGGGCCTCACCTTCAAGATTAATGAAGCCGACAATTTGAGAAAACAAATCTTGCTGGGGATAAAAGCGCTGCTGAGCCGGAATCAGCTCTAGGCCATCGAGCCGCAGCTGCTGAATTCGCCGCGCCGTATCTTCTGAGATGCCATCCAGCAAGCGGACGCCGGTTTGCTGAGACTTGAGCTGTTCGATCAACGCCCCAGCCGGCGTATCGAGGAGCGGCGCCAGGGTTTGGGCGACAACGCCAATGGGCTGCCGAAACAGAGCCGGATGACCATATAGGGTGTAAACCAGGCGATCAACAGCCAGAGGAGTGCCTTGAGTATCGACAATGGGCCGCCTTGCCGCATCAAAATCAAGCCGCTGGGCCTGTTGATTTTGCGCCATTTCGCGGAGGATGTCGCCCTGAGCCAGTTGTAAATAGCCAATGCGACTGATGATCGCGATCGCAATCACGACTAATAGGCCCCAAATAATGGCAACTCGTCGGGTCAGAGCCGTTGACGAACGGCGTGATTTAGCTTGAGGGGAGTTAGGGGGCGTAGCTGGGGTGCGGGAACGCTGTCTCCGGCGATGATGTCGCCTTTCTCTGCGGTTGTATGCCATGAACAACCCTGATGCTTACAAGTAGGGAAATTAGTAGCCTTTCGGAAAAATGCGGTGACTGGGAAGCGATTCTGGATCAGCGATGGGCTGAGCTGCTGGGGACTCAACCCTCAACTCTGTCGGTTCTAGGAAAATGACATCTTTCGGATGCAGCGTACCGTCGTTCATTGCGGCAATCGCCGTTTGCGCCAGATGATTCTTGAAGACCGCATTAGCCTTAATTAACTGCTGTTGATGGTCTTGTAGGTGGCCAAGCGTGGCAGTTGTGGTTGTCAGGCGGCGGTTGGCATTGACGGTCAGGGCATAAGCCGACAAGGCTCCGGCCACCGCGAGTCCCGACACAATCAGGGATGTCCGCTGCCCAATCGCTAGAAGCCTTAGCCATAAAGGACGATTACGCTTGCCATGCAGCGGCACGATGACCGAGGCCGTCACCGGGCGCTCTATTACTCTGAGCGATCGCGGGCGGGCGGCAACTGTCTGGACTGGCCGAGGTCGCGAATTAATGGATTCCGGTTTTAATGCCGCAGACATATCAATCACTCCTGCACCAAAGATGCACACCCGAAGAGGCACAGTCGAATCACTGCGCATCCATAAATCAGCGCTATAGTAACGCGCTAGCTCCTAGTCAGCAAGTGGTCTGCCGCCTTGGCAGCAAAGATTTTTGAACTAAATACCATAAAATAGCTCAAGCTTGCCAATTTGGATCGCATGAGATTTTTTTGGGCAGGAATTTTGTTTGCGGTGAGGCGCTGATAGCGATCGCCAACTTCACCGTAAGGCGGTTCTGCAAATTCCTAAATAGTCGTCCGGGGCCATTCCAGGACAACTAAGAAAAAAGCGGTATTTCAAGTGGGTGCGAGCGTCCGTTGCAGCTAGGGCGATCGCACCCGCCTGAAGCCGCTCTACTGTACTTGTAAAAAGATAGGTTGATTGGGTTCTAGAATAACCACCCGCTGGGCAGTAACGTTGCCAACCGCAACTCCCGCCGCCGCGCCCCCTAGAATTTCCCAAATGCTGATGCCATCGCCGAGGACCGCACCGAGGACCGCGCCTCCTGCCGCGCCAATGGCAGCATCCCCAGCGATCGACCCCACCGAAGCTTCCCGAGGATCTTTGACATCGGCCAATAGCTCCGACGTTGCGGACAGCGGCTGCGTTAGGCCACCCGCTTCAATGCCCGTTGCAACATAGCGCAAGCCGCCGGAAACGGGCTCCAACCGGCCCTGAATAACCGTGCCTGCGGACAGGTTGCGGCCATTAACCGTAACGGCTGAATCCACCATCAAAGGCAGCTCATAGTAAGTGTCAGGCTGAAAGTAGAGCGTTTCATCACTGCGAGTGAGCACACGAATTTGGTTGGCCGGCGTTGACGGGGTCGATTGGGCCTGCACCACTTCGGGCAGCGTCAGCGGCAGCAGCGGGGTGACCAATAGCGGCAATAAACTAAGCTTGGGGGTTAACATAACGGCCTCCTGATTCAGCAGATGAGCGTAGACGTAACGATTATCATCAACCAGTCTTGAGGTGAGCTGAGGTTTCGATGACTGGATGATTAACCATGACGCCATTCAGCAGGAAAAGTTCTCTTTCCTACTGACAGCTTTTGATGTTTAGGAGATGACGATAGGCCGGGTTTGGCAGCCAGTGCGTTCATAAAACAGGAGCAAGCAGCGCTTACCCCTGCGCTTCAATTCAGTTTTCTGCTAAACTATTTGTTTACAGCTTGGTGCCGCATTCAGGGCAGAATGCATGGCTGGAGGGATTTTTAGCATTACAGTCGCTGCAGTAAATCAGCTCAATGGTCTGCACCTCTGGAGACTTTTGCGGCAGCCCCAACATTTGGGCGTTGCTCTTGCCAGGAGCCACCATGGGATAGCAGTTTTCATCTTTGCGCACCCGTGCATCCATTAGCACGGGACCCTCATGGGCCAGCATTTCAGCGATCGCTGCCGCCAAGTCGGCGCGGTGCTCCACCACCATGCCTTTGACGCCATAGGCTTGAGCCAGCAGCTCAAAGTCTGGCATCCCTGACTGCATGTTGGAAGAGGAATACCGTTCACCAAAAAAGGCTTGCTGCCACTGCCGCACCATGCCCTGCCAGCCGTTGTTGATGATGACCGTCTTTACGTTAATGCCATATTGAGCCAGCGTACCCAACTCCTGAGGATTCATCTGGAAGCTGGCGTCACCGCTGATGCAGATGGTGGTTTCGTCTGGATGGGCTACCTGTACGCCCATCGCTGCCGGCATGCCGAAGCCCATGGTGCCTAAGCCGGCGCTGGAAATCCAGCGGCGCGGTCCGTTCTTCAAAAATTGGGCCGCCCACATCTGATGCTGTCCGACATCGGTAGTATAGTAAGCCTGAGGCGCTTGACGGCAAAGCTCGACAATCACTTCTTGGGGAGCAATCTGGTCGTCGTAGGTGGGCACGACTAACGGATAATCTTGGCGCCATCGCTGGATGCGATCGCGCCAGGCTCGGGTTTGTTCAGGGTTGGCCGGCTTGTTGGTTTCGTGCAGGCGATTGAGTAAGGTTTGCAGCACTCGGCGGACATCGCCCACAATCGGGACGTTGGGCACGCGGTTTTTACCCACTTCAGCCGGATCAATATCGATGTGAATAACTTTGGCGCCACTGGCAAATTCGTCAAGCTTGCCGGTAACGCGATCGTCAAAGCGCGCCCCTACGGCAATTAGCAAATCACATTCGCTGACTGCAAAATTAGCGTAAGCCGTCCCGTGCATGCCCAGCATGCCAACGGATAGAGCATGGTGCTCATCAAAAGCGCCCTTACCCATCAGCGTTGTGGTCACGGGAATCGAAAAGTATTCTGCTAGTTCCTGAATTTCGCTGTGGGCCCCGGCGGTAATCGCGCCGCCGCCGACATATAACAAAGGTTGCTTGGCGCGGCGCAGCAGGCGAATCGCATGGTCAACTTGCCGGGGATTCCCTTTTACCGTTGGCTTATAGCCTGGCAGCTGAATGTCTCCAGGCTCAACCGGAACGTAGTCAAACTCTTCTATGCCCACGTCTTTGGGCACGTCAATCAAAACGGGGCCTGGCCGACCGGTCTGGGCGATATAGAAGGCCTCGGCGACGATGCGGGGCATGTCTTTTGCTGCTCGCACCACATAAGAGTGCTTCACAATCGGCAGCGTGATGCCAAAAATATCGGTTTCTTGGAACGCATCAGTGCCGATCGCTGGCCGCGGCACCTGCCCCGTAATCACCACCATGGGAATCGAATCCA
>ERZ1740058.366-NODE-366-length-36610-cov-12.705184_pt1 | contig 36610 bp, 39 predicted proteins | sample MGYA00581745_ERZ1740058 | MGnify/ENA primary metagenome ERZ1740058 (study PRJEB43018, sample SAMN04849742) | marine metagenome | isolation source: floating plastic debris | place: Pacific Ocean | collected 2008-08-30 | study: EMG produced TPA metagenomics... | reverse complement strand
CGGCAAAGCGCTGGCGGAATTTGTAGATGAAGCAAAAAATCAGGTTGCCATGGCGGACAGAGGGACCGCTCACAAAGAGACCTGGAGTGAGGGTAGATTCGTCATTTTCCGTGAGTGCGGCATAGCCATTAGACCAGTCGAACAGGGGCGAAATCTGCTTCAAACTGGTGTCGAACCCGGTGCAGAGAATTGGGGGATGGGCCGTTACCCATTTTTGATATTCGCTGTAAACTCCGTAGCCACCGGGGATGGGTTTGACCTCTTCAATGGGGGCGTCACCCACCATGTCCAGGCGACCGGTGCGATAGACAAATTCCAGACGCTGCAGGGTGTAGGGCGATAGGGAGACACTGGGGTCGGTGTCAGGATCAGTCCAGGCTCCAGTGCGATCGAGCACGCCGACTTTCTTCCCCAGCGCGACTAAATTGGACGCCGCATCCATCCCGCTTTCGTAGCCGCCGATAATGAGGAATTCGTCGCCCTCTAGATTGCCCCACGACCGCACCTGACTATTGTGGAGGCAGTGCTCTGCTCCTGGGAAAGGATTGAGCTGGGGATATTGATACTCCCCGGCGGCCCAAATAACGAATCGAGTGCGGAGCTCTCCGACCGAAGTCCGCAGCTTGAATCCGCCCCGGCGCAAGGGCTCAACAGTTTGGACATCCACTTCTGTTTGGATCGGCAGGTCAAAGTGGTCGGCAACTTTCTGCAGGTACAGGGCGTATTGCTTACCCGTGACGTGCTCTCGCCGAAAGGCGATCGCCGGCGAGGTCTTCAAAGTCACCGCATTCAGGTCGAGCAGCCCAAAACCATGGCTGGGAAATGATGGCGTGATGAAGTTCATTTCCTCAGGCCAGCGGCTAAAGGAAGCTCCGACCTGGTGTCTTTCTAAAATTGTGAAATCTTCCAGGCCAAGCTCTTGGAGCACGACGCCACAGCCGATACCGGCAGCTCCGGCACCTACAATTACGACGTCATAGGACCAATTTGTTTGGGATTGGCTCACGCTGGGTTACTCGAATGACAAGGTTTACGAGAATGATAATCATTATTAATTTCTTTGTCTAGGGACTGTTGGGTGACGGTTAGACGGGCAGACCAATGGCGTCAGCTCTCTCTAGCCAGGACACCCAACGCGATTCCATACCCTGGGGGTTATGCGATCGCTGACGGTAGTGGAAGAGAACTGTGGGCATGGATCGAAGCGACCCAAAAGAAGGCTTTGAAGAGGTCAGACAACGGCGGATTGGGTGGCAACCCTGCCTAGATCTGTTTCCTTCTATTAATTGAGCGAACGAGCGGCCAAGGGGGACCATGAGATACTGTATGACTGCCTCACAGGGGTGCTTATCGGGCAAAAGTGACTGATAAAATCCCTATTTCTCATACTTAACTGTCAGATATGACGGATAACACCCTAGATTCTTAGAGATATGCGTCAAAAGTTGCCGATAAGTTCTGTAGATGAGGATGTTATTACTTAAAAGTGACGGATAAGAGCGGGAAATGTGGATCTTATCCGTCAGATCTGACGTTGAATAGATAGTTAGTCGGCTTGCCTTACCGCCTGAAGTTGCACTTCATCTCAATGATTTCGATAAAGAAAATTCTTGCGGCATTAATCGCAACTGGCCTTATCACTGGAACCGTTTACCTTGGGATTCGTTCTGGGAAAGATAATCGTTTTGTCGTTTGGTTTGGTATCGCCTCAGCTACTGCGGCTCCTACTGGCTTAGCCTTGCTGGGGTATGCAATTAGTCGTTCTGATGGCGAAATTATTCAACAGCTTGCTAAAGTCCCAGAAATTGAAAGATTGATAGAGCAGGCAAAAACTCAGGAAGAGAAGATTCAAGTTTTAGAAGCAGAGCGCTTAAGACTTGCAGAAATTATAAAACTTGAGTCACGGCGGCAAGCTGCTTTAGATAGGATAGACAGCTTAGAACGCGATGCTACAAGAATTTTAGATGAACTTGAGAATCTCGATAGAGAATTAGTTTTGCTAGATGAGCAAGTTGGTGAAAGTTCAATTAGTGAAGAGATTAGACGATTAAGAGAACGTGTAAAAGCACGTGAAGATCGAGATGTTATTTTCCGAATTGGTTCTAGAGTTTATCGAATTGATAGAGACATTATTAAAGCGTTACCCTTCGGATTAGGTAACCCCTTGCTAGCATACGTTCGCATTGCAGATAAGTTGGAAAAGACGGTTTTGCCAAAACTGCGTCGATGAGGACGCTTTTTCTAAAAGTAGGTGACCTAATTGCAAAGGCGACGCCGACTTGCTTCAGCTAGACTATGTATAGGCTAATCCATCGAGGCTTGTGTATGACTTTAGCGGATCTTTTACCTACACTTAAGCAGTTGCCAGAGTCAGAAAAACTAGAGCTAGTAAGGCTTTTAGCAGCTGATCTCTGTAGCGGCATGAATATTTCACCGTTCGAGCCTTTCAAAACCTACTTTTTGCCTACTCCTTACAATGCGTTTGGTGCAGGAGTTATTCTGATGCAGGCCATGTCAACTGCCGAGTCGCCAGAACATTAACATGCGCTTCAGATATTCAACGACTGACTCGTCCCAAAATGAGTTTGATAGTCTGCCTCGCATTCCATTAGTCCTCAATTATCAAAATTACAGCGTAGAGATAGTCGGACTGGTGGACAGCGGCGCTACAGTAAATGTCTTGCCCTATGAAGTTGGACTGAAGCTGGGAGCGACTTGGGATGATGGAAAAGCTGTGATTCAACTGGCAGGCAATCTAGGAGGGCAACCAGCCATGCCACTTTTCGCTACAGCAGATGTCGAAGGTTGCGGTTCTGCACGGTTAGCCTTTGCTTGGGCAAGAGCTGAAAACATTCCAGTTATTCTCGGTCAAACCAACTTTTTTATGGAATTTGACGTGTGCTTTTATCGCTCAAAGCTTGAGTTTGACGTCAATCCAAAATCTGAATGAGCCGCCTAACCCTGGGCAGGAGCGGACGTAATGAGTAATCTAGGTGTTGATGCCAAAATATTGACCGCCGCTCAGCTCACCGTTATGCCAACTAATTCCCGGAGTGGAGCAGCATAGTAGTTAAGTAGTGAGGATTAAAAACACCTCACTGAGTTCATCTTCAAACGATAATATCCATGGGCTGCTGAATAATCACCTTCAGGGTTGCATCACATGCCCGTTCCACAGATTGTGATTGATACCAACGTGTTGGTGGCTGGGCTGAGATCTAGAAACGGAAGTGCTTTCCGACTGTTAAGCCTGGTTGATGGCGAACGATTCAACATCTATCTTTCTGTACCGCTGGTTTTGGAGTACGAAGATGTTTTGCTCCGGGAACTTCCAAACCTAACCCTTAACGCTATGGATATTCAGGACGTAATTAACTTCCACTGTGCAGTGTCCACCCATCATCAAATTTTCTTCCTCTGGCGGCCTTATTTACGAGATCCAAAGGATGACATGGTTTTGGAGCCGGCAGTCAAAGCTGGGTGTGATAGCGTAGTGACATATAACATTCGCGACTTTACGGGCATTGAGCGGTTTGGAGTCAGTGCTGTTACCCCAGCAGTCTTCTTGAGATCTATCGGAGCATTGCCATGAGTAACTTAAGTATTCAACTACCTGACTCACTGTATAAAAGCTTGCAAAAACTCGCCAAGCAGGATGGGGTTTCACTGGACCAGTTTATTGCTCTTGCAGTTGCCGAGAAGATTTCAGCATTAACCACCGAAGGATATCTACAAGAGCGCGCAAGTCAGGGGAATCCGTCAAAGTACGAATCTGTGTTGGCTAAAGTTGCTGACATTAAACCCGAGCCAAGAGACCAGTTACCGTCCGCATAACGACCCTAGTACAGCAGGCTGATGGAAACTGTTGATAGTCCTTCTAAGAAAAATTTAGCCGCTAGCCAGGAACTTTAGGACAGAACCATCTCCATGTCGTCACAATCCCCAAAGAGTATCGTTCAAGCGTGGGTCAACGCCTTCAATCTGACTAACGCCGATGCTGTCGCAGCGTTTTACGCTGAGGATGCTGTGAACCATCAGGTGCCGGAAGGCGAGGTCTGCGGGCGCGAGGCAATCCGCGAGATGTTTGAGCGGGAGTTCGCCGCTGCGGAGATGGTCTGTATCGTTGAAAACCTCTTTGAAGATGGCGAATGGGCGGTGCTAGAGTGGCGCGACCCCCTAGGTTTGCGAGGCTGCGGGTTCTTTACATTCGAGCAGGCAAGATCCAGCTTCAGCGCGGGTATTGGGGCAAGTTGAGTTTTCTTAGGCAGCATGGCCTACCCTTGCCCAAGGCGTGGGCGACATGTTAGGCGGTATGGAACTTATGAAACATGCAACATCAGAGACCATAATCAAGCTCGAACCACTGCTAAATCGCATTAGAAACTTTGGTGAGCTGAAGGAGAAAAAGCCTGGAATTTACTACTACAAATCAAAGGCTTTTCTGCATTTTCATGAGGATAACGATCAGATTTTTGCGGATATTAAATTGCATCCACCCGACTTTGAAAGACTGCCGGTAACAACCAATGATCAGCAGGAAGAATTGATAAGGTTAATTCGAGAAAAAATTAAGTGAAAAAAGCACCACCATCGTGCCAGCCACCTAATAAGCGCCTGTAGCCGAACCGCTTCGCGGCTAAACTGCTGAGTGTCGGTGACGATCGCCGTTCGGCTGCGATTGAGAAAAGAGAGCTTGCTAAGGGTTGGAGCGGCGGTGGACAAGCGCTGCTGGTCAGTCGAGGTAATTCAGATATCCTAGCTTGCTATCAATCCCACAAAGTTGTCGTCGATAACGTCCACATGAGTTTGGTTGACGGCTGGTCAAGTCTTAACAATTAACCAAACGGAGCCTGGCTCTGTGGGTAGCATCGTCCATAACGGTACATCCATCGGCGGCTGGCGAGGTTCAAGCAAGCTCCTCGACTGATCAACTTTGGTCAACTATTCAACCTGCAAGAATGCAATAATGATTATCATTATCATCATATAAAAGCTAAAACGATGGCTGATGACACTCAACTCATGCCCATTATTGAAATTTTAGAAGGGTTGGAATCCTTGCTGGATCAAGCTCCTTCGGATGATATCGAAGGAATTCTGCTGGCGGCTTGGCTTAAGGTCAGTAACACCTTACCAGAGGATTTTTTGGCCGCCACCCATGAAGATGCCAGCGCGGCTGGACTACGCCGTTATCTTCGAGTAAAAGCATTTTTTGATGACCCAATTCAGCATCCAATTTCGTCCCAAGAATTGGCCGATTATTACCAAAATCGTCTGCCTATTGATGAGGAGCAAGCAGAATCTTTCTTTGTCGATTTAACTGACGATCAAGATTAATACAGTCGCGTTGAATGCGATCGCGCTCTAGAACTGAGTCACGGAAGGAGCCGCAGTACTCCCCTAATGCTCCAAAGGCTGCATTAAACCAATCCTTAGCCTCCATCAGATAGGCACTTAGGCATGGGTAGACAACTTTGCTCCATTTCAACTACGATAACGATAATCATTCTTATCTCTTGATTGCTGATGAAAGTACTGAGTTCTTTAGGAAGTGCAAAAAACCGCCATCCAGATTGTCAGGTTGTGAGGCGGAGAGGGCGTACTTATGTGATTTGCAAATCCAACCCTCGCTTTAAGGCGGCGCAAGGAAAAAAGAAGAAAAAGCGCTAGAAGCCTGTTTGGAAAATTGCGAAAAATCGCTGTTCCTTTGTTCGCGTCGGTGAGCGTTATCGTTCTATCAGCAATTAGAGTATGGACCGCATTCCTATCGTCGCTCTCTGCGGCTTCCTTGGCTCCGGGAAAACGACTCTACTCCGGCGTTGGCAGCGCGACGAAGCCCTGCATGATGCAGCGATGATTGTCCATGATCTCAGCGAGTTTGGTCTCGACGCCGAGCTGCTTTCGATAAGGGAGCTGATGCCGGTTGCCGGTTGCCTCGCTGGTCGGGTAGCAGCTCTGCACGGCAGCCATGCCCGCGAGCAGATCCATGCCTCCGTAGGAACAGCCCTCAATGAAATTTCCGCGCTTGATCCCGTTCCGCCTCTCGTCCTATGCGAGAGCACTGGCGCTGCCCGCCCGTGGCCACTGATCAAAGCACTGACGCAAGACAAGCGATTCTTCCTGAGACACTTCATTGTTACCGTCGACGCTCTGAACCTCCATCGCGATTTTGCGGACGGTCGCATTCTCGTTGGCGAATCCTTTGGTTCCCAAGATGTCGCGCTTCGCCATGCGGCTGCAGTCCTGGTCGAACAGATTGCCTTTGCCAACGTGATTGTCCTCACCAAAATCGATACTATTTCGGAGTCTGCCGTCGATGCCCAGATTCGAGTCCTGCAGAAGCTCCAGCCACATGCGGCGATCGGGCTCTCGGCCCATGGCGGACTGCTGCTGCCACAGCTTGAGGAAACCCCAGCACCGAAGCTATCAGCCTTAAGAAGTTGGGCCAAACAGCTCGGACTTACCCAACACTCCTCTACTGCTGACAACATTGAGGCCCTGGTCCTTCGAGACCCGCGGCCGTTTCATCCGGAGCGCTTGCACGAAGCCTGCCGTAGCAAACTGAGTACTGGACTCTACCGCACCAAGGGGTTCCTGTGGCTCGCTTCGCGTCCCGCTTATTCTCTACTTTGGGAGCAATCCGGCAGTCAGATTGCCCTTGAAATCAAAGGCTTCTGGCGCGCAGAAATTGCCCAAAATCGGGACGGGAAGCTGTTTCCTGAAGAAGTCGAGCAGTTGAAAGCGAAACTCGAAAACCAGCATCCTATTTTCGGCGATCGCCACAACGAGCTTACTTTCATCGGCCTCAAGCCGGCCCTTGAATCGTTCTCCTCGGCCCTTGAGGACGCTCTCTGCACCGACGAGGAAATCACCGCCTGGCAGAAAGGTGAAACCTTCCCCGACCCCTGGCCCAAATCCATTCGCCACATCGAGTGACTTGCCAAAGACCCCAAGGCAATATCCGTCTCAAAGCTCAATAGCAAAAAGTGTTTTGCTATTGAGCGGGTCCAGAGCAATATTATATTTGTGAATTATTTAAAATTAAAAAATTAGGAGTAGCTTTATTACTACTCCTAATTCTTTGAAGTACGAATTGTGTTTTGCTATTCACTGAACAGAAATCGTTCAATCAATGACTTGTGAAGTCTAAAATTTACTTGCAGCAGCAAGTTTCTTTACAGCACTCACAAGTCTTTTCTTTACAGCATTCAGCATTTCCACAATCACAATTACAAGTAGTATTTTCCATTTCTTTTCTCCTATGTTTCAAGTGATGGTTCTGCTTCAATAATGTCGATGAGCTTGCGAAGCCGCTTTAACACCTCGGATCTATTAAGGGAGTACTGTATCTCACGCCCTTTCCTTTCGGAGCTGACGATGCCCTCTTGAGACAGAACCTTGAGATGACGTGATACGCCAGAAGCGTCCACGCTGCAGCACTCACATAAGCACATCGCATTTTGAGGTGCTTTGCATTGACACAATTTATAGACAAGGGAAAGTCGGTTAAACTCTCCCAGTGCCTTCAGCAAATCTGCTAATTCTTGCGCCTCGTTCTGGTTCATGGATTTATATTTGCATATTTGCGCAAATATATCAACTAATAAATGTGGGGAAATTATTTTCTTAATCTGTTTTTTCTGAAAATCCCTGTCGATATCCCTTCGATATGGATACTAGACCTAGACTGAAATCGCCTATGAGCATTAACCCATAGGCGATTTGGTGGAGAACGATGGTTAAAGACCGGACTTTGGCGATCGCGCTCAACAGTAAGACCAAAATAGCCTACCGTTTAGTCCAAAAACGCCTGCGCAGAAGCCTCGTTACAGCTGCCCCCCAGCCCGCTAACAATTGTGCAGGTATTGGTCATCAGCATACCGGTATAGGTCGCTGCGGGTGTGCCAGCTTCTCCCAGACTGTCAGCATAAAGCGGCTCTTCTGAAATGCCAATATCGGTTTCCCGAGAAACCGCTTCAATCAGTCCAGGATTACTCGTTGTTTCTATAAAAACAGTGGGTACATTGCTGCCTTCAACAAAATCAATCAGTTCTCTCAAATCGGCGGCTGACGGACGAGCCTCGGTACTAAAGCTTTCTAAAGCCGCCTCAATGCGAATGCCATAAGCCTCGGCGTAATAGCCCAGCGCATCGTGGGTTGTCACAAGGACTCGCTGCGATTCGGGAACCGTATCTATCTGCTGCTGAATCCAAGTATCAAGCTGAGTGAGCTGGGCGATCAAGCTCTCTGCATTGGCTTCGTAAAGGTCGGCGTTCTCAGGAAAGACCTCGCTAAGCTCTGTTTGGATAACGCGGACCATCGCAATGCCATTTTCGGCATCGTGCCAAACATGGGGATCAGGTACACTACCTTCTTCGCCATGGTCGTCATGATCATGATCCTCATGGTCGTGATCATCGTGGTCGTGGTCATCATGATCCTCATGACCTGCTTTGCTATGGCCTGAATGCTTATCGTGATCATGGTCATCATGACCGTGCTCACCGTGGTCATGTTCGCCGTGGTCATCATGACCGTGGTCATCATGTTCACCATGATGGTCACCATGGCTGCCATGATCGTGAGGTGCGCCTAAAAGCGGGTCGGTAACGGCAACTTCGGAAACGGCAATTTGAGGAACGTCTCCGTCTGTTGACTCGACCATTTGAATAATGTCTGGCTCGAACCCGTAGCCCCCATAGAGAACCAAATCAGCGGTTTCAATAGCCCGCCGGTCAGCCGGAGTGGCGTTGTAGAGATGGGGGTCTTCACCCGCTTCTATGAGGCAGGTTACATCCACGGTGTCTTGAGCGATTTGCTGAGTGAGATCGCACAGTACGCTGTAGCTCGCTACAACTTGAGGACTGGTTTGGCTGCGGGCAGACTGATTGCTCAGAAGCAGCGTCGATGCTCCGCCAAGAACGGCAAGCGCAGTAAACAAGTGAAAGGAACGTTTCATGAACTATCGTCTTACAGGGGCAGGTGAAGCACAAATAATGATAATCATTATCGTACTAGTCTGTTAGTGTAAATCTAGCCGTTTAGCCTGTCAACGACTAGATTTTTGGATTGTTTAGCCTGCACTGCCATGAACAAAAAGCGCGATCGCGGTGCAATCCTTTTCATCTCCATACTGCTGCACAGTTTGCTCGCCCTTTTGCCCTGGCAAGAACCCCAGCCAGAAAAGCCTCGCCCTGTGGCGGTGCCCCCAACTTCAGCAAGCACAAATTCTCCAGTCAGCCGAATTTCTGTGGTTGACGCCAGCCAGTTACCAACGCTGCCAGCATCAGAATCTCAGCCTACATCAGCCCGCCCGCCCGCACCAGCCGCCCCGCTCCCAGCATCAGTCGATCCGCCAGCAGACCCAACACCAGATGTCCCCATTCCTGAAACGAGTAATCGTTCCACCAATGAGCCTGTATCCGAGGCGGCTTCTAGTAGTGTCCCTCCAACAACGCCTTCAGCAGGCCCTTCAACGCCCCATTCAGCCACGCCTGCCGATGAGGCTCAAATCGCAGCGGACTGGGAAAACTTAGTCGGCTATTTTGAGGGCCAGGATAAAGGCTTTGGATTCGAACTATCTGAGATCTTTGACCTATTTGGAGAGCCAGGACCGGCCAATCGATTCTTGGATGAAAACAATGAGCCCAAGTTCGACGTTTCCTCCTTTTATCACTTTCCCGAGCAAACACCCGAACAGGTTTTTCAGGATGTAATCCTGCCTGAACTCAACAGCAACACGGGTTTTGATCCCCAGCTTCAAGAAAACTTTTCTACCGGACTGGCGTACCAAATTTCACAAGGCGAAATGCTTCGCTATCTAATCATTGTCAAGCTCAGAGAAGATGAAGGCAGTGTTCTCATGCTCAGTGAGTCTTTGCCGGGGCTTGAATCCTAGAAGCCTTAGATATATGCTTGCCGGATTATCGTTTTCATTATGCTAACGGTTCAGAATCTATCGGTTAACTATCGCGGTATCGAAGCACTTACGGGGGTTTCGCTGACGTTGCATCCGGGCGAGTGGGTCGGGCTCATCGGACCTAACGGAGCGGGGAAGAGCACCCTGGTTAAAGCGATTTTGGGTCTAACGCCCTATCGGGGCCAGATTTTGTTGAACGGGACTACGTTGAAGCGGCAGCGATCGCAGGTGGCCTATGTGCCGCAGCGATCGCAAATTGATTGGGATTACCCGATTACGGCGTGGAATGTGGTGATGATGGCGCAGGTCAGGGCGCTCGGCTGGGGGCGATCACCTGATAGCCAAGCCAAAAAATTAGTCAGTGCAGCGCTCGATTGGGTGGAAATGTTGCCCCTCAAAAACCGTCCCATCGGTCAGCTCTCGGGTGGTCAGCAGCAGCGAGTTTTTCTGGCTCGGGCCTTGGCCCAGCAGCCCAATTTATTTTTGCTAGATGAACCGTTTAGCGGCATCGACAGAAAAACAGAAGCCATTATGCTGAACATTTTTGCCGACCTCAGCCAGCAGGGGAAAACGCTGCTGGTTTGCAGTCATGAGTGGGGTGAGGCGCTCAATCGCTATGATCGCCTGCTGTTGCTCAATCGCCGTGTGCTAGCCAACGATACGCCCCAAGCCGTAATGACGATGGAAAATATTCAACAAGCCTACGGCGCCAATATCCAAGCTCTGCACAATCCAAACGGCACTCCGTTCACCTGCTAGCTTGGGGGTGAGAGTGCGATCGCCCATAGAGACAGCTATTCCTGCTTATGCATCTACCGTGGGACGGCCATATGATCAGAAGCAACTCAACAACCGAAAGGCTTTTCAGAGCCGCAGGCATCTCGGAAGGCATGACCGTTCTTGAATTAGGATGTGGCCCCGGTGAAGTCTCAGAACTCCTCAGCGAGATAGTCGGGTCAAACGGTAGTGTGCTAGCCGTTGATCGTAGTAAAGAGATGCTATCTTCCGCCAAAAGGAAATTAGAGAGCGCTGGAAAAAAGAACGTTCGCTTTGTCTGTGCAGATTTGAACAATGCTCCCGAATACCTAGAGAATGTAGAGCGCTCGTCGTTTGATGTGGTGACGGGCCGTCGCGTTCTAATGTATGTAACTATCCCTGAACAAGTACTCGCAAGTCTATTGCCGTGGTTACGCAAAGGCGGCTTAGTCGTCTTTGAGGAGGCTGACTCTACCCTTTGCCCAGGTCACGTGACACCAATGCCTGCTCACGAACGAGGTATATCTTTACTCGACAAAATGCTTGGCGAAGAAGGGGTTGACCGGTCTATGGGATTTCATTTACCTGCTACTTTCGCAGCTGCAGGGCTACGATTCGAGCGGATTTGGGCGGAGGCCGTTATAGACGGTCAAGGTGATCAATACTCCCTAAGTGAACTCTTACAGGTACTGAAGCCCCGCTTTGAGTCTTCGGCTGTTGCAACCGCTTCGGAGATTGATTCTCTGATAGCGCAGATCGAAATGGAAAGAGAACCCACAGCTGTCTTTGTGAGTGGGATGCGTTTCTGTGCTAAGGCGAGAAAAAGACAAGATTCGGGCAGCAACCCATAGCAAACGGTTGCAGCAGGCGGTCTGCGCAGCGGCTAGCAGCTTATCACCGGAAAGACTGTACGTTGGCTGCCGCTCGGCTTCAATGGTTAAGTTTTGGATTGCCCTCGGCGGCGGGTCAAAATCCCCTGACTAGGACTAAACAGCAACGCCAGTAAAAAGCAGGCAAACAGCGTCAGTGCGATCGCTGGGCAATATAGCGTATCAAGATAGTAGCTGATGTACATCCCCGTCAGGGCAGAAAGCACTCCCAACCCGGCACCGACTCTTACTATCCAGCATGGTTCTTTTCCTACTTTGATAACAATGGTTGAACGATCGCAGCTACATCCTCTCCCAGACGTAGGAAATCTTTGGGATTAGCCGTTAACAGAGCTTCTACCTCAGCAACCAAGGCAGCCTGAGCAATTAAGGCATCATAAATAGCACCACCCGTCAGATTAAGTTTGACCAAACGGCTAATCACCTTTGCATAATCGCTATGACTGAGCGCCACTTTTTCAAAGCCAGTTAAATTACGCATCAATCGTTCTACCTCAAAAGGCGACAATTGAGGCTGTCGAGGCATCCGCGTCAATACGGCATACAGTTCAGCGAGAGTATGGGTTGAAACGTATCCCTTCAACTCGTCATTCAAAGTAGTCTGAAACCATTGTAGAGCAGCAATGTGCAGAGGGTGGTCTTCCAGAAAAGCAGCAACCAATGAAGACGTATCAAAGAGAATGTGTTTTACCACTGCATCAATGAATTTAAACGTTCGTCTCTCACTTTATTGACTTCAGCGTTCCAAGATATATCAGAGACCTTACCCGATTTTACAACCCACATCTTTCCATCTTGTCTGAGATTTGGATAACCGGCATCGTCAATGGGTTGCTCTTGAGCCTTTTGATCCATAGAATTCGATGAGAAATCTGAGGACTCTGACCATTTTGTCACCAGCGTTAAGAGTTGCCTCAACGTCTTTTCTGGAAGCAATTCTAACCGCTGGACAATTTGCTCAATTAATGAACTCATAGACGTTCTTCATCGTAATGAATTAGGTTGGCATAGTCGTGATCATAACGCTTGTGTACCACCCTAAATCTGACAGCAGCGATCGGCGTTATGAATCATCTGTGACAATCCCTCTCCCACCTTCACATCAGCGATCGCGCCTACTGTAACGATTGTGTATAAGATCTGAGAGAAGACGATTAAGCCCTTGAGATCAAGCTTAGGATTGTCTTCGGCGGCGGGTCAAGATTCCCTGGCTGGGACTAAACAGCAACGCCAGTAAAAAGCAGGCAAAAAGAGTTAGCGCGATCGCTGGCCCAGATGGCGTATCGAAATAGTAGCTAATGTACATCCCGACCAGGGCAGAAAGCACCCCCAACCCCGCGCCGACGCCCATCATCCAGTGCAGTTCTTTAGTGAGTAAATAAGCTGCTGCCGCCGGGCTTACCATCAGCGCTACTACCAAGATGAAGCCCACCGTCTTCATGCTGGCGACAATCGTCAGGGTAATGGCAGCCAATAACCCAAAATTGATCGCAGCCACCGGCAAGCCGACGGCTTCTGCACCTGACGGATCAAACGTAAAAAACAAGAGCTCCTTATAGAACACCTTCACGGCAATCAACACCGCCAGCATCACAAACCCAATCTCCCAGACATCGGCTGGGGCAATGCTGAGGATATCGCCAAACAGCAGCTCTTCGAGATCGAAGCGGCTGCGCAGGCTAGTGAGCAGAATGATGCCGAGGGAGAAAAAGCTGGAGAGGGTGATGGCCATGGCCGCATCAACCTTGACTTTAGATTGTGAGCGAATCCAGCCGGTGACAAAGGTGCCAAACATGCCAAAGACAAAGGCTCCGGTGATCAAAGGAAAATTCAGGAAGTTGGCGATCGCCAGCCCTGGCAGCACCGCATGCGCCACCACATCCCCCAACAGCGCCATCCGCTGCACTAGCAGATAAGTGCCCACAATCGGACATAAAACGCCCATCAGCACCCCCGCCATTAGCGCTTGCCGCATAAACTCGTAACTCAAAGGGTCTAGCAGCCAGTCCATAGCGTCGCTTGGGGGGTGTGTGTGATTTTTGTAAGATTATCTTATAGCTTGATGATTCCTGCTGCGATCGTTACCAGCGCAAGCCAACCGATTGAAATGCCGTCAAGCGGGCTGTCCAATAAAGCACAAATGGACGATGGAGCTATGGCGCTGTCGTGCAGCGAAGGGATGATTACAATAAGTTCGCCTACCTAATCTTAGTACAAGTATATTAGACTGGTGTATCTCCACCTTATGTGTTTGCAAGGCTCACTATGAGACAGTTTTGAATTTTGAATTCCGCGTAGCGGTACTAGGAGGGTGGCTGGGTTTGAACCACTGGAATTTCGATGGTAAACATGGCTCCCCGATCCGGCATTGAAAGGCAGCGCAGATCTCCTCCATGACGATCCACAATGATTTTGTAGCTGATGGCAAGCCCCAAACCAGTTCCCTTGCCGATGTCTTTAGTGGTAAAAAACGGATCAAAAAGCCGCGGTTGCACCTCTTTAGAAATGCCGGGGCCATTGTCAGAGATATAGATGCCAATGCGATCGCCAGATAGGACCTTGGTCTGAATGTGGATAGTTGGCTCGCGATGGGAATAGGGGGTCTCTTCTGGTAGCCTTAGCGCTTCCAGGGCATCAATGCTGTTGGTCAGGACATTCATAAAGACCTGGTTGAGCTGCCCTGGATAGCACTCCACTTTGGGTAGGTCGCCGTAGTCTTTTACGACTGCCACAGCAGCGTGATGAGACTGGGCTCGGAGGCGACTCTGGAGAATCATCAGGGTGCTGTCAAGGCCTTCATGGATGTTGACAGCTTTGCTCTCGGCCTCACGGTGCCGCGAAAAGATGTGCAGGGATTGCACAATCTCACGAATGCGTTCAGACCCTACACTCATCGATCGCAGCAATTCGGGAAGGTCTTTCTGAATAAAAGCGAGATCTAAGGACTTCAGCTTGGTCTGCACATCGGTGGGTAATTGGGGAGCCGCCTGCTGATAGATCTGTAAAGCTTTCAGAAGATCCTGAGTATAGGTTTCAGCGTACTCCAGGTTGCCGTAAATGAACGTGACCGGGTTATTGATTTCATGGGCCACTCCGGCCATGAGTTGTCCCAGGGCCGACATTTTTTCCTGTTGAATTAGCTGCGCTTGGGCTTTTTGAAGCTGCTCTAGAGCTTGACTCAGCTGGTAGTTTTTTTCTTGCTCTTTGATTTCTGAGGCCCGCAGTGCCGCTTCGATCTGTTTCCGATCATGAATTTCCTGCTGCAAATGAGCATTTTTTTGGTTCAGAACTTCAGTCTGAGCCAGCAGTTGTCTTTGGAGCCGCTGCAGCTTCAGTTGATGGCTGATTCGAGCATGAACTTCCTGTAACTGAAAGGGCTTAGTAATGTAGTCAACCCCGCCCAAATCAAAGGCTTTTACCTTATCAGCCGCAGCGTCTAAAGCGCTCAAAAAAATCACGGGAATATTGCAGGTAGAGGGCGATTCTTTGAGTTTTCGACAAACTTCATAGCCATTCATGCCGGGCATCATGATGTCTAAAAGGATGAGGTCAGGCAAAGACTCAGAGGCTCTGAGCGCCATTTCCCCAGATAACACCCCGCGAACCTTGTGACCTTGCTCAGAAAGGGTACTGGAAAGTAACTGAACATTTTCCAGGACATCATCAACAATCAGAATATGGCCCGTTATGGTCTCGGGACAAGCTTTACTCATGGTTCAACACCTGCTCCGCACAAGCGATGATTTTCTCGTAATTGAACTGATCAACTAAATGTCGAATGGCTGAGCCTAGAGAAGGGTTGGCATCCATAATGTCGTTGGCCAGGTCCATGACGTTTTCTCGTTCGGCCAAGCAAGCTTCCTGATGCAGTCGTTTGATCCATTCCGAGGGCATGGTCTGGAGCATGTGGGCACTGAGGTCGGCAGCGTGTCCGTTAGCATTGGCGACCAAAGCAGGCGATCGCTCATAGGTCATGGGGCTAGCAGCAGCATTGCCATAGCGGTAGCGTACCCGCAAGTAGTCCGCTGTTTTCTGCAGAATCAGCTCCCGTTGAATCGGTTTACTGACCGAGTCACTACAGCCTGCCGCCAACAGACGCTGGCGATCGACCTCAACGGTCGTGGCCGTCAGCGCCATCACAATAGGAAAGGTCTGCGCAACCGCAGTCTCAGAAACCTGGCTTCGCTCTGAATCAAGGATGGGAGCAGGAGCTTTGAAAATCGGCTCATCCACGGTCGGCATTTTGCCACTGGGTACAAGAGATTGCTGCGGTAAGGCCCATTGAGCGGGATTTTGGGTCGCAGCCCATTGTTTAATCCGGCGCGTCGATTCACACCCCTCCATGATCGACCGGTTGAAAGCCATCCAAATCAAATGGGGATACCAGTGCTGACAGCGCTCGAGCGCTTCTTGTCCATGGGTTGCCGTTTGTACCGAAAATCCCACCCCCGTCAGGAACTGCAGCATCAGCAAGCGGCTGATCGGATTGCTTTCCACCACTAAAATGCGATAGTTCGGCTGATTAGCCGCCAGGCTTACTACCGTCAGTGGCTGTACCAAAGGCGGGCTGACGGCAGAGTCGACTCCTACCGGCAGATCAAAGCTGAACTGACTCCCCTGCCCGAGCTGACTCTGAACCCGAATCTCACCTTTCATCAGTTGAACAAAGCTCTGGCTGATAGCCAATCCCAGCCCAGTGCCTCCCTGCTGTCTGCCCTGTTGCCCCTGGCTAAAGGCATCAAAGAGGTGTTGGAGTTCGTCGGGACCCATGCCGGGACCGGAATCTGTCACTGCGAAGGTCAATATTGCCGTTTCCAATGCGGCTTCGGCGCGATCGCCTGTCTCACCTGCCAGAGTTACCTGCAAACTGACTTGCCCTTGCTGAGTAAATTTCAGGGCATTGCCCAGCAAATTAATTAGAACTTGACGCAGTTTTTGCTGGTCGGTCTTAATCCATCGCGGCACTTCAGGAGCGCAGTGAATGCTTAGAGTCAGACCCTTGGATGTGGCCTTAAACTGCAGCATCGCTTCTAGGGTTTCAAGCAGCTTATGGATCTCAAAGCTCTCTTCATTAAGCGCGGATTTACCCGCCTCAATCTTGGACATATCCAAGACATCATTAATCATTGCCAACAGGTGTTCACCACTTTGATTAATAATATTGAGATAGTTGTATTGCTCAGTATTTAGCCCGTGGTGGTGATGCATAACCTGGGTAAATCCCAAGATAGCGTTCAGAGGGGTTCGCAGTTCATGGCTCATATTGGCCAAGAAGTTAGATTTAGCCTGATTGGCCACTTCGGCTTTTTCTTGGGCTTTTTTAATGACGGCAATCTGGCTATGAATTTTAGTGGCCATCGCCGAAAAGGTAGCTGCCAAAGTCCCTATCTCGTCATTTCCTCGGGGTAGTTCGCCAATTTCTTCAAACTGTCCTGCGGCGACTTCTTGCATTCCCCGAGCCAGTTGCTGCAGGCGTTTAGCCAGTAATCGAGCGCTCCGCAGCTGCAGAATGACGAGACACAGCAAAACGATAAAGGCACTACTAAAAACGGCAATTGTTTGAACCATAGAACTGCGACGCTGCGATCGCAGTTGTCCAGAGGTCTGTTCTACAAGCTGATCGATTCTGTCCTGACTGAGGATGATTTCGGGGGCAATCCGGTCATAATATAGAGTGCTTTCTGCGATCGATAACTCCAGTTCAATGGTGTTGTTAATAAACTTGGAAACTAGCTTTTTATAGGTATCAATTTCATTCAGTAGCGTTCCTTGTAAATCTGAGGATAAATTTGCAGTTCGAATAGCTAGGTCCATCGCCTCAATTTGATTATTCAGCTGATTGACCAGCCGCATATTAAGGGTGCTGCTAAAGTCCTTTTCAAAGATTTGCATGCGGACAAATTTAAAGATCAGATCCTTTTTCCCAGCCTGATCGAGAAGCCTTTCAATGTTCTGGTTTGAGGTTTGTAACTGAGGCAAAATACCGTCAGCATTGTCCTCGGTATTGTCCAGCCCCATTTCCTTTTGCAGGTCACGAATATTGATGACCGAGTCACAATAGTTCGCCAAGTGAACCTGGGTTTTGGTGAGGGGGGCGGTGATTGCCTCGTCTTGGGACTGATCGATCAAAGCCTGCGTTAATACTTCAGCCTGCTCCACCTCGGCCTCAAACTTCGCAAAAAATATGGCTTTTTGCGTATTGATCAGCTGGGACTCGTTGAGTCTGCCATGCAGCAAATCTTGGGCGGCTTGGGTAAGCTGCTTTTTCAGCAGCAGCAGCGTCTGCTGTTCCCTCAAGATCCGATTGACTTTGGCACGATCGCGAAAATCCAGAACAGCCAAAAGTAGAGTGACGACCAGGGCGACCACAGCCAATCGGGAAAGCTGATTGAAGAATCTAAATCGATGCCGATTCATAGGGCAGTGTCAAGATTTGACCTCACTACAGTGGTGCGCTCACGCTCGAATCTGAAGGGGATTGGCCCAGCGATCGCGCATGTTTAAGCTGGTTTCAAAAACAGTTGACCGAACCCTCTGCCATTCCCCTAAGACAGTCCAAGGGCAGCTTGCCGGCGCTAGTAATCGACGGCAGAAGTACGCCCATCATTCAGAACGCTCGAAAGACTCACTATGAGACGTTTTTGCATTTTGCATTCCACGTGGCGGTACTAGGCAGCAAACTGAACATGCTTAACTAGAGGCGTCCAGCTCTTCCGGAGATTTGTCCTGGATAATAAGCCAATTTTCGGCCACTCTGTTGAGGTTTCCGGACTCGTCTTGCATAAACTTTTTTTGAACTTCTTGATTAAGGAAAACGTGGAGGCGATTGTTGTGAATGGACCAGACTTCTGGATCACCATCAAATTTCTTGGCCAAAACTATTCCAAAGGTGCAATATCCACCGTTAGCAGGGGCATATTGCGCTGGATTACTGATGAATTCGTCACGGTTTTTAGCCGTTGCAAAATGATACTCAGCGTCATTCCACTGAAAACTAAATTCTTGGCTACCTTCGATAGATTCGCCATCGATAATGTAAGCAACTGGATCGTAACCCCGGAGTGCTCGACCTTGCTCATCGATATTGACGCTGTAGTTGGTCGTTGATGACTCTACGGCTTCAGTTTGGGGCACAGTTGGCTCAGCATTGGCCGTCTCTGAGCCTGGCTGAGGTGATGAAGCGCAACTGCCGAGTGCTAAAGCTGCCGAGAGGCCGAGTAACAGCAATATCGGGTTTATCTTTTTCATGGACATAGGGTGTACGTATTAAATATAATGCAATTAATTGGTTAGCTCGATTGCCTTTCAAGAATAATCAAAAGACTTTTGTCATGCCACCGTATGCACCCAAGCAATGATTATATTTGATGTATAGCCATAATTTATCCGAATGTCGACTATGCTTAATGCCTGGGCGAGGACAAAAGGGCAACGAATCGTTACGGAACTACGTTCTCTGACCTCAATGGCCTGTCCTTTTTAATCATTGCCAATGGACTAATGGAGCTGGCTCAAATGACCAAAGCGGCAAATTCCGGAGTTGTCATTGTTTGGCTCCGTTTTGTGAGATAACTCTTGCCCGGACAGTAATCTCGACGTGTTTATCACCTTTAATTCTGACGCCCCTTAGACACCGATATTGAGCCACTTTGGCCCACGCGATCGCATTATCAGTGCGGATATTCAGGCTTAGTGCTGCCGCTGTTAAGCGGCGGGTTTCCAGATAATCATCTCGGAAACTGAGTTCGAGATATTCTTATCAGTTATTCAAAGTTCTTAAATTGCCCTTGCGTTCAGAGTCTCGCCGCAGGGTTCACAGAGGCCAAAGAACTCCAAAGTATGATAAAAAACCGTGAAATGCTGCTTTTCCTCTAATTTTCCTTGCAGCCCATGAGCTGGACATTCCTCCACCGGCACGGATAAGCCACAGTTCAAACAGGTCAAGTAGTGGCAATCCTCCGACGCTAGCCGATAGACCCATTCGCCATTCGTGAGCGATCGCGCCTGCACCAACCCCTGCAGCTGCAATGCTTTAATCGCCCGATACACCGTTGCGAGTCCCAGCGATCGGCCCTCAGTCTGTAACTGGGCAAAAATGTCCTGCGCTGTGATTTCGGTTGACGTGCTGTTCAGCAGTTCATACACCCACTGCTGACCTCGGGTAAGTTTGGCCTTCATTGCAGTAAATTAGAGAATGATAATCGTTCTTATTGTATCGCTTCACGTCATGACTTCTACCGAAATTGCCCCTACACTTCAAGCCGCCGCTGCCGCTGCCTCTACCTTACCGGCAATGGCGCACCGTCCCCGCCGCCTGCGACGCACCGAGGGGTTGCGGCGGATGGTGCGCGAGCATCATCTCACAGTCAATGACCTGATTTATCCAGTATTCGTCATGACAGGAACGGGACAGAAAGCAGCAATTTCCTCCATGCCAGGGTGCCACCGCTATACCCTCGACCTGCTGCTAGAAGAGGTGACCGCCGCCTACGATTTGGGGATCCCTGGCATTGCTCTGTTTCCACTGATTGCCCCCGACCTTAAAGACAACGCCGGTACCGAAAGCTACAACCCTGAGGGGCTGGTGCCGCAGGCAGTACGAGCCATTAAGCAGGCTATCCCTAACCTGCTGGTGTTTACCGACGTGGCCCTGGACCCTTACAGTAGTGCTGGCCATGACGGCATCGTGGAAAACGGCGAAATCCTCAATGACGAAACCGTAGCCGTGCTGGTGAAGCAGGCCCTCTGCCATGCCGAAGCCGGAGCCGATTTCGTGTCCCCTTCCGATATGATGGATGGCCGGATCGGAGCCATCCGTCGTGCCCTGGATGCTGAAGGGTGGATTAATGTCGGCATTCTAGCCTATTCTGCTAAGTACGCCTCTGCTTACTACGGCCCCTTTCGCGATGCGCTCGACTCAGCTCCCCAGTTCGGCGACAAAAAGACTTATCAAATGGATGCTGCCAATGCTCAGGAAGCCCTGAAGGAAGTGACCCTCGATATTGCCGAAGGAGCCGACATCGTGATGGTGAAACCAGCGTTGGCCTACATGGATATCATCCAGCGCATCCGGCAGCACACTACTCTTCCAGTAGCGGCATATAACGTCAGCGGCGAATACGCCATGGTCAAAGCTGCTGCTCAGCAGGGGTGGATTGACGAGCAAACCGTCGTAATGGAAACCCTCACTGGGCTGAAGCGGGCTGGAGCAGACGTCATTTTGACTTACTTTGCGAAGGATGTTGCCACTTGGCTGCAGAGGTAAGAAATGAATGATGCGATGAATTTTCTGGAATGCTGCATTCTGCCCCTATCGGATGGGCGGTATCAACTCCGGCATTTGAGTGGGGCGGTGTGGAACTCCAGCGATTTACAGTCTTGCTTAAAGGCGGCTGCCAAAGCCTGGATCATGAGCCGCTCCCATCCTGCCGTCGTGATTCAGCCGGGCGGGTGGTTTTTGGGCAACCGGGCCGCCACCGCGACCAACTGGCCTTATTGTTGCTTTGGTTTACTGCCGAGTCAGATTTACCAGCGCTTCGCCAAACAAAGTGCATTACAGGGAAAATGGGAAGCGTGTTCCTTTCAGAAAGTTTTGATAAACGACCAAGATTTTCTACTCTTAGAAGCACCGGATAACGCTACTAGCTAAGAGGCCTTTCTATGATCAGAACGTTAGCGCGCAATCACGCCCTATCCCTTCCCCAATCTCAGCTCGGCGGCACAGCCCAAACCTATGACTGGCAATGGCAGGGGCACTCTCTGACAGTGACCTATGAAACGATGGGTGAGGGTGAGCCAGTGCTGCTACTCCCGGCCTTCAGCACGGTCTCGAACCGGGCAGAACTGCAGGATCTGGCGGCAGGGCTGGTATCTCAGTTTCAAGTTACGGCTCTCGACTGGCCAGGATTTGGGGAATCCGACCGCCGTCCGCTCAATTACGGTCCAGCGCTGTACGCTCAGTTCTTACAGGATTTTGTGGCCACAATTTTTGAGACGCCTGTAGCCGTGGTGGCGGCGGGTCATGCTGCAGGCTATGCGCTGAACTTAGCTACTCATCGGCCCACGACCTGTGCCAAACTCGTGCTGGTTGCTCCCACCTGGCGGGGACCCCTGGCGGTGATGGGAGTGCCCCCAACCGTACGGTCTGGCGTTAAGGAGTTGGTGAGAACCCCGATTTTGGGTCAGTTCCTTTATGGCCTCAATACCCAACCTGGCTTTCTTAAGTGGATGTATCGCCGCCATGTGTTTGTCGATGAGCAGCGTCTGACGCCCGACTACATTCAGCAGCGTCATGAAAGCACTCAAAAGCCCGGAGCCCGCTATGCCCCTGCCGCTTTTGTAACGGGTGGGCTTGACCCAGTGCCGAGCCGCGAGGCATTTCTGCAGGGCCTTGAGTCGCTCGCCTGTCCGGTAATGGTGGTGTTGGCCGAGCAGGCTCCCCCTGCTTCGAAAGCGGAAATGGCAGCGATCGCAGTCCTTCCTAAGGTGCAGTCCACTCGTTTACCCGGCACTTTAGGTCAAGCTGAGGAATATGGGGACGCTGTAGCAGAGAAAATTAGACCGTTTTTAGCTTCTGTAGCCCGGTAGTAAGAAGACGAGAGCAGGGCCACAGTGAAGTGCCGGGGTAGTCAAGAGCTTGGAACGATGCAAAAGTCGCAGTCTGTCCGCTGCATTTGAATCGCTAGAGTGTGTGATCACCAACTACAACATTTTATTGGCCGTGGCCGGACTTACAATCTGCGAAGCTAAATGCCGTTGGCTCAAGAAAACGTGCGATCGTCATCTCAATCACTACTTTAATGGAATACTCAATCTCAGCAGCACGCCTTTAAAGCCATCCAAATTCGCTCCGGCAATCGTCCTAAAATGGACGTCAGCGTCATTGGGAAAGAGTTGTTCTCGAAGTTTGGCTTGCATCACATCACCTTTCAGTAGAAATCTGGAGCGTTATAAAGGGAATTCAATGGCTCCTAGAATGATGACTTCCATCGCAACAGTATGGAGACAAAAGGTAGAGTTGAAAGTCCTGTCATACCAGGATTATTACTGCTGGCATTGTCCGGACCTTTGTACGGATTGCCATAGCATCAACATCAGCTTATCGCTCCCCTCATCTATCAGAGCTACCGCAGTCGCGCCATCTTCGAAGCGTGGCTAAAAGAGAAGCTTTTGCCCGTCCTGGAACCTTGGCATTGTCGTGATCGGTGATAACGCCTCGTTTCATCACGGGGACCGCATTGAAGCGTTGATCCAACAGGCAGAATGTCATTTTCTGTACCTGCCGACTTATTCTCCAGATTTGAATCCGATTCTAGACGAAGCCTTCCCGTAGGATACATCAATGGTTCGTCTTGAAGAACCGGAGGCGAAAACAAATTCAATCCAGCAAACCGTTTCGGCAAGTCGTTGACTAAGCCTTTATCGACTGACCGGATCTATCCGCGGACTGCTATATCGGTTAACACTAATGGAGAAGATTCCAGGCTCATACGGTTTAAGCTAGACAGGTTTCTTAAAGATTGATGGATAATTATTTTGGTGGGGCACTCCTATCAAACACCAGGTAGCCCCAAGCGGTCGCCACAACCTGCCCGGCGACCTTCTCCCAGACCAGGCGCGGGGTAAGTTTCTCTCCCGCCAGATACCGATTAATCTGGTTATGGGAAAACTGCTCGCAATGGTCAGCAAATTTGTCAGGGTATAGTTGATTTGACTGACCAGGAGGTATTGGCAATAGTCTAGGTGGCTCCCAGAATCTTTCATCCTTCAACTCTAGCGAGTTCTTCACTAAGTATGGCTCTCATCACCTTTAGTTTTGCGTAAGCCCTATTTTTGAAAAATTCTCTGAAGGGCGATCGCCTTTAGCAATCGCATCTTCGGATTTATGTCGTTCATCACGCTTAGCAACGCACATCAACGATAGAGCCGCTTCTGGCAAATTTGGATTCAATCCAGATAGACGTTGCCCTAGCCGATAACGCCAGTGTGGAGGCTTTCCTATTTCACCTGCCAGAGCTTCTGCCCCAACAGTTTGGTTATGTGGATAGAAGTTAAGATCAAATCCAAGGGGAAGTAGAACCTGTAAGAACATTTCTTCTGTTACCCCTGCGCCAGGACGATGATGAGTTTCTGTTGCTAAGGCGTAGGTCCGCTCTTCTTTTTCCATATGCAAACTGGGCAAGCAGTAAGCGTAAATTAGATGCCGTAACTGATAGAACATCATCCCTATCCCTCGATAGTTCCAGGCATAGTGTTGAGGATCATGGTCAATTACTAGCAATCCGCCAGGTCGTACAAGCCGTGACGCTTCTGTCAACACTTGCTTCATGTCTGTGCAATGATGCAGCGTCGCGTTCACCGCTACAATGTCTGCGAAGGCCGAAACCAGGGGCAAATCGTGAGCATCCGCTTGTAATGGCGCATAGCCAATACTTTGCGCCATTCTTAGGGAACCCTCTGCTACATCTACGCCAATTAGAAGCTTTGGAGCACCGCCTAAGGTGGCATAAACGTTTCCGGGACCACAGCCAATGTCGACAACAACTTTATCATCCCAACTTCCGGTGGCTGCTAACCAGCGCTCTTTGAACGCTTCAGTACGATGACAAGCATCAAAATAGTCCTTGGCCCATTCAGGTGTTCCGAAATAGCGTTGATTAGCAACTAATTCGGGAGTGGGGTTGTGAATAGTTTCGGTCGCCATATCCCCGGATAGATCAACTTGATGATCGACTTTGAGAAACGGTGTCAAGGATTCAAGAAGAGTCGATTTTTCCATATTTGGGAAGGATAATTGATTAATTAAAGGCAAGTATGACGGTAGATCGAGAGTTACAAATATTTTGCCTCGATTTATTTTCCCAAAGCTATTTAATAGAAGGAAAGCAGTTAGATAATAAGCAATCTTCGATAGATTTTTACGAGGCTTTTAACTGCTTTGAAATCGTTACCACCGAAAGTCCTTTAACGAGTAAATACACTGACACTACCTTGATGCCATTCTCGTTTGTAGGTATTTTGAAGAGCATAAAACTCGTTTCTATCAGCAATTTCGGTACCAATAGCAACTAAGGCACATGGCGAAAAAGACTGGTAATAGACATTTGGTACTTGACTAGCGGAATCATTGTTTACATTGATGTGTTCAATGCGTAGAGACGATTCGGTATGATTATTTAGTATTGCCCACAAGGGATATTCCCAGGTATCGCCACCCAATGCAAGTCCAATTTGAGTGCAGGCTTGTGATTGGATGAAATTGCCAGCTCCTAAGTAATCTTCTTTAAGATCGGGTCGGCTAGAAAAGTATTGTTCAGTACGACTTTGATTAAAAATATTTTGAACATGCTTTGTCTCGACAATTTGGCTGTTGAGGATAAGCGGCCGAGTTTCATTAAAACTCACCCAAATGAATGAAGCGCATAAAAGGCCGGATATCACGACATTGGCAACAGGTCTTCTAACAATATTAGACAAGATGCTGCCAATAAAGGGGGTTGACAGTACGAAAAGGGGAAGGTGAAGACGGCTACGCCAAGGAGACCAAATAATCAATGCACAAAATAGTAAAAAACCACATAGGATGGCAAGCCAATAGGTTATAAGAAAATATCTTTGTCGGTGCTTTATAGAATTTTTACCAATAAAGAAAATGACGGTGACACATATGAATAAAAGTAAGTGAATAAAGTTGCCTGCTAAGTCTTCATGATTGATTAAACTATGTATATCAAAACGATATCCGACAGGGGAAGTTGTCCGTGGATCACTGACGTCAATTCCAATCAAACGATGAAGAGATTCTACGGCATCAATCGTAATGAGGTTAATTGATCGGACAGGGGTGCTGAGATGTAGTGCAATATTGCGTAAAATATTAGAGAGGAAAATGCTGAGGCTAAATGCTTCCAATCCCTGCCCAGATTTGCCGAGGAAAGAGCCGAAGACACCCCAGTTACGTAAGTAATGGCCAATGTTGATTGCAATTGCAGTTGCACCGAAACCTAACATAGGCTTCCATACCTTGAACTGCACTCTATGGAAGCCTGCAAAGAGGAGCCAGAGGCAAAATGGAAAAGCATATAGATAAGCTGTCCCCTTTGTTAAGATAGCGAGACCTAAACCAACTCCTGCTGCTAGTACCCACTGAGTCTCAAACTTTGACTGAATAGCTTCTAAAACACAGTAAGATAAGCAGATTAGCCAAAACGCAAGTACGTAGTCGTTTTGAGTGCTGGAGGCTTGCAGAATCCCCATCGGAATGGTGGCACATACCACCACCGAAAATACTTGACCTCGCACACCGGCACAAAGCTGATTCGCGATGGCTGAAACCCCAATCAAGCTGCCAATCATGCTCATCCATTGGATAAAATTGGCAAAGCGATCGCTCCTGCTGAGAATCTGTAAATGAGCAATAGCAAAGCTTGACCAGGGGCCGGGATGGAGTTGACGAATAATATGCGTTGGATAATGAGCTACGCTGCGATTTTGAATCCAGTGAACAACTCGACCCATATGATACGTCATGGAATCCCAGTTGTTAGGAGGAGCAATTAGCGCAATCAACCCTATCGCGAACACGATAGCGGTAACGCCAATGAGCAGTAACTTAAGATACGGGGTCAACTTATCACCATTTGCGACCATCGGTGTGATAGCTTTTGGTGTCTGACTTTTCACGACGACAGCTAAGATGGCGCTGGTAACAAACCAACCGACGAATAATCCCGTAAAACTGAATTGCCGTAGCGTACTCGTCAACTCGGTAATTAAAGTAAGGATCACGCCCCAACTTAAAGATGCTAGTAGTACAGAAGATTTCCAGTCTTCGCTGCGTTTTCGCCAAAACAGAAATAGAAGGACAAGAGCACAAAAAGGAAAAATAATAGACATGGCTACCTCGTCTAGCCTTAAGAAGAATGCTTAGTAGATAAAATTGAATCGAAGATAACTTGGGCAAACTGAGTCGCAGAATTCTGTTCTGCGAAAGCCTTCATTTGAGTGCGATTTCCCAGTGAGTCAAGACTGGTAGGGGTTACAGCCTCTAATCCTTGTGTAATCGCAGTTGGTTGTGTAGAGTCGATAACGAGTCCTAGCTGATAGCGATTTACCAGTTCTCCCATCAATCCATAATTAGAACTGAGAACAGGTTTCCCGGTTGTCGCCGCCTGTAGAAGAATGCCACTGATGCTCACATGATGTTGATACGAAGCTAATACGATATCGGCTAGCTGAAAGTAGGCCGAAACATCAGCGTCTGGAACAAATTTCATAATGATGGATGATCTGTACTGGCAACTGTTGAATAATCTCATCAATATGCTGATTCAAAACGTCCGCAGTGTTTGACTCTTCCACTAAGAGCAGGCAAAGCTCTTATGTATCAGTCTGAGATAGTTGAGCGAGCGCCTCTAATAACTTTGGCACTCCCTTCCGCAACGTTAGCGTTCCAAAGCTAAGTGTCACGGTGTATCTAAAGTCAATCTCTAACTCTGCTTGAAGCTGCTGAAATCGCCCTGGAAGAGCTTTCTCTAGAGCTACAGGATTTGGCAAATACAATGTTCTGACATTTACTAGTAACCGTTCAAGAATCTACTGAAATAATTATTTGAAGAATCGATGAACAGTAAAATAATTATTAGGAATAAATAAAAATTAAGAGGCTACCAAATTCATGTTGTCAGCTTGGCTCTCTCTAGGTTCGTGTGAAATCATGATGCATTAAGACACGAAATTGAGCGTCTCAAGCCACTGCTTCACACTAGTCAAGGAAAGTCGTCGGTTCAATAAACTAATTTTTAATCATGTGAACCTAAAAGTGCTGAAAGCTTAATCATTGATTTCAATCGAGTTTACATTTTTTTAGCCCTCTGTATGTGAAAGTTTTCTTATCCTTATGCTAGAACCTCACGAACATACACTCAAACATTAGGCAACTAATAGCTAAAATAGCTGTTTAAAATAGTTAATTTCATTTAGACTTTAAAGTAAATTGATGTCTTGTAAAAATCAAGTAAAATTCAAATAGGGTTCGGGAATTAGTAAGGAATAACAAGTAAAAGTATTCTCCGGCAAGTATGTGTTTAGTGTCCGTGTTCGGTTGTCATTCCTCCTAAAGGAAAGAGCGAAGTTTAGAGTAGAAACTATCCCGCTCAACTGATGATTCAACCGGATTGACGAACCAACCGCCACCTGCCCCTGATGCTAGGGCGATCGCGCTTCACCGAGTGGTTGTTCTCAGCCGTCAGTGGCTATCGGAGGACCAGAGCAACTGTTATCTCATTTCAAGCGCCAAGCCGAGCAATTACTGGAAGTGCGGTCTGAGTTAGAAGTTTGTCAGGCGCAGCTGCAAGAATGTCAGGCCGAATTACAGCAGCTTCAGGATGAGCAACGCCAGGGCCGTGTCGCGCCTTTTCGTCGGGAACCAGCAGCGTCCCCCAAAGCGCTCAAACGTCCAGGCCGTCAACCCGGTCACCCCGGGGAGTGGCGACGCTCGCCGCCTGCTGCTCAAACGACTGGCTCCCGACTGAAATCGGCTCAACAGCAGCATCGTCGTGATTTCCTCGAAACCCGCTTCGCACAATTGCTCGCTCAACCCCGACCGTCAGATACGCCCCAAGGACGGCAGGAGGAAAAGGTTCGTCACCGCTTGGCCAAGCAGCAAGACCACCTATTAACCTTCCTCGACTTTCCAGCGTTGGAGGCAACCAACAATCTGGCCGAGCGACAACTGCGACCTGTGGTCATCAGTCGGAAGCTTTCCTGTGGCAACAAAACGATGAAAGACGCTACCACATGGAGCGTTTTGGCCTCCTTGGCAGCTACCTGTCAACAACGAGGCGACTCGTTCATCGAACAAGTCGCCCACGCCATGAGGCTGAAAAATCGCGCTGCCTAGCTCTACGCTAAACACGTACTTTTCTGAACAAAATGTCACAGTGCTTCGTACGTTACTTCAACGAGCTAAACGCGGATAGGAAAGTCGCTAATTCGTACTTTGGTGGTTGATGAGTTTCAAAAATGAATTGAAACCACCTAAGCATAACAATCAGACCGAATAAGACCGTCGCTGTGTCAAACATTCGGTCAAAATTAAGATCTGCCTTCGTCTCTTCCAATATAACGATCCGGAATGACTCGTGAAAGTGCGTCAGTATAATTACAGAAAAGCCCCAAATGCTGACACCGAGGCTGGAAATTCATGCTGACCTCCCAAAAGGCACCTGTCGAAACTCAAGCGATAGAGCTGACTTTTCCTGCTAAGTCCTGAAACCCTTTAATATCAGTAGTCCTGAGACTCGTCGAAATTCTCAATAGCAAAGGCTTATTGGAAATCGGCCACGAGAGTACAAGGCATCCAGCAGACTAAAATTCGGAAGGATTTTTCTCTAGAAAAGATAACGGGAAAAGTCAGAGCGATAGAGGAACTTAAGATCTTTATCAGCAGTGAACGTGATGCGCGCTAAGACATAAAGGCGCTGGCGGTCAAGTTGATTTATCAAGACTATGGCTACGAGGTCATTACTGAGATCTTGGAGATGTCCCTGGGAGCCTTGAGTAAGAGGAAAAAAGCCTATGAGCAAGGCGGCTTAGCGGGCTTTCGCCCTCAGCACAAAGGTCGTCAAAGTTATCTAACGCCGTACGAGCGCGAAGCGGTGCTGCAGTGGTTGCAGACTGTAGCCATTTGGGAGCTAAGCGAATTAGAGTCGCATCTGGTCGAGACCTACGATGTGGTGTACGAGTCGAAGCAAAGCTACTACGACTTGTTGACCGCTGTCGACCTGAGTTGGAAAAAGACTAGCAAAGTGAACCCTAAGACCGATGCGCAGGCGGTGACCGCAAAAAAGCCGCCATCCAACGACTATCGAGGCGAGAGCAAAGCCGGAGGCTTGAGAGTGCTATTTGTCGCTGAATGTCATCTCCTGCAATGGCGACCTTCAGGGCTATGTATTGGGGGCGCACCGGGGAGCAGGAGAAGTGCCCATCGTTAATGGACGAGAGCGCCAAACCTACTATGGAGCCTTAGATTTGTTGAGCAAACGCCTGCTCGTTCAAACCCATGCGAAAGGTAACACCACCGGGACGATTGAGTATTTGAATTTTCTGCAAATGCAATGGCCCGAACAGCGATTATTGGTTCTTTGGAATGGGGCCAGTTACCATCTCTCAAAGAGTGACAGGCCTTTCTTGCTCAAGTCAATGCGGGTTTAGACCCCGATGCTTGGAACATTCACTGTGTCCGGTTTGCCCCCTTGACCCGAGTCAAAATTCCATTGAAGATGCTTGGTTGCAAGCGAAAACATGGCTGCGACGGATGTCTGGGCTGCGGCCCTGCTTTACGGCGTTAAAAGCTCTCTTTGAGCAGTTTTTTCGGCTAGAGGTATTCGATTTTCCCAAACTGCATCAATATGGTTCCTTTTCATGAATCAAATAGGATTTGCTATACGCTTGGAAGTATCCTCAAAGATGACGAAGCAACGATCTCAATGACTTGTAAGGGGTGGATTTAAAGATATTGATAGAAGGAATTTGATGAGACAGATTTCCTTATCTATAAAATCTTCGGAATTGCTGCGCAAAAATATGCAAGGAAAAGAGAATTTATACTCTGAATTTGTTTGGAGGCATAACCTAGACGACTACATAATCAATCCAGTAAAGCCAACTGCCCGGACTATTGTTTATGGAAGCTTGATAGAAATATGAATCTTCAAAAATGTCCGGCTAGAGATCCAATGGCTCTCGATAAAACTTCTTAGAATGCGGCTGAACATCAAAACGCATTCTGGATAGTTCAAGTTTTTGTGAAAGTGCAATCATGAATTGCTGAAGTTCATGTATTTAGGGTGTTGAATCCATGCGGTTACAAATTTGAAATGCTTTCGTAAATCCTAATTCTTACTCATGAAGTATAAGTTTTGCATTAACGAATCATATGATTGAACTTTTTCTGTTTTATTCAGTGTGTTTACATTAGAGCGATGCATCTCAGATATAAATCTTCTACAGTTGTCATTATGGGAACTAAGGCTATATGAGTAGCGTACCTAGTATTGCTGATATTCCAGTTGCAATTCTATGTGGTGGTAAAGGAACTAGACTGAAAGAAGAAACGGAGTTTCGTCCAAAACCTATGGTGAGAATAGGCGATCGCCCTATGGTTTGGCACATTATGAAAACCTATGCCCATTATGGCTTTCAGAACTTTATGTTATGCCTGGGATACAAAGGGCAAATGATTCGCGAGTATTTTTTTAACTACGACTGGAATCATAACGACGTTTTGTTAGAGCTGGGCAAAAAGAGGGTTAGCAAGCTTAATAATGGGCATGAAGAGAATTGGAAAGTTTGGCTGATTGATACTGGCCAAGAAACAATGACAGGTGGTCGTCTAAAGCGGCTTGCCTCTTACATTGACGAGATGGGTAGCGATATCCTGCTAGGAACTTATGGCGATGGAGTTTGCAACGTAGATATTGCTAAGCTTCTAGACTATCACTACAGTCATGGAAAGCTAGCGACGATAACAACTGTGCGTCCTGCCTCTCGCTTTGGCGAATTGATGATTGCAGATAACTTAGTCACTTATTTTCAGGAAAAACCTCAAACCAGTGCAGGTTGGATTAATGGTGGCTATTTTGTTCTACATCGTAAGGTTCTTGATTTAATTCAAGGTGATGATACGGTGTTCGAAAATCAACCATTAAAAACTCTTGCGGCATTAGGCGAGCTTGCTGTATACAAGCATGACGGCTTTTGGCAGTGCATGGATACATATCGTGAATTAGAGCTATTGAACAAACTATATCTGTCTGACAAAGCATTGTGGAAGGTATGGCAATGAGCTCATTTTGGCAAGGTAAGAAAGTTTTAGTCACTGGGCACACCGGATTCAAGGGGTCTTGGCTTTCGCTGTGGCTATTGCATTTGGGCGCGAATGTCGTTGGTGTTAGTTTGGACCCTGAAACTCAGCCATCACTATTTGAGCAGCTGAAGTTATGTTCTGAACTCGATCATCATATTGGAGATGTAAGAGACGTCTCGCTTATCGAAAGTTTGGTTCAACGGCACCGTCCTGATATTGTGCTACATTTAGCGGCCCAATCCTTAGTAAGGCGCTCGTACGTCTGCCCATTGAGCACTTGGCAAACTAATGTGATGGGAACGGTTCATGTTCTGGAAACTCTCAAATCATGCAATCATCCCTGTGCAGCGGTTTTTATTACTACCGATAAGTGCTATGAAAACCGCGAATGGGACTACGGCTATCGGGAAAATGATCCGTTAGGCGGACACGATCCGTACAGTTCTAGCAAAGCAGCTGCAGAGCTTGCTATTGCCTCTTGGCGCAAATCTTACTTTGAAACGACTCACAAGTGCGTTGCCGTTGCTAGCGCTCGTGCCGGCAACGTCATAGGTGGTGGTGACTGGGCTGATGATCGTATTGTTCCTGATGCAATGCGAGCGCTTTCGCAGTATCAACCAGTTCCAGTACGTAATCCATATGCTACTCGTCCGTGGCAGCACGTCCTAGAGCCAATTGGAGGATACTTGCTATTAGCCCAGCGGTTATATGAGCAAATTGGTGAAGGCGAGGTAGCATCATCTGAGTCATTGCAGGAGGCATTTAATTTTGGTCCCGCCTTAGCATCCAACCGCTCGGTGAGAGAACTAGTAGAAGGCGTTCTCTCTCATTGGCCGGGAGAATGGTTAGATCGATCTGTCCTCAACGCTGTACATGAGGCAAAACTGCTCAATTTAGTTACAGACAAGGCATTTCATTTACTAGGGTGGCAGCCTACTTGGGGCTTTGAAAGAACTATTCGAGAAACGGTGCAGTGGTACCGTCAAGCTGATCAATTAGGACGAACTGACACAGAAGCCTTTCGAAAATTGACACTGCAACAAATTCAGCAATATGAAGCTGATTTGAATTGGAGTCATTGTACGGTAGCGAAAAAGCTTAAATCTCAAGCTGATTTGGCTACAGTAAACAAAACAGTTTGATTTCCTAGATATCAAGGTTCTCTTTAGTTTGATGTAGAGCAGAAATGGATAGAAGCTTGTAACGCTTGAGATTCTGTTCCAATTCTAAAAGGTCTCACACGGACACAGAGAGAGTCAATCTCGATACTAAGCACTAGAAAAAAATTAAATTAAGTCGTTGATAAGTAGCAAAATAAATAAATAACAAATACTAAAATGAGAAACCCTGATTTCTTTATTGTTGGTGCTCCAAAGTGTGGAAATACAGCATTATATCAATATCTAGATCTGCATCCATCAATTTATATTTTCAAGTCTAAAGAGCCCCGCTTTTTTGGATCAACTCTAGGTGAGCATATAGTCGCTCAAAATCTTCAAGGGTATTCGTTTCTCTTTAAGCCTGCTGGCAAATGCCTGGCAGGAGATGGTTCAACTTCTTATCTCTTTACCAAAAATGTCGAAACCAAAATTTTCGACTTTAATCCGCATGCCAAAATTGTCATCATGCTTCGGAACCTTATTGATTTGCTGCACGCTTGGCATAGCGAATTAGTTTACATGGGCTATGAAAATGTACATGACCTTAGACAAGCTCTGCAATTAAAACCAGAACGCCGCTTGGGAAAACATATTCCAAAACGTTGCAGAAATCTTCGACTTTTATACTATCGTGAAATCGTAAAGTTTTCAGATCATGTCCGTAGATATCAGAATTTATTTGGAAAAGAGAAGGTTTATACAATCATTTTTGATGAATTCAAACAAAATACTTCAGGAGTATTTAAGGGAGTTTGTGAATATTTAGATATTGATTCAAGCTTTGAGGTTGACTTCAAACCAGTCAATCCAAACAAAATTTTTGTTAACAAGATGCTTTACAGGTTTTTGCCAGGTAACCTGACAAAAATTCGCAGTATAAGTCAAAAAATTTTGCCGGCATCTATCTTCAAAAGGGTACTCGATTCTTACACTCAATGTAAGAAAGTTATTGCTGATGCGAGTACACAAACGGCGACACGTCCAGCTCTTTCATCGAGTTTGGATAAACATCTTAGAAACGATTTTTCAAAAGAAGTTGAAAATTTCAGTTTATTACTTGATAGAGATCTTAACTTATTGGAGCATTCCTCGTGAGAATTAATCAGACAGAAATCCCAGGATGCTATGAAATCCAGCTCAACGTTTTTGAAGATCATCGAGGACGCTTTATAAAAACCTTTCATCAAGACACCTTTGCTGAGTATGGATTAGACTGTCATTTTGCTGAGGCATATTATTCAATCTCATCCCAAAACATTTTACGAGGATTACATTTTCAGCTCCCGCCAAAGGATCATACTAAACTTGTTCACTGTGCAGAAGGAGAAATCTTAGATGCAGTTGTCGATCTACGGATTGATTCTCCCACCTATGGTCAGTGTACTACTTTCCATCTCAGTGCGAAGCATGGCAACTTGATTTACATTCCCTCAGGATTGGCTCATGGTTTTTATATTCTGAGTCAACGCGCTGTCGTGATGTATCAGGTTTCTACCGTGTATTCACCTGAACATGAACAGGGCATTCTCTGGAACTCTGCTGGCATTAATTGGCCGAGTCAGTCTCCTATTATCTCGGAGAAAGACAGTAACTGGCAATCGCTCTGCGAATTTCAAAGTCCATTTATCTATAACTCTCCTGCCTTTGTGTGACTATGACACGCCCAACTGTAATTATTTCTGGTGCTGATGGATATTTTGGGCGCATCGCTCAGGCCTATTTTTCAGACCAAAACTGGCAAGTACTTAGGGCTACACGCCGCACTGATGCAGATATTATTTTTGATCTAGACCAACCTGAACTAATTTCTCATAAGACCTTGTCTAGTCAAGCTGACCTGTTTATTCACGCTGCTGCAGCCCATGAAGTATCGTGTCGTCAAGCTCCTTACCGTAGCATCCATCAAAATATTGCGGGGACGCGAGCAGCTTTAGATTTTTGTGTGAAAAACAATATTTCTAAGTTCGTATATTTATCCACGTTTCACGTCTTCGGCAAACCTCAAGGCACAATTTATGAAACTACTTCTCCTCTCCCGGGTAATGACTATGGGCTCACAAATCGCCTTGCTGAGGAGTATGTGAACCTCTATACGCGTCTAGGTAAATTGAAGGGGACGGTACTACGGCCAAGCAACTTCTTTGGAATTCCAGCAGATATTCAGCAGTGTCGTCGTTGGACGTTAACCCCTTTAGCATTCTGCCGAGAAGCCGTCGAACAAAAAAAGATTGTTTTGCAAACGCCAGGATATCAGCGACGTAACTTTGTTTCGGTTCAAGACCTGTGCGAAGTGATTCATTCAATCGTAGGGAGAATTGACGATTACCCACTGTTACATGTTACGGGACCAGATAACCTGAGTATCCGTGAGCTAGCCCAGCAGGTTCAATCAGCGATGCGCCTTCTCAATCAAGATATTGAGCTTGTGATTCCTGACGGTCCAATAATTGACAATGAGTTCATTTACACAAGCCTTTATCTTGACGAAATATATCAGCCTCAACGCCGGATTAACACTTTTATTGCTGACTTTTGTGCAACGTTGCTCAAGCAAGATTCTTTAGCTATTTGACAGTAGTGATCAAAATTCTATCGATCTAATAAATTTGAGGAGTTCTTTATGGGATCAACCGTAACGCCAATTCGTCAAACCATCAGTGAAATATCTAATACGGTTAAGCCTTTGATACGCCCTTGGTATAACCATTTCTTTCTCAACCCTTCCATTCAACTGTTGTTGGAGCAAACTACAGTTGATCGAGAATACGGACCAAACCACATCAAGCGATGTTTGCCTACGGAGACAGTGGCAACGCCCGAGACAAAGTCAATGCCGACGTTTGACGATCCCTTTAAGCATCTTGAAGGAGACATCTACAGCACGCATAATATCTATTCAACAATTGTTGAGAACGTTCTCTATGAGCCTGGCAATGGCATCGTCATGACTCAAGGGCGGAAGATCTTCTCTGAGTCTCTTTATCCCAACATGGATCCAATTACCATAGCGGGAGGGTTTCTAAACAAAGACTTTGTTCGCCGTAAATTTTTAGAAACACCAGTAGAAAGAATTCCAGGCTACTCCAGCATCTATCAAGGTTTGCCAAACGGGTACTACCATAAAATTATTGACCTGGTTCCCCGCTGCTTTCTGCTCAACCATCCAGACTATGTTCAAATTGAGGAGATTAAGCTACTCTATGCAGAGCCTCTAGCTGAGGTTGAAAATCTAATAGTACCGCGCATTATTCCCGATAATGTTAGGCGGGTGCGACTAGAACCAGGTCGGCTTTATTGTCTTGAGAAGCTCATACTACCAACGTTTCTGACTCAGTTTGGCTCAGGATACTTGCCTGCTGACTATATTAAAAAGCTAAGAGAAACTTTCTTACCTAAGCGGCCATCTAAGCGCTGCCACCGAATCTATATTTCGCGCAAGAACTCAGCGATCGGGCAGAAGAAGCGTCATATTCTCAATGAACCAGAACTCATTGCAGCATTAGAGAAGTTTGGTTTTCAGTGCTACTGCTTGGAAGATTACTCACTACAGGAAAAAATTAAACTCTTTTATGATGCGGAAACAGTTGTCGGGGCTTATGGTGGTGGATTGACGCATATTCTATTTTCGGATAGCGTCAATATCCTAGAGCTTCAAGTAATGAAAAAAATGCAAACGTATTACTACTATATTGCTAAAGCCTTAGAGCACAATTTTCGGTTTGTCTGTGCAGGTAAGGCAAATAATCGTGAGAATTTCTCCATTGATATTTCAGAGGTTATTAGGATTGTAAAAGAATGGCATCCTTGAATCCAAATAATTTGATAGGTCTGTTTATGGACGAGATTTGATCCTTCTTAGAATAAGAATCAGGTTTCTGCATCAAATATTCTAAGGGTTCATCAACTTTAATTTTATGAGTCGTAAGAGAATAGAGGGGCATTGCTCAGTGATGGGATGAATGAGATTGCTTGGGAACGCCTTTTCCATTATCAAAGCTCTAAGTGTTTTATCGTGGGA